>Ga0137374_10003546_pt1 | contig 18458 bp, 15 predicted proteins | sample SagtaG_20_FD_104811 | JGI IMG/M metagenome (GOLD analysis project Ga0137374, IMG submission 104811) | Vadose zone soil microbial communities from Sagehorn Ranch, Mendocino, California, USA - Sage1_R_100_16 metaG | ecosystem: Environmental > Terrestrial > Soil > Vadose zone | place: USA...
CAGGTCGGAGCCCGGTAGCGCCGGGCCGGTATAGCAGAACGTGGCTTGGCCGTTGGCGTCGGTCGGCGACGTTCCCGTTCCGCTTGTGTTGACCGAGCCGGTGACCGAGAAGCGGACGGTGATTCCGGGGGTGGCGTTCCCGAACTGGTCCTCGACGGTCGCCGTCACGCAGTGTTGTGCGTCGACGGTGTTCGTGTCCGTCTTCGGGGTCAAGGTCAAGATCGCGGGCGGACCCGGCGTCCAGACCTTCGTCGCCGTGTCACCCGGTTCACCGGCGTCCTGCGTGCCGTTGCCGTTCGTGTCGGCGTACGCACTGATCGTGTCGGTTCCTGCGACCGTTCCCGTATAGCAGAAGATTGCCTCACCGCTCGCGTTGGTCACCGCGGAGCCGGCTGCGCTATTGACTCCTGTCGCGGAGAACCGGACGGTGACGCTCGGCGCCGGTTTGCTGAAGACGTCCTTGACCGTCGCCGTTACGCAGTGCTCGTGACCGACTTCGTTCGTTGCCGTCTTCGGCGCGAGCGTGAGCGTCGCCGGCGGGGCAACCCCGCCGACCCCGCACGTGTTCAGCGGGATCTCGAAGGCGTGGGCCCGTTGCGGGTTATACGCCTCCTTCGACCACATCACCTGCTTGCCAAGCGCGCTGAACGTGTTCGGATCGCACTCGAGGTCCTCGTCCCGGAAGTTCGGGTCGCTCGCGACGGCGGTTGAGAAGTCGAACGCGAGAGCCTTGCTTGTCTTGTCGACTACCCAGGCGTGGCTGCAGCCGTCGGAGCCCTGGTACAGCAGCTGGCCACCGATCGCGAGGCCGCTGCTGTAGCAGGCGGTGCCGGCCCACGGAAAGGACTCGACCAGGGCTCCGCTGAGGTCGAAGACCCTGATCGTGGTCGTCCCGCAGTCGTTGCTGTAGTAGATGACGTCGTCGGCCGGAGTGGCAACATTGCGGGCGTCGAACGCGAGCCCGTCGTCGACAAGGCAGCTTCCGGGAACGGTGAATGCCACCGATGAGCCAATCACGTCCTTGGCCCCATTGAGCGCGATCTCGCGGACCGGCTCGTTGGACTCCCCTGGGTTGCCCTTGCCGGCCCAGAGCACATTCCGGGTCGCGTCGTACGAGAGCGCCCCCAGCCCGCCCGCGATGCTGTACGACGCCGTCACCACGCCCGTCTGCGGGTTGGCCCGGTAGAGGTCGGTGCTCTGGTCGTAACACGAATACCAAAGGTTCGTGCCGTCATACGCGATGCCGACCCCGAGATTCGACGAGTTCGTGCAGTCGACGCTGAAGGTCACACTGCCAACGTGGTCGCCGGTCGCTGCACTCGCAGTCGGCAGATGAATCGTCAGCGCAAGCACGCCCAAGACAAGCGGAGCGAGCAGCTTTCGCAGCCTGCTGCGTTTCATGTGTACCCCCTCTTTCCCTACGGCAACTGATGGCAAGGTGAAGGCGCCGCTGGCGCCAAAAGGACACCCGCCCGGTAGCGAGAGGCCGCAGGCCCTCGAGAGTCGTCCTGCGGAATCGCTGTGGCAGCTCACCTCCCCCGGCGGGCCGCAAACGCCGATCACGCCGCAGCGACTGGTCTGGTCACTAACTACTCCGCCCGGGGGCGTAAGTCAAGACGCTCCGGGCAAGTCTTGACTCCGAGGGCCAGGTTGTCTTCTCGAGTCTTCCATTGTCTCGAGGACAACGCCGCTCGCTTGCGTCGCCACACGGACGGTCGAGTGGTCTCCGCGCCGCGTGGTCCAGAGCCGCTCGGACAAGCGGCTGCGCGTTTCGCCCATGCGGTCGTTCTATCGTGGCGCGGTCTCCGGGCGCCGAACGCGCCCGTTCAGGGCTTGGTTCTCGCAACCGTTGACGACCGAGCGGTCGGGCACCTTCCGCCGCTGGCCATCTGCGGAACGCGCAGCCTTCGATGGAGCGCACCCCAGTCGTCGTCACTAGATGCGGCGGTTGCCACCGCTCCAACACCTGCAGCCACGAAGACGACGCCGAAGACGAGCGACGTGAGGCAGCGCGCAAAGCGAGCCATCCTCCACAGGTGAGCGAGGCCACGGCCCGTATTCGCGCGGCGCAGAAGCGAAGCGGATATAGCGCGCCCGTCAAGAAACAGCCATTAGTCGCCGGGTGACGATCGAAGATGTGCGGCGCTTCCGCCGAAACCGAGCAAGGCGGCCGGCGGCCCCAAGTGGGAGACGGACCCGCGGGAGAAGCTCAAGGCCGCCCTACGGCGCTACTTGACGCCGCTCGGCGACCTCGTCACGCGCGACGCCAAACGAGGGAGACACGCGGCTCTTCGTCACCGACTTTCTCTGCGATGCCCCCGGCTACGACAAGTACGACGACCTGACCACCGAGTACCAGGACCGGGGCGAGTTCGCCGACTACGGAACGCGGTGCTTCGCTTCCTGGACCGCACGGTCGATGAGCCCGACGATCGCGAACGCCGGCACGCCGCCCGCGAGGTGGGCTTCCACCTCGACGCGCCGCGGCTCCAGGCCGACCAGCGCGTGCGTGAGCGCACGTGCGAGCACGTTGCCAATCTAGGGACGTACAGCGGTCCGCAGCAGGCGTCCGCCAATCGGCGGAGAGATCAGTGTGCCGGTGCTCCGATGGCCGACGAGCAGCGCATGCGATTCCGTGCGACCGCTCGGGCTCTCGCGCACGCCGCCGCCAACGCTGGCCCCCCTAGAATCGCCAAGCTCTAGCTGGAGGGTGAGAGCCGCTCCGCCGACGCGCTGCTGTCGGCGACTTCAGTCCCTCGCATCACGCAGCAAGGTCGACGTAGTGCAAGGACATCACAGAGCAGTGCTCGAGGTGGCGCCGACGAGGAGGTAGGCGTTCGAGTGCCTAGGTGTCTGGCCGGGAGGCTGTTTTCTCTGCGACCTCCTTGCGAGGCTCGTCGTCTCTGCCGTCCTGGGACCCGACCGCTGGCATAGCCCGATCGGATTCATCCATCGCGACCTCCCGCGGCTCGGTTTCGGCTTCCGCGTCGGGCTCGCGCGTCTCGTTCTCCGGCCCAGCGGGCTCGCGGCGCGGGAAACGTGCAGCCGCCGCATCGGCCGCGTCGGCGAGGCTGCGCGCCATCCCGCGGATGTCGTCGAGCAGCTGGCAGCGGTCCTTCCAGACCGCCTCGGTGTCAGCCTGAAGCTCGCGCATCCGCGTCTCCGCCTCCTCGCGCAGCGCCGCGAGCTCTTCCTCTAACCGCTGAAAGCGCTCGTCGGCCTCGGCCCGCGCGCGCGCGAGGGCGTTCTCCGCCTCGGCCCTCGCGTCTGCGCGCATCTCGTCCGCTTCGGCCTTCGCCTTGGCGACGGTATCGCCCGCCTCCGTCCTCGCGTTGGCGATCAGCTCGTCCGTCTCAGCCTTGACGCGGTCCGCCTCCGCACTCGTGTTGACGACGAGCTCCGCCGCCTCGGCTTTCGCGCGCGCGGTGCTCTCGTCGGCTTCCTGCCGCGCGCTCGCCGTAATCTCCTCCGCAGCGTCCCGCGCGGCCTGCAGGAGACCCTGAACCTTCTCCCCGGCCTGTTCAAGCGCATGCCTGACCGCCGCCGGCGGCGAGCCCCTTACCTTCAGCTCCGCAATCACGCGATTGACGCGTTTGATGTAGGCATCGACGGCCCGGCGTTCGTAGCCGCGGACCGAAACCGGGAAGGAGACGTCGAGGAGGTCCTGAGGCACGTAATGTCGAAGCTCGCCGAAGCCGTGCTCCTGCTCCGGAGCCGCGGGCGAAAAATCCTGGCCCTTGTCCGCTTTGGACGATGCCTCATCGACCACGGCCCGAGTATGACCAATCCCAATCTTGGAGGGTCAAATCTTGGAAGTTTGCTGGGCGCGCGAAGCCCGTACCGCGAGTGGGTGACTTGGTCGCACTGGTCGTCGGAGCCGTGCGCACGATCTACTGGATCAAGGGAGTCGAACGGGTGACCTCCGGCGTTCAGGTGGCGTGTCAGAGGGCAGCGGCGCTTTCACTCGTGGCCTTTCGCCGCGAGGCCGCGAGGAAACCGAGGATTGTTCCGGCAAGCAGCAGCTGGAGATCCGTCGGCAACCCGCCGGAGCGATGATGCCGTCCGCCGCCGCGGTGAAAGAGCTTCTTTCCGCCCGGGCGCAGCGACGGGACGACGTGCTCGAGGTCCGGTGCCGAGGCCGAAATCGCCCCGAGGGTGGCAGGATCGACCGGGCCACGTCTCGCAGCGAGGAGCGCGACTGAGGCGACGCCGCTCACAATCTCGAAGCGGCGACTGGGGATGTCCTGGTGCGGGACATGGTCTGCTGCGATATGCAAGGCCGGCCCGAGGAGCAGCGCAAGCACGCGCGAGTGAGCTGCCGCCCCAGCCGCGGCGCCGGTTGCGACATGCAGGCAGACGATCACACCCGTTGGTACTACCAGAAGACCGCCCGCCATCAATGGGGCTACCGGCGATTCGCCTCCGGTGCCCGGTCATGGATCAAGGAGTTCGCACGCGGGCATCGAGCCGAACGAGCGTAGCCCTCTGGCCGGACTTGAACCGTCGGCCTTTGGGATGCGCATTCGGTTCGGCCTGCAAGTCCGGCAGGTTTCGCACATCTGATCAGGTTTGTTCGAACTACGACGGTGTGGTCACGTCCGCGTCGTACCGGATGCCTCCCTTCGTGGGACCGAGCACGGTCGAGTGCGGCACGCGATACCCGGCGAATATCTCGTACGCGCCGTCGTCGCGCCGCACCGGCACCGCGATGATCACCGAGCGTTCCGGAAAGCGGAGGCGCTCCGCGACGGGAGCGGAGACCGCCGCGTGCGGCAGCGCTTGCTCGAACTGCGTCAGCGCCTGCCGGTAGAGGGGCGTTTCCCATCCAGCGCCGACCCCGCGTGCAGTGTCTCCGTCACGGCCGGAGTGTAGTGACGTGCCTCAGCAGGGCTCCCCGCTGCGAAAGACGGCCACTTCCGTGACGCGGGGCCCGACGCTGCGTTCGGGCCGCTCGCGACTCGGCGCGATCGGCGGTCCCGCTCCGCGGGCGGCGCGCGTCACCTCGAGCGATACCTTCGCGCCGTACGGCGGCGCGACGCAGACGGCGAGGTGCTCCGGGGCGCTCGCGCGCGCGGCCAGTTCGCGTTCCTGATCCTCGAGGCGAAAAGCGACTGCGGCCGGCGGTGCGGCGAAGAAGACGTCGAGCCTCACCCGCTCCGGACCCTGCTCCGACTCGGGGAAGATGCGTATCGCGGCGCGGCGTCCTGCCACCATGTAGCCGTCGGGATCGAGGCCGCGCGTCATCCACTCGGCGCGGTACGGCCGTTCGGCCTCGAGGAGGTAGAGCCCGAAGTTATGCGCCTGAACCGCACCGGCGAGTCGCAGCCTCGCGTCGGCGTCGGCCGCGACGACGTACGGCGGAGCGTGTGCCGTCCTGCGGACATGCCCCGTGGCCGGATCCACACGGAGCTCCCGGTTCGGGAATGGCGCGTATTCCCACTCGCCGTCGATGACGTACACCCGCCGCGCGCTGTCGTTCCAGAGCTCGGTGTCCCACCAGAGGATCGCACTCCGCGACCATTCCTGCCCGACGGGATACGGCACGAGCGCTACCGTGCTCCCGTCCGGAAGCACGCGGTCGATCCAGTCGGTGACGAAGGTGGGCCCGTCCGCGACCGTGCGGCCGCTGGGGCTGTTGGCCGCCAGCAGCCGCGTCCACGCCGTAACCGACAGCGTGAGCGAGGTCGCGCCGACGGCGAGCGTCACCGTCGCCGCTCTCGCGCGTGGCGATGCGGGCACGACAGCGAGCGCGAGCGCGATCGCGACGGCGAGCAGCGCGACGAACGTAGCGCCGCCCGCGCTCTCGATCGCACCGCCCGCGACCCTCATCGGCGAGTCGACGTAGATCCCGTGCACCTCGACGAAGTCGTAGGCGAAGATCGTGATCGCGACGAACGCGGTGACAACCGCGAGCGCGAGCCGCGGCACGCCGTCGCGCAACGCGCTCGCGGTCGCGACGAGCAGCAACGGTGCGATGTAGAAGAGGTAACGCTCACGCACTTCGAAGAGACCGCCGCCGAAGCGTGCGTCGTACACAGCCGTTTCCAGCGTCAGCACGACGATCGTCACGAGCGCGAGTACCGAGAACGTCGTCCGGCGTGACACGAGCCACGCCCCGCCCAGCAGCAACGGGACGAGGCCGACACCGAGGCCGACGAGGTCGACGTGCGCTCCCGCGTGCACGAGCGCATCAAAGGGCAGCAGCGACCCTTCCGTGGCAGTCACCTCGTAGCGCCCAAGGAGGCGGGTAATGTCGCCGGTCGCCGCGACGATCGCGAGAGCGGTCCCGCCGACCACGTACGCCGACGCGAGCACGCGGTGGCGGCTGAACGCGCTCCGCCCGTCCGCGACCGCGATCGCGAGGGGCAAGACGAGCAGGAGCGCCACGAACTGCATGCGCGCGAGCACCGCCAAGGCCAGGGCGGCGAGCGCGACGGCGTCGCGGCGGTCTGACGGACCGTCGAGAGCCCGCTGCAACGCGAGCACCACCCAGAGAAACGTCGGGTAGGCCGCCGACTCGGTGAGGACGAAGCCGCTGAACACGCTCCACGGCGCGAGCAGCGCAAACGCGGCCGCGATCGCCGACCAGCGCTGCGGCAAATGCACTGTGCGCGCGAGAAGGTACGTCGGAACAGCCGCCGACGCGTAGACGACACCGTTCAGGACGTGCGCCGCGCGGAAGGCGCCGGGGGCGTCGAAGATCGCGTACAGCGGCGACAGCAGCAGCGGGTAGAGCTGCGCGTACGCCGACACGTGCTCGCCGCGCAACGTCGGCAGCAGCGAGCCGTCGGCGATCGCCGACGCGAGCTTCGCGTACTGGAGCTCGTCGGTCATGACGATCCAGTCGCGCACGAAAGACGAGAGAACGGCGAGTGTCACGGCCGCGCCCGCGACGAGCGCCACGAGCGGCAGGTTGAGGCGACGGAGAAGAGCCATGCCGTGAAGGGAAGGCGGCGGCTCCGATTGTCGCAACGATTGCTGACGCGCTCCTTGTTCCCGTAGAAACGGCGAGCTTCCCGTCCATCGAGGACCCGGTGCCGCGCGAGCTACCTGAGGAGGCGCCGTAGCGCGAGCTGCCTGCTGAGGCCCCAGGCGAGCCGGAGCGGGTCCCGGATCGCGCGCGCTGAGCCGGGCCCGCGCACCGGACTACGTAGCCCCGACCGTCGGCTGGCGCGGCTGGCTCGTCGTCGAAGTCGAGGGTGCCTTCGGCTCTGCTCGCCACGCTTTGGACGGTCTGGCGCCGCGGGCCGAGCTGGTCGCGCACTGCCGCCTCGGGGAGCGCTCCTACTGGCCGCTCCGGCAGTTGGTGCCCGCGCACGCCGCGCCGGATGAGGACTGCCGCTGTGGCATCTATGCTGCCGCGACGGCGAAGCAGGCCGCCGCCTCGGTTACCGTCCCTCCAGGCCGCGAGAGGACATCGTCCACCACGTCATCGGCCGCGTCTCTCTATGGGGAACGGTGGTCGGGTGCCAGCGCGGCTGGCGTGCCGAGCGCGCTTACCCCGCCTCGCTCGCCGTTCCCGCCCCCCGGCCAAAGGCGCCGAGGAGGCGCATCCTCCGCCGCCGGCAGTGGTCTCGCTCCCGCCCAGCCGCGGAGATCGCACTCGCGCTCGGCGAGTACGGCGTCCCGGTCGAGCTCGTCGCCTGCGAGGCGCTCGGCGAGCTCGCGGCGGCACTCGAGGCGCGCGCGGGCCGAGCAGCCGTGAGCGGGCGGACGCTGATCCTCTCAGCAGGCGAGCGCGCGGCGCTGCTTGCTGCGCTCAGGCGCCGGCACCGCTTCCCGCACGAGCCTGCGACTGCTGCTACCGCCGTTGTCGCGCTCGAGCGCGCGGAGCCCGTCCGGGGCGGCTACCGGGTCCTGCTCCCGGACGAGGGTTGCGCGCTGCTCGACGAGCCGCGCCGGCGGCGGGGGAGATCTGGTAGCGCCCGCCGAGCTCATGACCCGGCTCGAGCCAGCGCCCGTGGGGTGCAAAAACTCTCTTCACCGCGCGGAATCATCCCGATTTGCAGGCCGAACCGAGCGCTGACGCCTCACACGGATGACCCCGAAAAACCGACAGGTTGACCGTCCTGTCCCGCTGCTCCCGAGGAGCTCGTCTTTGATCTGGTCGTTCTGCTGACTGGTGCTCAGCGCCTGTTCCAGCTCGAATTGCTGCGTCCGCGCTCGGAGGACTTCAAGGAACTCGAGATTGTCGTGCTCCGACACGAGCTCTCGGTACTGCGCCGACAGACACGTCGAGCACAACTGTGACCGGCAGTAGGTGCTTTTAGAGTGGTTCTTCAGACGCTCCGTGTGCGGGCCGGGCGAAGCCAACGGCGTCGATCACGTAACCGTGCGCATCGATCGTTTCGATGAACGTCGCACTCCTTTGTCGAAGCAGGCGGGCTGCGAGATCCTCAGAGACGATGATCACCTCGCCCGGGCTGCTCTCGTAGTGCAGGTTCGGGTTCGGGCCGAACGTGTGCAGGCCGCCGCTGTGGCGCCAGCGGAGTCGGAACAACCGGGCCATGACCTCGACCCTAGGTGCTCGCCGACATGATGTCACCCGTTTCATCGCGAACGCAGGAATAAAGAGAGGCGCGCTCTTGACCCGGAGCGCCCGTCCAAACTGGCCACTAGGCGGCGCAAGCACCACGGCGTAGGTTGCGACGCGGCGCGCGACACGGATAGCGCCATGGCGTTCGACCGCCTCGCGCGGCCTGCTCTCTTAGGCAGAAGGTCGGAGCGCTTTTGGCTGCTCACTCGTTGCCGAGAGATCGAATTCTCCGCGCTTGCAGCGAGTCATCTGTACCGAATCTGACCCGGCGTACTCGGGGCCAGCGCGCGGAAGCGGCCCGGAGCCGCCCCCAAGTTCCGCCCACTGAATCTGGCAGTGTGCGAAGGGCGCGTTCGTCTGAGCAGACGCGATTTCCGCGTTGGCTCGATTCGAGGGAGAATCCGTTGCGAACTTTCGACCGGAGGGCGCCATGCCGCTCAGTTCCCGAAGACGCACAGTCGGACTGATTTCGCTGCCCGTCCTCATTGCCGGCTCCGTGGCCTCCGGCGTCGCGGCCAAGTCGATCTTCTCCCCAACACGGAGTAAGCCGGTAACCAGTCGACCGCCGAGAATCGTCTTTCAGAGCGGCCGGGCCGGCAACCTCGAGATTTACACGATGAATGCCGACGGCAGCGGGGTTACGCGGCTCACAAAGAACCGAACGCGCGACGTCGTTCCAGTGTGGTCGCCGGACGGGCGAAAGATCGCATTCACGAGCAGCCGCGACGGCAATCGCGAGCTCTATGTCATGAACGCTGACGGCAGCGACCAGCGGCGACTGACACACGAATCGGCGAGAGATCTCTTCCCAACCTGGTCGCCGGACGGGCACGCGATCGCATTCGTCAGGGAGAGCAAGCGCGGCACCTTCGCCGGTCCGATTTACATCGTAAACGCCGACGGCAGTGGAGAGCGGAAGATGACAGAGACGCGGAATGCCGACTGCTGCCTAGCCTGGTCGCCTGACGGCGAGTGGATCGCATACGTGAGCGAGACCTCGAGATCTACCTGCTCAAGCCCGACGGCAGCAGGAAAGCGAGACTGACGAGGAACAAGGCGGGCGACTGCTGCCTGCGTGGTCGCCGACCGGCGGGAAACTCGCTTTCTCGAGTGACCGTAACGGCAACGAGAGGATCTACGTGATGAACCGCGCCGGCACGAGCCAGATGCGCATCTCGAGTTTGCTGAGCATCAGGCCGGCTTTCTCGCCCGACGGGAGGCGCCTCGCCTTCGAGGGGTTGCCCGCTCGCGCGCGCGCTTGTCCAACAAGAGCACCGAGATCTACATCATCAATGTCGACGGCAGCGGGCAGCGTCGACTCACGACGAACACGGCCGAAGATGCCTTTCCCAACTGGCGTCCCAACTAATCGAAACCATTCCGGCGGATCGCCTTCACCGCTTTAACCCCAACGGGACACATCGCGCCCTTTTGCATCGGCAAGCTGGACGTCCGACGGGACTGGTTGATGCACGAGTGCCAAACTCTGTTCACAGCGCGGCATCATTCGGATTTGCAGGCGGAACCGACTGCTGGGGCCCCACGCGGATGACCCGGAAAACTGAGAGGTTGACCGTCCCGACAACGTGACCATCCTCCGGGACGGGCGCAAACTCCCCGGATGAAAACCCTGTGGGGTGTCAAGACCCCGGGTTCACGACGAGGAAATCGAGGACTTACAAGCGGAGCGCAAGTGTTGGCACCCCACGGCTCGAGCCGGTCCCTGCGCGTAAGGAATAAGGAGAGCGCACCGCCTCTGAGCGCGGCGGGTTGGCAATTCCGGTCGGAGGCGAGCGGCAGTGTTCGCACACTCGCTTTCCCTGCGAACCCTTCCTCACGTCCGAATCGTCGTCGATCGTCGTTCATGTTTGAACGAGATGATCGCGATTGCTTTCAGGGTTTTGATCGCCCACTTCTGGACAGCACGTTGTTGTGAAGGAGTTTCGCCTGCTCGCTGTGCTCGCCGTGCTCGTGCTCGCGTGTGCTGTCGCAGCCGCAGGTCGATCCGCGAGCGGCGCGACGACGCGGCTGACCGTGACGGGCGGCGAGTACTACTTCAAGCTTTCGAAGGCGAACGTTCCGCGCGGAACGGTCTACGTCACGCTCGTCAACGCGGGCACCGAGTCCCACGATCTGAAGTTCGTCGGGAAGAAGCCAATGACGAGTGTGCTGCGCCCCGGCGCGAGGCAGAGAATCAAGCTGGTGTTCAGCAAGCGAGGCCGTTACGCCTTCCTCTGCACGGTCGGAGAGCACGCGTTGAAGGGCATGAACGGCACGCTGGTCGTTCGATAGAGCGCACGGGACGGATCGTCACCGCCGCCGCTCTTCGTGTCCCGCTCGACGACGACGGCTCGTCCGTCGTCCAGTTTGGGCCGGGAGTATTGAGAGATGCTCGGTCCCCAGTGGTATTCCATGTTGCGGTAGTCGTTGACGCCGCTGCGCTCAAACTCGAGCCGCTCGTCTAGCACCCACGCTTCCTCGCGCGTATCGCGCTCGTACGCAAGCCGCACCTTCGCGATCTCGGTGGCGAGCAGCGTCCTACACCTCAGCCCTGGAAAGTACTCGATCGGCTCGCGCGCGATCCATTCGACAACGGTCCTGCGTCGCGGTTGACGATCGGCGCGGCTCAACCATGTGCTGGACAAATCAGCAAACGGTGAGCCGCGGCCGCGGATGTCGCCTGCGGCGGTCAGCGTAGTGAAGACCGTCGAGCTCGCGCGAGAGGCTGACCAGCCGGTCCTGCTGAGGACACCCGCTTCCGGGTTACCGTCTGCTTGTCATGAAGAGGCACGTCGTGATCCTCGGGGCCGGTTTCGGGGGCCTGGAGCTGGCGACGCGACTCTCCGACTCAGTTGTCGACGACGTCCGCGTGACGCTCATCGACCAGAACGACTCGTTCAGCTTTGGGTTCTCGAAGCTGGACATCCTGTTCGGCCGCAAGACCGCAGCGGACGGACTGATGCAGTACCGCGATATCTCCAAAGAGGGAGTCGAGTTCCGGCAAGAACGCGTGACGTCGATCGACCCCGAGAAACGACGAGTCGAGACCGACCACGGTTCCTACGACGCCGACGTCCTCGCCGTCGCCTTGGGGGCCGAATACGACTTCGCGGCCACGCCCGGATTCGAGGAGGGCGGGTCCGAGTACTACTCGGTCGCGGGAAGGAGGTCTCGCAGAGCATCCTCGGTGCTCTCCACGAGCGTGAGATCGAGTACGTGCCCAAGCAGCGGGTGGTCGAGCTCGACACGCACAGCAAGGAGGCGCGACTCGAAAGCGGCGGAACTGTGCCATACGACCTGTTCGTCGGGATCCCTGTCCACCGTGTGCCCGCAGTGGTCGAGAACTCCGGGATCACGGTTGACGGGTGGGTGCCCGTGGATCACACCAACCTCAGGACCCGGGTCCCGCATTTCTACGCGCTGGGCGATGTCGCGGGCGTCCCAATTGCAAAGGCCGGTGTGTTCGCCGAGGCCGCCGCTGCGGTCGTGGCCGACGACATCGGCGCGCGCCTGCGCGGCGGTGTGCTCCAGCGGCCTTACGAAGGCGCCGGAAGCTGCTACATAGAATTCGGGCGGGGGATGGTCGGAAAAGTCGAGGCCAACTTCCTCGGCGGGCCAGCTCCGACAGCACGACTCGTGGGGCCATCTCGAGAGCTCGCCGCGGAGAAGGAAGCGTTCGCATCGACCCGACACGCACGGTGGTTCGGGTCCTGATCGACTTGAGCCGCTAGCACGATTGCCAGTGCGTCGTCGGGTGAAGGATCCCGCGAGCGGCCCTGTGGGGTGCCAAAACTGTGTTCATAGCGAGGGATCGTCTGGATTTGCAGGCGAAACCGACTGCTGACGCCCCACGCGGATGACGCCGAAAAATGAGAGGTTGACCGTCCCGACAACGTGACCATCCTACGACGGGACGGGGGCAAACTCCCCGGATGAGAACCCCTTTGGGGTGTCAAAACTCGGTTCGCGACCGCCAGATCCGGAAGCGACTTTCCAGCACCCCGCCCGTTCCGTTCGGCCGCCACTCGAGCTCGAGCCCCCCTCGTAAGTAGGCGACGACCTCGGCCAGGTGGCGGAGGGGGATCGGCTCGACGCCCGCAAGCGCCGCCTCCGCCGCGCACTCCGGGGCGCAGAGCAGCTTGTCGATCCCGGACCTCGCGCACCCTCGGCCACGGCCAGGATCCCGCCGACAGGCCGGAGGCGGCCGTCGAGCGCGATCGCGAGGTCGAAGCTCGACCCCTCTTTGCGCAGCTGCGCCGGGGCGAGGTTGACCGTGCTCTTTCCCTCAGGCCAGGGAAGGGACGCGGACGCGATGCCGCTGCGGACGCGGTGCTTCGCTTCCTGGACCGCACGGTCGACGAGCCCGACGATCGCGAACGCTGGCACGCCGCCCGCGAGGTGGGCTTCCACCTCGACGCGCCGCGGCTCGAGGCCGACCAGCGCGTGCGTGAGCGCACGTGCGAGCACGTTGCCACTAGGCGACAATTCGAGGCTCGTCTGCGCCGACTTCGTGCCGGGTTCGCACTAAGCCGCCTCGGCGAGCGCAGCGCGCGACGATTCCGCGCGACGCCGACCGAAGCCATCGCCAGGGAGCCCGAGCGGTCTCGCCGGATCCGGACAGGCCGATACGGCTGTCCGGATCCGGCTGGGCGGGCGCGTTACTCGATGGTCAAGTAATAGGTGTAGGTCTTGTTCGCGCCCCGAACGTCCGTGCCGAAAACACGGATCGTGTGCGAGCCCGGGCCGAGCGGCTTGAACATCATGAAGAAGCCGTCCACGATCGCAGGCTGCGGCGAGCCGGTGATGCAGGGATCGAAGGTTGCCTGCAGGCTCGGATCGCCCGTGACCGTGAACAGGTCCGCGGAGTGGAAGCGGTAGCTGAGCACGTCGCTGAACGCTTGTCCGTCGAGTGAGACTTCGAGCTGATTAACGCCGTCCATGAACGCCTTCGCGTCGGCGATCAGGAAGTCGTACAGCGACTGACCAGGGGCGGGCCGAAAGTTGGGGTCGGGACACGGCCACGGGTTGACGTACGCGCCGATCTCGAGCAGCACCGCCGTGTGCGCCGGGATGGTGCACGTTCGTGTGCCGCTGAACACGCGAGGCCCGGCGATCCGCGGAAGGAACCAGACGGGCCCCCCTTGATCGACGGCGCAGTTTGCGCCGGTCTGATCGAGTACGGGATTCTGGGCGAGCGGCTGTGCATACGCCCATTGCGACTCCCTGTCCGCCCACGTGGACATGTCCGCGCCATAGGGGTACGACTGCTTCGGGAAGAGCGCTGGATTCGGGTTGTCGCCGTAGTCCGGAGACGCCGCTGCCGCGGCCTGGACAATCGCGCCACAGCACGCGGCGATCACGATGAGATATGCGATGCGACGCATACGACCCTCCCTAATGGGTTTCGGACGGTCGGCATCGAAGCGCGGCGTCTACCTGGGCGCCAGCAGCGATGCCACCATTCCGGGACGCGCGCTAACTCCCTCAGCACGTGCACGGAATCACGACCAGCGTAGGCAGGTCGGCGCCGGCAAGCTCGCCATTTTCGGACGACCTGGACCGCCTGCGGCAGCATGGCGCTCGCCCGCAGCTCCCCGACAGGGTTTCTGTACCCCGCGCGTTTCGAAGATATGACGAAAGGCGTATTCACACAACCGGCGGCGGCACTCATGCTCGGTAGGGAGGTGATCAGCATGGGTGTTCTTGCTTGGGTTGTCCGGGTGGTGGCCATCGCCATTGTGGCGCTGGCCGTCGCTGCGTCAGCAGGCACCACCCGGAATGCGGCGGCTGCGCTGCCGCCGGGGAACACGGTCGCGCAATGGAACAAGATCGCCGAGGACACGGTCGTCGGCTCAGGCGCGTTCCAGTCGGAGGGCTTGATCTACATGGCCTATGCGTCGACGGCGGTCTACAACGCCGTGGTGGCGATCGAGGGCGGGTACGAGCCCGTGGACTCGACGATCAGCGCGCCTGCGGGAGCCTCGGTCGATTGCGCGGCAGTCGAGGCTGCCTACCGCACGCTTCGCTACTACTTCTCGTCGTTCCCGGTTTTGGTGGCTAACCTCGACGCGAACTACGCCGAGGCGCTCTCGCCCTCGAACCTGGACGGGTGCACGGCCGACGGCGGCGCGGGCACTGGTGTCGGCCTGGCGGCCGCCGACGAGGTGATCTACAACCGCACCACCGGTCCCAACCCCGATGGGCGTATGACGCCGATCGGCGTGACATCGTCGTTCCCGACGCTGCCGCCGGGCCCGGGCGTGTGGCGGTTGACGCCGCCGTTCGCGGCGCCGCAGGTGCCGTGGGTGGGGGACGTGCGCCGATTTGTCCTGCAGAGCGTGGACCAGTTCCTGCCCGACCCGCCGCCGTCGCTACAGAGCGACGAGTGGGTCGAGGCGTTCAACGAGATCAAGGCCTACGGCTCAGCGACCAGCAGCGTCCGCAGCGACGAGCAGACGGCGGTCGCAAGGTTCTGGTCGGCGAACGTGATCCGCCAGTACAACCGGGTCGGGCGCGACATCACCGCCGCGCGCGGGCTCAGCCTGCTCGAGACGGCACGGCTAGCGGCGATGGTCAACCTCGTCGGCGCCGATGCGCTGATGTCCGCCTTGTATGCCAAGTACCACTACGTGTTCTGGCGGCCGGTCACCGCGATCGACCCCACCGCCGTGATCGCGGACGGCTTCGGCCCCGTACCAGGCTACGACGATGGTAACCCGGCGACGGTCGAGCAAACGGGCTGGCGGCCGCTCCTCACCACGCCAAACCATCCCGAATACCCCGCCGCGCACGGCGTGATCACCTCGGCGATGGCCGAGGTGTTCAGCACCTTCCTCGACAGGAGCCAGACCGGGCTCGACATCCATGGCTTCGACCCCGCCGGGCCGGCCGGAAACCTGAACGCTGTGCGGCACTTCGACATGCCCAACGACCTCCGCCACGAGATCGTCGACGCGCGACTCTGGGCAGGGCTGCACTACCGCTTCTCCGGCGTCGCCGGCGTCGTCCTCGGCCGCCAGATCGCGAAATACGACCTCAGGCACGCCTTCCGAACCGTCAACTAGCACTCGCCCAATACTCGGCTCGGGGACGCGCGCAACGGCGCGCCCCGAGCCAGCCGGCGCGCTGTAGACCCCATGCCCACGAGCGACGGCGTCGGGCGAGGGCCTCCCTCTCCCGAGGACCCGACCTATCAGCCCTGGTGTGCGGGGACCTCCAACGTGTCAAGCGGCGAGCCGTCCGCGAGACGTGCGTCGAGGCTAGCTACAGCTGCGGTTCGGCTGCGAACGCCCAGTTTGTTGTAGATGTTCTCGAGGTGCTTGCGGACTGTAGTGGGGGCGATCCAGAGGAGACGTGCGATCTCGGCGTTCGATTTGCCGGCTGCGACGCAGCGCATCACGTCCCATTCGCGCGCGGTCAGCGGGACCCTCGGTGCCGCGTCCTCGACGAGCAGGAGGATCGAGAGCCCTGGCCCGGCCGCGTTCACAACGAGCCGTCGACCTGCATGAGCAAGCGTGAATGGCGACGCCGGAGTGGTCGCCGTGCGGTCGGGGCGCTTCGCCTGTGTCTCGATCCAGGTCTCGAGCTGGGGCGGCAGTCGCCGGCCGCTTCCGAAATACGCAGTGAGCAGCGCCTGGGCCCGGCGGGAGGCAAACTCGAGACTGCCGTCCCGTCCGCGTAAGAGGACGCCGCCCCCTTTCTGATCCGAGCCGTACTCAAGACCAGCGAGCGCGGCAGCCAGAAGCCGCCGGAGCCCCGCGGCGCGGTAGAGCCCGGCGAGACAGGGGCGGAGCCGGTCGATCACGAGCCGGTCGCGTTCGGTGAAGTCACGTCGCTCACTAGCGAAGACAACCGAGATCTTGTGAACCAGCGAGGGCGCGAGCCAGACCGATGCCATGTCGACTAGGTGGATCTCGGGTTGGACGTCGTACCGGACCCGCTGGCGACGGCCGAAGAAGTCCGACCACTTCACCGTGCGGAAATCGCCGGTCCGCCGTCGATATGCGCCAATGGGAGAGGCATCCATGAGAGCCCAGGCCTGGTCCGACAGCGACTGGATCTGACACTGCGAATCGACCCCGTAAAACGAGTCAACCTTGGAGAGCAAGACGCGCTCTACGACATTGGCCTCCTCAAAACTGACGTTCTCGCAGGGCACGAGCGTCGCCAGGCGATCGAGGAGCTCGGGCGTAAACGGCTCCTCACCTTCAACCGAGTGCGCCTCCTCGATGAACGCCAGCATCGCCTCGAGGTCGGAAGAGCGTAGCCGCGTCACAGTCCCTCGAAGATACGCCAAGGCGCGCACGAACACCACTGCGGCGGGTTGCCCCTCACGAGACGCGACGCCAGTCATGCCCAATCGGTGACGTGCGGCTCTACCGGAGCGGATCGTCATCGGCCCCGGCTCGCTCATCAGGTCATCGACCCCAGAATCAGACTCGCTTAGGTGGTCACCCCCGGCCCGAGCTCGCCGGCGAGCGAATCCCCACCAGGATTGGTCCCGAGGTTCGTCGTCGTCGTCGTGGTGGTCTGGGCTTATCGTTCATGAATGGTTCTCGATCCAGCGAAGGACGACGGTTCGGGCCCGCCGCGCGAAGGGCGAGTACTCGATGATCCCCCAGCCGTGATACGAGCCGGAATAGAAGACGGTGCGCTTGTCGCGGGCGCCGACCTTGCTGAAGATGCCGAGTGCTTCCTTGCGGGGTGCACGCGAGTCGTTGCGGGAGCCGACGTAGAGAAACAGGTCGCGGATCCGAGCCAGCCCTGCGAGATTGTTGACGCCGTAGCCGGGCCATAGTCTCGTGCCGGAGAGGCTGATCCGTCCGTCGACGCGGAGCGCTGACGTGTTTTGCACGATTGCTGCTCCGCCCATCGAGGAGCCGATCAGGAAGATGTGCTAGCCGAGCACCGTGTCTTTCAGCCAGTGACGCTCTGGCATCGAACGCATGAGCCTCTGAGGCGCTCCAACGGGCGGCTTAGGCGCGCGCGACCAGCACGTCCTCGAAGAACTCGCCGGCGCGGCGTCCGGTGCGACGGTTCACGTGCCTGCGGAAACGCTCCTCGAGCCTCAGTCCCGCACGCTCCAGGATCGCGGGATAGAGATCGCGGCGGTCGTTGACGACGATCACGACGCGCGCGCCACGACGGAGGGAGCCGCTTGCGTTCTCGAGCACCTTGCTGATTCCGTCGCGATAGGCGTCGAGCGCTGCACGGGACGTTCCCGAGGACGCGGCGCCGAGCTCGAGCGCCCGCAGGTCGTCGAGGCCGAGCAACTCGTAGGCGACCCGGTGCTGCTCGTGGTAGTCGATCAGCCCCGGGTACGGGGGCGAGGTCACGAGCCCGTCGAACATCCGCCCATAAGCAGTCTCGCGCGCGTCGGCATGCAGCACCTCCGCCTCGCGCGCGCGGGCGCGCAGTCGCGCGAACTCCTTGATCCGCTTCAGCGTGTCGAGTCCGTAGCGACGGAGGAACGGCCGCGCCTCGTGCACGGGCGCGCACTCTCTCTTGTGCTTGTGGCACCAATACGGCCCGCGCTGCGGTGCACGTGGGAAGTCCAGGTCGAAGTGTGTCGTCAGGCGTGCGGAACGTGCGGCGCGCGCGAGGACGACCCGCAGCACGTCCGCGTGTTGATACTCGGTGAGCGCTTCGCGGAACGCGAGCAGCTCTCGCGCCGCCTGCGGCGCAAACCACGCGCGAAGGTATGCGGACGGACGGGCGCGGGGAGTCGGCAGCGAATCGAGCCTCGACACGATGTCCCGCAGCTCCCGTTCGAGCACGAACAGGTTGTAGCGCTGCGTCTTCACGCGCATGAGTTGCACGTTGAAGGCTGCGATGTCCACGCCCGTCGCGTCGTGCCCGGACTCGAGCGCTTGGACGAGCGTCGTGCCGGAGCCCGCGAACGGGTCGAGCACGCGCCCTCCGG
>Ga0137374_10003570_pt1 | contig 18412 bp, 20 predicted proteins | sample SagtaG_20_FD_104811 | JGI IMG/M metagenome (GOLD analysis project Ga0137374, IMG submission 104811) | Vadose zone soil microbial communities from Sagehorn Ranch, Mendocino, California, USA - Sage1_R_100_16 metaG | ecosystem: Environmental > Terrestrial > Soil > Vadose zone | place: USA...
CCGAGAGAACCACGACGTGTCGCTTGCGCACCTTCGGCCTCCTGCAGCGGCGGTATCCCTCGACCGCACGAGCATGAGACCAAACCCCACATCTCACAAGTCACGGCTGACGAGCTACTAGGACGGGGGCGGGCCGCCTGCCCCACCGGTCCGGGGCGGCGGTCGTCCCCTACCGAGGCCGGCGAGCCGAACTACCCGGGGCCCCCGTCCCAGGCTCGCCGGCCTCTACTTCCGCCGGATCCTCGCGCCGCGGGTGCCGTGGCCGGGATCGCCGGGCCGATGATCTGGCTGTGCCGGATCGCCCGCAGCGGCGCAGGACCGTAGCCACGCGGCGGCGAACGGCGTCCAGGCCGTGAGCGAGTTCGCCGTCGCCGTGGTCACTTCCCCGGCTTCGGCCGCGGACCCGGCTTCGGCCACGGGTAGGACGGCGGCTTGGGTTTGGTTCCCATCGCGTGCTCCTTGTCGCCAGGTCGGACGCGGGGCGGGCCGCCGGACCTGGCAGAACGACGGCCCACCGCACCGCTCGGCCCATTTTCGCACACACCCGCCACGGCGACGGGCGGTCAACGTCGCAGCTCAGAGTGGGTGATTGCACGCCCGAAGCCGTGGGACAATCACGGCGAGGAGCGGCGGGCCGCCCGGTGGTCCCACCCTGCGGCCCCCGCACCCGGGCGACGAACGGAGACGACCATGACCACGCCAGACGAACCCGGCCCACGCGACGAACAGGAGGCAAGGGACTGGTACTGCGCCGCCGCGTTCACCGACCCCAAGTGGGCGCCGTCCGTCGTCCAGCGGCGCCGCCCAGCGATCACCCGCGAGACGGTCGCCGGCATGATCGCCCGCGCGGCGGCCGCCGCCGGACCCTACGTGCCGCCACGGATCCAGCAGCCGCACCAGCGCACCGCCGCCGACCGCCGGCGGATCGCCGCGGCGATGGACTACATCAACTCGCTGCAGTGACCACGCCGCTCGTCGGCTACGCCGTCGTCTTCGACGTCCCGTCCGGCATCCTCGTCGACCACCAGGGCCGCCGGCACCGCCTCATCGTCTCCCCGGGCGCCCTCGACGGCTGGATCGGCAAGGGTCTGGGCTGCCCGCTGCTGGTCCACCACGCCGGCATCATCACCAGCCGCGGCGTCCAGCCGGACGTTGGGGCCGCCCGCGCGTTCCGCGCCGACTCCTTCGGCGTCCTTTGCCGCGCCGAGCTCGACGAGGACGACCCGGTCGCCAACGGGGTGCTCAACGCCGTCCGCTGCGGGGACCTCTGGGGCATGAGCTGGGGCGTCGCGACCCTCCGCCAGGACCCGCCCGAGGTCCCCGAACACCCTTCGCCGCTCGTCGTCCCCACCGTCCGCCTGCTCGAGGCCGGCGTCGGCGAGGTCACCCTGACCGACCGGCCCGGCTTCTGTGACGCGCGCATCCTCGCCGTCGGTGACGAGGCGGACTGGCTCTGGTCCTATCCCGACCTGGCCGCCGTGGCGTTGGCGGCACGGACGGCGCCGCCGAGCCCGGAGCCGCGGTCCCGGGCGTGGTGACCCGGCGCTAGCGCCACGCAGCGAAGAACGGCTGCTCGACCGGCTCGGCGAACTCACCCGCCGCGAGCGCGTCGTTGCGGGCCTCGAACGCCAGCGTGTCGGCCATCGCCACGTCAATCTTCCGGGGTGACCCGGGACGATCCTTGCCGACCAGCACCATCGGGCGGCCCTCGTCGTCCTTCATGCGGCTCGGGCGGGCGTGGGCGTTCGCCCAATGCCGCGCCGCGACCGGATCGCCGTCCTGGGTCAGCTCCCGCTGGACGATCGCGGTACGGATCGACGCGAGCGCCCGCGCCATCGGCGTGTCACGGTTGGTCCACCACGCGATCACCTTGTCGTCGCCGTGACGGGCCGCCCAGGTCGCGAGCCAGGCGCCGTACCAGGCCGGGTCGAAGTAGGCGCGCACGACCCGCCAGCGTGCGAACGCCATCGCCACGGCCGCGTCGACCTCGCCGACCGGGACCTCCCAGCCCTCCCCGGCCGGGCCTTCCGGGCGCTCCCAGATCCCGACCGTGAACAGGTGCCCGTCGGCGGTGCACGCCCGCAGCGCGGTCGCGTCCTGCCGCAGCGACCCGTCGAAGCCCAGCGCGACCGCCGCGCCGTCGCCGACGAGCCGGTCCAGGTCGGCGCATGCCGCCCACCGCCCGGGTTCGAGGAAGCGGCCCGCCGAGGGGATGGCCAGGTTCAGGAAGTAGCGCTTGACGTCCTCCGGCAGGTTCCGGGGGTCCTGCCCCTCGCTGACGAGCCGGTCCAGGTCCATGACGGCCGCGAAGTCCCCATAGGCTTCCTCGAGCGCCGCGCGAAGCGCCACCGCGTCGTTAAGGTCGACGTCGGCGGGACCCTGGCGGTGGTCGAACAGCAGCCGCGCCGACGCGGCCTTGCCCTGGGCGATCAGCTTCGCGAGGGCGTGGGTGGCCTCGGCGGCAGAGCCCTCCCCGGGCGCGTACATGGTCGACACCTCCAGCGACCACGGTTCGGCGGCGCGGCGCTTGGCGAGGTTGCGCCTGACCGTGGCGTACATGCGGACCAGCTCCGGCAGCCGGTACAGGTGCGGCTCGTCGAACACGGCGAACGACTCCAGGCCGCCCTCCTTCGACGCGCTCGAGGCGGTCGACGGGCGGACCTCCCCCGACCCCGGCCGGCCGCCCGGCAGGTAGGTGCGGGTCATGCCGGCGTCCAGGCCCGCGAGCTCCGACAGCGGCGCGGCCTGGTCGGTCAGGTTGAAGTAGACCGCGTCGTAGACGTTGCCGGTCTGGCCTTCCTCGGTCGCCAGGCAGCGCACGAACGACGACCGGACCGGCCGGCCCATCGGTTCGCCGGGCCGGTAGGTGTAGGCGAAGTCCCGCCACGCGAACCGCTCGCCGCCCTCGGCCCACCCGGCGAACCGGCAGGGGCCGAGCGCCTCGAACAGCACCACCCTGGCCGCGGTGCCGGACTTGTCGCGGCCCTTCGGCCGGGAGAAGTAGACCGAGTCGTACAGGCGCCGGCCGGCCGGGTCGAGCGCGTAGGCGTCGGCGAGGAACGCCGACAGCTCCAGGTCGTGGCGGACCCGCTCGCCCTGCACGTCGCCGGGACCGTGGCGGGTGAAGTGCTCCATCCACGCGATTCCGAGCCAACCGAGGGAGCGGTCCCGGTCGTGGCCGGGCGCGCGGACCAGCTCCCGGGGCATTACGCGCCCTCGTCGGCCAGCAGCTTGGCGCGGCGCTCGTCCAGGGACGCGACCACACTTCCGCCAGCGGTGGCGGAAGTCGGCTCCGGGGTGCCCTGGCCAGCCGGGTGGTCGGCCCGGGCGGTCTGGTAGACGCCGCGGGCGCCGGTGCGTCGCTGCTGCCGGGCATCGGCCATGTCCGGCAGCCGCAGCGCGGCCAGCAGCCGCGCGTAGACGATCCGCTGCTGCCGGGCCTCCACCAGCACGGGGTTCGCCTTCCCGTCGACCACCAGCGGGGCGGCCACGGCCGCCTCGTCGAGGCGGTCGAGCAGGTCTAGGGTCCGGCATGCCTGGGCGAGCAGGTCCGCCTCGTGCTGGGCGAGCGCGCACCGGTCGGTGACGGCCCGCCAGAGACGCCGGCCACCGGCTCCGAGCCCGCGAGGCGGGCGAAGGCTGCTCATGGCCTCATCATCCCACCGGGGGCGGATCGTTTCAGGTGGCAGACACAGCGAGATGCAGGTCAGAGGGTCCGGCTGGCCGGCGGGCGCGAGTGCCGCCGACCGGCCCCCCCACCATCCGGGGTCATCGCGTCCCCTTGCGGCTGTTGCACGGGGCGCAGCGGCCGACGAGTGGGCCGAGCGGGTCGCCGCCGCTTGCGAGCGAGGTGACGTGGTCCATGCCGAGCTGGTCGGGTGCGACCAGATGCGGCGGCTGGGCGCCGTAGCCGACGCAGAGCGGGCCGTGCTCTGCGATCCATGCCAGCTTCGAGACGGCCATGTGGCGGCGGTAGGCGGCGGTGCGGCGCTCGGGTCTGGCTTGGTTGCGGGCCTGCTCCCAGCTGCGTTGGCAGTCGGGGCAGCGGCGGCTGGTGGTCGCCCGGCGGGCCGGGCACGGCCGGCCGGCGGGCAGGCCGAGGCAGGGACGGCGCAGGGTCACCGGCGGCGGAACGGTCCTCGCCGTGGCCGATGCGGTCGCGCCCTGGTTGCGGGCTGGCCGAGGTCCTCGCCAGTGAATGGGTCAATGCCCGTGGTGAGGCCGAGCACGGCAACCCAGAACTGCTCGGGATCGTCCAGCGCGCGGGCATTGCAGGCGCCGGCCTCGACCATGAGCGCGGCGGCGCGGCGCCAGTCGTCGGGGGTGTGCTCCTCGAGCACGAGGTAGGCGACGGCACTCTGGATGCTGGGAGCGCCCTCTGCCATCGTCTCCTCGATCCGGTCCTGGCCAACCAGGGCGTACAGGCGGTGCAGCGGCTCAGGGCAGGTAAGGCTGAACATAGTCATGTCCTCTCTCGTGGCGGCCCGGCCGGCGAGGGAAGGCACCGGCCGGGCACATCGTCGGGCTATCGGGCAGCGGGAGTCGGGGCGTCGAACAGCTCCGGATCGTCGGCGCTGTTGCGCATCCAGCTCACGCGACCCTTGGCGTGGGCCTTCGCCATCCAGGCGATCAGCTCGGCCAGGGTCGCCTGGTCGATCCCCTGGCGGCAGTCCGGGCCGATGCCGTAGGCCCTGCTCCGCTCGTCGGTCAGGCCCTTCCCGCAGCAGCAACAGATCGAGTGGCAGGAAGCGAACCTGGCCGCGGCGCCGACCGGGTCGGCGCCGATCACGCGGGCGACTTCCTCGCGGGCGGCGCGGACCCGCTTCCAGTGCGCGATCCGGTACTCGTCTCGCTTCTCTGGTGGCAGGGCGAGGACGTCCTTGCGGTAGAGGACGCCCCAGTCGTTGCGGCGTGGCGGCCACTGCTGCAGGCGGCCGGCGTTCTTCCCGCGCTTGGGCCGGTACCAGTAGCTCAGCTTCGAGGGGTCGAGCGGGTCCGGCACGGCGAAGTAGTCGGGTCGCACTTCGGTCATGGCGTGGGCTCCTTCGGATCGGGGCCGGCCTGCAGGCGCTGGGCGAGTAGCTCGGCGAGCCGGGTCCGGAGCTGGTCGCGGTGCCCGTCGACCTGGCTGCCGGCCTCGTCGTTGACGGCGGTCTTCCACCAGGTGGCCCGATCGGCGTCGTGCGCGTCGGTCACGACCTGGGCCAGGTCGCGGTCGGGGTCGACGGGGTGCTCCTCGACGAGGGTGCGCACCAGGGCCGCGGTGTCGAAACGGTCGGAAAGGTAGGCCTCGACGAACCCTTCAACAGCGGTGCGATGCTCGGTGCGTGCCTGCTCGTCGAGCACGTCGGCGGGCGGGACGATCTTGCCGGTCGCGTCGGCGGCCTCGAGCTTGGCCTCGACGTAGGCGACGAGATCCGGCGCGGTGAAGGCGTTCAGCTCGACCCGGCGGCAGATCCACGACTTCCATCCGTCGTGGTTGCCCTCGAACCATTGCCGCTCGGTTCCGGTCAGCCCGGACCGGAGCTGCCAGGACAGCCCCTTGTGGCGGGTGAACGTCTCGCTTGCAAGGCCCTGGTCGATCGCGTCGGCGACGGTGAGGCCGAGGTCGACCACCTCGATGGAGTGGTCGGGCATGCGCCGGGTCGCCTCGCCGAGGGTCCGGGCGATCTCGTACCCGTAGGGGTCGGCGTCGTGCAGGACCAGGATGGTGTAGTCGCCCGCCTCGGCCTGAGCAAGCAGCTCCCGGGCCGCCTCGACGGCGTAGCCCTCGCCGTAGGCGATCGCCATGTCGTAGCGCTCGGCGAACCGGGCCGTGTCGAAGATCGGCTCCAGTCCCTTCTTCTCGACGTAGAGGATCTTGTCGAAGGTCCACTTCGGCAGCCGGTAGCCGGCGACCTCGATGGTGCCGAGCTTGACCGACCCGCCGGTGTGGGGCTCCTTGAGCACGCCGCGAGGGTCGTAGGTCAGCCCCTCGATCGGCCCGTAGGTGTCGCGGTAGGCGGTGAGCAGCGTCTGGCTGAAGTAGCCGTACTCAAGTTCCTTGTCGGTGTGCTGCTGGATGAGCGAGCGGACCTGGTAGTACAGCGTGCGGGCGCTGACGGTGTAGGCGCCGTTGCCGGTGGCCTTGGCGACCGCCGCGTCCAGAACCTCGAACACGGCTTCCTTGAGGGTCGTCTCCCGCTCCGACCGCTGGGCGACCGCATAGCGCCGGGCCCGGGCGGCGTCACGCTCCCGCTGCTTCTTCTCCTTGGCCAGGTCCTTGGTGGCGGACTTGAACGCTGCGGCGATGTCGTCGGCGACGCTCACTCGGGCACCGCCAGGGTCGTCTTGCCCTTGTCGAGGAAGTGCAGCGCCGGGCTGATGACGTGGATCGCGGCGGCCCGGTTGGCGTACCCGTCGGGGTAGGCGTCGACCTGGCGCAGGAACGCGGCGGCGCCGACGGTGCGCAGCTCGCCGGCGTCCAGCGGCAGGCGGGCCAGCGGGTCGTCGAACGTCGGCGAGTAGTTGACGGCGAAGTGGAGCTCGCCGGGCTCGACGGTCTCGGCGACGGCGATCTCCACCACCCAGGGAATGGTGCCGTCGGCGGTCGCGGCCCGCTTGAACCAGAACCGCCGGGTGCCGTGCCACGCCTCGAAGCAGGCGCGGTAGTGGCTCTCGTCGATGCGGCCGAGGGCGGCCGGCTTCGGCGCCCGCGACGCGGCCTGCATCGCGGCCAGCAGGGTGGCGACGGCGCCGGGGTCGGCCTCGAAGTCCGACAGGCGGCAGACGGTTGGCAGCGCGGCGCCGACTGTCTTGGCCTTGGCGGTGCCCGACAGGCCCGCGAAGGTGCGGACGAACTCGCCGAGGGGGAGGTCCCGGCCACCATGGCGAGCCGCGTTGATGTGGGCGAACACCAGCCGCTGCAGCGCCGGGACGTCGTACCAGTGCGCCGAGGTCGGGTCGGTCGGCAGGGGCTTGCGCCAGGCGTCTCCGGCGGTTGGCTTGTAAGAAACGGCCTCGTCCGCGTCGGTGCTGTTATCGCGGTAACGGATGGCGGCGTGCGGGTTGACGAGGGCGAACGCCCGGGCCCAGCGGCCGGTGTCCAGCTTGAGGTTGGCCGCGGCCCGGCGCACGGCGACGGTAACCCGCGTTCCGGGGCCGGTCGGGGTCTCGGCCTGCTGGTGGTCGATCCGCAGCTCGCCGGCCGGATCGATCGCGGCGGTGATCTCGTGTCGCACGCCCCGGGCCTCGATCACGACCGGGCGGGCGTCGCCGAGCGCGTGGGGGATGCCGACGATCGTCTTCAGGGCGTTGCCTTGCAGCCCGCGGGTGGGCGAGCGGTAGGCGGCCTTGTCGGAGACCAGGACGGAGAAGTCCAGCACCTTGGCGATCAGCTCCGGCGGCATGCCGGGGCCGTTGTCGGCGACCGTGATCTCAAGGTGGTCCGCCTGGTCGGCCACGTCGATGGTGACCTCCGGGGATGCCCCGGCCGTCTCGGCGGCGTCGAGGGCGTTGTCGACCAGCTCCTTGACGAGGACCTCGGCGAAGCGGCGGGCGGGCTGGCCGGTCTGGGCTTGCAGCGCGCGCAGCTCGAAGAACTCGGCGGCGCGGGGCGTGGCGAAGGTCTCGCGGGTGATCGCCTGGCCGCTCACCGGGTCGCCGTCCTGACGGCCTTACGGATCGCCGAGGCCAACGAGTAGAAGCCCCGATCCGGGCCGGGCTCGACGTAGCCAGCGGGATGGCGGCGCCAGCCGGGCGCGAACCAGCACTGCGACCCGTGGGAGGAGAGACGGTGCCAGCCGGCGGCTTGGAGGTAGGCGACCCGTTCGGGGCGGGTCATCGCCCGCACGGTCGCCTCCATTGGGGTCACCGGCCGCCCTCCTTGCGCTTGGCGTCGGCGATCGCCCGTTCCCAGTTGGGCCGCCGCCATGGCTCGGGCGCGATCTGCTCGGCCGCCGCGTACAGCGCCTCGGTGACCCGGTCGTCGAGGCAGTGCTTGAAGGCGAGCCGCGCTTGGCCGTAGACGGTGTCGTGCTGCGTGCTGGGTGGCGCGTCGAGGATCTTCTGCACCGCGTGCTCGACCACGCGCCGCACCCTGGGGTCCTCGAACGGGCGCTTGGCCGCGTGGTGCCCTCCGCCGCGGGCCGGCCGGCCGCAGCGGCGGATGAGCCAGTCCGGCGCCGTAGCGATCCGGCGATGGGCGAGCAGCGAGTAGCCCGGGGTCGGCGGGCTGAAGACCAGCCCACGGTGGGATTTCACGTCCAGGCCGGGGCCGAGCACGGCCGTGCCGGACTTCACCAGCGTCCCGGTGCGGTAGTACAGGTGCAGCCCGCCGCTGCGGCTGCGCACGACCCGGGTCGCCGGCAGCGGCCGGTCAGCGACGAGCCGGGCAAGCGCGTGCTGGCCGCCGCTGCGCGGGTCGACGTCCAGGATCAGCAGCCCCGACCGCCCGGTCATGACGGCGGTGCCGGCATCCGGCCAGCGGTCCCACCACTCGAACACCAGCGGGACCCAGCGGTCCGGCGGCCCGCCGTTCAGCGTCCCGGCCAGCGCCTCGCCGACGCCGGGCCGGTACCCGAGACGGTCGAACTCGCCCCACGGCACGAGCGGCCGGCGGCTCTGCGGGTCGACCGGGATCGGGTACAGGCCCAGGGAGAGCAGCGGCCAGACCTTGAGGCGTTGGCTGATCGCTCGGACAGCGGCGCGGCTCACGACGCCGGCTCCGAGGGCGTGTCGGTCGCCATGTACCAGCCGCCGCACCCGGTGTGGCGGCCACCGGTCATGTCGACCGTCTGCTCGTCGCCGCATTTGGTGCAGATCCACATTGGGCCGGGCCGCGGACCATCGCGGCCCGGCGCCGTGGGCCGCGATGGTCCGCGGACTTCCTCCATGTAGGCGGCGTATTGCTTGGTCAGCGCCAAGCCCTCGTAATGGCGCGGCCGGGACGAGCCGTCCTCCGCGCGAGGGCGGGTCGTCTTCAGTCCGGGGATGACGGCGCGCAGGTCGCGGCCGAAGACCTGCTCGGTGGTTGGCCGGTCCCGGCCGTGGTCCCGGGACCACTGCCGCCATGCCTGGTACAGCTCCCGCACCGACACCTCGAGCCCCGCCTTGCGGTTGCAGGCCTCGCGCACGAACGCACTGACCGGGCTGGTGAGGTCGGCCAGGGCGACGACCGCGTCACGGCTGGTGGCCGGCTCGGTGAAGTGCCCCCGCTTGTCGAGCCGGTCGAGCCCGTCGAGCGCCCAGCGCAAGATGCCCGGCAGCTCGACCAGGAGCTCGTCGGTCAGGGCGGGGTTCTCCTCGCCGAGCCAGCTCCTGGTCAGGGTCAGCACGAGGAACCGGGTTGCGACCGCGCCGGAGGCGTCGCCGAGGTTGGGCAGCTCGTTGGAGAGGATCACGAACCGGCTGGCCAGCCGGCCGGTCCACGGCTCCCGGTACTTCCGGTCGACGGTGATGCTGTCCTCACCCGAGATCGACAAGAGCCGCTCGACGACGGCGGAGGTGTCGGCCCCGCCGAGGCGCGCGTCGGAGACGACCGCCAGCGCCTTGCCGAGCAGCGGCGACAAGCCGAAGTTCGTCCCCAGGCTGGCCAGGGTCGGCCCGGCGGTGTTCTGCTTGCCGACCAGCGCGGTGAGTACCCGCGCGATCGTGCCCTTCCCCGACCGCGGCGGCCCGACCACGAGCAAGATCTTGTGCAGGCTCGTTTCGCCGGACAGGACGTAGCCGAAGACCTCCTGCAGGAGGCTGATCGAGTCAGGGTCGTCGGGCCACAGGTCGGCGACGAACTTCAGCCAGCCAGCCGGGTCGGGCGCGTCGGGGTCGTAGTCGAACGGCAGGGCGAGCAGGTTGAACAACTGCGGGCTGTGGGCGACGAGCTCGCGGGTGTCGAGGTCGAGCAGCCCGTTGCGCACGGCGAGGTAGGGGCCGTCATCGCGCCCGTCGAGCCAGGCGGGCGGGTCGAGCCGCTCGGAGAGGTGGATCGCGGCTTGGAGCGCCTCGAGCACGTCCCCGACCTTGCGCCGGGTCGGCGACCACGCCACCAGCTCGGGCAGCCCGTCCTTGTCCGGCTTCCAATACCGGGCGTGCTCGAGGGCGTGGTAGATGCGGGCGCGGACCGCCGGGTCAGCGGCCTCGGTCCAGTGCGTGCCGGTCCAGAGGTAGAAGCCGCCACGCCACCAGCGCACCGTCAGGACGCCGGCGTCATCGTGGAGGCCGCCGACCTTGACCAGGTGCCGGGCGACCGCCAACGGGTCGGACGGCGCCGGCCAGGCGTCCCCGTCCTCGCGGTGGCTGTCGGCGGCAGCCGGATCAGCGTCCGGGTAGAGCCTCGTGACCCACGCGGGATCGAGCTGGCCGCTCACGAGGCGCTTCCCCGGTCGACGGAGGCCGCGGCCATCTCCCAGCTCGGCATGACCGACCAGGCCGGCCACCAGTCGAGCCGGGACCGGCGCGCCCGCCGGTAGCCGTCTAGGTCGACGACCCGGCCGCTTCGCGCATCCGTTAGGATGGTGGTGGCGGTCGCTGGCGAGGCGGCTGAGTCATGGGCGGCGGGTTCCGTGTGGTAGCGGGCCCGCCGTCTCGCTTCGTCAGGTAGGGCGCGCATCACCACCGCCCTTCCCGGCCGGCATCCCGGCGAGCAGGGCCAGCAGCCGGTACGCGACCTCCAGCAAGACGCCCTCGTCCTCAACCTTGACCGGGACGCCCGAGCGGGTGCGTGACGCGGCTAGCCAGCGGGACAACTCGGCCGAGCTCATGAGCCGTCGCCGGCCAGGAGGAGCGCGGCGAGGTGGCGCCGCCGCTCGAGGTCAAGAGCAGAAGCTAGCTGCCGGACATACTCCTCGGCCTGCGCCGCGCGCATGGCGCGGAGGTCATCGGAGACATCGGCGGCAGGCCCGTGATGGCGTCGCTTGGCAGCCGCCTTGGCGCGATAGTGCTGCCACGAGGTGGCGGGCACGGCAGGGCCCTTTCTGCGAGCAGCTTGAAAGGCCCCGCAACGTCATCGCCCCTGCTAGGAAGAGCGGCGCAGTGTTCCGCGCTATTGCTTACGGACGATAGCAGATGTCGACGTCGCCCGGTCGGCCGGTCCCGTCGCCGATCGCCTCACGGGCCAGCTCGCGGACACGCTCCTCGGGGTAGTCGCGGTACGCGACACAGGTCCGGCAGTTGACGGGCCGCGTGGGCTCGCAGGTCCAGCCCGTCTGGATCGGGCGCGTCTCGTCGGTGCCCCGCCAGGCCAAGGGGACCACCACGCCGCCGGGCGCGAGCTGCACCCTCCACAGGACGAGGACGCGACGGGGGTGCGACCCGCACCCCGTACACACAAAGGGCACCTCATACTCCGGCAGCCAGGATCGCTGCGGGCGGCGGCGGCTCATCGCCTCCCCCCTACACCTTCCAGTGGATCTCGACCTTGTTCGGGTCGAAGTGCCACTGCCGGCCGACCCGCTTGAGCAGCTCGCTGCCATCGGCCGGCCAGCGGTGGCCGCCTGGCCGGCCCGGGTGGACGATGACGCGCTCGACTAGAAGCTCGACGAGCGCCCGCCGCCACTCAAGGTCCGCGGCGGCCCATGCCTGGCGGATCGACTGCCCGACCGGGACGGCGGCAAGCGCCCGGCCGGACTGGAGCTTGTCGAGCCTGGCCCGGTTGCGATCCATCGCGGCCTCGACTACGCCCTTGGCGCGGGCAAGCTCCTCGCGGCTGAGCAGCCCCGAGGCGTAGTCGTCGATCAGGTCGCCGAGCTTGAGCTTCTGCGCCTCGCGCCCGGCCAGCAGCTCGGCCACCTCCGAGTCCTGGGCGGCCTCGCCGATCAGCTCGGCCATGCGGGGTGAGTCGAGCACGTCGAGCACGGCCTCGGAGACCAGGGCCTCGATGGGCTCCGCGATCCGCCCGACACGGCCGCAGCCCCAGGGCTGCCCGGCAGTGTCAACCTTGGCGCAGTAGTACCGCCGTTCGAGCTGGCCGTTGACGTGGTGGCCGTGGCCGACCAGGGCGGCGCCCGGCGTGCTCGGCTCGCCCTCGGCGCCCGGCTGGCCGCAGGCGCCGCAGAAGATCAGGCCGGTGAGCAGGTAGCTCCGGCGGCCCCTGAGGTGGTTGCCGCGCTGGCGCTGCTCGGCCTTGAGGATGAGCTGCACCCGGTCAAAGTCCTCGGTGCTCACGATGGCGGGCCAGGTGCCCGGGTAATCCACGCCGTTGTAGGAGCGGATGCCGAGCAGGGCCTTGTTGGTGAGCACGTCTCGCAGTGCGATCGTCGTCCAGGTCCGACCCGTCATGGTCCGGCGGCCCCGCGCGTTGAGCACCCGGACGGTGCCGTGCAGGCTCCTGCCTTCCAGCAGGAGCCGCATCGCCTCGCAGATGACGGCGGCCTCGGCCTCGTTCACGACCAGGCGGTTGGGCTCGACCGTCCGGTTCTGGCGGTCCTTGACGGCGCGGATGGCGTCGTAGCCGTAGGGGCGTCCCCCGCCGCTCGGGTGGCCCTGCTTGGCGAGCGCTCCATGCTTGCGCTTCACGCGCTCGGACTTCTGGGCGGACTCCAGCATGGCGCCGTTGACCGCCGCCACCGCGTTGTGGATGCCCTCGGCGGTACTGAGGCTGTAGCCGGTGCCCTTGGTGGTCTCGATCTTGCGCAGCGGGGTCGTCTGCGCCAGGTAGAGCAGGTCCAACAGCTCCTCGAGGCGCCGGTACAGCCGGGGCATCTCGGTCACGAGGACCACGTCCACCGCGCCGGCCCGGACCGACTCCATGAGCGCGTTGTAGCCGGGCCGGGGCTTGGTGCTGTACTTGCTGGCCGAGATGTCGTCGTCCTCGAAGATGCCCACCACGTCCCAGCCCTCGGCGGCGGCGTACTCCTCGCACTCGGCCCTCTGGATCTCGACGTTCTCGCTGACGTGGCCGTGGTTCTTGCTGATCCGGGCGTAGATGGCGCAGCGCATGAGGGGCCCCTTCCCTGGCAGCTTGAAAGGTTGATAACTCAGACTACCATTCGAGCGTCCCTACGAGCGGGTGCGCGACCTGGCGCGGTTCCTGCGGGCGGCCATGGCCGGCGCCAAGGTCAGCGAGCGCTACGAGACGTTCGCGGTCGACGGCTTCCGCCTGCAGCTGGTGCCGGAGCAGCCGCCGAAGCTGCTGATCGCCGCGCTGCGCCCCGGGATGCTGCGCCTGGCGGGGCGGGAGAGCGACGGCGCGATCCTCAACTGGCTCGCCCCCGACGACGTCCCCACGGTGACGCCGTACGTGCACCAGGCGGGTCCCGGCAAGGAGGTGGTGGCGCGCATCTTCGTGGCCGCCGGCGACGACCCCGAGGCGGCCGCCGCGGTCGCCCGCCGGGCCATCGCCGCCTACCTGACCGTGCCGGTCTACCGCGCCTTCCACGAGTGGCTCGGCCGCGACGAGCAGCTCGCCCCGATGTGGCGCGCCTGGGAGGCGGGCGACCGCAAGGCGGCCCTGGCCGCGATCCCCGACGAGGTGGTCGACGCCCTGGTGGTCCACGGCCCGCCGGCCGCCTGCCGCGAGCAGGTCCGCCGCTACGTCGAGGCGGGCGTCACCACCCCGGTCCTCGCCCTGCTCCCCACCGGCGGCGACCCCGGCGAGCTGGTGCGCGCGCTGGCCCCCGCCACCGGCTGAGGGCGCACGCGGCTCACGGCAGCGGCCAGCCCCCGTAGGCCGCGTCCTCGTCCAACGGCGGGACGGACTCGCGCTGACCGCCTCGAACCTGGGGATGTCGGTGAGGTCGACCCGCACCGGTCTGGCCGTGTCAGGGTCCCAGCGCTCGGGGGCGTGCGGCGACGCCGGCGGCGACCGGCGGGGGAACCGGCCGCCCGCCTGGTGCTGTGGTCGGTGCTCTGGCCGCTCGCCGGGTGCCCGCGCGGCCGCCGGCGCCGACCAGGCCAGCAGCTCGATGCCCGCGCACGACAGGGCGCCGGCCTGGTGCGCTTGGCCCGAGAGCGCCCACCACGTCCCGTCCTGCCTGGCGATGCCCTCGACGGCGTGGCGTGGCGGTACGAAGACCTTCCCGGCGCTGGCCTCCAGGGGCTCGTCGGCCGCCGCTCCCGTGACCAGGTTGAGGCGCTCACCGGACCGTAGCAGGGCGAGGATCCGCAGGACGGAGGGTGGACCGTCCGGTGGTGCGACGAGCCCGATCCAGAGCGCCTCGCCCGAGAGGCGCGGGATCAGCAGGTGCCGGGGTCCCGCCACGAAGATGGGCAGCGGCCCCCTGCTCCGCGGAAGGGACGGCACCACGCCCGTCGGGGGGTACGGATAGCGTTGGAAGGAGACGGAGAGCGCGTGCGTGAGGGCAGCCTCATGCACGGGAGGCCGATCCACCTGCCAACCATTCGACTAGGTGCACCCTCCACAGCCCCTCGGCCGCCGCGGCGGGGAGGTGCAGCCGGCGTGCGTCGTCCCGCACCGCGTCCGGCAGTGCTCCTTCGACACCGCCTGGTCCGCCACCTCCGGGGTGGGACGTCGCAGCCTCGCTCGAGGGCACCGCGGCGGGGGCGTCGCGCCCGTCCCCCTCGCCGTAGCGCCCTACCCATTGGGCGAGCTGACCGGCGTGCGCCGCGCGGGTGGGCTCGTCGGCCGCCCACGCGAAGAACGGTCCGACGCTGGTCGAGGCGTGGACGCGTTGCCACAACCCGAGCGGGAGGAGCTCCGGCCACTGGTAGGTGGCGTCGGTGATGAGCTCCCAGCTGTTCCGGAACATCGGCGGCGCCGTGAACGGCTCCGTCACGCGCATCGCCGGGTCGCTGCACCTGAGCGACAGCGCAGCCACGTCCGGGTGCTGGTACCCGACTAGGTCGTGCAGGCGGGCGACGGCGGCGTCGAACTGCGCCTCCCTCGCCGGCTCCCGGGCGGGCTCGGCGTCCATGGCGCGCAGCAACAGGTGGCCGCCGATGATGCCAGCGATCGGGTCTGCGTACTCGGCGAGCAGCAGTTGCTGCAGCTGCGCGCCGCGCCCCTCGCCGAGGAGGTTGCGGCCCTGCGTCAGCGCGAGCCGCGCGGCCTCGATCACCGCATCCTGCTCCGGCACCCGGGCAGCGCCGGCGGCTCCCATGAAGACGGCGACGTCTTCGATCGGGGTGGCCTCGGCACCTCCGCCCACGGGCGCGCTGCGACGCAGGGTGACCTGGGTGACCCAACCCGGTCGGGCCAGGACGGCGCCCTGGAAGGTGCCCTGTTTCAGCGCCTGGCTGAGGAAGTACACCTCGGGCGGCACCTCGCGCTCCCAGACCGCCATCGGGTCAGTCGGCGCCGGGTCGTAGATCTGGCAGCCCTTGGAGAGGCTTGCGACGACGGTTCCGGTCGCGTCGAGGAGGTCCAGCCCCTCCATCGGGTGCGGGTAGGCCAGCGGCTCCTTGCGGAGCTCGGGAGGGGTCCAGTACCTGGCCATCACGGAGATGGCCGCGTCACGAGGTCCCAGCTCGACGAACGTGCCCTGTCGGTCGGCCGCCTTGGTGTGGTACTCGTGCGTCAACGCGCTGTCGAGGATCGGAGCGGACGAGGGCAGCGGCGGGGCCGTCGGTTGGGGTGACAGGTCGCGGTCCAGCAGCAGCACCTCTTCGGACACGGTCCCGATGTCCCTGCCGAACTGGATGCGGACCTTGTAGACCCCCGGGACGTCGCGCTCGTGCAGCTCTCCGGTGTCGCTGAACACACGCTCGAAGCGGTAGTCCGTGACCGCGATCGTGGCGGCCGTGTTGTCGGCCACCACGTCGAGCTGGAAGAGCTCGGAACCGTCGGACGGCACCACCGCCGGGCCGCGCCGCTCGATGGCGAGGTCCAGGTCGCCGGCCCCGCTGACCTGGAAGCCCTGGCGTAGCCCCGCCGCCCCCACCTCGGCCAGGTAGAGCCCCCTGACCAGGCTGCCGGTCCACTCCCCGCCGGTGAGCACGTCGGAGACGACCTCCCGGTGCGGCCGCCCGGTCCACAGCTTCAGCTCCTGGCCGGCTCGCGCCGCCGGCAGCCTCAGGTGCACGCGGTGCTTCGGCCGGGCCGGCAGCCGCCGGAAGACCATTCCCTCGTCGGCGCGCACGAACGGCTGCAGGTCGACCGCTGCCGCCCGCTTCGCCTCCTCGGGCAGGAACTCGGGCATGGCGGTGAGGAGGAACGTCCGCAGGCTCTCGCCGGTCACCTTTGCACGCTCGTCGGAGGCGCCCCCTTCGAGGCCCTTGAGGAGTGTCCAGGTGAACACGCCGTGGACCTGGCCATCGGCCATCACCTGCTCCAGCGCGCTCTTGGTATGCGCCGCCAGCGAGACGAAGGCTGGACCGGGAACGCCGGTGCCGATCTTGGACCGCATCACCACCTCGTTCACCGGGATGGACTGCTGGTAGTTCATGCAGCAGTCCATCCAGAGAACGGCCTCGCGGAAGCGCTGCGCGTTGCGGAACCACCGCAGCCACGAGTGGGCGAAGACGTACGCCGGACTGATCAGCGTCGCCTCGGCGGTGAACAGCGCCCCCTCCTCGAGGCGAGGCGCGAACCCGTGGCCGGAGAAGTACTTCAGGCCCTGCTCGATCCTCGCCAGCGCGGGCTGTGGATCGTCCTGGTCCAGTGGGTCGAACATCGCCGACCGGATCGTCTTGACGTTGTCGGGGTCGAGCCTGCCGCCCTCCGGGCTCACCAGCCAGTCGTGGACGGCCTGGGCGTCGTTGTTCGGACCCTCCAGGTCGGGTGCCACCCCGTCGACCGCGAGCTGCGGATAGCGGGCGACCCCGACCACGACCGCATAGTCCGCCATGGGAATCCCCCAAGCGCCCGCCCTACCAGGGGATAGGCCTCCCTGATGAAGTCCCTGTCGGTTGCGGACAGGTCCTCGTTCAGCCCCACCGAGAAGCCGTCGGTCGTCCAGGCGGCGGGAATCGGGTACATCATGATCGACTCCGGGTCGGTCGGCGTGCTCGACAGCTCGCCCGGGTCGTGCGCTTGAAGATATTGTTCTCGATCGTTTCCTCGTCCCAGTTGTTCGGTGGCCCCGAGAGATCGGCGATCACGGCCGCCCGGTTCCAGTTGATCGGCCGGTTGGGGTTCTGGTGCTCGTGGATCAGGCCGAGCGTGTGGCCGAATTCGTGGAGGACCACCCTGCGGACCTCGTCGTCCTGGTCGCCTTCACCTTCCTGATCCCCGCGCTGATCGGCCGGAGCAAGCCGGCATAGCGGTCCGGTCGCCAGCCGGCACCGCAACCGCCAGGTCGGCTACTCGCCGGGAACGGGGACGTCGCTCAGGCCCGGAGTCAGGATCGTTCGGACCGGGACGATCGCCTGCCCGTTCCCGCCGGTGGCCCAGACCTCGACGGCATAGGGTGCGGCCTCCCCAGGCCGGAACAGCGGGCGGACCCCGAACCGGACGGCCTGGCCGGAACGCAGCGCCCTGATGACGTGGTTCTCGAACTCGGTCTTGTAGCTCGAGTTGTTGATCCGCTTGTGCATCCAGGCGAGGTTGCCGCGGTCGGTACCCGAGCCGCCCAGCACGTTCGCCAGGAGGTGTCCCGGCGAGCTCCGAGCGGGTCGAGCTCCCCCCGCCTGAGCCCGACCGGGTCGACCGAGCCTGCCTCGGTGCCGGTGTGGAGGTCCTGCGGGTGCAGCTCTCCGGTCACGCCGGTCGGCAGGCCGTTCTCCAGGTCTCCCACCAGCACGCGCTCGGAGATCGGCTTGACCGGTCCGGACGGCGGCGGAGCCGGCTGCCTGGATCTGCCCGGGGTGCGCCCTGGTTCCGAGCTCCGGCGCACGTTCCCCTCCGCGAGTGCCCGCTCCGCCATGGAGGCGCCGCTCTTGCTGGTCCGCACGAGCTCGGTGGCTGCCTCGCCGGTCTTGTACCGGCTCGTCGAGCCGGGGGGGCGGGCGCCCCGGGGACCCTGTAGTACCCGCTCGCCCTGCGGCGCCGGACGGCGCTTGGGAGGCGCCGCCGCGGGCCGGCCAGCAGGACGCTCGGCGGCGGTGGGCGCAGGCTTCGCCGCCACCGCCTTGGGCGCGGGCGCCGCTGCGGGCTCGGGGGCTGGCTTCGCCGCCGCGGGCTCGGGAGCGGACGCCGGCGCCGCGGGTTCCGGCGCGGGCTTGGCCGCCACCGGCTCCCGCGCGGGCGTCGCGGTCACCGGCTCCGGTACGGGCGTCGCGGCCACCGGCTCCGGCGCAGGCTTGGCCGCCACCGGCTCCGGCGCGGGCGTCGCGGCCACCGGCTCCGGCGCGGGCTTCGCCGCCACCGGCTCCGGCGCGGGCTTCGGCGCCACGGGCTTTGACGTGGTTGCCGGCGCGGGTTGCTTTGCGGCGGTGGGTCGTGCCGGCTTGGGTTGTGCCGGCTTCGGGGCTGGGGGTTGCGGCGCCTTCCCCGCGGTGGCGCGGTCCACCGCGACGTGGGCTCCGAGCTGCACGCCGCTCATCACCACGGCCATGAACAGGCCCGCGGGATCGCTCAGCCGACGTCCCAGTTCGTCGACGA
>Ga0137374_10003572_pt1 | contig 18407 bp, 18 predicted proteins | sample SagtaG_20_FD_104811 | JGI IMG/M metagenome (GOLD analysis project Ga0137374, IMG submission 104811) | Vadose zone soil microbial communities from Sagehorn Ranch, Mendocino, California, USA - Sage1_R_100_16 metaG | ecosystem: Environmental > Terrestrial > Soil > Vadose zone | place: USA...
CCCCTATCGCCGCCGCAAGTATTACAAGCAACCATATAACATATTGCAATGAAGTTTTGTTAGCAAGCTGCGATTTAAGCTCGTCTATCTGGGTGCTCGCTATTTGGAGTTGCTGCTCACTCAGTTCTTTGTTGTTTTGGAGTTTATCGTTTAAGTTCACTATCTGCATTTCATAATTGTCCTTAATCTACTTTGTAATGTCCTCTACAAGTTTTGCTTTTGAAACCCTGTAACTCTTCGATCGTTTGGTTGTATATCTCATTAACGTATTGCCCCAATGCAGTAGGCGTAATAAAAGCTTTGTCTGCTACCTTTTGTAAGAGCGATGTATCTTCTTTATGACCGATAGCAGTAACGAAAAAACATTTAAGTGAAAGAGCTTGCTCAGTTAATGAAGGCTTGTTAAACACTTCCATATTCTCCCCGCCGCCACGTGCTATGACAATAATTTCCGCGCTTTCTTTATAACCCTGAAGCGCCCTGATAATCTCTGCTTCGGAGTTTAGGTTGATTCATACAAATCTAAAATCATATAAGCCTATTGCCTCTTTAAGCTGGTGTTTTATATCACTATCAATGATTGCTGTTTTGCCTATCAGCATAGTAATCGTGATGGGTTGTCGCTGGATGATTCTTGTTTTGATAAACCCATCAACATCTTTATAACCTTGCTCTGCTTTCTTTTGCAGTATCTCAAATGCTTTTAGCTGCTCTTCTGAGTACCTTGATTCTTTCTGTGATAATAACTCAACCACATTCACATGCAGGTCTATTCTTCCTGCATTTAACTGCACCCGCTTTGATAAGTAACCTGTACACTCTATCGTTTGCTCAGTTGTTAAATCATGTCTTATGGGAGCCGGAACTATAAGAGTAACGCAGGCATCAGAGGTTTCATCTTTAAGTGAATCATAATAAAATCCATTGTAGTTAACTCCTTTACCTGCTATGTATATGCCCCTTATTCTAAATGCTTTTTTTGTTATCTCAAGAGTAAGTGCATTGTTGAAGATGCCAATAAGTGAGGAGTGATTGTAACTTATTATTTCAGTATTTATACCAGTTGCCATAACTTTAATAAGCAACTAAAATAGAGAAAATATAATGACGCTGTATCAGTTTAAAGCATTAGATGAAACGCAACAATATGAGATGTTATGGGATAAAGGTATTTACCTTACTCATATAATCAATGCAGGTTATAAGTTGGCACTTTACCAGATAGATGCTTTTATGTAGAGGTGAAGTATGATGGGGATATGAACAAAATCCTTGGGTTAAGAACTTTTCTTAGCATCACTCAGTTAGAGCCTTATTTAAGAAGTATAGAATTATCATCTTTTGATTAGATTATTTTGTCCGTCCACTACAATACCTGTATACTTTGGACAGTGGACAGTTTTGCCACAACGAATATTTTACAGTTACTTTCTTTCAACCATTGATGGCTGAATATGCACTTTACTATAGTTCGCTTCTTTCCCGCTGTATGCTTATAAAATAAGTTCCCGAAGGCACTCTATTGCATTTATGAAAAACCAGAGTCTGTAGTAGAGTACAATGGCCCGTTCGCTGAAGAATTTAATTGCACTTACCGAGCTTTTTTCATAAACTTTATTTTACCAAAATTGCTTACCATGAAAACAAAACTTCTATCTATCCTCATGTGGATAACGCTTACCTGTTATGCTATTAACACTAATGCACAGGCAAACACGCAACTCTCAAATCTTGTTTCCCCAACTAAAATAAATCAAAACCTGCTGCCCAATACTGACAATATACGCGACTTAGGTTCCGGAACTAAAACATGGAGAAATTTGTATTTATGGGGTTCCGTTCATTTGGGAGGTGCAACGTTTCTTGCTGGTGGTTCAAACACTGCGGTCGGTTATTATGTTTTATCTTCAAATACTACAGGTTTCAATAATACGGCTGCTGGCTACGAAGCTCTTTATTCCAATGAAATAGGACGTTATAATACAGCTATTGGCTACGGAACTCTTTACTCCAACGAAACAGGAGACTATAATACCGCCAATGGTAGCAGTTCCCTTCGTCACAACACAACAGGACATGAAAATACAGCCATTGGATATCAGGCACTTTATAATAGCAATGCTTTCAGTAATCTTGTGGCAGTAGGCGACCATTCATTGTATTATCTCAGTAGTGGCATAGGGCGTTGTACTGCTGTAGGCTCGGAGGCGGGTTACAGTAATACAACGGGCGGAGACAATACTTACCTGGGTTACCATGCCGGCAACACCGTTACCTCGGGAAGCTCTAACACTATGATAGGCTATGGAACAGACGCCAACTCCGGCGGACTCACCAATACAACGGCTCTTGGCAATTTTGCTATTACTACCGCTTCTAACCAGGTGCGCATTGGCAACAGCAGCGTTACCTCTATTGGGGGCTATGAACCATGGACAAACTTGAGCGATGCCCGCTTCAAGAAAAATGTGAAAGAAAATGTGCCGGGATTAACATTTATTAATCAACTGCATGCTGTTACCTATTCAATGGATGTAACCAAACTAAGAAATTTCTTGGGTGAAGACAGGCAGGATGAAACTACGGCTGAAGGTAAAACGGTTAGTGAAAAAAATCCTGAAGCAGAGGCATTGACTCAAAAAGGAATTCAGGAGAAAGAAAAAATGATTCGCACCGGTTTTGTAGCACAAGAGGTAGAAGAGGTAGCAAAAAGGATAGGATATGATTTCAGCGGTGTAGATAAACCTAAAAACGAACATACTCCTTATGGCTTACGTTATTCTGAATTTGTAGTGCCTTTGGTGAAAGCAGTTCAGGAACTATCGAAGCAAAATGATGATTTAAAGGAGGAGAATGAAGAACTCAAATCAAGGCTTGATAAGATAGAAGCAATAGTGTTCCAATCTCAATCCCCTTTACAGCATGCTGAGTTAGGAATGGCTGCAAAGCTTGAACAAAACATCCCTAATCCCTTCAATGGAACAACAACAATTAATTACTACTTACCTGCAAATAAGGGAAATGCTTACATTAACTTCTATACTTCATCAGGCGCATTATTGAAATCAGTAAAAGTGAGTGATAATAGTGGAACGCTTACTGTAAAGGCAAATGAACTTCCTTCAGGTGTTTACCGGTATGCATTAGTTGTGGATGCCAAAGTTGTAGATCGTAAGCAGATGGTGCAAGGGAAATGAGTTTTTTACCTCCCTCCCCTCTGGAAGCCTTATTGACATTACGTTACAGCCTAAGTTAAAAACATAATAATATAGAGCTACTCGAAGAAGATGGAAGGTGATTATGATGATGGGATCACTTTAAGGATTACTTGTCCGTCCATCTCTTTCTATAGGAAAATGGACAGTGGACAGCTTGATACGCGAAAACTTTCGAGTTGCATTCTGTGGAACCCTTGCTACGACTGCGTTTCCAGCTAAGTTAAAAACATAATGATAGGAGGGACGAAGGGTATCGGTATATGTGCATAGAGCGGAGTTTAAACTTGTTCAGCATACATGGGTGTTATTACATAGCAGAATGTTTTTATCGCATCACTTCCTATAATCTTTCTCGTTCAAGTACTCCAATATATCACCAGGCTGACACTCTAATATCCTGGCAGATTTCTTCAAGCGTTGAGAAGCGTATATAGTACTCCTCAGAGAAGAAATAAGCGAAGTGATTCATGAACACCTTTTAAAAAAATTATTCAGTGAATAAAGCAATGACGTTGGAGATATGAGTGTCATGCGGCGTAGTAATATTTACTGCAATAGTTAACTTAAAAAGCAGAGCAGGAGCAATGAATCGCCATTCACATTATTGTAACGGTAGTGAACACATTTGCCCCGATTTTGTTTTGAATGTCTATATTAAAAATTAATTATCGCTAATTAATTCTTAATGCCGCTTGAGCACAAATAAAAATACCTTTAGCGAGTTTTCGGTTCGCTTAAACTAAAGTCCAATGCAAATACAAATGCCGGAGCAGTCTGTACTGCCTTTCGCTTCTGGAAAACATTCCCCAAACAATTTTGATGATAGCTTAACCAAAAGAGGTCTGTTTTCTATTTCTTCAAAACGAAAAAATATTTTGTTACAATTCTATATAAGGTCCGACAAGCAGGCACTCGACAAAATAACATTGTATGAAGCCAAAGAAATATTACATCTTATTTCGCTGTACATTCCTGAAAAACGACGTGCAGCACAAGAACGTCACAGAAAATAATTGTATTGTATTACCCGATCAGTAAAATAAAACCACATACAATGAAAATCGAGCAAAAAAAATTCTCCAAAGCGAATGGATGGGAAACACTGAAAGACAGTTATTTTGATGCAGCTGACTGCCATTTTGTGATGGCATTTGGAAGCCGTGCAATCTTTGATGATGATGCTATATATAAAACTATTCGTAACAATTATCCGAAAGCTGACATTATAATGAATTCCACCTCTGGCGAAATTTATGATATGCAGGTAAATGATGACACAATCTCCCTTACTGCTGTTTGTTTTGAAACTACAAAAATAAAAACTGCCACTGTTCAAATTTGTGAAGTAGAAAATAGCTGGGAGGCAGGTTGTTTTCTTGCATCTGCGCTTGACTCTGTAAGCCTAAAAAATGTATTAGTTATATCCGACGGACAAAAAGTAAACGGCAGCGAGTTGGTTCAGGGTTTACAGGAACATCTCGCCAAAGGAACGATTATCACGGGGGGATTAGCAGGTGATGGTTCCAAGTTTAAAAAAACACTGGTAGGGTTAAATGAATCACCGATTGAAGGAAGAATTGTTGCCATTGGATTTTATGGTGATAGCTTATCTGTTACCTATGGCAGTAGAGGCGGCTGGGATTCTTTTGGTCCCGAAAGATTGATTACAAGATCAAATGCCAATATCTTGTATGAACTTGATGGAAAACCTGCGCTGGATATATATAAGTTGTACCTCGGTGAGTATGCCGATGAATTGCCTGGTTCGGGCTTATTATTTCCGTTGAGTATCAGAATGCCAGACGCTGAAGCGTCAATTGTGAGAACTATCCTCGGAGTAAATGAGGAGGAAAGGAGTTTGACTTTTGCCGGTAATATGCCTGAAGGGGCATATGCCCGCTTGATGAAGGCCAATTTCGACAGGTTGATTGAAGGTGCTTCTACTGCTGCTCAGAATAGTATAAACGGAAATATTAAAAAGCCCCAACTGGCTATTTTGATAAGCTGTGTAGGAAGAAAACTTGTATTGAACCAGCGTATTGAAGAAGAGGTGGAGGCGGTAAGAGCTATGTATGGAGACGAAACGGCTATAACTGGCTTTTATTCTTATGGTGAAATCTCCCCTTCATTTAATTTCATGAAGTGTGAATTACACAACCAAACAATGACCATTACAACTCTTTCAGAAGAATGAACAAATTATTGCAACGTCAACTCCAAAAGCATTTTGGCAGAACAGACCAGATACCTGGAAATTTTATCAAGCTACTGGATGTCATCAGTGAGTCCTATGATCATTATGAAAAGGACCGCAAGATGCTAGAACGCTCCATTGAGCTAAGTTCAAAAGAAATGATCGAACTGAACAGCCAGCTTAAAAAAGAAAAAGAAGAACTTAAAGTCTATAAAGATCAGAAGATAAGGCAAAGCAACGAACGTTATGAATTGGTAAGCAAAGCTACTAATGACGCAATATGGGACTGGAACTTGTTAACCCAAGAGCTTTATTGGGGCGGAGGATACGAAGTGCTTTTTGGGTACAAGCAATCTGATGCATCTATAACCCTAAGCAGCTGGGGTACAAGAATTCACCCCGATGATAGGGAATGGGTGATTGAAAGTGTTTATAAAGCTGTCGAAAATCCTGATATACACTATTGGGAAGGCGAATACAGGTATATGAAAAGTAATGGTGAGGTAGCACATGTATATGACAGGGGACATATTATTTACGATGAAAATAATAAACCCGTGCGTATGGTAGGGGCAATGAGGGATATAACAGCAATCAGGCTTGCAGGCCTCGAACGTGATAAAATAACTGCAGATCTTATTCAGCGTAATAAAGACCTCGAGCAGTTCACTTATATTGTTTCGCATAATCTGCGGGCACCTGTTGCGAACATTATTGGTTTTTCGAATGTACTCACAGATCAGGATTTAGATGATGAAATGAAGAAGCAAATGATATCCGGTCTTGCTACTTCTTCAGCAAAACTTGATGATGTTATTACGGATCTTAATCATGTTTTACGGATAAGACGTGATCTAAGCGAAAATAAGATAACAGTGAATTTGTCAGACCTGTTAAACAATATTCTTATGAGTATAAGCAGTATGATTGAAAAAGAAAAAGCGGAAATAAAATTTGATTTCACTGAAGCAGATGAGATAATTACTATAAGAAGTTACCTGTATAGTATTTTTTATAACTTAATTACAAACAGCATTAAATACCGGCAACCTACTGTAAACCCTGTAATTAAAGTGAGAAGCTGCAAACATGAAAATAAGATCGTGATATTTTTTAATGATAACGGGATGGGTATTGATCTTTCAACTAAACCTGAACAGGTGTTTGGTTTATATAAACGGTTTCATACTCACGTTGAAGGCAAAGGCATGGGCTTGTTCATGACCAAAACACAGGTTGAAGCTTTAGACGGACGGATAAGCATCACTAGTGAAGTAAATAAAGGAACAACATTTAAAATTGAATTTAACATATGAAAAAAAATCAGCGGATTATTATGGTGGATGATGATCCATACAGCCACATGATGTAAGCATATTTTGCGCAAGCTTGCGGCGGAATAACATTTCTTGAATTTACTTTACAGGAAAGGGTATTGAATACATCGCGTCGGTTTATATTATTACAGCAAACGAATGCCCTACTATATTGTTGCTCGACATCAATATGCCGGTAAGTTATGTGGTACGGTAGCATAGCTTTATTATAGGGTGGTTTCAACTTTTCCGCTTTTATTACGCACTATTTTTACCGAATCAACTTCTTATAATCTTTCTCATTCAGGTACTCTAATATGTCACCGGGCTGGCATTCCAATATCTTACAAATCTCATTAAGAGTAGAGAAGCGAATTGCTTTGGCCTTACCACTTTTTAATATGCTCATGTTGGCAATGGTAAGCCCTATTCTGTCACTTAACTCCGTCAAGCTCATCTTTCTCTTAGTGAGTATTACATCTAAGTTTACTACTATCGGCATATTATATGGTTAATTCCTGTTCTTCTTGTAATCGGATTCCTTGTTTAAAAAAATAGACGATGATGAATATTCCTGCTGAAATAGCCAGATATGTAGTATAATCATGCTCTGAAACAAGCTGAAACATGTGATTTGTTTTACGTGGCAGATAATAATCTTCAAACATGCTGTAGAACAATCTTGAATAAGCATATAAACACGGGCAACAGTCCAATATGGAGTAATGTTCTCACCATTTTTTCTGAAAAAGACTTATTCTCACGAACACTTTTAAAGCTGTTATAAACTAGAATAGTTATTACTTTTGTAAACAACAAACTATTGAAAATGATTAATGGGAACATGAAAAAAGTTATGGCAAAAAATCCCTTGATAAGAGTGATTGTAAATAAGCTTAAGTAGTTCTTAGAAATCCTGTGGCAGAGAGGTTGATTGTGTTAAACTTTCAGCCCTTTTTTATAGCAGCAATATTACATTTGCTCTCATCTCGTAGTCACGTAGAAAGCGTATTAACTTTGATAAAGCTCCTGTCCGTCCACCTCTTTCCTTATAATATTGGACAGCGGACACCTGATTACTTATTCTTTTCATTCTCCCAAGAGATGGGTATGAAGTCAAAGTGCTTCCATTTTAATTCGCCTTTCTTTGCAGACCATTCCATGTCTATTTTTTAGAGCGATTGTTCTACAATACGGAAATTATTAAGGCTTCTTATTCTCTAACCCATTGGTTTACACCTTAAAAAAATCCTGGCATCAGTCTTGACTTGTTCTCTATGGTTTTTCACAGGTATTCGAATTTTAAACAGGGCAGAATTTTTATTCGAGCCCTTTTTTTATTTTTTAATAGTTGATGTCATGCACCGTTTCACAAAATAAAAATGACAAAATCAAACAATCCAAATGAGGATGTTTATTCTCATTAACACTAAAAGTCGGCTGGTACATGATTTGCTTTTTCAGTATTGACATAACCTGATAATTATACTATATTCTATGAAATCACCCTATGAAATCACCCTATGAAGCACCTGTTGAAGTTCAGGTGCTTTTATTTTGATTAAGCCTAATTTTATTTTCTAATTGCGACTGTTGCCAGTCATACTGTTCACCGTTCCCTCCATCATTTTATCCTACGACTAACTTCGTATAAATTATAATTTGCGTTAATCTCATGTGCTATTAGTTTATGACTTTTAGTACAACGGGGCTCCGTTTTTACGGAGCCCTTGTGCATTTCATTAAAAGAAATTAATAAAAAGAGGACCTATAAGAAACTAAGTGCGATACCACTATGGTTATTTCTAACCGCGTATTAAAAAACTGAGTTGAATATTGTTACCTACAGAGATTAAGTTATAAAAGACAGCCTAACGTTAGTAGACCGTCTTGGTTTGGGTTTTTGGAGTTCCCAAAGGGTACATTACTGTAATAACTTTTCAAAGATGCTGCCAAGACAATGTATAATTGATTGTCAAAGATGTGAGCAGTAAAATATTCTATATACCGGATGAGGCTTTCTATTAAATAGATAGTTATTATCCCTTTATCTTATGGCAAAACAAAAAAAGTGCAGACCGCTATGGGCCGAAATCAGTCCTCAAGGGACCATTTGAGAAAGATATAAAGATTGAAGAGCCGGATAAAAAGAAGCCTATCAAAGTGGCTAAGAATAAATAAGATTCATATGTTGCGCTTGTCCCTTCCGTGGAGAAAAAAAACCCCTGAGAAGGGGTAATAATAATGGGTTTGCATTACAGTGAGTTTGTGATGCCATTGGTAAAAGCTGTTCAGGAGTTGTCAAACCAGAATGATGACAGGCTAAGTTAAAATCATAATGATAGGAGTACTGTAATAGTGTTTGGAAGTAAGTTAGTTGGATTGGGTCCTAAATGCATTACGGGAATGCGAGGCACCATACTCATATGAAGAGGCAAAAACTAATATACCGCAAACCATTAACTGGTGCAGTTCTTGCGGCATGAAATGTATGGCGCAGAATGATTCGAAAGAAAGAATAGAGCACATTAAAGCACAGATAAAAGCGGCAGAAGAGACGTACTCAAACGCTATTAATGCAAAGAAAGATTATAACACCTTAAAGAGTATAAGAACGGAAATAAGCAATTTGAAAAAAGAGTTACAAGAGCTACAGGACAAGTAACCGGCTGTAAAGTGATTGTGAAACAATTTTCACTTTACCGCTGTGAAAGAAACTAACTATGGTGCTCTTGAAATAAACGAACTCCTCAGTACTTTAAGAGGGTATGATAATACGATTGGCAGTTATGAACAACATGTAATACTTGCAGAGGATGGTACATCGCAATTAAGCTATCTAATGGCACCATTCTCATTTATCCTGAAGAGTTTCAGAAACAGGTTATGCCAAGAGAGCGTTTAATAGATATTGCAAGAAGATTTCGTGAAAAAATTCGCTAAAAAAGTTGCCTCTATTTAAAACCATATTGTCCGTCCGTCCAGTTCCTATAGTAATCGGACAGTGGACAGTGTGATTGCTTCTGCATCGGCATCCATTCCTCCGGAGATTTGTTGCTGCTCTAAATTATTTGCTTCAACAGGTTACATGTGGAAGGCAACAGCGCAGCAGAGGTGCAACTATGCTTTAAAAGGGCGAAGATTATTTTTGTTCAAATAGTTCCTTAAACAGTCCTTGATAGGCTTCAAAATCATCGGGTTTTTTTATCCATCTTAAAGCTCCCAATTCGAGGGCCTCTTTTTCTTCCAGCGTAAAATAAAAAGCGCTATACATATATAACCGAGCATCCCTTAAGTCAGGTATTTCTTTTATTCTTTTCAATGCCTCAATACCGTTTATACCGGGCATATACATATCTAAAAATATCGCATCAGGAAGGAAGTTCTTCAAAAGAGCATCGCTTTCATGCAAGTTGTTAGCAGTTATCACAGTAATGCTGCTGTTGTATTTTTTCAACGCAAGCGAGAATATTTCATGTTCAGCCTCATCATCGTCAATTAGTAATACTCGCATTGTCATAGGTAAAAATTGATAAAGGTAAGACTATTGTAATATACACATTAATATTGGGGTATAGTTATTGTAGTCAACTGGATGTGTCCGAAGATAAAGAATTAGAGAAGAAAATACAAGAGAACGAGACAGATTAAGAACGGCAGAATCAAAATACGTCGAAGCTGTTCGCTCCCATAAAAATTATGATACACCGAGAGCCATAAGAAATAACATTCGTGATATAAAACAAGAACTACGGACACTATATTCAATGCGAGACAGAAAGTGAAAAGCGGTTTTAAGTACAAAGCTATTGGCAAGTAATAACAAAACCCCGTCAGGAATAGCGAGGTTTCTCTATCATAAAAACTACACCAAATTTAAAATGAAAAAGCAGCACTGTGGTACGGTACTGCTTAGTAGTTTGGTTGCAACCCGCGGTGAATATACGTTTATTCTCCACTGAAGAAAAATTATTCCCGGTATATGGAATATCTCATTACTTTTATTTTTGGAAATCAATCCATCAACAGTTGTCAATGGTGTAACGAATGTTGCTGTGCTATCTACTGGATTATACTACTTGAAAAATATTGCAACAGGTGAGGTGGAGAAAGTAATTATAAACAGATAATGAAAGCTTATGTTGTCCGTTCGTCTCAACTCCTATATAAATGGACACTGGACACATATTATTCAGTGCTTACAAGTTGTATAGCTTTTTGATGTCCCTCTTCAGCTTGTTCCCAAGTCGTATATTGTAGCACCGTGCCATTATAAATTCCTCCCCGAATCATAGTTTCAAAGAGAAGTGGAGGTTTCGTTTCATCTATGCATTCAGCTTGCCCAATGAACTCAGTTGCGATTATTATTCCATTGGGAAGCTCGGTACGTTTCACTTCTCTATTTGCAGTTTCAAGCCATCGCTTCCATTGTTCATAATCCTCAACCTGTACCGGTTTTCTGTTTTCAAGTATATAGTAGTTCATATGTGAGTCATTAGGTAAATTGTGTTGGAAACAAATATATGGCGTCTGTTGCAGAAATACATGAAGCGAGATATATTCGCTACTTTGTTGTCCAAGAAGGTAGCTGCTCACAACGGATACTATATAAAAGGGATACGGAAAACAGGTTCGTTTAATGATGTACGTTTTAAAGACTATTTAAGCAATGGTTTTACAATATTTCTCGAAATTAGCAGGAGTAAACCCTTAACCATGTTTAGCTACAACAGCAAAAGTCCACTCGGTCTTATAGTATCTTATTTCAATAATTTATTGCGCCCCCAAGGTAGAAGTTTATTTGGTGAATCATCTGGCAGTTACAAGACTTTATTGGACTGCGAAGAGAATATTAAGCAGGTGGCAAAAGCGCTTAAGAGCTATTTTGAACGCAGTCTATAATTTATAATGAATTGAAAACAAATTCAACTTTCTAAAGAACAAAGATTGCATACCTGAAAAAAGTGCATATTCTGAAGAGTATGTGCGAAAAGCTGAGGACAAACGTGGTAGGTCTGAGAAGTAATATTGTCTGTCCACTTACTTATATAAGAAAATGGACGCTGGACAAAAGACTAATCTCAACTCTTCATTTTTCATAATTCCGCTTGTCGAAATATTTACTACAACACACAGAATCATTTAACCAATAACTCCATAAGTTAAAGGCTTTGAAAGAATGTATAGTCTGTACTGCATAAATACGTTAAGCCCGTTTACGGCGAGGTATATAAGTCCTATAAATACAGCACTCGCTGATATTAAAACGCAAATGGAGAAAACGAGTTTTATTATTGCATTCATCAGCGCTGTTAGGTAGATTCACAAATCACAAAAGTAATAGATTGCTTTGCCTTGTAGCTGCCACTAAGCTGAGTGAAGATTATTCCTTATCTTTTAGAAATATTTTTCTACTTTATGATATTATCAAGCACATTGGGCCAAAATAAAAGTGGAGACGAAAGAAGGTGAAGGTGCGGAATTTATTATTCAATTAAGTACAAAATGAAAATAACAATCTTTGTTTTATTTGTAAGTATAATTGGTTTACCTGCATTGGGGCAAAACCTGGAAACAACAAAACTACAGCAGTTTATCAAAGAGCATCCACAGCAGCATACACCCGTGTAAACTTACTTAATACATTGGCAATAGATCAGACTTTGCAGCCAGATGAGATTGAAAAGCTATTAACAGAAGCCCTGACCATTTCCCGTAAGACGGATTATGCTATAGGTGAAGGTTATGCATTATTAAACCTCAGTACTGCAAAATTGAAGCAAGGTAATAGACAGCAAGCAGTTTTGTTTATTCAACAGGCTGATTCTATAGCAAATAAAACAGGCGACCAGGAACTTATTGCCAATGTATTGCTAGGAATGGGGAATGCAAATATGTACGGTGCCAATAACCGGCAGGCATTGGCTTACAAGAAAAAGGCAGAAGAAATTGCCTTGAAAACAGGCAATAAGAAACTAACTTCTATTTGCCAGAGAGAAATTGGCGTTATATATGGAAGTTCTTTTAATGATTATCCAAAGGCGATAGAATATACATTGAAATCGGTTCGTTCGGCAGAGGAGGCGGGTTGCCTGTCTTGTCTTGCTAAGGGCTGGTTTAATCTGGGCACATCCTACAGTCTTGTGGGAGACCAAGACAATGCACTATTGTATTTTAAGAAAGCGGCAGATGCAAACAAACAGCTTGGAGATAAAGTGCTGGAAGTGAAACTGAACAATAATATTGGAGGGTATTACCGATTGATGGGTAAATATCCCGAAGCAATCCAGTTTTACAACAAATCATTGGCTGCAACAAAAGAGCCTTATGCAATTACAATGGCAGAAAGCAATCTGGCAGATGTGTACACATCTACAGATAGTTTGGCGCTTGCTTATAAATATGCATTCTCCTCGCTTGCAACAGCAAAGCAAATAGATGATCAAGAAAGTATGGCATGGATATATTCTATTCTATCCCGCCTTTATCTGAAGAAAAAAATGGTTGATAGTGCGATCTACTCTTCGAGGCAAGGTTTAGCAATTGCCAAACAAACCGGAACACTTAACTATATGAGGGATAATGTGGAGGCTTTGGCTAATGCCTATGCTTTTAAAAAAGATTTTGAGAACGCCTATCATTACCATCTTCTCTATTTTAATTACCATGACAGCATTCTTAATTCAGAGATTAGTAAAAAAATCGCCCTACTGCAATATAGTTCCGACCTTGCAAAAAAACAGGCACAGATAACTGCATTGGATCAGCAAAAAAGAGTGCAGCAAAATTTTTTGATCAGCGCATTGATTGTATTGATGTTGATTATTATTATAGCCGTTGTACTGCTTCGGGCAAACCGTCTGTTGCAAAAACAAAAGCTGGAGATAGCGCACCAGCGGGATCAAACAAACAAAGCTTTGGCAGAACTACAGCGGACACAAAAAGACACAAAAGCAAATAATACAATCGGAAAAAATGGCTTCTCTTGGGCAACTCACAGCGGGTATTGCACATGAGATTCAGAACCCTTTAAACTTCGTAAATAATTTTTCTGAAGTGAGTAGTGAGATGCTTGATGAAATGAAAGAAGAACTGGCAACTGGCAATGGACAACAGGCAAGTGAAATTGCTGATGATGTAAAACAAAACCTCGAAAAAATTATTCATCATGGTAAAAATCTTTCAACCATTCTTCACTACAAAACCAGCAGGACAGGGAACAGGACTGGGTTTGAGTTTGAGCTATGATATTATCAAAGCTCATGGTGGTGATATAAAAGTCCAAACGAAAGAAGGTGAAGGAGCGGAGTTTATAATTCAATTACAAGCATAGAATTATCCATTGACTTAAAAGTGAAAAGGAAAATTTATAATCATTATTCTGTTAAAAATAATAAGAGTTTCAATGAGAATTACACTCTTTATAATTACTCTCGTTTTCTTTAAATCCATGCTTTATTCTCAGAATTTACAAGTAGATAGTTTGAAACTACTGTTAAGTAAAGAAAATACAGATACAGCCAGAGTACGTCTTCTTAATAAAATAGGTTTCGCTTATGGTATGGAGAATTTTGAACTTAGATTAAGGTATCACCAGCAAGCTGCTGAGTTGGCTCATAGGATCGGTTATAAAAGAGGGGAAATTGAGTCGCTTTCCTTCATGGCAGAACAATTTAATCTCAGCGGTAATTATTCAGGTTCTCTTCAGATATCTTTACAAAATTTAAGAACAGCGGAACAAGTAAAGGATACAGAAATGATCTTCTGGATTAAGCGGGAAATCTTAAGGACACATTATAATGTTGGAGATTATAAACAGGTTATCGAAGATGCTCAGGTTATTAAATCACTTGTACATTCAGGCGCATTCAGAAATCAGGATACAATAAAATGGTATAGTTTGATAGGGTATGTTAATTGGTTTAGCAATGCTTACATAGCTTTGAATCAGTTCGACTCTGCACTTTATTATACAAAAATATCCTATCGTCTTTCACAGGAACTGAAGAATACCGCCTTACAACAACAAACCACCGCTCTACTTTCTCTTGCTACAAATCACCTTGCTGATCTTTATATGCGATCAAACAAATTTGATACTGCTTTTTCGCTTTATAAACAAAGTATTGATTACGGAACTGCAGCAAGGCGTTTTGACGTAATAGCTAATTCATGGCTTGATATTGCCGATTTGTTTAATAGGAAAGGACAGCTTGATTCCGCTTTTCATTATGTTTATAAATCCTTGGCTCTGTCACGGAACTTTAAATCCATCACAAATGAAATAAGTGCAGATTCGCTCCTTTCTAACATGTACCATACACGTCATCAATCCGACAGTGCTTACAAATACCTTCAGGATTATATAACTTTAAGGAACAGGCTTTTTAATCAGAGTACGATTTCTCAGATTCAAAGCTTAACCTTTAGCGAAAAACTTCGGCAACAGCAACTGCAGCAGGAACGTAAAGAAGAACAACAAGAATACCAAACAAAGTTAAAAGTATATAGTCTTTCAGCAGGTTTGGCGATACTATTATTGGTCGCTCTTTTTCTTTACCGGAACAATAAAGTAAAACAAAAAAGCAACGTTTTACTGCAAGAGCAAAAGCAAAAAGTAGAGAACGCTTATGCCGAATTAAAAACTACTCAAGCCCAACTCATCCAATCGGAAAAAATGGCTTCACTTGGAGAGCTTACTGCGGGCATTGCGCATGAGATTCAAAACCCGTTAAACTTCGTTAATAATTTTTCTGAAGTAAATACAGAGTTGATTGAAGAACTACAAGACGAAAGGTCAAAGGCGAAAGGCGAAAGGGATAACCAACTGGAAGACGAAATATTAAATGATGTAAAACAAAACCTTGAAAAAATCCTTCATCACGGCAAACGTGCCGATGCTATTGTAAAAGGAATGTTACAACATTCACGTACCAGTGCGGGACAAAAAGAACTTACAGACATTAACGCATTAGCCGATGAATATTTGAGATTAAGTTATCATGGCTTTCGTGCAAAAGACAAATCATTTAATGCAACACTTCAAACAGATTTTGATTCTTCAATTGGAAAAATAAATATTGTTCCGCAGGATATTGGAAGAGTGCTACTCAACTTATTCAACAATGCATTTTATGGAGTAACAGAAAAAAAGAAGCAGACAAGTGAAGAATATGAACCTACCGTTTCAGTAAGTACAAAAAAGTTAGATGGGAAAATCTTAATCAGTGTAAAAGATAATGGCATTGGCATTCCGCAAAAGGTAGTGGAAAAAATCTTTCAGCCATTCTTCACCACCAAACCAACAGGACAAGGAACAGGTTTGGGTTTGAGTTTGAGTTACGATATTATAAAAGCACATGGGGGAGAAATAAAAGTGGAGAGTAAAGAAGGCGAGGGAGCAAAGTTTGCGGTTCAGTTACTTGTATAAAAAATAACCATTTATCACTATTCAAGAAAGTGAGCAACCGGCAAAAAGCAAATTATTTACAAGTATCAGGACACATAGAACCGGCTGAGTCTTTTTAAAGAACAAGCACTAGAATCAAAATGATAAGAAGAATGCCTGCAATAATACCTATAGTAGAAATGAAAACACCACCTTTGGCTCTCTCTTTCGCTTCTTTTTTCATCTTTTTTAATTCGTTTCGAAGGTTCTTGCGCTCCATTCTGCTAAGATGAGATTTGTCCATTGCCCGGATTTCTTCTACACGTTGTTTTATTTCTGCGAGACGAGAATCAGTCTGTTCCTGTGTTTCTGAAGGCTGGATGGTAGCGACAAAGGCAGCATTAGTGCTTATGCCTGTAACTGATAACACAACTGTTAGAGCGAGCAAATAGAGTTTGTTTTTCATATACTTAGGCTTTAGCGTGATGCAATTCAGCATTTTTGCAAAAATTCGCGCCTTGCTAATTTTTTGGAATCGGGCGGAACTTTTGACTGATTTTAAAAAAATGAGGTGGCTGGATGCGATTGATTCTCATCCCCCGGTTGAACCCAAACTTAAACAATAAAGATGATTAAGCCAGAACTTTTACACGTCGCCTCTTCTTATTATGCCCAGTATAAATGATATTATAGCTAAGACAATAAGTATATGTATCAATCCTGTAGCACTATATACGAACACACCCAATAACCAACCTATCACACAAACTACAGCGATTATGTAAAGTAAGCTTCTCATATGAATTCTTTTTACTCAGTTATATATTAAAAACAAATGCCAGCCTCTATATAAGAGAGAAGGGAAAAGAGTTCTACAATACAAAGGAAGAGAGCCACTCTAAACCACTCTACTTATACTGTACCTATAGCTCCTTATCATTATGTTTTTAAGTTAGTCTGAAACCCTTACTGCTATTGCTTTTACCGGATAGTCATGTGAAATAGATTCACCTCTTTTAATCTTTGATACTATTAAAAGAGAGAGGTACTATGTGGTAGTAATATAATATAAGTTAAGGGTTAAAATTCTCAAATTGGCGAGTTATATGTAGCAAAAAAGCATCATTATTTAAACGATGCTTTCCTTTTAATCTCTATAATCATCAAAATTACTGTCCTTGTGCAAACATGTTTTTCATATTGTTCGGCACATACTGGTCATATAACTTCCTTCCTTTGGCTTTTATATTATTCGCCATATTGCGCTTCTCTTCCTCACTCATTTTTGAGTATTTGTAATAGGCAAGAGCTGCTAATCCTGCTATAATTAAACCTCCTGTACGTAACATAATTTTATAGATTTTAAAAATCAACAATCGGGTTTACAAAGAGAGAGTATAAAAAATCATACCAAGTTTTCTTTATCCTCCGCTCCTGTTTTAGGAGGAGTATTGCATATATATTCATAAGGCCTATCCCTACTGTAGAGTCCTATCATTATGTTTTTAAGTTAGCGTGAAACACTTAGTGCCACTACGTTTCAGAGAATAGGTGTAGTTTATATAAAAGTGATGCCCGCCTGCAACTGTCGGTTCTTTGTTTACCTGGCACTGCTTGTCCTGCTTGCGGGAAGAAGCTATGCACAAAACCTTACTCTTCATTCTCAGGCCAACGTGGAGCATAAACTTGCACTCTTGCTAAACATTAATTATATTCATGAAAGAATCATCCGAACAATTCCCCACTTTCCTTTTATTCATTCACAAAATAAAAAAGAGGTTATCATGAACGAACAAGAAAATATAAACTTAGTGAAGCAGTCTTATGAGTGGTGCAGATGTTCTGATATCTAAATCAAAATTCGAAAATTATGAAGATGAAATAAATATAACAGCAGCGGCAGAAACAATGGCTGACACAGGTTTACGTGTAATAGCATTGGCTTATCGCCGATGGGATGTATTACCTTCTGTCATGACTCATGAAGCAGTTGAAACGAATCTTGAATTAGTTGCCCTGATCGGTATAGCAGATCCTTTACGAAGCGAAAGCCACAATGCTGTTCAATTGTGCAAAACAGCGGGAATTGTACCGGTAATGGTGACAGGCGATCATCCGCTTACTGCAAGAATGATTGCAAATCAGGTGGAAATTATGGATTCAGCAGAAGACATGTTGGTTAACACATCACAATTGGATGAAATAACTGACGAAGCGCTCAAAGAAAAAGTGAAACATATTAAAGTTTATGCAAGAGTAACGCCTGAACAAAAATTACGAATAGTAAAAAC
>Ga0137374_10003584_pt1 | contig 18373 bp, 17 predicted proteins | sample SagtaG_20_FD_104811 | JGI IMG/M metagenome (GOLD analysis project Ga0137374, IMG submission 104811) | Vadose zone soil microbial communities from Sagehorn Ranch, Mendocino, California, USA - Sage1_R_100_16 metaG | ecosystem: Environmental > Terrestrial > Soil > Vadose zone | place: USA...
AGCGTCGGGACGATGGGCACGCTTTGCGGATTCGGCTCGCGTCCGCCCGGCTGCCAGTAGTTCCAGGGAGAAAGATCCATCACCGACTCGGCGTAGAGCACCGCGATCTCGAGGTCGTCCGGGAACTGCGCCGCGACCTTGCCCATGGCCGCCGCATAGGCGGCATCGAGCGGGGCGCGGTCCGCCTTTGCGTCCTCACCGTAGCGCGCCGCCAGCCCCGCGATCAGCGCCTGCTCGCGCGGGCTCGCGCCGCCTGCGAGCGCACGCGCCTTCTGCGCCGCGGCAAAGGCGGGCGCCACGGCATCCTCCTGCATGGGAAGGTTGATGTTGGGGCCGAGCACCAGCGCCTCGCCCCAGAAGCACATGGCGCACGCGGGATCGAGCTTCTGCGCTTTGCGGAAGGCGCGCTGCGCCTCGCCGTGATTGAACGCGTAGGTGAGCCGGAGCCCCTGGTCGAAATAGGTCTGCGCTTCCGCGCTCGACGTCGTAATCTTGTAGGTCACCGAGCCGAGCCCGCCCCACAGCGGCGGATCGATATCGGCGAAGGCAGGCGCAGGCGTCGCTGCTTGCATTTCCGCCGGCGGCACCTCGGTCCGCGCCGCAGCCAGGCGGATCACGGTCGCGTTACCGGCCGCCGGCGTGTGGCAGAGGCCGAATTCCGATTCGGTCGGTGGCGAGGCGAGAGTGGCACTCCCTGCGGCCGCGCTCGCCGGCGTAAGCCCCGCGCCGTCGGGAACGCGCGACATGTCGACGATGAGCGACGCGAGCAAAGTTGCGCCGCCAAGGACCGCCGCACAGGCGGAAAGGAGCGGCAGCCGCGATCGGATGGTTCCCTTCATGATGCTCTCCAAACCTGACGAGGCGAAGCGCGCCTTTCTTAGCCACATTCCCACTGAGACTCCGCTCAAGGGAATCCTACTCGCCGCCCAGTCGTGTTGCAACGAAGCCGGGTAGGAACTTCACATCCACCGCACCAGTCCGTATTTCGCTATGGACCTTCGTCTTCGAGCGACCTGAAGGCTCTGGCCGGGAACTGCTTTCCTTTCGCTGCCCGCACGGCTTTTTCATCGACGTCCAAGCCGAGGCCGGGGCCTTCAGGAAGCGCGATGTATCCGTCAACAGGCTTGAGCGCATTCGGACACAGGCGCCGACCGAGCTCCTCGAACGGAAGGAAGTATTCGGTGATGATGAAGTTGGGCATGCAGGCGGAAGCGTGCACGGTGGCGGAAAGCGCCAAGGTCGTCGAATTGTAATTATGCGGCGAAACGGCGATTGCTTCGGATTCCGCGACTGCCGAAATATACATGAGCTCGAGAATCCCGCCGCAATTCGAGACGTCGGGATTGATGATGTCGACGGCGCGCGCGCGAAGGATCGGGCGGAAGCCCGCGCGCGTGAGAAGAGTTTCCCCGGTCACGACGGGAATGCGGCTCGCCCGGCGGACTTCCGCGAGCGCCTCCACGTTTTCGGATTGACACGGTTCCTCGAACCAATAGGGCTCGAACTCCGCGAGCGCGGCGGCGAGATCGATGGCATGCATCGGCGCCAGGCGCCGGTGGATTTCGAGGAGCAGATCGACGTCCGCACCGACCGCGTCGCGATAGCAGTTCCTCCGAGGCAGGATAACCATCTCCGCGATATCGGCCCCGCGGCACATTTGGACATACCGCGGCGGAGCTCTTTCTAAGACGCAGGAGATCGCGTACGCTCGCTACTGTCACTCAAGCGAGATGTAGATCTCCGCGGGAAAGGTGCCGTGGCGGCGGCCAATTCATCGGCTGCCGCCGAGCGGAATCACGGGCGACGGGACAGCGAAGAGCAGCGATGGCGATATCGATCAGAAACCTGGATGCCCCGCTTGGCGCGGAAGTCCGCGGCATCGACCTGGCAAAGCCGCTGCCCGACAATGACGTGGATGCAATCGAGGAGGCGTGGCGGACGCGGCTGGTCGTCGTAGTGCACGGGCAGAGCCTTTCGGACCCGCAGCTCCTTGCGTTCAGCAAATACTTCGGAGAGCTCGATCCGCCGGGGCCGAACCCCTATGGCGAGCCTTTCAACAAGGAATTCCCGGAAATCAACGTGATCTCCAACGTCGTGGAAAACGGCAAGCCGATCGGCAATCTCGGCGACGGCGAGGCTGTCTGGCATGCCGACATGACCTATATCGACGTGCCGCCCAAAGCCGCAATCCTGCATTCGCTCGAGGTGCCGCCCGGCGGCGGCAACACGTATTTTGCCGATATGCTCACCGCCTACGAGACGTTACCGGCGGACATGAAAAGGACCGCCGAAGGAAAAATCGCGGTGCACGATGCATCGCGCAACAGCGCAGGTTTCCTCCGCAAGGGGTACAAGGAGGTCACCGACGTCCGCGAAACCGTGGGCGCGCGGCATCCGCTGGTTCGTAGCGATCCGGCAACCGGCCGCAAGGCGCTCTTTCTCGGCCGCCGGCCAAACGCCTACATCGTCGGCCTGGACGTGGCGGACAGCGAGGCATTGCTCGATGCGCTCTGGGCCCATGCGACGCAGAAGCGTTTCGCCATGTGCCATGAATGGCAGGTCGGCGACCTCCTGATGTGGAACAATCTCTCCGTGCTGCATCGGCGTGACCCGTTCGACCCCAACTCGCGACGCATCATGCATCGCACCCAAATCAAGGGGCACGAGCGGATCGCCTGATACGGAATCCGGGTGATTCAGTTCGGCCGCTGCTTCGAGACGCCCCTTAAGCCTCATCCTGAGGAGGCCGCGTCCTTCGACAGTCACCCTCATCCTGAGGAGCCCGCGAAGCGGGCGTCTCGAAGGATGAGGGTGACTGCTCAGGATGGGGCGGCCGTCTCGAAGGAGAGGCTTAAGGGGCTCCTCGGCATGAGGCCGAACTGATCACCCGGAACGAGAAAGACATGAAGCTGCAAGAGATCACGCTGCGGAAGGTCCGCCTTCCCCTGATCCGGCCATACGTCCTCTCCTACCGCACATTTACCGAATTCGAGCCCATCATCGTGGAGGTGCGCGACGGCGACGGCCGGACCGGCTGGGGCGAGGGGCACATTTCGCCCGGCTCCAGCCGCGAGACGCGCGAAGGCGGCTGGACATTCTGCCGGGACCACGCCGCCGCAATTGCGCGCGAGCAACGCGAACTCAAAGAATCTGGTCCAGGAACTGGCGCGTGCGTGGGTCGCGGGGGTTGGCGAAGAAATCCTTCGGCGGGCCGTGCTCCACCAGCAGGCCGCCGTCGGTAAAATAGATCTCATCGGCGACTTCGCGGGCGAAGCCCATCTCGTGGGTGACGATCACGCAGGTCATGCCTTCCTCCGCGAGCTCGCGGATGGTGACCAGCACCTCCTTCACCGTCTCCGGATCGAGCGCGGCGGTGACCTCGTCGAACAGCATGACGTCCGGATTCATCGCGAGGCTTCGCGCGATTGCGATGCGCTGCTGCTGCCCGCCGGACAATTCGCCGGGATAGGCGTCCTCCTTGCCTTCGAGGCGGACCTTGCGGATCAGCTTGCGCGCCTCTGCCTCCACCTCGCGGCGGTCGCGCTTGAGCACGTGGATCGGCGCCATCATCACGTTCTGCAGCGCGGTGCGATGCGGGAACAGGTTGTACTGCTGGAACACCATGCCGACCTTGCGCCGCAGCGCCAGCTTGTCGAGCTTCGGGTCGTTGACCTCCTGCCCTTCGACCAGGATCGAGCCGCGCTCGATCGGCACCAGCGCGTTGATGCAGCGGAGCAGCGTGGACTTTCCCGCGCCGGACGGGCCGATGACGCAAACGACCTCGCCCTTCGTCACGTCGAACGAGATACGCTGCAGCACCACGACGCCGCGGAACGATTTGTGCACGTCGGTGAGGCGGACCAGCGGCTGGTCGGGCGTCCACGCAGTCATCATCGCACCTGAAAACGGCGCTCGAGCATCAGCGTCGCGCGCGCAATCGGATAGCAATAGAGAAAGAACCAGGTGAGCAGGTAGAGATAGAGCGGCACCAGCAGCTCGGTGCGTCCTTCCGCCGACAGGATGTCGCCGGTGAGCGTCATCGCCTCGCTCACGCCCACCACCGAGGTCAACGGGGTCGCGACCGTGAGGATGGCGTAGAGGTTCATCCACGGCGGGGTCATCCGTTTGATGCATTGCGGCAGGATGACCATGCGCAGCGTCTGCATCCGCGTGAACGCAATCGCCTCGGAGGCTTCCCACTGCCCGTAGGGGATCGACCGCACGGCGCCGCGCACCAGCTCCGCCACGTTGGCCATGACCGGCAGCGAAAGCCCAATGGTCGATTTGAGCCAACCGGGCAGCGGAACGATCGTATCGCCGATGCGGACCTCGAACGGCATCAGCAGCATGCAGTAGAACAAGAGCACCAGCCACGGCGAGTTGCGGAAGAACTGCGTTACGAACCAGGACACGCCGCGCACCGGCGCACGGAGCGACACCTGGCCGAGGCCGAGCGGCAGTCCCAACACGGTGCCGATCGCCATGGCAAGGAAGCTCATCGCGATATTGAGCGCGAAGCCCTGCGCCAGCAGCGGCGTCCACGTGAGGATCGTCGCCAGGATGGAGCGGTCGCCCGGCCCGGCCTGCGCCTCCGCAAAGCCGATCGACAACGTGAGCGCCGCGATAAGAAACGCGCCGTGACGGGCGTTCGGCCGCCACGGGGCCTCCGCCCGTCCCAGGCGGAACGGCAGCAACACGGGCAGATCGGTGCGGCTCGCGATACTCACGGCATGTAGCCGGGAACACGCATTGCGCGCTCCCACCTCCCCATCACGAAAACCAGGACGCCGACGAGCGAGACGTAGATGATCAGAAGCACGTTCATCATTTCCGGCACGTTCGACTCGTCCGACCAGATCTGGTTGGCGACGTAAAGCATCTCCGGCACGGCGATCGCGTAAGCGATGGTCGTGGTCTTCACCAGGTTGACCAGATTGTTGTTGAGCGCCGGCAGGCTGATGCGGAAGGCGAGCGGCAGGATCACGTAGAGGTAGGCCTTGAGCCGGGTGTAGCCGAGGCCTTCGGCGGCCTCCACCGTCTCGCGCGGCACCGCTTCGATGCCGGCGCGGAAGATTTCCACGTTGAAGGCGCCGGCGTAGAAGGACAGGCAGATCGCCGCCCAGGTGAAGTTGGAGACGAGCGGAACGCTCAGTCCGGTGTCTGTGGTGACCTTCAGATAGGAGCCGAGCGCAAAATAGAAGAAATAGAGCTGCACCAGCGGCGGCGTGTTGCGGAAGAACTGAATGTAGCCCTGCGTCGCCAGCCGCAACAGGGAGAGACGCGAGCCCTGGATCCAGGCGCCGACGACGCCGATGGCGACGCTCAGCATGAGGCACACGCCCATCAGCCGGATGGAGGTGAGAAAGCCGTTGAAGAAGCGCGCGCGGTCGAACGCGTCGTAGAAAATCGTGAGCTTGATCCCGGATGTCGCCTGCAGCACCCGGAACCAATCCCACAGCGGATGCAGGTCTGCCGTCATGCCCGGCCTTGTGCCGGGCATCCACGTCTTGGTTTTCGCCAGCCAAACAAGGAACGAAGACGTGGATGGCCGGGACGAGCCCGGCCATGACGATGCAAGACGGTCATACTCAGGTCCTGAGTGTCGGCAATGAACCCTACATGCTCTTTCCCTTGTACTTCTCGTGCATGGTCTTGAGGAAGGCCGACGGCGGAATCTTCCACTTCTTCTCGAGCTCGATCAGCCGCCCGCCGCGGTGCCAGTCCTCGACCGTCTGCGCCATGAACTTGCCCCAGGGGCCGTCGAGCTCCTCGAGCTTCACCGCCAGACCCCACGGCTCTTCGAGGATGGTCGGCAGCGTCATCTCGAAGCCCGCCCATTTCGCATCGGCGAGACGCTCGGCGAAGGCGGTGTCGTCATAGACCCAGCCGATGCAGTTGCCCTGCAGCAGTGCGGTCTCGGCTTCCGTCTGGCCCTTGAAGGCGACGATGTCGGCGCCGTATTTCTCCGCCACCGGCTTGTTGTACCAGGCGCCCTGGATACCGCAGATTTTCTGGTCCTTGAGCTGCTCCCAATTCTTCAATCCGGCCTTCTTGTTGGCCAGCACGTTGACGCCCGAGGCGTAATAGAGCGGCTCGACGATGCCGACGACCTGCCGCCGGTCCGGTTTGTCGTTCATCGTGGCGATCATCAGGTCGATCTTACCCTGCTGCAGGAACTGCATGCGGTTGGAGGAAACGACTGGCTCGACCTCCAGCTTGACGCCGAGCTTGCCGGCGACATCCTTTGCCATGTCCGGCTCGAGGCCGATGATTGCGCCGCCGGGATCGCGGAAGCCGAACGGCTTGTAGTCGGCCTTGGTGCCGACGACGAGCACGCCGCGCTGCTTGATCTTGTCCAGGGTTTGCGCGGCGGCTGATCCGGCACCAAAGGCGAAACAAACGACGATCGCCGCGCTTGCGGCAAGAAGCCTTTTCAACATGACCTGTCCCTTTCGCGGTGGTCCGAGCAACCGGCCGGCGATCTTAAGGACGAAGATCTACGAAACGCAACGCCGGCGCCGACTTTCGCCGGCGGGAGCGGTCTCGCCCTCGGTTTTCTATCGCGTGACGAAATCGACCACTCCGGTCAGTCACATTCGGCAGCATCAAAGTCGGGCATTACCCCATCGCAATTGCGAACAAAAGACGAACATGATTTGTGGTGCGCGACGCGCGGCAGGACCGATTCGCAATCACGCTATGACCTTGCCCTATCTGGCCAAACTCAACCCCGACCAGCGGCGCGCCGTCGAACATGGCGTCGGCGCGGCCGCAGTCGATCATGATGGCCCGCTGCTCATCATTGCCGGTGCAGGATCCGGCAAGACGAACACCCTTGCCCACCGGGTGGCTCATCTTGTCGTCAACGGAGCAGATCCGCGCCGAATTCTCCTGCTGACGTTTTCGCGGCGCGCAGCGGTCGAGATGGCGCGGCGGGTGGAGCGCATCGTCACCGCCGCTTTCAAGTCGAGTGCCGCAGCGGCCGCGTTGAGCTGGTCCGGGACGTTTCATGGGATCGGCGCCAGGCTGCTGCGCCACTATGCCCATCAGATCGGGCTCGATCCGTCATTCACCATCCACGACCGCGAGGACTCGGCGGACCTCATGAATCTCGTGCGCCACGATCTTGGTTTCTCCAAGAAGGAAAGCCGCTTCCCGAGCAAGGGGACCTGTCTCGCCATCTACTCTCGCTGCGTCAACGCCGAGGAGCAGATCGAGGCGGTGCTGGCGCGCGTGTTCCCGTGGTGCTGCGCATGGGAGGACGAGCTACGCCGTCTGTTCGCCGCCTACGTCGAAGCGAAGCAACGCCAGCAGGTGCTCGATTTCGACGATCTGCTTCTCTACTGGGCGCAGATGATGTGCGACCCGGACATCGCCGCCGACGTCGCGGTCCGGTTCGACCATGTTCTGGTCGACGAGTACCAGGACACGAACCGCCTCCAGGCGCTGATCCTGCTCGCGCTGAAGCCGCACGGCCGCGGTCTCACCGTCGTCGGCGACGACGCCCAGTCGATCTATTCGTTCCGCGCCGCGACCGTCCGCAACATCCTCGATTTCCCCGGGCAGTTCAGCCCGACGGCGCGCGTCGTGACGCTGGAGCGCAACTATCGCTCGACGCCGCCGATCCTCGCCGCGTCCAACGCGGTGATCGGAATGGCGGCCGAGCGCTTCACCAAGACTCTCTGGTCGGAGCGCCCTTCGGGTTCCCCACCTCGGCTCGTGACCGTACGGGACGAGATCGAGCAGGCGCGCTACGTGACGGAACGCGTGTTGGAGAACCGCGAGACCGGAATACTTCTGAAGGCGCAAGCCGTCCTCTTCCGCGCCGCGCATCACGGCGCCGCGCTGGAGGTCGAGCTCACGGTGCGCAATATTCCGTTCGTCAAGTTCGGTGGGTTGAAGTTCCTCGACACGGCTCACGTGAAAGACATCCTGGCCTGCCTGCGATGGGCCGAGAACCCGCGCGACCGCGTCGCCGGCTTTCGCGTCCTCCAGCTTCTGCCAGGCGTCGGACCGGCGACCGCGGGCGGCATCCTCGACCAGATGGCGGGGCGCCCCACGGTGCCGGCCGAAATTGCTCCGCCACCGCGCGGCGCCGTCGAGTGGGGCTCGTTCGCCGATTTGATGGGGAGGCTTTCCCGGCGGAGCGTCGGCTGGCCGGCCGAGATCGGCGCGCTGCGCGACTGGTATCAGCCGCATCTCGAACGGATGCACGAAGACGCGGCGGTCCGCGCCGCCAATCTCGTGCAGCTCGAGCAGATCGCGGCGAGCTATGCCTCGCGCGAGCGTTTTCTTACCGAACTGACCCTCGATCCGCCGGGTGCCACGAGCGACGAAGCCGGCGTGCCGCTCCTCGACGAGGATTACCTGATCCTTTCCACGATCCATTCGGCGAAGGGCCAGGAGTGGACCGCGGTCTTCGTGTTGAATGCCGTCGACGGATGCATTCCGTCCGACCTCGCCACGGGCACCTGCGAGGAGATCGAAGAAGAGCGGCGCCTGTTGTACGTCGCCATGACGCGCGCCAAGGATCAGCTCGACGTCATCGTGCCGCAGCGATTCTATGTCCATCAGTCGAGCCGCGGCGACCGGCACGTCTATGCCTCGCGCACGCGGTTCCTGCCCGATCCCCTGCTTCCGCTGTTCGAGATGCGGGCTTGGCCGTGCCCGACCGCAACGGGCGCCGTCGACGCGAGCCCGAACGTTCGCGTCGACGTGGGCGCCCGCATGCGAAGAATGTGGCAATGAAGCCTGCCGCGGAGGCCGCAGGCGATGCGGCGCTGGGGCAGCGGTGTCGGTAGTGACGCAAAGCGTGCCCGGCGGGCTTTCAGCCGGCGGGTTCGTCGTGTGGACCTTCCATCAGATCAAAAAGTGTCCGCTCGGCGTTCACGGGTGTCGAGATCGGGCTCCGGCTGGCCGGCGTGAGGCCGAACTCGGATGCAATCCGCATCATGATCTCGGCCTGCCGCTTGGCGATTGCGACGTATGGCCCGCGCGCCATGATGTGCAGGTGTCGCGTCATGCAGGTTCCTTCTGAAATCAATCCGTGAGCAAATGCGCTTTGACCTGGCCATAGAACGTCGGGTCGAGAGCGTTGACCATCTCGCCAATCCGCGCGGCCGTTAGAGGCGGGCCGGAAGGCCTAAGGGTAGCAATCTTCATAGCGAGCGCCTCGACTATGAGCCAGAAGCGCGAAAGTGCCGCTTTCACAAAGGTTCTTAGTTTGGTATCGCAAGCCTTCACTTGGTCATCTGTCATACCTAAAGACATCCAATAAAGGCGTAGACGTTCGATGCAGTGCGCATCACTTTCAGGATCATCCGTTTTCCCGAAACCATCATCATCCGCCCTTCCGTCCCTCTCATTTTGAATTTGAACTGCGATCGCGCCCGCTAACTTCATCGCGTACACAGCTCGTGGAATTGCTTGCGTCGGAACCAGCTCACAACGCGCTGTATACTTGTTCGTTGGCTTTACCAGAACCGCCCTCACATCGAGTTCGCAACACAACGCTGCGATCACGTGGCCGGCTTCATGTACGGCATTGTGATTGATGGCAGGCATGCGCGCTCCTCTACAGTAGGCTACGGTCGGGAGATACCTGCCGTGGCGGCCCAAAGACTCCCTCCCCGACCTGGCGCACCTTCCTGCACAACCACCTGACCGACATTGCGGCGATCGACATGTTCGTTATGGCAACCGCGACGTTTCGGCTTCTCTACGCCCTTATCGTGCTCGGCCATGACCGCACTTGCGCGATGTGCTATCAAGGTATTTTCACTATCATCACAGGACCAGAACGCATCTCTCGCTCGACAAGGATTGTCCGCAGCCTCGCCGCATACAGCCTCCCTCTGCAGGCGAGATCCTCGCGTTCCCGGAAGTGGGCGGTCTGCATCATCGCTACGAACGTCGCGCCGCATCACCTCGGAGGTCAGCGAACCGACGCTCGCTTCGGCGTGAAGGACCGCCGCATTTTTCAACGGTTGTGCTCACACGCAATGGTGCCCAGAATTTCGTTCATTTGGCACAAGTCGCAGCCGTCCCCGATGTACTGATCGGCACATGAATGATTTTCAGCCGCGATCATCCGCCGCCCGATTGTCAGGCCAAATACATTTTGAGCAAGGACAGGCATCGAACTACACCTACGCGGAGGCCCGCTTCAGCGAGGCGCTGCCCGAGTGGATCTGCGCCCACGTCAACACATTCGCCTTCCTGGGCGGGACCGCCACATGCATTCGCCGTCCTTCTCACCCGGCGGTTTCGTGCGGTCGCGAGAATCGCAGCACCCGCGCGCCTTCTTCCTGCACCCTGGTGCGTTCCAAGGCTTCACGGAAAGCCTTTTCAACGGCCGGAAGCTGGAACGGCTTTCGCAACACGACGAACCGAGTCTCGGCCGCTTGCACCATATCGCTGTACCCACTGGTGAGAACGACGGGCAAATCCGGGTATCGCTTTGCAATGACCTGGGCCAGCGCGACGCCGTTCATGGCCCCGGGCATGACGATGTCGCTGAATACCAGATTGATCTTGTTGTCTCGCTGCAATCTGCTGAGAGCGTCCGCGGCATCCTCTGCGCGCAGTGTGCGGTACCCGAGCTGTTCGACGAGGGAGGAGGTGACCTTCGCGACCTCGGGATTATCCTCGACGATGAGGATCGTGCCCTCTCCGGGCACGGTGGGAAGCAGACCAGCCGCCTCCACGGTCCTGGTCAACGCAGCACGGCTGCGCGGAAGATAGATGATAATTGTGGTACCGCTGCCGACCGCGCTCGTCGCGGTCACGCTCCCGCCCGATTGCTGAGCAAACCCGTAGACTTGTGACAGCCCGAGACCGGTGCCCTTGCCCACTCCCTTCGTGGTGAAGAACGGTTCGAAGATACGCGGCAAGATGTCCGGCGCGATGCCGACGCCTGTGTCGCTCATAGTCAAGGCAATGAAGTCGCCCTCGAGTTCATCCACCTTGTCCTTCTGCTTCAAGGTAACGTTCCCCGCCGACACGGTGATAGTGCCCCCGCCGGGCATGCCATCGCGCGCGTTAACCGCGATGTTGACCATCGCCAGTTCGAGCTCCGCAACGTCGACTTCGACGGGCCAGAGACCGGCGGGTATGTCGCACACCAGCTCGATGTTACCGCGCAATGATCCCACCAGCATGTCGTGCACCGCCTCGACACACTCGCGCAAGTCGACGACGGCTGGGCTTAGAGGCTGGCGTCGCGAGAACGCCAACAGCTGACGTGTCAAGCTTTCGCCGCGGCTGGCGGCTGCCTGAAGGGCCTCGATCGCCTGCAACTGCTTGGGATCCGACAAGTGGCGACGCAGAAGCTGGGCGTGCCCACTCACGATCATCAACAGATTGTTAAAGTCATGGGCGATGCTGCCCGTCAACTGACCAAGCGCTTCCATTTTCTGGGACTGAGCGAGCTGTTCTTTCGCCCGCTCCAGTGCTGCTTCTGCCTCCCGTCGTTCGGTGATATCGCGCGTAATCTCCGCAAAGCCGATAAGCAAACCGATTTCGTCGCGAATCGCTTCGATCACTACACTCGCCCAGAATAGGCTGCGATCGCGGCGCATGCGCCAGCCTTCGGCGACATGCTTGCCCTCGTAGGCGGCTAGCTTGAGTGCGCGCGCGGGCTCGCCACGTTGCTGGTCCTCTTCGGTATAGAATTGACTGAAGTGTTTGCCGGTAATCTCGGCCGCCGAGTACTGATGAATCCGCTGCGCGCCCGTGTTCCAGCTGGTGATGTACCCCTCGGAATCGAGCATACAGAGGGCGTAATCAGTAACCGCATCGATGAAGAGGCGAAAGCGTCGTTCGCTATCACTCCGGGCGTCTTCCGCCTTTCGGCGCTCGGCGATGTCATACTTGAGCGCGGCTTCTACGCGCTTCCTTTGCGCGATCTCGGTGTGCAGGACGTGGTTCGCTTCCTCAAGCGCCGCAGTACGCTCATGGACCATCTTTTCAAGGTCGTCGTAAGCGCACTGCAGATTTTCCTCCGCGCGACGGCGCGCCGTAACGTCCTCCACAACGGCTACAAGGCGCACCGTGCCGTCCTGATCGAAGATCGCCGAGAAATTGCTCCGGATCCACACGCGCGAGCCCTCGGGCAACATGCATCGGCTCTCGATGACGAAACCGTCGCCCGTGTGAATCGCGTGCCCGAACAGATCGAGCAATGCAGACAGATCATCGGGGTCGGTGATGTCCTGAATCCGCAACTGCAGCAGTCCGGTTGATGAACGTTGAACGATCTCACAAAACCGGTCGTTGACGAGTTTGAAGCGTCCTGCTGCGTCCGTTTGCGCAATGCCTACGACCGCTTGGCTGAACATCGCGCGCAGATCTTGTTCCTGCCGACGCAGGCTGGCTTCCACACTTTTCCGGACCGATATGTCGGCGCTCAGGGCAAGACTGGAAACTGCGATACTGATCATGAACATGATCAGCAGCAGGAAGGATCCGTCGGGAGGCACGGCAGCGAACAGCCGTGCCCCCGCTAGAGTGCTCCAAACGGCAAAGCACGCAAGAATGAGAGCAGCGGTTGCCGTGACACGCCGGCTGCACCGAAGCGTTGCCCATAGCAGCGGCAGGACGACGAGGAAGCCGAGCCAGCCCCTGGTCACGGTCTGCTCGATCAGTGCGCTGAAGACTACGAAACCCACCGCACCGGTCAGAAGGAAGACAGCGCTGGCTTCCAGGACCTTGCGAGGATCAAAACTCAGCCAATCGCTCTTGGCCCACAGGACGATGACCGGCGTAATGAGCAGCGCGCCGGCAACATCGCCGAGCCACCAGGTGAACCAGATGGAGACGAAGTCGGTCCAATCCACGTATCCGGCAAGACTCAAGCTTGCGGCACCGATGCCGGCACTGATCGCTGTGCTGGGTACGAGACCGATCAATGCGAATTTCAGCACCCCAGTCGGCGTATCGAACGTTTTAGCCCCACCGGACCAAACCGCCGTCAGATAACCACCAACGACTGCTTCGAGCGTATATCCCGCCGCGATGCCCGATGCGGCGAGGATGGAGCCTACGAGGCTTGCATTGGCAATCTCACTGGTAACAGTGGCCGCAAATGCCGCCACGAAAATTGCCGGCCAGATGCGGAACCCGCACAGCAGAACGGCGGCCAAACCCAAGCCGGTGGGTGGCCAGACGGGGGTGGCACTCGCCTGAACGGCGGTCAGCGTCTGACCGACTTTCGCCAGAATGAAATAGACGACGCCGACGACCAGGAGCTCGACGGCAAATTTCGCCAAACCACGGGGATTGATCACTGTGAGGGGTTCAGATCTAGTTTCTCGCAAGAATGTCCCCAGTTAGAGGTTCGGAGGCTTGTATCATATCTTGTCGCTTCCGAAAACTAGATTCGGGCGTATCGATGATGTAGCCCGCCAAGAATCGGATGCGCAACGACGTCTCCGAAGCGCTCGATCGGGCGCCTGCTCGGTGCATCCTTGCCAAGCGAAACATGAGTGCGCGTCCCATTGTAATCGGTGGCGAATTTCGCAAGAATCCGCCGAAGGTGCTGTTCGTTGACCACGATCAGATGATCAGTGCACTCGCGCCGGATCGAGCCAATCAAGCGGTCAACATATGCGTTCTGCCGGGGGGGGGGCGGAATCGGGTGGGCCGGTCCCGGATGCCCATCGCTCGGACGCGACGTATGAATGTGCAACCGAATGCTTTGTCATTGTCGCGGACGAGATATGTCGGAGCACTGTCCCAAGGAAAAGCCTCCGTGATTTGCCGCGCGAGCCACCCTGCCGTCGGATGTGTCGTAACCGCATAGCAAAGAAGTGTTCGCCGGCCGTAAGGGAGCCGGATTCAAGAATTGACCCCCGTGAACGAGCGTGTGAATCTCAATGCATGTGTAACAAACTGTAATACGAGGGACACCATGGCCACCAACCCGAAAGCACTCGAACTCGCGAAGAAGGGAAAAGTTGAGTACGAGTGGGGCACGCTCTGGCCGCACTACCATAAGGAAAAGATGAACTGGGGCGGAGGGTTCAGGACAAAGGGTGACGTGGATATTCTATTTCTCTCCGGGGAGACGGGGCGCGACCCATTTGAAGATTCCCCGTGCAGAACGCCCGAGGAGGAACGGGCGGGAAAAGGCAAGGTGGTGTCCGGCGACGTCAAGCAGCAGACTCGCCAGAGCCTGGAATACATTAAGAACAAGCTGGAGATGATGGATGCCTCTCTCAAGCATATCGTGATGTTCCGCTATTACCTGCCGCGGCGGGAAGACGTCTTCGACATGCGCGATGAGATGTACCGTTTCTTTGAGGAGTTCGAGCCGGATCTGCGGGAACATCCCAGGCCAGCCACGCTGCTGCGAGGGGTCGGGATCGACCTCAAGGAAATGCTGGTCGAGATCGAGGCCTGGGCGGTGGTTCCGAGGAAGAAATAGGATTCCTACGTCTTGTTCGCTTCCGGCGGCGGGATGAACTCGGCGCCGGTGGGGACGAAATCGTTAGTGTAAAGCTGCTGCGCTTCCAGAGGCGTGGTGACGCCGCCGTACTGTTTGAGCACCTCGACTGTTTCCTGCCAGTCCTTTTCGGCCATCCAGCCGAACGGCTTGCCCGCGGTGTTCGGCGAGACCCACGTTTGCCACGACATTTCCGCCTCGCGTCGCGCAATGGCAGGCTCGATCGCCGGCGAGTACTTTCTGGCGATGGCGATCATCTCGTCGACGTTTTGGCGCCCATACAAAAATGCCTTGAGGGTGGCGACGACGAACCCCCGAACCAGCTCGGGTTCCTCTTTGATCAGATCGTTATGGACGACGATACCATTGCTGACCGCGGTGACGCCGCAGTCGGCGTACCAGAAGACACGCGCCTTTGTGTTGCCGCGGATCTCCACGCTTGGGACTTGACCCAGGGCGTAGCCGGCGATGGCAGGGACCTGCCCGGTGATCAGGGCCGGTGGGCTGCCTGCGGGATCGATATTGACAACGCGAATCTTGCCGGCGTCGAGCCCGCAGCCCTTCACGAAGGCCGGCCACTGCTGGAATTGAGTCGAGCCGGCCGCAATGGCAACGGTCTTACCCTCGAGGTCCTTCGGCGTCTTGATGTCGGAGTCGGCGAGCACGACGATTGCCGTCGGATTGCGGCGATATAGGCCGGCGACCGTCCTGATATTCATGCCCTTTGACACGCCGTTGCCGACAACATAGCCGTCCGCAAAGCCGAACTGGGTCGCCTTGCTGGCGACGAGCTGAGCGGTGCTTCCCGAACCCTTGCCGGGGCCGACCTCGACGTTGAGGCCGGCTTCCGCGTAAAAGCCCTTGTCCTGCGCCACCATGAAGCCGGCATTCGGTCCCTGGTAGATCCAATCGAGGCGCACCGTGACCTGCCGCTTGGTCTGCGCGCGTCCCGGGCGCGCGAGCGGCACCGCGGCGAGACCCGCGGCGATGCCGGCGTCACGTAGAAATTGTCGCCTGGAGGTCGGTTTGTCGCGGGGCATGATCAGAGGTTTCCATAGAAGAGGTCAGGCGTCAACGCCCGCTTGTCTCGCGGTCACGCCGACACCGGCGCGTCGGTTCGCTGACCACCTGCGGTCATGCGGCGCGACGTTCGTACCGATGATGCAGACCGCCCTGTCGCTTGCGAAAACTAGATTCTGGCGTATCGATGATGTAGCCCGCCAAGAATCGGATGTGCAACGACGTCTCCGAAGCGCTCGATGGGACGCCTGCGCGGTGCATCCTTCCCCCACCATTGAGCCCGTTCCTCGCGTCGCGTAAGGTTTCACATCAACCGCGATAAGCCGCATCAAAGACGGCAAGCGCCATGGGACATGGCGAATACAGGTGCTCTCGACCCATCAAGCCGGCGGACCTGCCCGTGGAGCAGCCGGTCAAGTTCGAGTTGGTCATCAACCTCAAGACCGCGAAAGCGATCGGGCTGTCAATTCCGGAGTCATTCCTTCTGCGCGTCGAGAAGGTGATTGAATGAGGCGGCGCGAGTTCCTCACCCTTATCGGCGGCGCGGCGGTCACCTAGCCGCTCGCGGCGCGCGAGCAGCAGCCCGACCGGATGCGGCGGATCGGTGTGCTGACAGCGCTTGCAGAGGACGATTCGCAAGCACAGACTCGCGGCGCGGCGCTGCGGGAGGAGCTTCAGAAGCTCGGGTGGACGGACGGCCGCAACCTTCGGATCGGCGGGGCGGCACTCGACGTGGATTCGCTGCAACGATACGCGAAAGAACTCGTCGCGCTGCAGCCCGACTTGGTCCTGACCGACAGCACACCCGTGACTGCTGCGATGCTCCAGCAGACGCGCGAAATCCCGATCGTCTTCGTGCAGGTCGCCGATCCGGTCGGCAGCGGCTTCGCCGCAAGCCTGCCGCGGCCGGGCGGGCAAGGTCACCGGATTCCTCAATATCGAGGGCTCGATGGCAATATCGTCAATCCTACGGCCAGATTCCCCTTGCGGTGCCGTGGCACAGTATTAGACTAAAGTAGTATATACGCCCGGTGAGGCCGGATAGTCGCGCAGCTGGAATGCATGGACCATCCAGGCGCCTGACGTATGCCTCAAACTTGGGAGGGTACGATGGCAGGCGTGCGGCTTTTCAACCTCCACCGCACTTGGGAAGACTGGCTCGGCATCGTCATCGGCGTATTGATCTGCATCGCTGGGAGGAAGGCGGCGAAATCGCGTGCGGGCTATGGCTGATTGTGTCGTCATTCACCTTTGGCTACGCCCACGCCGGCGCACTCAGGTACTGGCATTTCGTCCTTGGCGTCGTCGTCGTGCTGCTTGCGGTGCTGGAGCTTTGGCAGGACTGGAAGCTGAGCGACAAGGAGCTTGCCAGGCAGGGGCAATAGCGAGGACATGGACGCGAATCGCAGGCGCCGCGCGATTACATTTTGACGGCCTGAGCTCGACTTTGGCCAATTTTAGCACTGTGGGCGAGCGCATTTTGCAAGCGCTGCCAGGCATGGCGCGGAATTTCTTTACGGTCCCGGGCGCGGTCGTGACCGGCAAGAAATCCGGCGTCCCTTATTTTTCAGCACATTCCGCGCAGGAGCCGCTCCAAAATTGGCCAAAGTCGAGCTGAGGAGGGCGACATAAGACCGCCACCGAAGCCCGATGTGCTTCAAGAAGAAGGACAACCAATCCGGCTATTCACAGCAGAGGAGTACCTGCAATGTGCGACTACAGTCTGCACAACGTTGCATCCCGACCGGCAAAGGTCGGAGACAAATTGGTGTCGACGGAGTTTGGCAAGTCGATCACGCGCGGCTTTGCCGCGGTCGGAGAACCAAACGTGGCGGTGTGCCTTCTTCCCGGTACGGAGGTCGCGTTCGACAAGGAGATTGAATACGAACGTGGTCTTGGTTTTTTCCCGAACTGGTCACGCGTGAAGAAGCTCGGGGAGAGGGTGGCTCGTTTCCGTCAGGTCAACAAAGACAAACCGAAGGTACATCACGATGCCCTTGAGTTCGCGGACGGGGAGCTTGTGCTGGTCACCTTGCTCTGTGAAGGTCAGCACGCGACGGTGCTGCAGTTACCGGCTGTTCCGCGTGCTGCGAGCGAAGCGGAGGAGCAGAAGCGCGGTTCTGTTATCGCCTAATTGGGCTGGTGGCTGATGAACTCGCCTGGCTGTGCGGCTCTGCTGCAGTAGCCCAATATCGCACCTCCCGTCGGCAGACGCAGAATTTTGCAGCCTACGAAATGTGTGACAGTGGCCGTCAACTCATAGCGCTCGACGGCATCGCTAGGATGGTCACGCGCCGCGCAGGGGAAGGAATACCTTGAATGCGGTACGTGGTGTTCGACGATACCCGGCAAGGGAAGGAACTCGGTTGGACAGCCGATACCTTCGCTGCTGCCTTACGAACTCCGCTTGCGGCTATAGGCGTGCGTGTCGTCAGACAACACGGCTCCGGAAGTGCCTCTGGCAAGGGCGGCCTTCAAGGTGGTGAACACCTCTCACCGAACGCATACAAGGCCAAAGCCGAGAAAGTGGCGCATGTGGTGGAGGCCACATTGAGATTTCGACCCCCGCGGGGCTGAAGATGTCGTGGGAATTCATATGCCCTGCAGTGATCGAGATGTTCGTGGGGCACTGGGTGTCGAGTGGAAGCCCATAAGAGAAGTTCTCAACGGCTGAAATTGTCGTCGGTTGTCTTCCGCTGTGCGCAAAACGCCTCGATGCTCGCTCGGTTCTATTTCCTCACCATTGGGACCTGTTATGCGGCGCACGGAGTACCCGTGGAAGAGAAGGGAGCAGGCTTGTTCGAGAGCGGTTTCGCGCGAGCTTAGAATGGGCCAGGTTTTTGCCTCGACCCCTCTGGTCTTCGTATTGCAGGACCCAGCTCATAGGATGCGGCGTAGAGAAATGCCGAG
>Ga0137374_10003587_pt1 | contig 18365 bp, 15 predicted proteins | sample SagtaG_20_FD_104811 | JGI IMG/M metagenome (GOLD analysis project Ga0137374, IMG submission 104811) | Vadose zone soil microbial communities from Sagehorn Ranch, Mendocino, California, USA - Sage1_R_100_16 metaG | ecosystem: Environmental > Terrestrial > Soil > Vadose zone | place: USA...
AGGTCATGGGCCTGATCCGCGAGGAGCTGCTCGAGATCCGCGACCGCTACGGCGACGAGCGCCGCACGCAGATCACGCACTCAGAGGACGAGATCGACATCGAGGACCTGATCGCCGACCAGCAGATGGTCATCGCGATCACCCACTCCGGCTACATCAAGACGCTTCCGCTTGCGACGTACCGCCAGCAGAAGCGCGGCGGCGTCGGCGTCACCGGGATGGACATGAAGGACGACGACTACATCGAGCACCTCTTCGTGAGCTCGACGCACGACTACTTGTTGTTCTTCACGAACCGCGGCAAGGTCTACCGCCAGAAGGTCTACGAGCTGCCGGAGGCGCAGCGCACGGCCAAGGGGCGCGCGCTCGTGAACCTGCTGCCGCTCCGAGAGGGCGAGCGCGTGCAGGCCGTGCAGGCCACGCGCGACTTCAAGGAGGGCAAGTACCTCGTCTTCGCCACCCGGAAGGGTCAGATCAAGAAGACCGAGTTCCTCGCGTACAACACGCCGATCAAGGCCGACGGCATCATCGCGATCAAGGTGCGCGCCGACGACGAGCTCGTGGCCGTGCGCCGGACGGGCGGGGACGACGACATAATCATGGTGTCGCGCTCGGGCCAGGCGGCCCGCTTCAACGAGGACCAGGTGCGCCCGATGGGCCGGGACACGGGCGGCGTGAAGGGCATGAACGTCTCACGCGGGGACAACTGCGTGCTCGCGATGGACGTGATGCGGCCCGACACGGAGCTGTTGGTCGTCACGGAGAACGGCTACGGCAAGCGCACCGCGATCGAGGACTACCCGGTCAAGGGCCGCGGCTCGATGGGCGTGAAGACGATCGGGCTGACCGAGAAGAAGGGCGGCCTCGCCGGCGCTCTGATCGTGCGCGAGCACCACGACCTCGTGTTCATCTCGCAGAATGGGATGGTCCAGCGCACGTCGGTGAAGGGGATCTCGAAGCAGGGCCGCCCGGCCCAGGGCGTGCGCGTGATGAACCTGCGCGAGGACGACACGGTGAGCGCGGTCGCGCTCGTGATGGAGACCGCTCAGGACACCTCGGCGCAGGTCGAGCTCGAGCCGGACGAGGAGTAGGCGTCTCGTAGACGCTCCGCCGGGCCGAGGCTACGCTCGCGCGATCGGACGGATCGCCTGGCTGATAGGCACGTTCTCACTCGCCCTGGCGTTGTGCCAGCCGGCGACGGCTGCCGTCTACAAGGTCCCGACCAAGATCAAGTCCAACTGCTCGGCCCCGGTCGAGAACAAGATCATGGCCTGGCTCGCGACCGTTCCGGACGGCAGCACGGTCCAGTTCGGCGCCGGGCGCTGCTACGGACAGGACGGGACGATCACGCTGAGCGGTCGTTCCGGGCTAGTCATCGACGGGCAGGGCTCTGAGTTCCGCGCCCTGACCGCCGGCGGCAGCCATCGCGCCAACTGGCGGCTCGTGAACGGGAGCAACCTGACGCTGCGGAACATGGCGGTCCGCGGCAGCAACCCGCAGGGCGGCTACGACCCGAGCATCGAGTGGCAGCACGGCTACTCGGTGGAGGGAGTTCAGGGGGTCACGCTCTCGAACGTCCAGGCGAGGGACACCTGGGGCGACGGCGTGATGCTGTGGCATGGCTCCCACACGCCTGCCTGCGGCGACGATGCATCGAGCGCCCGCAACGTGCTGATCGCGGGCGCGCTGCTCGAGCGGAACGGCAGGCAGGGCGTCGCGGTGGTGGACGCCGAGAACGTGACCCTGCAGGACTCCACCGTCGGACCGGTCGCGTGGTCGAGCGTGGACATCGAGACGGACGACGACTGCGAGATCGCGCGCCACATCACCATCGCCCGGAACCGGTTCGGTGCGAACCGCTACGGCGCGATCGCGAGCGTCGGCTTCGGGGGCGACCCGCAGGTGGGCGACGTCACGGTCACGGACAACACCCAGACGGCGGAGACCGGCCTGCCGGGCGAGTGCTGGGCGCCGGTCCGGATCCTCTCGCCGGACGCCCTCTACCGCACCGGCTACACCTTCCGCGGCAACCGCTTCCTGGCCCGGCGCAACGCCTTCGAGTTCAGGCGCGTCCGGAACATCGACGTGAGCTCGAACTCGGTGACCTTCACGCCCACCACGGGCTGCGGCAAGCGGACGGGCGTGCTCCTGGTGGACTCGCACACGGTGAGCATCAGCTGGAACAGCTTCAGCGGCGCCAACTACGTCTTCAGGGCCGACTCCCTCAGCACCGGGATCATCGCGACGGGCAACACGACGGGCTGAGGAAGCAGAAGGGGCGCCCCTCGCGGGACGCCCCTCTCTGAATCGGTGCTGGACTCGATCGGCGGCTCTACTGCGGCCGGCGGGACCAACCCCGGCCAGATTCGCCGACGGTGTCACGGTTGGACTCCGCTAATCCTTGGGTGCGCCGCCGGCACGACCGGCGGCTTCCCACACGACGGGGCCCAGCTCCGGTCGTCTAGCGGCCGGACACCTCCAGGGTCCCAAGAAATCTGTCAGTCAAGTTCGGACCACCTCCTTTCCCTGGTCCGGCTATTGAAGCAGACTCGACGGAGTGCATCAGGGAGTGGTCGTGGTGCTCTGCTGTTGCTCGTTCGCCTTCTCGAGGTCGTCTACCCGGCCCTCGAGGTCGTCGACGCGGTTGCCCAGCTTCTCCGTGTTCGTCGAGGCCTTGTCAGCGGCGTCCTCGATGTCCTTGATCCGGTTGTCGAGCTTCGAGACGTCATCGGATGTCGGCAGCTCGTCCACGCGCGACTCGAGCTCGTCGATCCGGTCGTTCAGGCCGCGCTGCACCCGGCCGAGCTCGCCGGCCGCCTGCGTGCGCGCCGCGTCGTCGTCCTTGTTCGCCTCGATCAGCGCGATCACGCCCAGCGCCGTAGCCGCGACGGCCCAGATGGCGGTCACGGCCAGCCACCTCCGGGTGCTGCGGAGCTCTCCGAGCGTCGCCGCCTGGGTGTCGTCGTCCATCAGGCGGCCACCACGAGGTACTGCTCCCACGCGGCGGGAATGTTCGGCGCGGCCACGTGGATGAAGATCGCGGGGTTGGGCGCCTTCGGGGCGCGCGCCGGCACCATGTTCGCCTGCTGGGGCAGCCGGTCGCCCTTGCGTCTGTTGCAGGGCGCACAGCAGGTCACGATGTTCTCCCACGTCGAGGAGCCGCCCCTGGAGCGTGGGATCACGTGGTCGACGGTGAGGCTCCCACGCTCGTGGCCGCAGTACTGGCAGGTCCAGCGGTCACGCGCGAACACCGCGCGGCGCGTGATCTTGCGCCGGTGCGCGTCGCGCGGGATGCGCACGTACGCGAGCAGCCGGATCACCACCGGGCGCGCGAGCGTCAGGCTCTCCGAGTGGAGCGCCCAGTCGCCCTTCTCGATGATCTCGGCGCGGTTCTTCAGGATCAGGACGGCCGCGCGGCGAACCGTGCAGACGTTGATCGGCTCGTACGAGGCGTTGAGGACCAGCACCCGGCCGGTGGACGTGGTGCGCTGCTCAGGCCGGCCGGCCCCGGGCAGCGCGAGGACAGGGCCTGGTTCGACGTCACCCGGCTCGGTCGTGAAGGACACGCTCGCCCGTGCTGCCACGATTCGCTCAGTGTAGCCAGGGCGGCCGCCCGTAAGACCCCAGTACCCGCAGCTCCTCCACGTGCCCGCGCAGCCCCTCGAGCGCCTCGCGGACCCCGTCCTGGGAGGCCTCGCCGTCCAGATCGGCGAAGAACATGTAGTGCCCGAGCCCGGTGCGGCGCGGCCGCGACTCGATGCGCGTGAGGTTCACGCTCCGGCTCGACAGCTCGCCCAGAACGTCCACGAGCCAACCTGGGGACTGGTCGCCCCCGCCCCAGAACACGATCGACGTCTTCGGGTCGGGGCCGATCTCGCCGGCCTCGCCGGCCGAAGCCAGCCACACGAAGCGGGTCGCGTTGTCCGCGAGGTCCTCGACGTTCGTGGCCACGACATGGCAGTCGTAGATCTCGGCGGCGAGCGTCGAGCCGAGCGCCACGCTCGCATCGTCCGAGCGGCAGACGCTGAGGACGGCGTCGGCGGTCGAGGGCGCGCTCACGTGCTCCGCCTGGGGAAGGTGCTCGCGCAGGAAGTGGGCGCACTGAGCGGTGGCGTGCGGGTGCGACACAACGCGCTCGACGGTCGAGAGCGAGAGCTCGGCGCGCGCGATCACGCAGTGGTGGATCGGGTGGACCACCTCGGCCGCGATCCGGACGCCCCCGGCCTCGAGCGCGAGCGTGTCGAGCGTCACGCCGACGCTTCCCTCGAGCGCGTTCTCGATCGGCACGACGGCCCGGTCGGCATTGCCCTCCTCGACCGCGAGGATGGCGTCGTAGATCGTGGGGTACGGGATCGCCTCGGCGGCGGGCGGCGCAGAGGCGCGCAGGGCCTCGTCGGTATGCGTCCCCGCGGGACCGAGGTACGCGACGCTAACGCCGCCCCGCAAGCCAAGCTTGCGCTGCGGCGCGCGCATCAGGCGCCCGCGGGGGTGCCTGCCATCGCGGCGTCCACCGCCTGCTGCTCCTCCGGCGAGAGCTCGTACTCCGGCTGACCCTCGCGCACCTGCTTCACGTACAGGCGCGCCTGGTCGCGGTGGAGGATCGACGAGATCACCACGCCGGTGCGCCGCTCGTCGAGCAGGGCCACGGTGCTCGACTGCTGGCCGGAGAGCTCGTTCATCGCGTCGTAGCGGATCACCGAAGTGTGCGCGATGCAGCCGTCCATCCGGTGCTCGGCGCCGGTCACCCGCCCCTCGAGCCCGGAGGCCACCTCCTCGACCCAGTCGCGCAGCTGGACGAACGCCTCCTGAAGCGAGGCGGCGTGCGCGGCCAGGTCCGTCTCCTCGCCGCCGAGGATGGTCCGCTGGGCGGCGCGCACGCGCCGGAGCTTCACGGTCAGCACGATCACCCACAGGAGCGCAACCACCGCGACGCCCGCGGCCACCAGGGCCACGATCCCCTGCGTCGAGTTCAGGTCGTCCACGGGCGCCAGGGTACTGCCTGTGCCCTGCCGCGCCGAAGGCGCGGGATCGGGTGATCCGGCTCAGCGGGTGAAGATGACCGTGAACTCGCCCGCGTTGTTGTCCGTGACCTCTTCGCCCGGCACGGGCTTGACGCTCACCTTGATGCCCACGTTCTGGCCGGTCGGGGGCTGGTCGGTCAGCGGGATGCTGACGTTCTTGGCCTCCCCGGCGGCGATCTCGTCGATCGTCTCCTCGAGCTTGATGGCGTCGCTGCCGGACCCGACCGTCACGGTCACGCCGACGTCGGTCTCGGTGCTGTCGCCCTGGTTCACGACCTGGACGTCGAAGGCCGTATCGCGCGCGAGCTGCACGGTCGCGGAGCCGCCCGGCGTGAGCGCCACGCCGCCGAGCGAGACCGTGCCCAGCCCGTCGCCGTGGAGGCCGGGTGTCGCGGTGCCGCCCGCGCCGCGGATGCCGGCGATCTGGTCTGCCACGTAGTCGGGTTGCAGCCAGTTGAGGTCTTCGACGAAGGTGAGGACGCCCTTGCTCGGCGGGGTCGCGCTGATGTTCTCCTTGTCGAGTGCGTCGATCAGGTCCACCCGGTAACGGCTCTTCAGCAGCACGTCGCTGGCCAGGAAGACCTGCGTCGACTGGGCGATGCGGGCGGTGCTGGTGCGGCGCTCCTCTTGCGCGAGCGCGTTCGGCAGCTCCTTGGCCACGAGGGCCAGCGCGTCACGCCGCAGCTCGAGGCTCTCGAGCAGGTACTTCTGCGCACTGGACAGCTGGTCGGGCACGTCGAGGTCGTGCCCCCGCTCCGCGATCGTCTCCGACTCGACCCTGAGCTCGTTCGCCTGGTTCTGGCGGCTCACCGCCTGGTCCTGGGCGTTGGGGGCGCTGAGGGCGTTGAACAGCTTCGTGCTCTCCGACTTCGAGAGGCTGATCAGCTCGTTCGAGTCGCGGACGTAGTCCTCCATCGCGCGCTCCTTGCGCGCGTTGAGGCAGCCCTTGAAGCCGATCACGAGCAGGATGAGGACGAGCAGGGCGGCACCGGCGGCTATGGTCCGCCGCACCATGAGCGTCTGGCGGTCGGTGGAAGGACCGCGCGGTGGGCGGCGAGTCGGGCGGCGTACAGGCTCGTCCGGTTCGTCGAGGAAGGACAGGCGAATCGCTCCTAGCACTGTGCGCGTCGGGTGCGCGCGTCGGTGGGAGTATGAACGGGGGGCAGGACGCGCTCTCCGGAAACCGAACACGAAACTGGGATGAGACGTTCCGAGAGAGGCTTCACGGAAGAGGCGAGCACGCTGCCGCTGGGCAATTCGGACCCTACACAACCGCTTTCCGGATCCCCGGGCGCGCGCCTCATCCTGGGCCGCTACCGGATGGAGCGCCGGTTGGGGGCCGGGGGATTCGGGGTCGTATGGCTCGCCTGGGACGAGAAGCTGGAGCGCGAGGTGGCGGTGAAGGTCATCCCGCGCGAGCGCGGCGAGGGCGAGCGCTTGGAGCGCGAGGCGCGAGCCGCCGCACGGCTGAACCACCCCGGGATCGTCGCGATCTACGAGCTGGCCTCCGACGAGCACGACGTCTACCTCGTCTCGGAGCTCGTTCGGGGCCGAACGCTCGCCGAGCTGACCCGCGCGGGGGCGATCGCCGACCGCGACGTGGCCCGCATCGGGATCGCGCTCTGCGAGGCGCTCGAGCACGCGCACGCACGCGGGGTGATCCACCGCGACGTGAAGCCGCAGAACGTGATGGTCCTCGCGGAGCCCGCCGTGGGCGCCGGCTTCGCGAAGCTGGCTGACTTCGGCGTCGCGCACGTGGCCACGGGCGACCCGCTCACCCGCACCGGCGACGTCGTGGGCACGCTCGCCTACATGGCGCCCGAGCAGGCCGACGGCGCGCGCGTCACACCCGCGTCCGACGTCTACGCGCTCGCGCTCACGCTCTACGAGGCCTGGACCGGCACGAATCCGGTCAAGGCCGCCGGCCCCGCGGCCACCGCGCGCCGGCTCGGGCGGCCGCTGCCGTCGCTGGCCGCGATGCGGCGCGACCTGCCGCTCGAGCTCTGCGACGTGATCGACGACGCGCTCGAAGTCGACCCGGCCCTGCGACCCGCGCCGGCCCGGCTGCGCGCCGGGCTGCGCGCCGCGGAGGCGGAGCTCGAGGACGAGGGCGGCCTGGTGGAGCCGGCCACGCTGCGGCGCGTCGGGCTGGCGCCGACGTCGCGCCGGCGCTCGCTGGTCGGCCTACGCCGCAGGGGCGTGGAGCCGCTGCCGGGCGACGCGGCAGCCGAGCTTCCGGGGGCCGACCGCGCGCGTGCGCGTATCCCCGAGCGCCTCGCGGCGGGGCTCGCCGCCGCCGCGCTCGTGCTGGCCTGCATCCTCGGGCTCGGCCCGGACCCGTCCTTCTCGCCGCTGGCCGCCGCGGGGCTGGCGGCCGTGGCCACGGCCGTCCTTCCGCGCATCGGCTGGCTTCTGGCCGTGATCGGCCTGTGCGCATGGCTCGTCTCGCCCGAGGCCGACCGCCAGGGCACCGCGCTGCTGATAGCGGCGGCCGCCGCTCCGGTCCCGTTCCTCCTGCCGCGCGCGGGCCTCCTCTGGTCGGTTCCCGTCATCGCCCCGCTGCTCGGAACGATCGCGCTCGCGCCCGCGTTCGTCGGGATCGCCGCGCTCGCCTCGACGCCGGCGCGGCGCGCGGGCCTTGCCGCGGCCGGGCTCTGGTGGCTGGTGCTGGGCGAGGCGCTGACCGGAAGGGCGCTTCTGTACGGCTCGCCGGACGGCACGTTGGCGCGCTCGAGCTGGGACCGCTCGATCTCCGCGGCGGCAGCGGACGCCCTGCAACCGCTAGTCACGACGCCTGCGCTCGCGCCGGTCCTGGCCTGGGCGGCCGGTGCCGTGGTCCTCGCCCTGGTAGTGCGCGCCCGCTGGCTCGCCGTCGACCTGCTGGGCGCCGGCCTGTGCGCGGCGGCGCTCGGCGCGGCCCACGTGGCGCTCGGCGACGCCCTGGCCGCGGACGTCGCCCTGGACCACGCCCGCGGCGCCATGGCGGGCAGCATCGCGGCAGCGCTGGTGGTCGTCGTCGCATTCCACACGCCGGCTAAAAGGGAGCCATGGGGAAAACATGTCGGCGCCGCGGGCACCGCCCGCGGCTTGCCCAACGGCCTCCGCGTGTGACCACGGCTTAGGACTACTCTGCGGGGCGGAATGAGCATGTTGCGCAACCTCGAGGCGAAGCTCGGCGGACTCGTCGAAGGCGCGTTCGGCCGCGCCTTCCGGACGAGCGTCCAGCCGGTCGAGCTGGCTCACAAGCTGGCCAAGGAGATGGAGGACAACCAGATGGTCTCCGTCTCCCGCGTGTACGTGCCCAACCACTACCGCGTCTTCCTCTCGCCCCAGGACCGCGAGCAGTTCGCGAGCTACGAGCCCGCGCTTCGCAAGGAGCTGTCCGACTACCTGCTCGAGCACGCCCGTCAGGAGTCGTTCGCCCTGTCCACGCGCCCGCAGGTCGAGTTCCACACCGACGAGCGGCTCGACCTGGGCGAATTCGGCATCCAGGCGCAGCTGCTGGCGGCGCCGGGGGAGGAGAAGGAGGCCGAGGGGGCGGAGGCCCCCGCTCCGTCGGCCGGCGACTTCGGCCACACGATGGTCTACTCGCCGAGCCGCGACGCACGCCGGATCGAGCCGGTGGACGACAGGCGCCAGGCGCTGCTCGTCGGCGGCGGCCGCAGGAACGTCCTGAGCGGCAGCCGCGTCGTGCTCGGCCGCAGCCGCGAGGCCGACATCGTCCTGCAGGACCCGAACGTCTCACGCCGGCACGCGGAGCTCCGCCGCGAGGACGGCGGTTGGCAGATCGTGGACCTCGGCTCGACGAACGGGATCAAGGTCAACGGCCGCCGCGTGGACAGCCAGCCGCTGCGCCAGGGCGACCAGATCACGATCGGCGTGACGGACCTGACCTTCGAGCTCGACTAGGCGGATGGACGAGCCGCTCGCGGTTGCGCTCAAGTTCGGCTTCCTTGCCGTCCTCTACCTCTTCCTCCTGTGGGTGGTGCGGAGCGCCATGCGCGACCTCGCCCGCTACGGAGGCAGCGCCGCGGCCGAGCCCGTGGACGTGCCGGGCCCGCCGCGCCGCGAGCGCGGCACGCCCGACCTGCGCTCGGGTGTCTCGCCGCGCCTCGAGGTCGTGGCCGCGATGGGGCACGAGCCGGGGGCCAGCTTCGACGTCGGCGAGGGAGCAACGTTCGGCCGCTCGGACGGCGCCGACATCCGCGTCGACGACCCGTTCGCGTCGTCCGCGCACGCACGCATCTTCAGCCGCGGCGGCTTCATGTACCTCGAGGACATGGGCTCGACCAACGGGACCTACCTGAACGGACGCCAGGTGAAGACCGCGGAGCGCCTGAAGATCGCCGACACGATCCGGATCGGCGACAGCGAATACCGCTACGAGGAGTAGCGGGGTGGCGCTCCGCATCGTCGAGCAGGCCGGCCGTACCGACGTGGGCCGCCAGCGGAATGCGAACGAGGACTCGCTTGTCGTGAGCCCGCCCCTGTTCGCGGTGGCCGACGGGATGGGCGGCGCCAAGGCCGGCGAGGTCGCGTCCGCCGTGGCGGTCGAGGCCGTCGGAAGCGCGCGGGAGTCGGAGGAGCCGGCCGAGGCGCAGCTCGCCGGCATCGTCCGTGCCGCCAACCGGCGGATCTACGACCTCGCGGTGGCGGACGAGTCGCGCCGCGGCATGGGGACCACGCTCACGCTCGCGAAGGTGCACGGCGACGAGGTGAGCCTCGCGCACGTGGGTGACAGCCGCGCCTACCGGATGCGCGACGGCGAGCTGTCGCAGCTCACCCGCGACCACTCGCTCGTGGCCGAGCTCGAGCGCAGCGGGCAGATCACCGCCGAGGCCGCCGAGCACCATCCGCAGCGCTCGATCATCACGCGCGCGCTCGGGCCCGAACCGGACGTGGAGGTGGACACCTACACGCTCGCCGGCCGGGACGGCGATCTCTTCCTGATCTGCTCGGACGGCCTCACGTCGATGATCTCCGACGACGAGGTCGGGTCGATCCTGCGCTCGGCGGCCTCGCTCGAGGAGGCGGCGGACGCGCTCGTGCGCGCGGCGAATCAGAGCGGCGGCAAGGACAACATCACCGTGATCCTGTTCCGGCTGGGCGAGGGCGAGCCCGTGCCGTTCCCCGCCGCGCCGGGCGGCCCTCCCGGCGACGAGGATACGATCGCGGGCGAGCTCCGGGCCCGCGACCTGGAGGCGGCGGCCATGGCAGCGCCCGAGCCCGCCGCCGCGGCCGCCGAGCCCGGCGCGCCGGACGCGACGGTCATCCACCGGCCGGCCGAGCCGCTCGCGCCGCGGCCCGCCGCCCGCCGCCGCCGGGGCCGCTTCGGCCTGAGCGTCGCGCTCGGGCTCCTCCTCGTGGCCGCGCTGCTCGGCGGCCTGTACGCCCTCAGCCGTCAGGTCTACTTCGTCGGGACCAACGACGCCGGGCTCGTGACCGTCTACCAGGGCATTCCGTACGAGCTCCCGCTCGGTATCGACCTCTACAAGGAGCATTACGCGAGCGGGATGCCCGCGAGGGCGATCCCGACCCGTCGCCGCGAGCGCGTGCTCGACCACGAGTGGCGCAGCCGCGAGGACGCGGTCGACCTGGTGAGGGCGCTCGAGCGCGGCCAGCTCGACGCCGGGACCCCCGACTGATGTCCGCGCGCACGCGTGAGCTGTTCGGGCTCCTGCCCGTGTCCCTCCTGGTGGCAGCGGGCTTCGCGGCGGTGCTGTCGACGCGGACCGAGAACGTCTCCGACGCGACGCTGACCTACGGCGCGTTCTTCCTCGGCCTCTGCGTGGTGGCGCACCTGTTCATCCGCGCGCGCCTGCCGGACGCCGACCCGTACATGTTCCCGCTCGCCGCGGGGCTCGCCGGGATCGGGCTGGTCCTGATCTACCGGATCGACGCCGAGCTCGCGCGCGAGCAGGCGCAGTGGTTCGTGGTCGGGCTCGCGTTCTTCTGCGTGACCATCCTGCTGGTCGACGACCACCACGTGCTCGAGCGCTACCGCTACACGATCGCGGCGGCCAGCATCGGGCTGCTCATGATGCCGCGCCTGCCCGGCATCGGGGCGCAGGTGAACGGCGCGTTCCTGGCGATCAAGATCGGTCCGATCCAGTTCCAGCCGGCGGAGTTCGCGAAGCTCGGCATTATCGTCTTCCTCGCGAGCTACCTGCGCGAGACCGGCGACATCCTGGTGCGACCGCGCCTGCGGCCGCTCCCCTACCAGCGCCAGCTCCTCCTCTGGGGCATCCCGGCGCTACTGACGCTCCTCGGCGTCGCCGTGCTCGGCCTCGCCCCGGCGGGGTCGGTTCTGCTCGGCGTGTTCCTGTTCTCCTTCGCCGCGGTGGTGCGCGACCGCCCCTCGCCGAAGCACTTCGGCCCGCTCCTGCTCGTTTGGGGCCTCGCCATGCTGATGCTGATCGTCATTCGCGACCTCGGCAGCTCGCTGATGTTCTTCGGCGGCTTCCTCGGCCTGCTCTGGGTCGCGACCGCGCGACTGTCGCTGATCGGCGTCGGGGCGACCATGTTCTTCGGCGGGTCGTTCTACCTCTCGCAGAACGTCTCGCACGTGAAGGAGCGCGTGGACATCTGGCTAGACCCGTTCGCGCGGAACGTCGTGAACGACGAGGGCTACCAGCTCGCCCAGTCGCTGTTCGCGCAGGCCGACGGCGGCCTCTTCGGACAGGGGTTCGGACGGGCGCTGCTGGAGCTGCCCGGAGGCGGCACGATCCTGCCCGCCGCCCACACCGACCTGATCTACGCCGTGCTCGCCAACGAGGCGGGACTGTTCGGCGCGGCCGGGCTGATCGGTCTCTACCTCCTGTTCGTGTACCGCGGCCTGCGGACCGCGCTGTCGGCGGCCGACGGCTTCTCCAAGCTGCTCGCCACGGGCTTGACCGGGGTGCTCGCGATCCAGGTGTTCGTGATCGTGGGCGGCGTCACGCGCGTGATCCCGCTCACGGGCGTGACGCTCCCGTTCGTCTCCTACGGCGGCAGCTCGATCGTGGCGAACATGGTGCTGCTCGCCCTGCTGCTGATCGTCTCCGACCACGCGCGCTCCGAGGCGCGCCGGCGCGGGGGCCTGGTGTGACGCCGTGAATCGCCAGATCGTCCAGCTGTTCGGGCTCATCACGCTGCTGTTCGCGGTGCTGCTCTTCTTCACCTCGCGCTGGACGGTCTTCGAGGCGAGCTCGCTCGAGGACAACCAGTACAACCGCCGCCCGCTGATCGAGGAGCAGAAGATCCCGCGTGGCCTGATCCTCGCGTCCGACGCGCGCACCGTGCTCGCCCGCAGCCGCGGACACGGGCGGGGCGAGAACCGGATCTACACGCGCACCTATCCGACGCGCGGGCTGTTCGCTCATCCGGTGGGCTTCTCGTACATCAGGAACGGCCGCCGCGGTCTCGAATCGAGCCGCAACGACGACCTCGTCGGCAAGGAGGACGAGTTCGCCTCGATCCTGTCGGGCCTCGAGAGCCGCGACCAGGAGGGCAACGACGTCGTCACGACCCTCGACGTCCGCGGCACGCAGGCGGCCGTCGCGGGGCTGGCAGGGCGCAAGGGCGCGGTCGTGGCGATCGAGCCGAAGACCGGGAAGGTCCGCGTGATGGTCTCGCTGCCGGAGTACGACCCGAACCTGATCCCGTCGCAGATCGGTCAGCTGAACCGCGATCGCACGAACCAGCCGCTGCTCAACCGGACGACGCAGGAGCTCTACCCGCCCGGCTCGACCTTCAAGGTCGTGACGGCGACCGCCGGGCTCGACAGCGGCGCGATCACCCCCGACACGGTGATCGACGGCTCCTCGCCGAAGGAGATCTCGGGCGTTCCGCTCGAGAACGCGGGTGGCGAGAGCTTCGGGCCGATCTCGATCACGGACGCTCTCACCAACTCCGTGAACACGGTGTGGGCGCAGGTCGGGGAGAAGGTCGGCCGCGACACGCTCGTGGAGTACATGCGGCGCTTCGGCTTCTACGAGGACCCGCAGCTCGATTATCCCGGCGCGCAGATGATTCCCAGCGGGATCATCAACGGCAAGGGCACCTACGTCGACGACGGCTTCGACGCCGGGCGCGTCGCGATCGGCCAGGGCGGCCTCGAGGGCGAGATCCGCGCCGGCCCGCTCCAGATGGCCGAGGTGGCCGCCGCCGTGGGCAACAAGGGAAGGCTGATGAAGCCGCATCTGACCGACCGGATCCTGCGTAAGGACGGTCGCGTCAAGGAGGTGATCGAGCCGGACCTCCAGTCGGTGGTGATGAAGCCCGAGACGGCCGACCAGCTCGCCAACATGATGAGCCGGGTGGTCGAGGAGGGCACCGGAACGGTGGCAGCGTTGTCGGGCGTGCGCGTGGCGGGCAAGACCGGCACGGCGGAGGTCGGCGCCAACCGCGAGTTCACGCAGCCCTGGTTCATCTGCTTCGCGCCCGTCGAGGATCCGAGGATGGCGGTCGCCGTGACTGTCGAGCGCACAACCGGTCAGGGCGGGACCGTGGCGGCGCCGATCGCCAAGTCGGTGCTCGAGGCCCTGCTGGGCGGAGGGGCCGGATGACCGAGGTGACCGGCAACACGCTCGTCGACGGCCGCTACCGCGTGCTTCGCCGCATCGGCTCGGGCGGAATGGCCGACGTCTACTGCGCGGAGGACACGCACCTCGGCCGCCAGGTCGCCATCAAGGTGCTCCACCGGCGCTTCGCGCAGGACCAGGAGTTCGTCGAGCGCTTCCGGCGCGAGGCGAAGTCGGCGGCGGGGCTGAGCCACCCGAACGTGGTCGGCGTCTTCGACCGCGGGGAGCACGAGGGCACCTACTACATCGCGATGGAGCTGCTCGACGGCCAGACCCTGAAGGACATCGCGACCGCCGAGGCACCGCTCCCGCAGGAACGGGTGATCGACCTCGGGCTGCAGATCCTCCAGGCGGCGGGCTTCGCGCACAGCCACGGCGTGATCCACAGGGACTTCAAGCCGCACAACGTGATCGTCGACTCGCTCGGGCACGCGAAGGTCACCGATTTCGGGATCGCGCGCGCCGGGGCGTCCGAGATGACGGAGACGGGCTCGATCATGGGGACCGCGCAGTACCTCTCCCCTGAGCAGGCGCAGGGGCATGCGGTCACGGCCACGTCCGACATCTACTCGATCGGCGTGATGCTCTACGAGATGCTGGCCGGGCGGCTGCCGTTCGAGGGCGACAGCGCGGTGGCGGTGGCGCTGAAGCACCTCTCCGAGCCGCCCGCGCCGATCTCCCAGTGGCGCCCGGACGTGCACCCGGCGCTGGAGGCCGTCGTGATGGCCGCGCTCGCGAAGGACCCCGCGCAGCGCTGGCAGTCCGCCGAGGACCTCGCTGCCGGCCTCGAGGCCGCGCGCACGCAGATCGAGGCGGGCCCGAACGGCGGCCAGGACACGGCTGCGTTCGCGGCGATACCGATCCCGGTCGCCGACGAGACCGGCTCGACGCAGCGGGCCGGCGTGCCGCCCAGCTTTGTCGCGCCGGTTACCGAGCCCGCGCCCGAGCGCGTGGGAGACAGGGAAAGGCGCTGGCCCTGGTACGCGATTGGCGCGCTCGCGCTTGCGCTCGTTGGCGTGCTGCTCTACCTGATTCTGAGCGGCGCGCTCGCCGCGGAGAAGCGGGACGTTCCGCGCGTGACCGGCAAGCAGCTCGTCGAGGCGCGTGCCGTGATGGAGCGCGCCGGCTTCGCGGTCCAGACAGAGCGGGTGCAGAGCTCGCAGCCGTTCGACCAGGTCGTGGACCAGGACCCGAACGGCGGCGAGGAGGCCGAGCGGGGCTCGACGGTCACGCTCGAGGTCTCGGGCGGCCCCGGGGACGTGCTCGTGCCGGCCGTCGAGAACCTCTCCCAGGGCCAGGCGGTCGACGAGCTCGACAAAGCGGACCTCGAGGTGACGATCGACCGCGAGTTCTCGGACAAGGTGAAGAAGGACTTCGCGATCCGCACGGTGCCGCCGGAGGGCACCGAGGTCACGAAGGGCACACGCGTGCGGCTGCTGGTGAGCAAGGGGCCTGAGCAGATCACCGTGCCGGACGTGACCGGCCTGTCGCGCGAGTCAGCCGAGGCGCGCCTGCGCGACGAGGGGTTCGAGGTGGGCATTCAGGAACAGGAATCCGACGAGCCTGAGGGCGACGTCGTCTCCGAGAGCCCCGGTGCCGGCACCCGGCTGACTCGCGGCGACAGGGTGACGATCACGGTCTCCACCGGGCGCCCGAAGGTGGACGTGCCGGACGTCGTCGGGATGACCGAGGCCAAGGCGACGGCGCGGCTCGGCGCGGCGGGCCTCACGCCGGTGCGCCAGGAGCGCCAGGTTACGGACCCCACCCAGGACGGGATCGTCTTGGAGCAGCGTCCGGGCTCCGGGACGGAGGTGGACAAGGGCCACCAGGTCGTGATCGTGGTCGGCGTGCTCAAGAAGGACGACACGCTCGAGCCCGCACCGCCTGCGTCGCCCTGAGGCGGGCTCCCGGCTAGCGCAGCAGCGAGAGCTCCTGAATCTTCGCGTTGCCGCCCTCGGGCAGCCCCGTTATCCAGAGCAGGTAGTAGCGGTACTTCCGCCCGCGCGTGCTGAGCCGGAAGGTGTGGTCCTGGGTCACCTCGGCATCCGGGCTAACTCGCGTCCAGCCGCGCAGGTCCGCCGGGACCGTCTCCGACGCGTACACGGCCGCCCTGAAGCCGGGCGTGGCGGTGGACAGCGTGAGCCCACGGCCGCGGATCAGGCCGCCGGCGTCGACGTAGAGGCCGACGCCCGACTTGTTGCTTCCCTCGAACCCGCCCTGGTAGGTCTCCGTGCTCCAGTCGGTGCTCACGTTGCCGTCGATCGCGTTGCGCGCGGAGTCGGGCGACTCCCTGTTGTCGCCCTCCGGGTCGTAGTCGCTCGCAGCGCCGCGGGCCAGCCGGACCTGGCTCAGCTCGTCCGGCTTCTTCACGACCGCGACGCCCGTGCCCTTCTCGGTCCGGGTCGCGAGGAAGTAGGCGGTCGCGGCCAGCAGCGCCAGCACGAGCAGGGTGAACGCCAGCGCCCGTTTCGGCCGGCGCATGCGAATCGGCGCGAAGTCCGCCGTGTCGCCCGAGAGCGATTGGAGCACCGTGGTCGCCTCGCCGGTCGCCTGGCCCGTGCGAGCGGCCTCGATGGCGAGCACCTCCTCGAGGTCGTGCACCATCTGGGAGACGTCCTGATAGCGGTTCTGCGTCTCCTTCGCCGTGGCGCGCTCGACCACGGCCGCCAGCGAGGCCGAGATCTCGGGGCGGCGGCGCTGCACGTCGGGCAGCGTGTCGCGGACGTGCTTCATGGCGACGGCCACCTGCGTGTCCGCCTTGTAGGGCACCTCGCCCGTGAGCATCTCGTAGAGCACGATCCCGAGCGAGTAGATGTCGGACTGCCCGGTCACCTCGTGGCCGAGCGCCTGCTCGGGCGAGACGTAGTCGGTCGTGCCGAGCACACGGCCCGTTGCGGTGAGGCCCTGCGCCTCGAGCGAGCGAGCGATGCCGAAGTCGGTGACCTTCGCGCGCCCGTCCGGATCGATCAGCACGTTCTGCGGCTTCACGTCGCGGTGCACGAGCCGGCTCGCGTGCGCGGCCTCGAGCGCGCGGCCGATCTCGATCGCGTAGGCCACGGCCTCCGACACCGGCAGGCGGCCGAGCCGCCTGATGCGGTCCTTGAGCGTCTCGCCCTCGACGTACTCGAACACGATGTAGGGGGCGCCGTCGTCCTCCCCGGCGTCGATCACGGTCACGACGTGCGGGTGGTTCAGCTGAGCCACCGCGCGCGCCTCGCGGCGGAAGCGCTCGAGCTGGTCCGGGTCGTGTGAGATGTCGCGGTGCATCAGCTTGATCGCGACCCAGCGCTCGAGCATCGGGTCGAACGCCCGGTAGACGCTGGACATGCCCCCGGAGCCGATCTTCTCGTCCAGGCGGTAGCGCTCGCTGATGAGCGTGCCGATCACCGTCATCTATTTTCCGCTTCCCGGTGGCTGTACGCGTGCGCTACCACACCGATCCCGCCTGCTCCGCGTCCTGGGCGGCCGAGCCGCGCCTCCGGCGGCTGATTGTGGAATTCGGCACCGAGGTCGAGATCACCTACGTGATGGGCGGCCTCGCCCGCGAGTTCACCGACCTGCCGGGGCTCGTGATGCGCTGGCTCGACGACGCGGCTCGCTCGGGAATGCCGGTCGACCCCCGGATCTGGGCGAACGGCTCGCCCCGGTCGAGCTACCCCGCGTGCATCGCCTTCCGCGCGGCCGCCGAGCAGGGCTCCGGCGCGGCGGAGCGCTACCTGCGCGCTCTGCGCGAGGGCTTCATGTGCCGGCGGCGGAAGCTCGACGCGCCGGAGGCGCTCGTCGAGGAGGCCCGCCGGACGGGCCTCGACGCGCAGCGCTTCCGGATCGACCTCGAGTCGAACGCCACCCTGGAGGCGTTCGGGAACGACCTCGAGGAGTCGCGCGGGGAACCCGAGGTGGAGCGGCTGGGGCTGCCGGCGCTGCGGTTCCTCCCGGCCGGCGGCGGGCGGGAGGGCTGGATCGGGAGCGGGCATGCGTACGAGGACTGGCACGCGGCGGCCGTGGCGGCGGGCGCGTGGCCGGACCCCGACCCGCGCCCCGACGTGCCCGGCGCGCTGCGCCGCTTCGGCCGGCTCGCGACGGTCGAGGTCGAGGCCGTCTGCGACCTGCCCGGCCCGCGCGCCGGCGCGGAGCTGTGGCGGCTTGCGGCCGAGTGGCGCGTCAAGCGCATGCCGGTTCTCACCGGCGAGCTCTGGGAGGCGGCCTAGCCGGCGCACACCGCTAGCGCGGCTCCACCGCCAGCGAGTCGACCCGCGCCCCCGCGCCGCCGCGGGCTGTCAGCGCCACGCGCGCGCCGCCCGCCCAGCGCGGCGGCGGCTGCGGGCGGCCCACGGCACGCCAGGACCCGCCCGTCCTCACCGCCAGCCTCACGCGCGCGCCGGCCGTCACGCGCAGGACGGCCCGCCCGCGGCGCAGGCGAATCCTGCCGGTGGCCGTGCGCCGGCCCTCGTCCATGCGCCAGGCGGTCGCCCGCGCTCCGCGGAGCTCGATCCCTACGGCATTCCCCCCGGAGCCCATCACGGCAAGGCCGGGTCGCGCGCCGCCGCGGACGGGCGTCACCACGGCGGTCGCGGTGAAGCGCGTCGTGCCCGCCTGCCGGGCAAGCGCGCCGCGGCCGAGCACCAGCCTGCCGCTCGCCACGCGGGCCGCAGGCCTCTGGCCCACGGGCCACTCCCAACGGGCATCGAGCGCTGCTCCGAAGTCGAACCGGGCGGCGGGAGGCCGCGGGTCCGGGGCGCGCTCGCGCTCGACGCGCGGCCAGCCGGCCGCGTCGAACCCGATC
>Ga0137374_10003600_pt1 | contig 18330 bp, 10 predicted proteins | sample SagtaG_20_FD_104811 | JGI IMG/M metagenome (GOLD analysis project Ga0137374, IMG submission 104811) | Vadose zone soil microbial communities from Sagehorn Ranch, Mendocino, California, USA - Sage1_R_100_16 metaG | ecosystem: Environmental > Terrestrial > Soil > Vadose zone | place: USA...
AAGCGCATGTTGAGCAGATCCAACACATGAGATTTCATGTCCAGTGGCGAATCGCTCGGAATAACGGTATCCCGAACCGTAACTCCATCAATCCCCACATCGCCCAGAGCTCGGCTGTAACGTTGCATTATCAACGGTTCGTATCCCGCGACATTATGTAATCCGGCCAGTATGGTTAGATTGGGAGAGTCTATGTCGAGCGGTTCAGGATCGATCTGACCGTCCAAACCGCGAACACGCGTATAAACCCGATTCTCTTCTGGCGGATGCAGTTGGAGCCATCGCTGGGTCGGCGAAATCCTCGTCATCCTGTCGGCCGTGAGCGTATACCTACCCCACCATCGAGTTTGATTTATATATGGCTCGAAAAAACATGCGACCGTTATCCACGCGCATAATCCAATCGTCCGAAGTTTCGGCGGGGCGACTCGCAGAGAAAACCATAGACCGGTCAGAGACAGGGACGTGAACGCCGCTTTCCAAATAAGATAATTTGTTTCCCTGGATGAGATGTCGCCGTCTGTGAACACATTTCGAATAGGAGTACTCTTTACCCACAAACAACCTGCCACGATAGTAACTACCAGAGTTATAGAACTTACTATAATTACTCCGTATGTTCGTATGTTATTCGTTTTCGGTTTTACATGCTTCGTAGCCGAATCCCACCCGTAAGCCGCGAGAACGGAAAGGGCGAAGGTCCATTCGAAACTGTGTCGGGACGGCCCGCGAAAGGCGTTGACGATCGGAATGTGGTACAGCAATCCGTATAAAGGAGCGTACGCGCCCAGCATCAACAGTCCCGACACCGCCGCCGCAACAAGCCAAAAGAACAAATGCCGATCCCTCATCCGCTCTCTCAAGGCGACGATGACTCCCAACAGCGCCAACACGGCGGCTCCCAACGGAACAAAGGGGGTCGACTCGATATAATTGTATATAGGCGCCAGAAACGCCTTCAGGGCATGCGTCGGGGAGTATGTCATATCATTGAACCGCTCGATCCCGAGGACGTTACGAACGCTGAGCGTCTTGGCCGACCAGGTTTCGAAAATCTGGAACGAGGCCAGCCCCGCCGCGAGGGTCACGGCCCCTCCCGCGACCGCCAATGGCTTCCAACACTTCAAAAGGTTCGACGGCCGGCGGTCATCGGACGACCTGTACACCGACAGCGCCTCGACGCCGCTCAGATAGAAGCCGTAGGCCAAGGCCGTGATCCCGACCCACACAAACCCTTGCCCAGTGCCGTTGAGCACTGACATCAGGTACGCCGCACAAGCCCACAGCAGGCAGGGAATAAAGCGATTGTTGGACGCCCTCAGTATGGGAATGAGGACTAACGGCAGCCACATCACTGCGTTCGTCATCAGCCCGTTCGTCATCCAACTCGCCATGAACCCGCCGTAGCCGAAACACAATCCCGCCAGGATTCCAGCTAACCGCGACTTACCCAGCGCGCGGACGTAAAGGTAGGTGAAGATCGGCGCCAGCAGGAAGGGGGCCAGCACGTTTATCTGCTCCGCCCACTGGCTCGGCAGGAACAAATACCCCCAGGTCAGAGGGTAGGCTAGTCCGTTTTGCGCCATTGATAACAGCGGATAGCCGGAGAATATGTACGGAGTCCACAGCGGCAACCAACCCTGCCGGATCATATCCCAGGCCGCCCGGCGTAAGGGATGAAGCTCTGCGAATTGGTCGCCTATCGTATAGAACGTCCCCGTGGCCAGCCCTTTGTGGAAGAACGCCGCGAAGAACAGAGAAAAAAACAGTAGAACTGCCGAGCCTACGCGATGCTTTCTATAGTATGTATAAACCGATTTAAATACGGGATTATCCTTCTCTACTCTATCGCTCATTATTGCCTGACCGACCTGAAAAAACGAAAAAACTTTAAACCGCTTCAGGGATGATAACGGACTTTCTTGATGGCGCGCGCAACTTTGCGCCAATATAGCTGTAAATGGCAAGAGCGATTACGATGAAAAATGTGACCCCCGAGACGTATACCCCCTTCCAGAACGCCGGCGCCTTGTACTCCATCACGACCGTATGCTTTCCCGCCGGCAACGCCACGCCCCTCAAAAGATAATCGGTTTGGTAGATGGGAGTCTCCGCCCCATCCATTAGCGCCGCCCACCCAGGATAATTAACCTCGCTCACAACAAGGAACGAAGGGTGTTCGGACTCCGTATCTATTTTCAGGCGGTTCGGCTCATATGAGGATATTTTTGCGACGGCGTTGGGCGAAACTTCTCCCCCGGATAATTGAGATAAAACCTGTGATGATTTCCCGCCGGTTTCTATCAGCGCGGTGCGGCGCGGATCGAAATCGCCGTCGCTCTCGCCGGTTATTGTCTTCAAGGCTTCTTCAGCGCCGACGGCTCTGACGTCTCCAACCAGCCAGACTCGAGGCAAGGCTCTTTCATTGCGAAAAACGATCGTGTCGCTCGTGCGGTGAACTTCCTTCCACCTGTCGGGCGGCAGCAGCTTACGCATTGCTTCCACCTGATCCGCCGTGCTTAGCGAAATGGATTTCTTTGTGTTGGAATTGTGTATGCTGGCCTTCCAAACTTTCAGCGCAGCGGTGTTCGGGACCTTTTTGATTGAGACCCGATTTATGACGTATTCCCCACCCAACGGTATGACCGCCATATAGCGGTGGGCATGGAAAAATTTTCCTTCATCGTTTGGAGAACTGTCGAATACGGGGGCGCGAGAATGGCGTATTACCGGGCGCACGTCATTTCGATCATACGCCCACTCTGACGTGTCGATCCCGGCGAGGATGTCTCTGGTAATTATTTGCCCGTCCGCCGTATGAATCTCGGCGAGGGCGACAGCGGATCTATCCTCGATTCCAACCGAGTCCACCAATGTTGTTACCAAAGCAAGCGTATCGCCTTTGAAATCTACGTTGTCAAAATTCAATTCTCCCTCTTTCAGTAGATCGATCGGAAGATCCTGGTGTCTGAATCTGATTCCCTTTCTTTCAAGCATCAGGTCACGCTCGGTGAAGAGAGTCGAGTATGTGACCAGAAAACGCGTATTGAGCAGGTCCAACACATGGGATTTCCTATCCAGAGGGGCGTCGTTCGCCGTCAAAGTGTCTCGCTTGCTGATCCCATCCAACCATGCGTCTCCGAGCGCACGGCTGTAACGCTGGAGTATCAACGGTTCGTATCCTGCGACATTGTGTAATCCGGCTATTACCGTATGGTTGGGAGAGTCAATGTCGAGCGGCTCTGGATTCAACTCCGTCTCCAACAACCTGACGCGGGTATAAATCCGATTTCCTTCGGGCGGATATTGTTGCAACCATTGTTGAGTCGGCGAAATCCTGGTCATCCTGTCAGCCGTCAGCGTGTATTTCCCCCACCATCGAGCCTGACCGATATACGGCTCAAAAAAGCATGCGACCGCTATCCATGCACATAAGCCGATCGTCCGATGTTTCAGCGGAGTAACCCGCAGAGAGAACCATAAGCCAATCAGCGACAGAGACGTGAACGCCGCTTTCCACATAAGGTAGCGGCTCTCCGGAATCGAGACGTCTCCGTCCGTATATACATTCCGGATGGGGGCGCCATTTACCCACAAACAACCAACTATTATCGTGAGGATAAGGGTAGCGATGCTTGTTATCAGCGCCGTGTTGACTCGAACGTTCTCCCGTCTCGGCTTTACATACGATGTGACCGCGTCCCACCCGTAAGCCGCGAGAACGGAAAGGGCGAAGGTCCATTCGAAGCTGTGTCGGGACGGCCCGCGAAAGGCGTTGACGATCGGAACGCGCTGCAACAAGCCGTGCACAGAGGTTCGCGCGCCCAGCATCAACAGTCCCGACACCGCCGCCGCAACAAGCCAAAAGAACAAATGCCGATCCCTCATCCGCCCTCTCAAGGCGACGATGACTCCCAACAGGGCTAACACAGCGGCTCCCAACGGTATAAAGGGGGTCGACTCGATATAATTGTATATGGGCGCAAGAAACGCCTTCAAGGCCTGCGTCGGAGAGTACGCCAACTCATTGAATCGCTCGATCTCGAGAGCATTACGAACGCTGAGCGTCTTGGCCGACCAGGTTTCGAAAATCTGGAACGAGGCCAGCCCCCCCGCGAGGGTCACGGCCCCTCCTGCGACCGCCAATGGCTTCCAACGCCTCAACAGGTCCCACGGACGGAGGTCATCGGACGACCTGTATACCGACAGCGTCTCGACCGCGCTCAAATAGAAGCCGTAGGCCAGGGCCGTGATCCCGACCCACACGAACCCCTGCCCAGTCCCGTTAAGCACCGACATCAGGTACGCCCCGCAGGCCCATATCAGGCATGGAATGAAGCGCCTCTCGGACACTTTCAGTATGGGGAGGAGGAATAGCGGCAGCCACATCACGGCGCTCGGCATCAACCCGTTCGTCATCCAGCTCGCCATGAACCCGCCGTAACCGAAGCACAACCCCGCCAGAATCCCAGCCAACCGCGACTTCCCTATTGCGCGGACGTAAAGGTAGGTGAAGATCGGCGCCAGGAGGAATGGGGCCAGGACGTTTATCTGCTCAGCCCACTGGCTCGGCAGGAACAAATACCCCCAGGTCAGAGGGTAGCCTAGCCCGTTCTGCGCCATCGACAGCAGCGGATAGCCGGAGAATATGTATGGGGTCCAAAGCGGCAGCGAGCCCTGCCGAATCATATCCCAGGCCGCCCGGCGTAAAGGATGAAGCTCCGCAAATTGATCCCCTATTGTATAAAACGTTCCGGTAATCAGCCCTTTGTGAAAGAACACGACAAAAAACGCGGCGAATATAAAAAATATCGTCGCGTTTTTATGATGTTGCAGGATATTCAGGATATGTAGGGCAAGTTGAGAGCAAGGTTTCAGGATCAGTCTATATACCGGGGCCCGTAACTTTGCGCCAACATAGCCGTAGAGGGCAAGAGCAACGACGATGAAAAATGTCAATCCCGAAACGTATACACCCTTCCAGAACGCCGGCGCTTTGTACTCCATTACGATCGTATGCTTCCCCGCCGGCAACGCTACGCCCCTCAAAAGGTAATCGGTTTGATATATTGGAGTGTCCACTCCATCTATTTGCGCCTTCCACCCCGGATAATTAACCTCGCTCAGAACGAGGAACGAGGGGTGTTCGGCCTCGGTATCTATTTTCAAGCGGTTCGGCTCATAGGAGGATATCTTCGCGACGGCATTGGGCGACACTTCTCCGCCTGATATGTGAGACAGAAGATATGACGACTTCACGTCGGCTTCTATTAAGGCGGTGCGGCGCGGATCGAAGTCGCCGTCGCTCTCGCCGGTTATTGTTTTAAAGGCCTCTTCCGCGTCGACGAATTTGACCTCCCCCACAAGCCAGGCTCGGGGCAAGGCCCTTTCGTTGCGAAAGACTATGGTGTCGCTCGTGCGATGCGCTTCCTTCCATCGCTCGGTCGACAAAATCTCCTTTATTTTGTCCGTTTTTTCCGGCTGATTCTCCGTATCTGGCTGACCTGTCATATCCGGCGGATCTTCTGTATTTAGCGCAATGGATTTCTTCGTCCTGGAGTTGTGCAGGCTGACCTTCCATACTTTCAGCGGGGCCGTGTTCGGGACTTGTTTGATCGAGACCCGATTTATGACATATTCCTTTTCCAACGGTATGGCCGCCATGTAGCGATGAGCGTAGAAGGAATTCTCTTCATCGCCCCGAGAACTGTCGAATATGGGCGCGCGCGAGTGGCGTATTACCGGGCGTACGTCATCTCGATCATATGCCCATTCTGACGTATCGACCCCCGCGAGGATGTCTCTGGTAATTATTTGCCCGTCCGCCGTATGAATCTCGGCGCGGGCGACGACGGTTCTATTCCCGATCCCGGCTGAGTTCACTAATGTTGTCACCAGAGCGAGATTGTCGCCAGTGAAATTTATGCCGTCAAAATTCAATTCCCCCTCTTTTAACAAGTCGCCCGGAAGATTCTTTAGTCCGAATCCGATCCCTTTTCTTTCAACTAGCATTTCCCGCTCGATGGAGAGAGTCGAGTATACGACCAAAAAACGCGTATTGAGCAGGTCCAACACATGGGATTTCCCATCCAGGGGAGCGTCGCTCGGCTTGAAAGTACCTCGCTTGCTAACTCCGTCCATGCCGACGTCGCCGAGAGCGCGGCTGTAGCGCTGCAGTATCAAAGGCTCGTACCCTGCGACGTTATGCAATCCGGCTATTACCGTTTGATTGGGAGAGTCGATGTCGAGCGGCTCGGGATTCACCTCCATATGCAATAATTTAACCCGGGTATAAACTCTATTTTCTTCGGGCGGATACTGTCGCAGCCACTGTTGAGTCGGCGAAATCCTGGTCATCCTGTCGGCCGTCAGCGTGTATTTACCCCACCATCGAACTTGACCGACATACGGCTCGAAAAAACAGGCGACCATTATCCAGGCGCACAATCCGACAGTTCGAAGTGTCGGCGGGGCAACCCGCAACGAGAGCCATAAGCCGATCACCGACAGAGACGTGAACGCCGCTTTCCACATGAGGTAGCGATCCTCCAGAATCGAGACGTCTAGGTCCGTATGTACATGCCGGATTGGAGTATCATTCACCCACAAACAACCCACTATTATCGTGAGTATGAGAACGGCGACACTCGCTATTAGCGTCGCATCGACTCGAGCGTTCTTCTGTCTCGGCTTCACATATGACGTGAGCGCATCCCATCCGTAAGCAGCGAGGACGGAGAGGGCAAAGCTCCATTCGAAACTGTGCCGGGATGGCCCGCGAAAAGAATTGACGATCGGAATGTATCGCAACAGGCCGTATACAGGAGTATGTGTCCCCAGCATCAATAATCCCGAAACCGTCGCGGCAATAAACCAAAAGGATAACTGCGGATCCCGCATCAAGAATAAATGCTTGTCAGATAGCAGTTTTCTCACGACGACGACGACACCCGACAGAGCTAATACGGCGGCTCCCAGCGAAATGAAGGGAGTCGATTCGATACAATTATATAGAGGCGCCAAAAACGCCCTCCAGGCATGCGAGGGGGAGTACGTCAAATCGTTGAATCGCTCGATCCCCAGAAAATTACGGATGCTGAGCGTCTTGGCCGACCAGGATTCGAAAATCTGAAACGAGGCCAATCCCGCCGCGAGGATTACTGCCCCTCCCGCGACCGCCAACGGCCTCCAACACCTCAACAGGTCCCCAGGCCGGCGCTCATCCGACGACTTGTATACCGACAGCGTCTCGACCGCGCTCAAATAGAAGCCGTAGGCCAGGGCCGTTATCCCCACCCACACGAACCCCTGCCCGGTCCCGTTGAGCACCGACATCAGGTACGCCGCGCAGGCCCACAGCAGGCAGGGAATAAAGCGCCTCTCGGACACTTTCAGTACTGGGATGAGGATTAGCGGCAGCCACATCGTGGCGTTCGGCATCAACCCGTTCGCCATCCGACTGGCCATGAACCCGCCGTAGCCAAAACACAATCCCGCCAGGATTCCCGCCAACCGCGACTTCCCTAGCGCGCGGACGTAGAGGTAGGTGAAGATCGGCGCCAGGAGGTAGGGGGCCAGAACGTTTATCTGCTCCGCCCACTGGCTCGGCAGGAACAAATACCCCCAGGTCAGAGGATAGCCGAGCCCGTTTTGCGCCATTGATAATAGCGGATAACCTGAGAATATGTACGGGGTCCATAGCGGCAGCGTGCCCTGCCGAATCATTTCCCACGCTACTCGACGTAACGGATGAAGCTCTACAAATGGATCGCCTAATACATAAAACGTCCCGGTAATCAGTCCTTTGTGAAAGAAGACGGCAAAAAACACGGCGAATATAGAAAATATCGTCGCGCCCTTATGATGTCGTAAAATACGTCGATAGCAGTATTTCAGGACTGGTTCATATTGCATTGCTAAAAACCCTTTGCCTCTTTGCACTGGTCACACCGTAGCTGATCTTTGAAACTATCGATAGGGCATGACCTTCTACAAGCTTAAAGATTGATGAATTGATGAGAAGAAGGCCCACCAGAATCTTGAAAGGATGCATCCGGAAACCATCGCGCGCATCAAGCGCGTTCGCCACACGACCGTCCAGTAATGGATTGATGGCGCCGCCGTGGACGGCCGCGGCGCCAGTCAAACCAATCAAGAGGTAGTTGATTAAGTCCGGGCCGAAGACGTTGAGTTGGATGAACTCTACAGCTTCGAGGTCCTCAAACGACCAGACCTGGGAAATGAACCGCTGGTCGTCTAACATTGGATACATACTGCAATGATCGCGAATCGCGCTTGATGCTGGAGGCTGTAACCGGCCCGCGGGATAAACAGAGGGCCCAACAACTCCTCGCAGGCGCCGCCGAGCGGTTGGCAGTTGCGGTAGAGCGCCGGCTGGAATGCTTACCAGTCATCCCTGCTCGGCCTCCTCTTTGTGGTCATTCACTTCGTCCGAGTGAAGCGGGGCGGAATGGAGGATCGTTCCGAAGAGCGCAAAGTCTAAAATACTTTATTGAATTTGTCATGTCGGTAGTGAATGAAACTCTTCCCGGCCTGTAGGTCTGGTCAGGCCGACGCTAATTGCATTCTGTGTCCTTTCGGTGGCGCGGCGTGAGATCTTTTGTGAGTTTTCGATGAACAGGTTTTGGGCACGATGACTACGTGGTTCTTGGCACGCCCTTCGGCCCTCCCGATGAGCTCTTTGATCCGGGTAAGATGGGTTCCTACTTCCAGTCCCCTGCCGATGTCAAAGAACACCTCTCGCAACTCGAACGTCTGGCCGGAAAAAAGACGGAGATTGCTCCATGTCTGGGCAAGGTGATAGAGATGTTCCGCCTTGCCGCCGCACAGGGCAAGGCTGTACGTCACATTCTGACGGCAGAATGGCGGCGGCCTTAATAAAACCTGTACCGACGCCATTCTGCTAAAGGGACACGAAATACCTTATGATAAAAATCCAGAGGGTTCGCCAGTGCAGACGTCTCTACCCTACCCTAAGCCTGCGCACTCTTGCCTTCCCTACCCCTACACTGTATAAGACACCACCATGCGATTCACCCAATGGACACGCGGCCACATCCCTGAAATTGCAATCTTCACACTCGGCGTGTTCTTACGTCTCACCATGCTTTGGCGCTATAAGCCGGAATGGGGTTACGACGGGGTCGGACATTTGGACTATATAGCCTGGATCCTCCAGCACGGCAGTTTGCCGCCACAGGACGGCGACACTCGCTATCACCCGCCGCTGTATTACGTGGTCGCGGCGGGGTTAGTAAAGGCGGGATTGCGGAATGTTACATGGTTATCTGTGACGTGTGGGGTGGCCAGGCTGGGGTTAATTTGGGCCGGGCTGGAATGGTATCTGAAAGACCGGCGGGCGAGGATTGCCGGGCTGGCCCTGGCCGGGATCTTACCATCCTCAATCATGGTCGACGGGATGGTTAGCAACGAGGCGATGAGTTGCATGTTCGCCACGGCGGCGATTATCTTATTGCCAAAGGCGATGGAGGCGACAGGGCGGCGCCGGTGGTTGTTTGGCGTAACGCTCGGCTTTCTCTTCGGACTCGCCCTGCTCAGCAAGGCGTCAATATTCGCCCTCTTCGCGCCGACGGGGATCGGGCTGGCGCTTGCGGCGCTCCTGCCGGTTAAGCCGATCGATTGGCGAAGCCGTTTGACGCCTCTTCTACCCTGGGTTGCAGGAGCCGCTCTCTGCTTCGCCATCTCTGGCTGGTTTTACGCGCAGAGGGCACGGGAGTATGGCAGCCCGTTCGTGACGCCGTATGAAATGTTTCCCGAGAGACTCCACGCAGCCGCTAAGACGCCTTTTCTTCATCGCCGTTCTTTAGGCTTCGTTGTAGGCTGGGATTGGGGCATCTATTCGATGCCCTATTATCCAGCCGGCCTGCCGCACTTCTTCCCTGTCATCCTCGCTTCAACCTTTACGGACTATTACAACTTCAGTTTTGCAGGGATAAGTGAAGGCGATTTGACGGTCAACGGGCGGCCGTTGACGACGCGCCTGGTCTGGCTGGCGAGAGGCGCAGTGTTGGGCGGGAATATCATCTTCATTGCCACGCTTTGCGCCTGGGCGATTTCTCTATTGAAAACAGTTCAACGCCGAGATTGGGGTATGTTCGCAGTTTTGTTAATGCCCCTTCTCGCTACGGCCCTGCTGCTATCCTTCGCCACAAAATACCCCTATGACGCGCACGGCCCAATCAAAGCGGCATACATACACTTCGGAGCGGCGCCGCTTTATGCAATGTTTGGCTTGGCGGCGGCATGGGGGTTGGCTAAGCGAAACCGCTGGCCTGTGGCGGGGTTGTTGCTGATTGGATTGGCGGCTGTGGCTGTTTATACGTTATGCTGTCGGACGGGGTTGTTGCTGTAACAACTAACAGAAGCGAGCCATCACGCCTGTTTGACCCGGAAGGCGACGTTGATGCCGGCGGGCGTGTATTCCCACCGCAGGTCGCTGTCGGCCAAAACCACCAGCCGGACCCCCTGTCCGTCCCGAAAATCTAATCCGGCCTTAGCCAGATCTCCCTTCGCAGTGTCCTTGCGACAAGGCGCAGATGTTTTCTTACCTGCGCTGGTTTGCCGCAAGGACACTGCATTCTTGAGGATCATTGGGGCCACGCAGTATTCGTTTAAATTTTTAAGGCGAAGACGCCTCTCCAGCTTTTTTCTCTGGCGGGGGCAGGGGTTCAGCCTTTGTTATCTCGATTATCGTCATCCAAACATTCTGTTCAAAAAGCCTGTGTTCCATCAGCCAGAAATCCACTTCCGGTTTTTGCAGGAGTTCCGGCGGGCCGATGATAAAAATTGTCAGCATACTGCCAAGGACATACGGTGGTTGCTTCATACTGCCAAAGACAAACGGTGGTTTCGGCCATGCGGCTTTTGGTCTTAAGTAAGGCAGCTTATCCGTAAAAAGCATATTAAAACGTTCTTCCGACAAGGCCGGCACATCCAGAGGCAGAGGAGCGCCGTTGGGCACGACTAAAAGTCCGGCTATGGAGGCCCCTCCGGCCAGGGCGTCTTGCGGAGCCTGACGCGTTTTCCCTTTGTTGATGGAAGCCGGCAGTATAAAGGCGATTGCAAGGAATGCGGCAAGCAAAACGGCGCAGACTTTGGCCGGAGTTTGTCGTGGCAAGGCCTGTCCGGCGCCTTTAAAGGCGAGTATTCCTTCCGGCACGACAAAAAAGGACGCTCCTATAAGCCAGAGCAGGGGGGCAGCGCTGGATAACACCCGGATACCGTCATCATGCAGGACAATGGCGGAGGAAGACCATATGCCGAGAAATATTGCCAGATACAGGCTCAATTCCCCCGGCAGACGGCGACCGACGATAATGAGCAGGGCGCCGGGGATAACGAGGCATAATATTCCATAAGGAAGAATATATCCGGCTTTTCCCCACGGATGATACTCATAGCCCGACCAGGTAAGGCGGGCCAGGCTGTCATAGTGCGAACTGATCGACACGAATGACGTGATATTTTGCTTTATGACGCGCAAAAACGGCTTTGGGTCCTGCCGGAGATTTTCCCAGGCCTTGCTATATAAAAAGGTATGTTGCTCCATGCTCCCCATTTGCTTCAGTTCAGGATAATGGGCATACGGAGTATTCCAGTTTCCTCCCAAAGTCATACCGCAGAGGCTATAAGCTAAATTGCCGCCCAGAGAAATATTGTCCTCGCTGTACATATTTCTGTAAGCATAGGAATAGGCAAGGCCGGAAACGGCTATAATCGCGCCGGCCAGGCAGATTTTTTTCCAGGCGCCCTGTTGTTTTCTGAATGCCCAGAGCAACCAAAGGCCAAGGGCTGGGACAAGAAACATCGCCCCCATCCTGGAGAGAAGCGTGAACCACAGCCCGGCCAGCCCGACTAAAAGCCAGGGCAGAGAGCGGCTACGTAGTCCGGTTATGAGGATAGGCAGGCTCAACAGGCAGAGAATCAGCCCGAGCGCTTCTGTGGAGGAGGCGCCTATCCAAGGTCTCAGAGTGGTAAAAGCGAGTCCGGCAAAGGCCGCCCCGGCCCAGACGCCGCGCCAGCGGCCTACAGCCAGAACGGCCAGGCACATGGCCAGGCTGAGCGCTCCGGTTTGGACCAGGAGCATGCCTGTATAGTTCTGGCCAAAATAAAGGAGAACAAGGCGCAGCGCCGCTGCCACAGGTCGCCGCATACTGAAGGAGCCCCACAGGTTGCCGCGCAGGACTTGTTCCGCCTGGGACCAATGCACGGAGGCATCAGAAAAAGGCTCCATGCCGGCGATGCTGTAAGCTCCGGAATCATATCCCAGCCAGTAGGAACTGAGGATTAGAAAGATTGCGGCGGTAAGGCAGAGTAACCCGCCTGAGCGAGCCAGACGCGCGGTGAATGCCTTGACAGGTCTGGCTAGCGCCTGTGCATGAATGGCGCGCGGGCCTGTCAGCCAGCTCCAGAGAGCCCCCATGGCGGCCCAGCCCAGGAAAAGATTGCGGAAAGAAGCCGCATGCAAGTAGCCTTCAAGCCCAGGGAAAAAGCGCGGCAGGCTGGCGGCCGGCAGGGCATGCCCAAGACCCAGGGAAATAAGGATGGAAATAAGGTAGGCCAGGGAGATACATGAGCCCAGGAGCAGGGGGAGAGGAAGAAGGGCCAGGGAAACACCCAAAGACAGTCGGCTTGCCCGGCCGCTCTTCCGCCAGATCTCGCAAAAGCGGCGAGCATAAAATTTTAAGCCCGGTGGGCGGAAGAAGCGTTTGGTATAAGCTATCCAAGACTGGTTTTGTTTTTTTTTCACACTGACGGGCTTTAGTTCCCATTCTTGCAACGCCAGGTGATGTTTTTTTGCGGAGCGCCATAGTTCCCCCGACAAGTCCTTACCTACCCCGCATAGTTCCTTGAACGTCAATTTTTTTATATATAGGTAAAAAAACATCAGAGCCAGCCCGGCTGCAATCGCTGTTATGCCATACATATAACCTCTAGCTGAAGTTGTTGTTTTTAAAGTATATTTCCGGCCATTCGTATTGGGGTTGCTGTTGTCCGGCTACATTTTTATCTCTATTGGATTTGCGGGGTCTGGACCCGTGCTTCGCGCCGCATTTCACAGCGAAAGACGGCATCCCTAAGACCGCCGGAAAAAGCGGACCGGTCTTCACCGGCGCGCGCGGTGGGCGCCTGAACCGCCGCCAGGCGGCGTATTGTGACTATTAAATCTAAAGATTTTCAGCCAGTTCTTTTTGTCTTCGCTTTCAAACACCACAGGGGGGAACCTTTTTTCCAGCATGGCGAAATAGCCGTTCCAGTCCACATGCGGGTTGTGTGAGGACAGAGTAGCGCCATAGAAGTAATGATGAAAGTCGCCGAGGATAAATGTTGGGCAAGATGCCGGCAATTCCGACACGTCCGGCAAGCGGTAATTTGCCATAGCGTCAGGCTTCATATAATCAATAAAGAATCCTTCATTCACATAATTGAAATCCCCTGGAGGCATTTGCCAATCAGAGGCCGTAAGAATACAAATTTTTTCCTTCGCGGGAATATTATTGCGCAGCCAGGAGGCTGCCGCTATTTGAACCTTGAGTTCGTCATTATAGCGGTTTGCCAGGTCTCTTTTCGTGGCTAGAAAATTTTTGCCTCCGTCAAACAAAAGTCCGGCGGCAAGCAGTAAAACGCTAAGGGAATATAGGCGCCTCCAGCGCGTGAGCCGGACTTTTTCCGCTATATACACATGAGCGGTGATGAGCAAAAAAAGCGCCAAAAGGAAAATATGATAGCCCCAGCGGGGCAGCTTTGGAGTAGCGAGTCCCAGCAGTGAAAAGAAGAAAAAAGATGCCAGGAGTATTTGAGATGGTTTGTTTTTCCGGATGCCGAATATATTTATCACGACTCCTAAGAGGGTGAGTACCAGGAAAAAGGGTTCACTCTGATAGATATCGACATTATAGTAAAATATAGGCGTTTTACTCATTAATGCGTTCCACTCCCGCATTTGCGTAAGTATTAAGGAGGCATTGCTCAAGATGTGTCCGGGATAAAGAATATACCTGAACTGTAACAAGAGGATTCCTATGCACAGGACAAGAGCATATTTATACATTTCATTTCGGAGAACGGCATTTTTTCTTTGTATAAAAAAAGCAAGTAGTGGAATCAGCAGAAATTGGGGGGCTGTTACCTTGGTGCATACAATCAGAGCTGAAAATATCCCGGCAACAAGATAGGAATGTTTGTGCAACCGACCGAGCGCAAAGGATACGGAAAAACACAAGAGGATAAGCAGGCAGGAGGTTATGAAGGCGTCGGACCGGATCAAATTGAAGGCCGTTATGGTTTGATAGGAGCAAATAAAAACCAGGGCGAGCAGCATGGCCGGCACAATGCTTTTCGTTACTTTCAATACGAAATGGAAGAGAAACGCGCAGGCCAGGGCGAGCAGGCCTGTGTTTACGAAATAGATTGTAAAGATTATCAATTCGTTGACATTCTCCGCGGCAATAGGTGAGAAATCCAATCCGGATAAAAGCGCCGCGCCGTGTTTTATCACAAAGGAGGCAAAAGCATAAATAATATAGTTGCCGTCAAAGTATACGCGATTAGGAGGCGGCTGGATATCGTCGATAGCGGTTTTTCCGGAAAATATGTCCTGAAATATCCGCACTCTGTGAATGTCGGTGTCAGCTTCAAAAGTTGCTTCGAAAAAAGGCGGCCAGAGGGTGGACAAAAGAACAAAAGCCAGCAGAAACATCCCCAGTCCATAGAGGAAATGTGTCCAGACAAATGTTTCAAAAGCAAAGTTTGCACGGTCGCGCTGTAATGCCTCATGCCAGGCCCGCTTCCGTCTTTGAAGTCCTGGGATCCTTCTTTGAAGTCCTGCGATCGTTCTTTGAAGTCCTGCGATCGTTCTTTGAAGTCCTGCGATCGTTCTTTGAAGTCCTGCGATCGTTCTTTGAAGTCCTGCGATCGTTTCGCGAAAAAATTCAGAAAAGGTCAGCTTCTTTATCCATAAAATAAACAACAATGAAGCCAATCCGGCAAACCCGGCGCCTGCCTGATAAATAAATATCCTGGGTTTCGCTGTTATTGTCACAACATATGCGCGGCCATTGGCAGTGGGATCGCTGTTGTCGGAAGTGGAAAAATACAGCCCCCCTCCCAAGTGGGAATATCGGCCTTGTCCCATTTGGCGGATGTCCTCATGCAGGGCGCCGCCCGGCCCCAGAATGTGCCCGTTCTCCGTAAGCTTGGTGCTTCTGTCTCCATCTGTATCCCCATTAGACATTCTGTACAGGTGGCGCAGCGTACGGGGAATTTTTTGAGGAATACTGGTAGTCCAGAGATGGCCTGAATTCAGATTCGCCTTTGTTATAGGTATGTCAAACGTGGGTGGAAAGCTTATAAAAGTCAGGCAGGCCAGGGCAAGAGCGGCGCAAACAAGTCCCAGTATGGCAAAGCGGTGGTGTCGGGCTATTCTGGCTGTCATGGCCGTCATTTATAAAACTCCTTGCTTCGTTGTCATGACCGTCATTTATAAAACTTCTTGCTTCATACACCGGGCCGGCCAAGCCGCCAAGCCCGCGCAGAACCCTTGTGGCGGCCGGGGAGAGCACGGAGCCTGCCGCGGCGGCAATTTCCTTTTCCGTGGAGAAGTGGTGCTCGCGGATATCATATCCCATAAGCCGGAAAGCGGCCGCCATGAGAGGCCGCTCCACAGGGGCGCCATAGACCGTATGCCCGCCGGGTTTGAGCATCCGCCGTATTTCCCGGCAGGCCTTGTTCAGGTCTTCCGGCTTCAGGTGCTCCAGGATGCTGATCAGGAGAACGGCGTCAAAAAAATTATCCGGATAGGGCAGCTCGAGGACAGAGCCGTTAATAAGTTGGGCCGTCACGCCTCTGGCGGCAAAACAGGCGGATACCCCTTGGCAGTCAGCTTCCAGGTCCAGTCCGTATATTTCCCGATAGAGCCCGGAGAGATTCAAAAAACTTACCCATGAGCCAAATCCGACTTCCAGCACGCGCTCGCCGCCGGGGAGGAGTTCAAGGCACAGCTCCACCCGTCGCCGGTAGAGTTTTCCCAGTACAGGCCAATAATAGAAACCTAGGGGGTCATTGTCGTTTGCCGACGCATAATCGGCGGATTTTGGGAGCATTTGCAGACAGGTTTTTTTTCATATGGGTTCACTGTTTTTTTACAGGCGAGTCAGCGCGCCGTATTGTGATAAGAGCGAACATGGCCAGATGGCGCATGGCCGGGGAAAGCAGTTTTTCCAAACCGCGCCATATCCTGAAACTCCACCCTGGAGACAGGCCGCGCAGGGACACGCCGCCGGAAGCCAGATAAATGAATGGATAATCCAGCTCGAGTTTTACAAGCTGCAAGTAGGGAAAAGTACGCTCAAACTGTCGGTAGTCGCGCTGGAAAAGTATCCAGGGCAGGGCGCCGTTGGCCGCTGAGAGCGGCCCATGGCCGCGTGTGCCCGGAAGATCCGCCAGACGCCAGCTTGCCGCCTCCGGCACAAAGGGCTCTCCGTGCAGATTTTTATAGACAATACGGCTCCAGGCGCTGTTCCAGGGCTCCAGCATGGCGATGACGCCGCCGGGATGCAAGACGCGCTCCGCTTCCGCAAAAAAGCGTGCCGGATCAGGGATATGGTGCAATACGTCCACCATGACAATGCCCCTCAGCGCGGAGTCCTTGAAGGGTAAAGCCTGGCCGTCCAGCACACAGTCTATGCCGGAACAAAGAAACACTTCCGAGCAAATGCATGCGGGCAGCTTTTCCTTGAGAAAGCCGCCGCCGGCGCCTAGCTCCAGCACCTGTCCGGGGCAGTCCTTTTCTTTGGGCAGTGTCTGGAGTAGACGCCCATACCAGTCATTATATATTTTATATAGAACAGGCTTTTCTCGGATAATACGCCGACGCAACTCCGTGGTGCGCGGGTCATCAGGAGACAGGTTTTTGGTCAGAGGGTGAGCCAGTATTTTGTCGAGCATTACCAAATTATATAGTTATGCATTTTCGTTACAATTACTTTTGTACCGCGGACTGAGTCCGAGCTTCAGAGGATCGCCGATAAAAAACGTTATGGCGCGAATTTAATTCGGCCAGCGGCGAACGAGGCCATTTTCAACAGAATCCAGCCATCTCTCCAGCGCGAGATGTTTGTTTCTCCGTAAGTCCGCTCCCGGTAGCGGACGGGTAAATCAATTATTTTCAGGTTAAGCTTGGCTGCGCCAAAGAGAAGGTCAAAGTCGCCGAAGGGATCAAACTCGCCAAAATACTTCCGGTTAGCCGCCAGCTTGCGATAATTTTCCCGACTTATCACTTTCGTGCCGCACAGGGTGTCTTTTATTTTCTGGCTGAGCAGCCAGGAAAAGGCCAGGCTGAAGAACTTGTTGCCCAGCAGGTTGAAAAAGCGCATGGCTTCTTTCTCCTGAGGGTAGACCAGACGCACGCCGTTGACGAATTCCCCTGTGCCGTAGGCAATGGCCTCGTAAAATTGGGGCAGGGTTTCCGGCGGCATGGTTAGGTCCGCATCCAAAATCATCAGAATATCGCCGGAGGCCGCATCAAATCCGGCGCGCACGGCGTCGCCCTTGCCTCTGCCCGGCTGGCGCAGGGTCTTAATCTTGCGGTGGCTGTATTTTTGGGCCATATCCTGGATGGTCTGCCAGGTGTTGTCTGTCGAATTGCCCTCCACAAAAATAATCTCCGTGCCCGCGCCCATTTCGGGAGTTCTTTGCAGGGCCGCCTCAATATTGCCGGCTTCATTGCGGGCCGGTATGACCACGGACACGGAGAGTTCTTTGGCTGGGGCGCCTAGCGGTCGGCAGACCATAAAGTGCGTCAGGTCAAGCATTTTGAATGGCCATATTTTAGCCAGCCAGCGATTGCACAAGGGCGCCAGGACCGGAGTGGCAAAAGGCCAGAGGAATTCGTCAAAAGCGCGCACGACCTCGAAGCCGGCCAAGGCAAAGAGCCCTGCCAGATCATCCGGGGTCAGCCAGTTTTGCTGGAGCCTCGGTGTCACGGCGCTGCTTTTTTGCAGCAACCGGAAGGGATGCTCCCAGAGATGGCTGTGAAAATTGCAGATCAGGCGGGTGGACGGTCCGCAAAAGGCCTTCAGGCGGCGGAAGAGCTCCAGGACATCCCAGGCGTCGTTGGCCAGATCGGACAGAATAATGGCGTCAAAAGTCTTATCAAATAATTCCGGGGCAAAGTCCGGGATAAGGCTGTGGGCGTCAGCCTCGACAAAATGGAGTTCCGGGTGACGCGACTTGGCAAGGGAGAGCATGGCTGGGGAAAAGTCCACCCCTACTCCGAAGGAGGGGTTGAGC
>Ga0137374_10003607_pt1 | contig 18312 bp, 18 predicted proteins | sample SagtaG_20_FD_104811 | JGI IMG/M metagenome (GOLD analysis project Ga0137374, IMG submission 104811) | Vadose zone soil microbial communities from Sagehorn Ranch, Mendocino, California, USA - Sage1_R_100_16 metaG | ecosystem: Environmental > Terrestrial > Soil > Vadose zone | place: USA...
CAAAGAAAACAAGATGGGTTGGAACGGGATTCAGCGTTGGACATTTGGCATCAGTACTAGCAGAAATGATTTTGATAATTTATATTATGGGTAATATTACGGGAGCAGATATCTTTCCGTTTTGGGGCGGTCTCATAGGCGCAGTTACCCTAGCAATTATAGGAGCTGTAAACATTTACTCAATGAAAAGATGGGGAAAAACAGGGTCTGCCATTCTGGCCAGCAAGATTTTGGCTAGAACTGGGGTTCTTGGCCCATTTGGCTCCGCCTTTGTTACGGGGCTAGTATTTGGGTTAGGATTTGATACCGCCACTCAAATTTCTGCTATTACTCTTTCTGCGATTGCCTCTGTAACATTGGGTGTTCAGGCAGCATTGATATTGACAGGCTTTTTTGCTATAGGGATGATTCCGATAGATACTCTCGATAGCGTAGTACTTCGATCGGCTTTTTCAAGAATATTTGGGACAAAAGGATTCAGATATATATCATATGCTTTGAGCGCTATGACCATGACTGTTGCAGTAGCTAGCTCCTACAAAGTTATATCAGGTTCTGATATTTTACCAGACATTACAGGACCTCTCTTCGCGGGGTTGATCATTATGATTTCTTTTGTTTATGCCTTAGCAGCAAGTAAGGGAAAAAGAAATGTCATATCGAGGAATTCCCTATTTATTGAGAACCACGAACGTCATGACCCAGCATATAATCATGATATGTATTTTACTAGGAGGGAAAATAGAGATTAGGATATTTTTTAGACTTAAATAGTAGGATTAAGCATTTACCTTCGAGAATCTTTGCGTATTTTTACGTCTAAAATATCTGTTATCGACTCTGTCCATACTTAATCCTAAGATTTTCTTAGGTTAAGACCGGCAATACTGGGGTAACTTTCTTGTACATGATTAACATCCTGCAATATGGATACAAAAGTGCCTGCCATAACTATGTGATTAACAGTGTAACACATTTCACAAAAATTCTTCATTCCTCGAGGTTCCTATTCCAAAACAAGATGAAGATCATAATGTTCTAGGTACTGCGCAAAATTGGTTAATTTTGCTAAGGTTTTCTCCTATCGCTTCCTTATTCTTCTAGATTTCATTTTCTTTTTCTTTAAGATAGAAATTTCTTGAAGTCTCCTAGATTGTTCGATACCGACAACAGGTAACTGTGAGGTATCTAGCATTCCGATTTGTGCCAGAAGCGATGCTTGATCCCAGTAAATATGCTCATGAACAATCTTGTTCTCTTTAAATTTCATTACTACAACATGTGGAAGCTCAACATATTTTCCAGTGGGTGGGATATTGGGTAGCATGGACCTAATTTCCCTATCATGAGTAAAACTCAATATAAGCTCATCAACTACCTGATCTTTTCCGACAGTTCTCGAAATGGGGATAATCTTAGTATCGGGGGCATATGGCCGATGAAATCAGTCTTATAAAAGTTATACACACTTTGGTAACCTACACCTCCTGTCAGAACCGGCACATGATGAACCGTGGGGTCATTGATCATTGTTTTCATAGTAGCTTCTACGTTCTTGTAGACAAATTCGTTTTTTACATGTCTATCAAAAATTGAACCAAGGTTTGACCATTTAAGAGGTTTAAGCTTTCTCATTTGCCTATTATGAGGCTAGAACCAGTCTCATATTTTTGCTTTTATTAAGTTATGAGGATAAAGCTGAAATAAAATTAAATATAATTTAAAATCGCTAGTCGAGCAAGCGAATAATATTATTTATTATTTAGCGAAAGTGCTTCTTTACACTTGAGATAGGAATATCAATTACCGAGCAAAATTTATCCCTTTCATATCTTATTCGAGCCATCCAATTAGAAAGATCTGAAAAAGGTAGCATGAATTATCTTTACAGTTTATACTCAAGATGACTCACATCGCATTCTCCATGGAAGGTGAGAGTCTCTTAGCTTCGTTAGCTGCCATTCAGGAGCTCGGAAGCGATAGAACCAATAACCGCTATCGAAATCTTACTGGTATCAACAGTCAGATGTTTTTCTTTTACAGGTTCATAAATTTTTTTCATCCTCAAGTAAATCGAGATGTCGGCGTCAGAATAATCATGTTTTCTGGTCCTTAATCTTGATACAACGATATCCTCTGGGCAGTTGCATTCTATAACATAAATCACATTATGAGGAATATTCAGCTTCCTAGCCGCTTCACGTCTCGACCTTTCTTGTGAAAAAGTACCATCAAGAATGCAATTTATATTTGCATCACGAAGATAACCTGCTATTAATAACATAACATCATAAACTAGTCTTCTTTCTTTCCTACCATACAGGGGTTTCGGAAATAGTTCTTTCCTTATCTTATCTGTTGATAATACAACGGCATTTACTAGAGGAGCAAGCTGTCTAGCCAGTGTTGTTTTACCCACACCTGGTAAGCCGCATATCATAATTATCATTACTTGCACTTTTATTTTCAAATGCAAACTATATTTATACTACTTTAAGGGAATAAGAAATCTATTCTGAGGATAATCACACAAACTTATTCTAAATTTTATAAATATACTTTTTATTTCTAACTAATCGAGTCCTACGGATTCCACCTAATTATGGAATAAACTTACTTCTTGCGCACATTTATGGTCAGTTTCCCAATGTTACTATCTTCTTGCCTTGTGAGTAAAACTATCCAAACCCGTAAAATTTGGACTGGGAGTATAAATCAGAGTATGAGTAGTCTGATTTATTTCACTCAAAGTCCCGTTTGAGGGACGAGAGTTTATAAATGAATGAAGGGTGTCACCGTCTGCGTCTGTTCCTCCTAAGGTGATGTTAACAGGAGTGTTGATCGGAGTCGTAACGTTTTGATGTTTGACAACCGGTGGAGTGTTAATGGGTGTGACAGATTTGATAGTTATCGAGACCTTGGCAGTATTACTTGTTGAAGTTCCATCGCTTGCAGTAAATGTGAAGCTATCTGATCAAGTATATCCTCGGTTCGGGTTATAAATAACAGATCCAGTATCTTTATCCAATGAGCGCAGTGATCCATGGGCAGGGAATGACTTTATCGAGTAGGTCAAAGCATTTCCATCCTTATCGCTAGCGTCAAGTGTTATGGACGTAGATGGTTGTAGTAACACTCTGTGAATTGGCAACAGGTGGAGTGTTTACTGGATTAATTTGTACCGTCGTGGTATCAGTTGATTCCAATCCTCCAATGCCAGTCACGGCTAATCGGAAGGATAAGGTAACGCTATTACTATTGTCACTAAGTTGAGAGGCGGAGGGAGCATCAAATGAGGCTTTTGCAATGTCTGCATTTTTGAGCTTTACTGCAGGACCTCCGCCAATCTGTTTCCAACTGAATTTCGCATCATTACCAACATACAGAGAATGGCTTCCATCTAAGTTCACGCCTTTTGTACCAGCGTCAACACTTTGTGGGGACCCAGCATTTGCAATTGGTGGAGGGCACCCAATATTGTCCATAATTGCAAGAGTAGTCCTGGCTATTTTATCGAGATCGGAAAAACGCAGAACTCCCATTAAATTTTTGACTTTTATTTCATTCATAAATGAGTCAAGCAAGTAACACGAACTGGCATCATTCGTCGTCGCTCTGTCTGATAAGACTTTGATTACTTGGTCGTGTGACGATTCTAGATTTATTGGAGAGTTAATATTTCTTACTTGCAACTTAAGTTCTTGAACTGCCCTGAGCGGAGACTCTATTTCCCACATGAAGTTTGGAGGATTGGGATCTTTATTTCCCGAAGTATCAACTGCTCTTACTTGAAAATTATGGGTACCTTGTTCATGTAAGTCTGTATAAGTACAAATATTGATTCTATTGTTTGATATGTCTACTATCGTCTTGCCTAATTGCCACGATCCACCATCTAACCTACATTCGTAATGTCTTATCCCGACCAAATCGGTCCCGTTGAATACAAAATTAATGTCATCAGATGGTGTGGTAATCCCAAAAGTAATTGAACCTAACCAGCCAACAGTTACGTTCCCTAGGCCAGTTTCGGGCGGAGTAGTATCCCTGACTGATATGTTAAATGCGTTCATACCAATGTTACCTGCTTTGTCAGTAGCCGTGCACCGCAACTTGGTTTGGCCAAGTGGGAATTCAGAGCCTGAGGGAGGATTACAATTTGGAACAACATTTCCATCGACAATATCTCTTGCAGTGGAGTTATAATTTGCTATTCTGCCCCCAGGGCCGGTAGCCTCTAGGATCATGTCCGATGGCACCGAGAGAATTGGGGGAGTAGTATCTCTCACGGTAACCAAAAACGATCTTGTTTCGGAAGATCCAGCCACTCCACAAGTTACTGTATTAGTTCCAATTGGAAATATCGATCCTGAGGCCGGATTACAATTTTCGGAAACCTTGTTTCCACCAGCATCTGACGCCGAAGCAGAATACTTGACTAGCGCTCCATCTGATCCGGTGGCTTCAACGACCTTATTTGGGGGTAGTTTAATATTTAGTAGGGCAACATGATTATTAGCATTGTCTGAGCCGGTGGACGGAGACGATGAAGTTTGACCAAGTACTTCATGAGTGAAATCTGCTAAAATTGCGAATGAAATTAGTATAACAAATACTGGAAGGACTTTTTTACCTTGGGACCTGTGACATAATTAGGATAACTTAAGAAATTTAAGAAATTTAAGGTTATTTCAATAGCAAGAGAACCATACTGGCCTAAAAATCCTTTGGAATTTGAAAACTAGATGTATGTTAAGTGGATAATGAGAAATCCTCTTTTTATGTGATATTCCGTATATTTTTGTTTGCGCTTCGGTAACACGGACATCAAAATATTGTAGCTTCCAAAGTTATCTTACATTTATAGTAACAAGACTTTTGGTAATAATATTAATAAAAGATATCTGAAACTACTTTATAATTGTTCTTTGTGATCAGTCCTACCTAGCAGTTCATGGTTAACATTGATATTAATGAACGGTTCCGTGTATCGCGCCCACTAATGGCTACCGCGTTTACTCTGGGATTATTTGTACCTATGATTTTGTCAACATTCATCTTATCATCGGTTGACTTTATTGGATTCATAAAATACGGTCAGGATGACTTTACTAAAATATCGGTATTTGCATTAGAAGGAGGAGAATTTAGATGTACTGACGGATCAGTAGTGAACACTGCGTCGGAATGTCCCTCAACTGATCAATGCCCCTCTTCTTCAGAAGGAAATGATTTGGTTCAATGCACTACTGTTCACAATTTTCAAAAGGATAATGAAGAAAGGGCATCTATACACTGCTCTGATAGGCCACGGTCTTCATTATTATCTTCTTCTTCACACTGTTCCATTTCATCGAAATCACCAAATGCTCAAGAAAATGCTGCGCAAACTGAAATTCAGAATGCGATTCAAAAGTTACAAAACGAAACTACGACGCTATCAAGCTCAAGGAATTCACTAAATATATCCACCGATAAAAAACTCTATGGAGAAGGGGAAATCATTAACATTACTTTAAGTAATAGTGGTGATCAGAATTTAATCTTCTCTCCCGTTAATTCTGCAGTAACAATAAAGAATTTGAATACAAGTGACGTCTATACTCCGTCATCAATACTCACTAAATCTATAATACATCCTGGTCAGTCCAAGATATTTACGTGGGATCAACATGATTATACTGGCCAACTAGTTAGTCCTGGAGATTACAGTGCAATAATATCTATAGGGCCACTTATTTCTAACAGTTCGTTTGTTATATCCAACTAGAGGTTCTTGTTCTTACATTTTTAGCTTTCGTAAGAAATCTTTAGTGTTAGCAAATCGAAAGACGGACATTGATAATGGGGTCACTTAACTATTGATCTGATTAAAGCAGAAGTATTTCTTAAAAGAGTGGTATAAACATTCCAAATGGTGTTTAATTGCCAGGGATTGGTAAGTTAATCGCAGAAAAAGTACAATCATTCACACCAATTTCGAGTGACCCGTCGCTAAATAGTCCTCCTCCTTTTAACTACCCTGTAAAGACGGACCCACCTAGGACAGATGAGCTCAAGAAACCGTTTTCACAGTCTGCCATATGACCGGTGGCAAATCCGAAACAGCCATTGTACTTCACTTTCTTAGTATTCCAGAATGTGGATGCAAAGTGGACAGATAGCGGGCACCAATGATGATTAAGGATAGAAGAAAAGATCTCGTAGCAAAACTTAGAAACACTCCCCTTTTTCTTTTGCAAAGACATAGTATTCCCGATTCGGGTTAGCCATGAATGTCATGCTAGACCAAGCAAGGTTCGTTATACAAAAAAAGCAGGAAGGTTGTTCTTTCCTCTTTAGAATATGCCTATGATTGTTTGATGAGTTTTTTGAAATGTTCAGAGTTTTTGCTCATTTCTTCGTTCCACGTTTGCTCCGTATAACCGTGCACATTTATTCCATGCTCTTTCGCATTCCTAAATAATTCTTCTTCCGTTTCTCCATACATTGTGTGTGTACAAACCGGATCCCCGGCATCCTTGCAGTTTATCGAGAGAGTCATTACAAGATAGCTACATTAAAAATACTTAAATCTTTACTATTGGAATTCTTTAGAGTCCCACTAACATGTTTGATTAATGATATTGTCCTTCAAGTGTATAACTACTAATAGTCACTTCACTTTCTACCTAAACCTAGTATCACAATTATTATTTTCTCGTTATTATAAATTAATCTCATACTCGTACTCCAAATCGCTACTCAAAACGACCGGATGACGAGGAAGAATTCATTGTCATGGTTAAATGGATGAAAACGGCTAACCCCGTTAACATCCACTTTAGCTATGAACATCGAAGCTTCAGTTTTTAACTTTGTCTAAATCCTATAATATTGATATCAGTCATTATTTCTGTTGTAATCTAAGCCGTCGGTAGGTTTTCAAATTCGGGATATACTCATGAGCAATTACCAACTTGGCTCCTTCGCCCTCATATGGAGTATATCATACAGTTTATTATCCATGAAAAAAATCAGACCTTTCCAAGTAATTTCGTCTAGCCTAGCTGCTTTTTCTTAATCACTAGGGGTTTATCGAGCAACGACCACTTGAATATACCAATGGAATTAACTACACGTTATTATTGTAAGTCTTACTTCACGCGTGATTAGGTCTTTGAATTTGCTGGTTGTATTATCCTAGGCACTGTCACTTAAATTATTTCGCAGTTACTATTAGAAGTATCCTCCTTCGGAGTGAAGTCAACTAGTGTATCAACACCTTCCCCACAGTCAAAGACATCATGGCCTGGACCTCCAACAAGGACATCGTTGTCAGGGCCTCCATAAAGATGATCATTCCCTTTTCCTCCATACAGAGTATTTCCTCCACCACCAAAAACTAAATTGCTACCCGAATCACCAAAGAGAAAGTCGTTACCATCCTGACCAAAAAGTGTGTCCGAACCCTCGCCGCCCTGGATTGTGTCATCTCCATCACCACCGTAAATTACATCCGCATCACGAAACCCCTGAATGAAATCACTTCCATCTAGCCCGTATATAGTTTCAGGTCCATTCACTCCTAATACTTTGTCATTATGATCCGTGCCTACACAATTTGTTCGAGGAATAAAACCGTTTCCAAAGCACCGAATCAGGTTGCCGACACCGCCAGTCAAGGATTTAACACTTTGAGTACCCAGAATATGCGTAGCATATAAGGAGTGAGCAGGCAAGACTGAAATAATAATAATAATGACAGCTAAGCTAAGTAAAACTGTCGCAATTCTCAGCCTTGACCATCTAATCAATGAATTTATACTTTTCCGAAAATATAAATGAGTATGGAAAGTGGCTTCATATACTTTATTCCATAACTCAACTAGTCAACAGAATTATTGTTGGGTAGATATGTCTAACGTAATTCACTATAGTAAGTAACCTATATTTTCTATCTATCTTAATGAAACAGTCAGATCTTATAAACAGGAACAGTTGTCAGAAAACCCGTTAAAATTAATCTCATACTGGATTGTAGATGAAATAAATAAAAAAGACGGTGTAAACCATCCGAAATTGCATACCAATCGCTACCAGTGAAAGAATTGATAATCAACTAAATATTGTTAGTTTTTTATTCCATCACGAAATAGAAATTAAGGAGAGGCAGAATGTAATGATCAATATATTATGATATACTGAATATTACTTCATCTTCTAAGGACCCTGAACCTAGAGAAGCTATATAATCTCCTGACGGTACTTGAGTACCGTTCAAACTAATTTGGTCCCATGTAACAGATCTCGAATCGTTCGGATTTAGGGTAGTTATTACCTGAGCTGAAAAAATTGGATAGGTTTCATTGGTTTGTATGCTTCTTATAGTAAGGCCTAAAGCGGAGTTCGGAAAGATTAGTGGTTTTTCTCCGGTATTACTTATGGTGATGTTTACTGTTTCGCCAGGTGAATAAACAGTTTTGTCAGTAGTCACAAGAAGAGCAGAATTATTTTGGTTTTTAGCTCCGCTTACGGGAGCGGAAATACCTTGGTAGTTAGTATTAACTCCGATTTGATTAGCTGACTGGGGAGATGCCAACTTTGATTCGTTCTGGGCATTAATATCATTAGCGATCAAACCCCCAAGCAATAAAAATGAGAATAATCCAATTGCAACTTTAGATGGCTTTGTTCCAAAATAATTATAATTGAGATTGAACATGAACAATTAATTCAATATAAGGGGTATTTATATACCCATTGTATGCTATTAGGGTACGACTAGCAAATCCTGGGTATAATCTTGAACCTAGGCCTAAATTTGATCTTGAATTTAAGCCGGGGTGCTGAGGGCGATTTTCCGTATTAAGCGTGCAATTCTTGGAGATATGGAAACGATATTGAATTGAACTCACCCTAGATTATGAGTTTAGGCAATTCTGACACAATATGAAAACCGATCTACCATCATCAAATAAGATAGTGTTGTTGAAGACAAAATCAAAATTAAAGTTTGAGTCTGAGTTTTTCAGCAATACATTTTGTGACGTCCTCACCGTATACTTTATTCAAGATTTTACATTTTTCTTCGGGTGTCTTTGCTGATTGATACGCTTGGACTAATTCGTGCCCCTCTTGAAGATTACTAGAATCTTTTGAAACCCCAACGAATCTCAGGTATCCGGTAAGGATGGAAACCGTTATAAACAAACCGAATGCGGCTGCTACTATAATCGCTATATATTTGATTGATTTCTTGTTCAATTAATCAGTAGAAAGCAAATAAGCAATATTTACTTTGGTCCTCGAACGGGTCTGCCGACCTTTGCTCGTTAATGACAGTCAGGACATAGTATCTGTTATGGGAGTTACCGCGAAGCCGATCGTGCCAAAATAAGTAATGAAATTAATAAATAGGATGGTAAAATGAAGAATAATCGTATTGAAAATCCGAACGGTTAATGGGCACCAGAAAATTCAAACTAACGAAGAATTATAAAAATATCTAAAAATTAGGAATCAGAAATTACACCAATTTTTTCAATTAAAGCTCATAATTTGTCTATTTCTTTTTCTAATGATCAGTCTCCCAAATAATTTTTCCAAATCATATGATATTCAACACTTTGGCACAATTCTTATGGTAATAACTCCTGCGAGTACCACAACTGACTATGACATCATTATCTGAAAATATGATGCCACAATGATGGCACCTTCCATTCTGTCTTTGCTTTATGATCGAGAGTACCCTACTTCGAATGTAATAATTTGAAAGTTCAATTATTTTAGGACCTGTCACTAATTTGTATTATTTGAACTGGGCATATAACAAAGTGTGTAAAAGAATTTTATTACTTCTAAGCAGTGTTTATTAGGCTCAGACATTCCTTAGTCTGGAAGGCGATTACCCATTAAATTAAAATATAAAACCAACAGATGTCGACTGGTTAGTATCAGATCTGCTGATTTCATCGACTTCCAAGATCTGAAGGTGTTATTTCCTTTATAGTGATTACATTACGATCCTACAAAGTTATAATAGGAACAGGAGGGAACATGTAATCCACTATTGTCACCAGCTACCGTATTCTGAATTCAGGGCCCGAATTCGTTTGCATTAGGCAAGTCTGGCGCCTATCTAATTTTATGAATGAAAATATTCCTTATGATTCTGATAAAAAGTTGGAATTCCAAAATAACCAATTCGTTTGACAAATAAACGAATGATAAGATCATGCTCACAGTCCAATACCTCACAATTCTAAGATAGGCTAATACAGACAATTGAAATTTGGAAAATTTGAGGGATCCAAATGATTTGTGGGTCTACAGTTTTTTGATTCCAATTTATATTTTTCAATAGTAATTTGGCTCTGACGGAGGCACTAATAGTCTAGTATATCATCCCCAACAAATTTTTTCCTCTCCATGACCTATTTTATATTGTAAACCAGTTTGGTTTCTTCTTCCTGAATCAATTGATGCACAGTCGATTTAATTGCGTAGTAAGGAAATAAGCGCTCTTCGAAAGTTAACTTTGTTAAGGAATCATTAAAACTAATTCAATATCACCATGACACTCTCGTGATACGCATTGGGACCACTGATTGAAGGGCCAGTTCTGGGATACTTATTAATGGTTGATTAGCTATTGCTAAGAACTACTACCGAAATTAACATAGATAAGGTCCTTATATTTATACAACAGAATCCAGGTTGCCATTTTAGGCTAATAAAGAGGCAATTGGGTATTTCAGTTGGAACAGTCCAATATCACGTGAATCGTCTCGAGAAGGCTAGGTTGATTTGCTCTTCAAAACTAGGATTCTTCAAGTGTTACTTTCCTGCAAAAATTTTCCAGGATTTTGACAAAGAGATTTTGCAAATATTAATTCAGGAACGAACGAGAGAAATTCTCCTTCTCATACTTGAAAAACAAACTCCTACTCAATCCGATATAGTAAACAAGATCGGGATCTCTCCTGCATCAGTCAATTGGCATGTCCAAAGATTGATATCGGCAAAAGTAATACGGGAGATTAGGGATGGTCGATTTAAACGATATCAAGTTCTGGAGGATCCTTATAATGGTCGCCGTAAGCGGATATTGACATTAATGAAAAATTGTTACCCTTCTATATGGGATAAATGGAGTAACAGGCTCACTGAATTGATCCTAGCCATTTAACCAATTATTTTAGTAGGAGATGATCGCATCTAATTTGTTTAGCATATATATACTGCCTCTTCTTCCTCCAAGTCGCCTCGTAATCGAAAAATTCCTACAGTGACAAGTTGTCTTTGGGCTATCGAACACTGCGAATTACTGTTAGTAAGTGTGGATTCGATCTCAAGACAAATTAGTATCATATGCAAGATGGCTTGATACAGGAAACATCATGGCACAAATCAATACAATTATCGAAGTTTGTGATTGCCCTGGGTTTAGATCGTGGACTAGACCTATCCATTCGCCTGATTAGTCCTACAGTGGTAACAGAAAATAAGCAACCTAATGAATAAAAATATATAAAGTGACGTAGTCACTTAAAATTGTTTTGAAATTAGTTATAGTCCGCCTTTAGGTCGTGAATGGATCGCCAAAGACAGATGAATTGATCAGCAGCGAATCTCTTAGATTAGCATTTTGTGATACACAGGCAAGTCCATTAAGATTCTGGTTACCATGGCTGTGATCCTTGTTCTTGTTTTCTATCTCACATTCATTCTTTGACTTTATTTTCTGCGTATTGTGAGTAGAATTGCAATTGTTGTCTCCGTTGTCTTCACAGTGTTTCTTCGATGCAAAAATAGGTGTGGCAAAAGTGATGCTCATTGCAGTCATCGCTGTCAACATTCCTGTAGACAGTACTACAAACATTAATAGGTTCTTTGTATACATATTCTAATATCGCTAATTGATACTAAACAAAGTATAAGTAAAGTGCGCAAGATGATGCTCTACGAAACGAAGAGTATCTTCTACCTTACCTTTAATCTGAATCTACCAATAGTAAATTTTCTCAAATTACGTTAATAATCAAACCGTCAACTTTAACACGCTTTCAATATCCATGTCTATACTTTGCTTTGCTGGGACATGTTGAGTCAGTTCTTACCCTTCATGACGAGCTTTTATAATTTGGCCTATATTACCTAGTCTGATTTCTAGTCCCACTTGTTAATGGTTGCTCGTCCAAGAAATATTTTTGAACACCATGGCAGTTAAAGAATTCAAGACTAAAGATCTTTGGGCTTGCGAAAATGACAATTCAACTCGTTTGAGCTTATCAGATCACAAAATATTGCTGATAATTTCTTAGGTAGTACACATGACGAGTTCTAAACCGCACACTAATGAACAAAACAATTTGGGAAATGGGAATCTGCGTTTTCAAAGGCCGGTGATTTCGATAGCTTCTCCCTCTATCGAACTGCTCAACAAAATAAAAGAGACTGGGGAGGTTCTACATTCCTTTGAAATTCCTTACTCAGTGTCAATAGTTGCAGGACATATAGCGACAAGAAAGACATTGAAGTATATAGATGAACTCGAATCAAAAGGAATAGAGGTGATCATCGCCTGTGGGATTGGGTCTGCTCACTTACCAGGTATGATAGCCTCACTGACAAGCATACCTGTCGGAATCCCAATGGTCAGCAATCATCTGGGCGGTATCGATTGTTTGTTTTCCATGTTGGAGATGCCAGCGGGTGTACCTGTAGCTACGGTGGGGATTTCTTCTGCCCACAATGCAGCTATAATTGCTTGTCAAATATTAAGTTTGAAGTATACTCATCTTAAGGAAATGATGAAATCTCAAAGCAGGCTTGAACAATCTTTAGAACTTGAAGATAATACCATCAGCTAGTTTGTCCCAGGGAACGATGTTATCTTCGGGATGGCGATAATTCTGTCTGACTCCGTAATTTGCTTATGTAAAGTCGAGCATAAAAAAGGCATGTCTCGATAGACTTACAACGATTTATTAGGTAAAAATGTAGCCATTGAAATAGAGAGTAGTATCATTTGAGAATTGCTCGAATTGGCAAAAATGATGAAATAATTGAAAGCAAAAATACCTTTGGAGACCTATGCCATTAGATATTCCAATGGTAACGCAATTATTGCTGGCGAAATTACATCGCAAACTAGTATTCGCCTCCCATCTAACCTGGAGAATTTATTAGTTGGCGATTTTTAAAATTGGCTGAGTAGAATCACTGAAACTTTGCATTATTATCATAATATCCAGGAATTGAGAACACTACCCACATCCAAAGTACTTTTAAATTAATATGTTCGGTATTTGATTACGAACTAGCATTTGTAATTCGTAAGAAGTGCAAGTACGTTGATAAATGTAATGCCTAAATTCATAGATGTATTTTATCTTGAATAATATCTCTGCTCAAGATATCCAATTTATTAATTAAACATGAAGCGACTTCACGAATTTGGTTGTTAGAAATATATCAGGTCACTTAAAGTTATGTGGAGCAGTTCAATGACATACAGGTTCTTCACAAATTATTGTTAATTGTGTACTCATCTATATTATAACAGGCTATGGATGAAATTACTCTCTGAATTATGCAAATCTTTGATATACTGTATTGATCACCTTTTACTGGAAACTCATGAATCGCATTCTGATAACAGGTGGAGCGGGATTCATAGGTTGCCATCTTGCGAATAAGCTCAAGGAACACTATGACGTATTTATAATTGATAATCTTAGTAACAGTAAATCGCGGTCTAATTTAGATTTGCTTAAGAAAAATAAAATTAAGATTTACAAAGAAGATGTCAGAAACAAGGAATCTATTTCAGGAATAATTAGGGAATGTGGAGTAGATTCATGCGTCCATCTCGCTGCAAAAATCAGTGTTCCCGAATCAATGGTTGAACCGTATCCTACAATGAATGTAAACATCAATGGGACACTTAACGTGGTGGAGGCTTGTGCTTGCAATTCAGTAAAAAGGCTTGTGCTTGCATCTTCTGCGGCTGTTTACGGACATGTAAAGACAGTACCAATTCCTGAGAACATCCAAGTAAAACCTATTTCACCATATGGAGTGAGTAAAGTGGCCGCCGAGGAGGTCTTTAATTCGTATGGTAAATTACATCTCTTTGACAGCGCGATTGTCTTGCGATTTTTCAATGTTTATGGAAGTGGTCAAAGTGATGAATATGCTGGTGTTATTACTAAATTTAAAAGTCGTATTTTGCAGAATTTGCCGCCACTTATATTTGGCAACGGAAATCAACAAAGAGATTTTGTTTCTGTGCGTGACGTGGTTGAATCAATAATATGTGCACTTCAGCCCCCAGCATCTATTACCAATGGAGTATACAACGTAGGGACTGGGGTTCCTACTAGTATATCGGAACTGTCAGTACTTATGGCAAGGATTCTAAACCAAAAATCAATTCCAACATTTCTCGAAAAGAACAAAGGAGATATCCAAATCAGCTATGCTGACATAAAGAGAGCCAGAAATGATCTAAATTTTATTGCCAGAATGAATCTTGTAAGCGGTTTGCGAGAATTATTGAGCAATGCTTGAAAGTGCCTCTTGAGTTTATCTAGTTATATATACCGAGTTCGGGCTCGAGCTTATCGAGACATATAAACATTTTGCTTCTCGCTCCTTGTCTGGTTTATCTGCATAGATTTTAGCCCTCTTAAGTGGGAGTCGATATTAGAACAAAAAGTTAGAGCTAATTACCGCGCTGTTTCTCAAGGTAATAATGAAAAATCGTATTCACCTTGGTTGATCTATGAGAAGAATCATAGCAACGTCTTGAATTAAGCCGACCGATTAATTGCGAGGACCATGAGAATCAAACCCTCTTGGATATTACAATACTTATTCGACAATGCAGCTTGCTTAGACCTTACTTTTCGGTTGACTTTGCTCACAATCAGGTTTCTCTGAACGTGGAGAATTAGTTTTCGTTTTATATTATGGTTCCCATCCAGAGTAATGCCGTAAGTAACCCCATTTTTGAATCGGTCCTTTTAACAATATATGCTTAATCCAAAAACACTACTAAGTTGCTAACTTTCAGTTCATTACTTTTCAAAACATGAAAGACTATTCTTCTCGAGATAAATCTCAAAATATTCTTGCACTCTTGATGTTATATATTTTGGAAAAAATAAAATCCGTAAATGAGCTTACTAAATTATGTACACTCAAATCATCGCATTGTATCATAGCCTAGCTCATTCAGATTTAAGACTTTAAATACTACTTATTTTAATTAGGAAGTAGATGGCTCCTGGCCTAATACTTGATACTTCAAATCCGTACATTAGAGGTCGTATTCATTCAATTATAAGACGGAAACAGCATGGGAAGTGTCACTTTTGTAATATTATTTTATCTTCTCAGGACATTATCGTCAGTTGTGGTAATGGTAGAAGTTATTATCACAAATCATGTGCACAGAAACTGCATATAATTTGAATGATGAAAACTAGAATCAAATAGTAGACATGTTACGCGATAACAAGTTAATTTCTATACCATTACATTGGAATACGGTGGTCTTCGTGTTAGTAAATAAAAATTTCTTTACATTTTAATTAACTGTAGCCATTTGATTTAAGAAGATTATTAAAACATCAAATTTATAACATTCTAAAAAACTACATTGGCAGGGTTGAGAGCTATAAAATGCTTTGGGTGAAGGCGCTAATCTGTGCTAAAAAAATGGAAAGTCATGGTCTAATATTTACATTCAATTCGAAATTTATAAAAATGGAACATAGAGATTATTTTCTGCCTACTAGGGCCCAGTAACTTACTTTTCGTATTTTTAACCTTGAAATATCTATTGCAAAAAAAATTATTTTTACCAATCATTTAAACCGTTATCCTTCGGGCATCGTTTAGATAAACTTGAGTTGCATCACTTGCCAAAGGCCTTAGGTCTAGTCGGCTTTTCTGGTGATTATTCCGGTGCCAAGTCTTTCTATCGATTGTATCTGTTCCGAGGACAATATGCCCAGGAAGCCAAGAACTAGAATTACCAATACTATTGCTACCAGTCCACCTATAACAAAAGGCAAGATTTGAAAGATCTTCAATAGCCAAGGCATCCATTCTTTGTCCAATTTCATATGACCTTTAGAGTCTCTTATTGTTAAGTTTTAGTAATAATTGGCACGGCAAAGGTTTGGTTAACGAAGTTTTTATCAAAGATTTTTGATCTAGTCATGCCATTCATTCAAAAACTATTCATCTTTTAATTTCATGCCAAAATTTACTTATAAATCTTATAATTAGTTGCAATCCCATTTTGCTAAAACAAATGAGATATTTTGTATGTTCTACTTTGATATTTAATTATCCTTCGAGTCTACCTTACCATTTTGCGGACTATAGATCTGAACGGTAGAGGTGATCACTTGGAAATTATTCAGAGTTCCGTTTAAGTCCATTCAGTTTTGTTGCTGATATAAATGGGTCCGTTGTAATAACCAGGTTCGTTGTGAACTATGATATGAGTGTTAAAGATTTACAATTTGGTTATGCTTATGTACCTAAATTACGATTGAGATAATTAGTGAAAATAGCTTTTTTTGCGATCATTTATAGAACAATCCTTCTCTTAAACCAAACCGTACAATATACGACATCCTATAGAAACTATACGATCATTGAACGCAGCAGAACAATGAAATTTCCTATTCTTTAGAGTACGATGATCTATCCACATAATTATTCTTTGGGTTTACGATAACGATCTCCCTAACCGATCTAAATCAGGCACTAATAGGTCGAATCGGACAAGAGCTCGATAGAAGGAAATTCAAATAATTTATTGAAAGCAACCAATCTGTAACACTAGCCTTTTAAATTGCTGACTGAAGAGGCAGCTTTTGCAGTGTTATATAATAACATTGTGATAGTCATTGGTCCCACGCCTCCTGGAACGGGGGTAATCCATGATGCTTTTTCTTTTACCGATTCAAAATCTACGTCACCTGTTACTTTGCCATTTCGTCTATTGTTCCCGACGTCAATCACCACCGCCCCCTCCCTTAACATAGAAGCAGACAATACAAATTTATTGGTATTTCCCACCGCGGTCACAACTAAATCCGCCTCGTTTAATATCCGGTTAAGGTTTTTGGTTCGAGAGTGGCATATAGTTACAGTAGCGTCTCTTTCCAATAGTAGGAGTGAAAGAGGCTTTCCCACCAAATTACTCCTATTAACTACAACTGCATTCATAGAAGTTACAGATATGCGGTAAAAATCCAATAGTCGAATTATTCCAAATGGCGTACATGGTATTAGGGAATCTTTTCCATAAAGTAATAGCCCTCCACTGGTTGGGGTTAAGCCGTCAACATCCTTGTTTGGATTTACGTTATTTATTACGGTGAATTCATCGATATGCGAAGGTAGAGGCATTTGAATTAAAATACCGTGTATCCTTTGATCATTGTTAAGTGACGTTATAAGTTCAATTAGCTCATGTTGGGAGATTTTGGAATCGAGTCTAAAATCCTTAGTACTAATTCCCAAACTAGCAGCTGCTTTCTGTTTGCTATTAACATAAATAATCGAAGCATCATCAGTCCCAACTAATACTGTTGCTAGACAAGGATCTATTCCTTTGCCCTTTAGTTCGTTTACTCGTTTAAGTACAGATTTTCTAATTTCCCTTGCAACTAGTTTTCCGTCCATAATCTTGGCTGTCATCCTACCTAAATCTTGATGTAGTATGGTCGCCTATATTTTTCTTATATCTAGTTTTTAAATTTTGGCCTTAGCCCGAGATTAATGTATTGAGTCCACCAAAACGTAGGCTGAATGAGCGAAATACGGATTTATCACTATTGTTCGGAAAGAGTTAAAGCTCAATTGATTGAATGGGCGAGAAGGCAGGGTTAAATTTTCCGATGATTCTGGTTATCCGCTCGTTATCTAATCCGATCGTAAAATCACACGTTCGACGCATTAAGTAGATATAGAATTTCATTACGTAATAAGCAATAAAACCGATCTTTAGTTTGATGCCTATTGAGAAAAATAGCAGTTATTCGAAACCTAGAGATCTATTTCAATCTACAAATGTTGTCGAAACAATGTTTTAAGTTATATTTTATAGCATGTTCCTTCCAGGACTACTTCAGTCGAAATACAAAATTTTGGGATTATTGAACGACAAACTATTTTTATCCTAGTATTTCACAGTTACTACTAGCAGTATCTTCTTTTGCATCGAAGTCGACAACACGGTCGACGCCTTCCCCACAGTCAAAGACATCATGGCCTGGACCTCCAACAAGGACATCGTTG
>Ga0137374_10003609_pt1 | contig 18311 bp, 13 predicted proteins | sample SagtaG_20_FD_104811 | JGI IMG/M metagenome (GOLD analysis project Ga0137374, IMG submission 104811) | Vadose zone soil microbial communities from Sagehorn Ranch, Mendocino, California, USA - Sage1_R_100_16 metaG | ecosystem: Environmental > Terrestrial > Soil > Vadose zone | place: USA...
CCCGAGCAACCACAGCCTGCGGCACGAGCTTGAGCTTCAGCCCATCCCCACCATCAGTGCCGCTACAGGCTTCCTACAGCCCCAACAAGAGAGTCGCCCAACACCTGCCGGGCACGGGCACGTGCTGGTCACGTCTCGCAACCCCGCTTGGGGCGGTCTGGCCCCTACGTTGGCCGTGGACGTGCTGCCCCGCGCGAAGTCGGTCGCGTTCCTGCAACACCGCCTGGGTCACGACCCAGCCGTTGCCCCGGCGTTGGAACGGCTCGCCGACGCGCTTGGCGACCTGCCGCTGGCGTTAGAGCAGGCGGCCGCCTACCTGGAGGCGACCGCCACCACGCCAAGCGACTACCTCAGCCTGCTCGCTGGCCGAGGCCCGGAGCTGTTCGCCCTCGGCCAGCCGGCCACCACCGAGCAGACCATCGCCACCACCTGGACGGTCTCGTTGGACCGCCTCCGCGAGCAGGCGCCCGCGGCCGAGGACCTGCTGCGCCTCTTGGCCTTCCTCGGCGCGGACGACCTGGCCCGCGCGCTGCCCAGCGACCACCCCGGCCGCCTACCAGACCGGCTGGCCGCCGCAGTCGGTGACCCGATCGCCTACCAGCAGCTCATCGGCGCGCTTCGGCGCTACTCGCTGGTCGCCACCAGCGCCGAGGCGCTGACCATCCACCGGCTGGTCCAAGCGGTCGTCCGCCACGGCCTGACCGCCGAGCAGACTCGACAGTGGTCAGCGACGGCGGCCCGTCTGGTCCTGGCGGGCTTCCCCGAGCCAGCATGGCTCCTCGACATGTGGCTGGACGCCGACAGCTGGCCCACGGCCGCCCGGCTGCTGCCCCACGCCCTCGCCATCGCCGCCAACCCGACCATCGACGACGCCGCCCCGGATGCGACGGTGGACCTGCTGAGCCGGGTCGCTGACTACCTGTGGAACCGGGCCGAGTACCAGCAGGCCGAGCAGCTACTGCACCGGGCCATCGCCATCGCGGACGCCCGCCTGGACCCCATCTACCCGCTCGCCGCCCACAGCCTCGACACCCTCGCCGTGGTCCTCCGCGACCAGGGCCAGTTCGACCAGGCGAGGTCCCTGCACGAGCGTGCCCTCGCGATCCGCCAGGCCTACCACGGCCCTGATCACCCCCACACCGCTGCCAGCTTCAACCTCGTCGGCCTGGTCAGGTACTACCAGGGCGACCTCGACCAGGCCCAGCCGCTGCTCGAACGGGCCCTGGCCATCCGCGAGGCCCACCACGGCTCCGACCACCCGGTAACCGCCGCCAGCCTCGACAACGTCGCCCAGATCCTGCACACCCGGGGCGACCTCACCGCCGCGCGTGCCATGCACGAGCGCGCCTTGCACATCTGCCAGGCCCACCTCGGCCCTAACCACCCCCACACCGCCCACAGCCTCGGCAACGTCGCCCTCGTCCTGCACGACCAGGGCGACCCCCACACCGCCCGCAGCCTGCTCGAACGCGCCCTTGCGGTCTACGAGGCCCGCCTGGGCCCAAACCACCCGCGTACAGCCTTCGTCGTCAACAACCTCGCCGGCGTCCTGCGCGACCAGGGCGACCTCGACCACGCCCGGGCGCTGCTTGAGCGCGCCCTCGCCATCGAGGAGGCACGTCTGGGCCGCAACCATCCCCGCACCGCCTGGACGCAGAGTTGCCTCGCCCTCGTCCAGCGCGACCAGGGCGACCTACTCGCCGCCCGCAACCTGCTCGAACGTGCCCTTACGGTCTATGAGGCCCGCCTCAGCCCCGACTGCTCCCCCACCACGACCATCGTCGGCAACACTCCCGGCCGTGCCCCACGCAACCGCCCCGCTGCCCGCACCCTGGACCAGCGAGCCCTGCCCGTCTGCGAGTCCCGCCTCGGCTCCGACCACCTCCGCGCCGGCCATACCCGCAACCTGTTCGGCCTCGTCCTGCGCGACCAAGGCGACCTACCCGCCGCCCGAACGCAGCTCGAACACGCCGTTCGTGCGCTCCAAAACCGCCTCGGCCCCGACCACCCCGAAACCAAGCAAGCACGGGCGAACCTTGCGGCCGTGATCGCAGAACTGGAGACCGCACCCTAGGCCTGACCAGCCCACTGACCGGGCACGGCTGCATCGCAAAGTAGCCGGTACGCCGTACTGAACCGCCCCGGTTCCTGGAGCTTGGTCGTCCCCGTACTCGGTGGAGTCGTGCTGTTGGATTCTGGGCTGGACAAGAGTCCTGGCCGCCAATTTGGAACCTGGACAGCGCACTTGCGCCTCCTCGCAGACCGCAGCATCACAAAATCCGCAGAAGCGCTCATTTGCGCTATGGCCAGATCGCGCCGCCCTCGTCGCCCAGTCCGGCTGACCAGCCAAAATGCCGCTACGGCGTCGCGCCATACCCTCGGAAGGGACGCCTATCCACCTTCCAAACATGCCCGAGTGCAGTTCAACCGACGTTTGGCAGTACATCATGCAAGCGCTCGATCACCGCGCCGGCTGATTCCACTGGCATGGACGCCCCTGTTGGAAGGCACAGTACCTCTTCATGCAGTCGCGCTGCGATCGGAGGGCCCGGCGTCCTCTTGAAGAGAGAACTCTGTGGCGGAAAAGCCCTCCGGCTCCCAATGCCGTGACGAGCTAGATACCTTGCTAACTCCGGTACACCGATCTTCCAAGTGTCTTTGGGGAAACGGAAAGGAGCAAGCGTCCAGGAAGCTGTAGCGCCGGACAGCAGCTCCTGAGAAACAACTCCTAGCTCCCTCAGGCCGTCGTCGTAGGCTCGGTAAAGCCGAATCAGGTGTTGGACGGCGGACCCGAGATCGTCCCAAGCGTGAACTAGGAATGCAGCATTGATTTCAGGTATCGTTGTGGGCCAGATGCCAAACTCAGGCAGTGGGCGAATCCTCTCAACAAGTGAGCTAGGCCCAGAGAGCGCCCCCCCAGCTCCTGCTGCGTGTATCGGCTTGGCGAAGCTGAAGCTGTGAACCACAAGGTCCGCGTAGTTGCTTGGGGAGCCGTCCGGATGATGCGCCCCCAACGACTCGCAGCTATCGAGAATGAACGGGATCTGCCAGCGTCGACAGCACGCACTGATTCCCTCCCAATCACAGGGAGAACCAAAGTTATCCACGCCAATGACGGCCTGAGGTACGCGGTTCCCGTGCACCGCAAGAGTCCTCTGCGTGAGGTTCCAGGTCCGATGATCGACATCGAGCCAAAGCGGCTGAGCCCCGATCTGCAGCACCGACATGGCCACTGCATGGTAAGCGAGATCAGGCACTCCGACGTAATCCCCCGGCCGAACTCCGACTGCCCTGAGGGCCAGAGTCAGCGCCTCGGTTCCTGAGCGTAGGGGCAAGACTGACCACTCCGCCGGCAAGGTCAAGGTCTCGTGCATGAGCCCAGCAACTTGCTTGCCCCAGCCACCGCGTGTTCGGAACTGAGCTGTGCGAAGGATCTCTCTCAAGACCTGGAGGTAGGAGGGGAGCTGATCCTCGGTGAGGCGATAAGGCCACATCGCTGGGCACCAGATGGCGCCCGTCTCGGATTCTGGGCCGTCCTCAACCACTAGGTGCTTCGCTGCCTACAGCTCTCCATCGTGTTGTCCATCATGCCACTGAACTGCCCACGATGGGTTCGGCCTTCAGCAGGCACAGAGGTCAGAGATTGTGCCGCAGAGCCGCGACGGCGGGGTGGAGGAAGCCCAATGTTCTCCGGCGTCGACGGATCGCCGTCAGGAAGAACTGGCCATGTCTCTCAGCAATCGCCTGGCGATCGCCTCGTCTGTCACCAATGTCGTAGGACGCAATACCCCTTCGACACCGTCTTTCAGGACGGAGAGAACTGCCGGATACTTCTGAGCGCCTCCCGCTACCAGCACCTTTTCTTGGGCATAGTTCAGTTTCCGAGGCTTGATCGAGACACAGGCCTCGTTCAATCTCCGAGCAATATCACTGAGATCTTTGAAACTATCAGCCGCTGGGTCGCCAACAACCCAGTAGTGATTGCAGACGTCAGCGAGCATGGCGCTCTGCCATCCAGTTTGAAGGTGCTGATCTAACTCCTTTAGGATCCCGGCGATGCCCTTAATGAAGGTGGTCGTTTCAGAGCGCAACAGCGGGTATCCTGTACTGAGGACGCCCGCACCGAACACAGCGATGTCAGGCGCGAGATGGCCCTCCCAGGTGTCTCCTGTGAGCTGTGGAGCTTTCCTCTCCACAAGGTCAGGCGCTTCTCGTTCGAGACCTTGCGCTAACGCGACCACAACTGGCTGGGCATCATAATGCTCCGCGAGCGCCTTGCCTAAGCGGCCAATAAGGTCATCCGCATCGGCGACAAATCTGCTCGTTCCCCATTCCTGCTCTCCGACACGGGCGGCAAGTGACACCACCCGGATCCGGCGTAACCGCCACCGGGGCCCGACTAGTCGCTCAAGTGCCTCGGTCATGTATGAGGGGGCGCGGCCACCTCCGATCGCTATGCAGTCACCGTCGCGAATCCGACCCCACACGTATTGACCTGCCACAATACCAAGACGGCGATGCAGTTGGTCGCTTGCCTCGTATGCACGCTGGCGACCTCTGGCGTCCTCGGACGCATGAAGATCCTCATGCAGCGGAGAAGACTTCACGACCAGCGCTGATCGAAGCCCGCCCACCCTGGCGACGCGCACCGCCAGGTCTAGCAATTCCAAATCTTGCAGTTCGTCGGCGCCTGACTCATCTTCCCTCTCTACAGATACCCGGATCAGTGGACTGTCTGGGTTCCGAGCTCGACTGATCAACCTCCGGACGTCGCGTTGATCACGAACTTCATATCCTAAAGCCCTTAGCCTGTCAGAAACCTCCTTCGCAGTTAGATTCTCTTCATACAAGAGTCTGGCGGCTTCGATCGCCAATTCGTCGAGCTTATCGGCTGACCTCTTCTTGGATCGATCTGTTCTCAAAGCCTGCGGTCCTTGTGCCATCTGAACTGCTCCTGGTCCGCGACGGTACTGCCGCATGGCGCTATAGGTCTTCGTGAGGCTGCTGCGCTAGTTCGTCATCTGCGGGCCCTCGTGACACTCATGCAAGAGCGCATCTTGGGGAAGGGCATCCGCGGCGCCTCGGAACCGTCGGGTCGACCAAGGCTCCTAGTCGTCTTGAGCACCTCCCAACCATCACATGTCAGTAAGGAACTGGTCTCGTCGCCCGGTCAAGGTCCTCCTACTTGGCTTAGGCGCGCCCATCCTCGCGCCAAGCAGGCGCTCATGATCCTCCCACAGGGGTGAGCCTACATCCGGTTGAGGTAGTTGCTCAAGGTTGAGGCAACGCTCTGACCTGCACGAGGAGCACGTTCAGGTCGAGACGACAGTACTACGATGGTGGATGATCACTTGTATCTGGTCGAATTGACATTCTCCTCTTGACGATTCGACCAGACATGAGATGATGTATCGACAAGATGAGCAGGATCTCGATCGCCTGTAGATCTGACCTCTCGACATGCTGCCTAGACCGGCTGGCGCCCACGACCCAACGAAGAGCCAAACTTCTTCCCTGTCACCTGCGGCCCAGGAACAGCAATGCAGGCGATTCTGGCAATGCACGATGCTGCGGCGTTGGCCGACGGTGGCTCGGAAGCCCGGGATCGGAATGAGGGGCCGATCGGGTTAACTGGCCTACTCGTATCATTCGTGGCATGGCACGCAGATCAGGACGCCGTACGCGGACATAGCCATGGCGATCCAGCCTGAGCATCGCAGCATCCTGGTGGTGGACATCGAAGGGTTCGCCCGCAGTGACCGCACGAGCCCAATCCAGCTTGCATTGCACCAGAACCTGCGCCGCCTGCTCGACGACGCCCTCGCAGCCGCCGGCATCAGCCGGCGAGCATGCCAATGGCACGACACCGGCGACGGATTCCTCCTAACGATCAGCCCTCAGGTGCCCAAGAGTCTCGTGCTCGATAGGGTCATAGTCCGGCTGACCCGGCGGCTAGACCGCCGCAACCACATCGTCGAGCCAGCCCGGCAGTTACGCCTACGGGTCGTAGTACACGCTGGTGAAGTCTTGCAGGATGGGCAAACTACAGTCGGTGGTGCAGTGGTCTTCGCTTGCCGGCTGTTGGACGCACCCCAGCTGCGCGCCTGCCTAGCTGCCACCTGTGGGTCACTGGTGGTAGCCGTCTCGGATTGGCTCTATTACGAAGTCGTCCGCCATGGCTATGGTCAGATCGATCCGGCCACCTATCAGCCGATTAGCTTCACCAGCAAAGACCTGACTGGTGATGCCTGGGTACACGCTCCCGGAGACCCTACCGCCCCAGACCGTGCCGGCGTAACGATGCGTTCGGACAATGGAGGAGAAGTCCGCAGTATGGATGGTTGCCAACCTGCCGCAACGCGACCTCGCCTTCACCGGCCGAGCGGGGCCGCTTGACTGCCCGCTCAATAGCTGACGTCCGCGGCCGGCACAACTGCAGCGGTCGCGATTTGGAACGTGTACAGCGCGCTTGGCCTCCTCGCAGACCGCAGCATCACGAAATCCGCAGAAACGGCCATCTGCGTCAGGACCAGGCCGTATGTTTCCCCAGACCGACAGGCTGGCCAGCCACAACGCAGCGACGACCCTCGCATGTGCGCTATGCAAGCTCCAGCCATCTGCGGCCTGCCCGCCACGCCACAGGCGAGAACCCTGCAAGCCAGCCGATGGACCTACCCGGCGTTGGTGTCTTTCTGTCCACGGTGATCGACTTCGGCGCCGGCGGCCTGAGCTGCCAAGTACTGCGACGACTGCCGGACCCAGCGGCGCAGCGTCCCGGATGCCCAGCAACCTCACTGACCGGCCAGCCAAACCCACCAACCCAACCACCCACGTTCGCACCCACCACCGGATACGTCCACCCACCAGCACCGGACCCGCCGCCGGCGCCCCCGGCGTCGGACTGCCAGCCAACCCGGACTCTGTACCACTGGCTGGGTTGGCAGCAACCCAGCGCAGCACCTCGGCGACCGCCTCGTACTGCAAGGCGTCAAGGCGACGATCGGGGCGAAATCTTCAAAACGATCATCTACCTCAATGTCGTTGCGACATCCATCAGCAGCAGTCCCATGGAGCTGGCGATGGCTATGGCGCTGCCTTCTATGAATGCGACGTCTAGCACTGGGGCGCCAACGTCGATCGTCCGGAGTGGCTCCCCAGTCGGGGACCACCACATCACTGCCCCGTCATTTCCGCCCGAGACGATGACGGCCGCACCGTCCCGGAGCTGGCCGATGTCGACCGATAACGCGCACGCGCGGTGGTCGTTGAAGGCGAGGAGCGCCGGAAAAAAAGGCTTGACCGCAAGATCCCAGATCCACAGGACGCCGTCCTGGCCGCTCGAGATGGCAACTGGAACGCCGTGAAGCGTCCCCGCGGCCAAGGCCTCAACGGACCCCCGGTGGGCAGCTACATGACCCTTGAGTTCGCCAGTGGCGATGTCGGCGAGGATGAGGCTGCCGTCGCTCCCGCCGGCTACGATGACAGGTTGCTCAGCAGTACCGCCGATGGTAACGACGCGGGCGAACCAGCCGTCGGGCGTGCGGAGGACGCCGATCCGTCTGCCACTGTCGAGCTCCAACACCTCGACAGCACCCCCGCTCCCCGCAGCGACGACCACCGCGCGGCCGTGAATCGCAGCAACCGCGACGGACGTGAGTCGGGTGTGGAGGCTGCTGCGCGGAGGCCGCACTTGGACCCCGAGGGCTGGATCCCAGACTCGCAGTGTGCCGTCGAGTCCGCCAGCCACGATGACAGGCCGGTGTCCGAGTACGCTAGTGGCAATGGCGGTCACACTCCCGGTCAGCTCCGGATAGTCGACAAGGTGGTGCGCCACATGTCCGCGCTGAGCCGCCGTCACGTGCAGCGAGCCCCCCAGTCCGACCGACGCGACCGCTGGCACGCCGTCGACCGCGGTCGGCGCGACTGCCAAGGCCACCCTGATTCGCTCAACAACTGTGTCGTCGGCGGCCGAATTTGAGGACAGATCCCACACCCGAACGGTCCCGTCAGCCCCGCCTGAGATCACCACTAGCTGGTCATCCACCATGGCCGTCGCGACGGCGTGGATCGAGCCGACATGACCCACCAGCGGCGGGACGACTCTGGTATCGGTTTCCGCCTCGCTGAGCCGGACTAGCCCGTCGTTGCCGGCAGCGACGACGATCCTGCCCTCCTGGAGCCTGACACTGGTGACAGCGAGCGGCTGCCCTCCGATGAGGATACGGTTCTGCTCCTTGGCAGCAGCGAGATTCCACACGGCGGCGTACCCGTCGCGGTCGATAGAGATGGCGACGCCCTCACGCTCGACGTCGTCGAGCGTGACAGCCACCAGCGCGCCTTCGTCACTGCTGATCCGCACCAGATCGAGCTGCTCGCCGGAATCGGCGTCCCAGACGCGGATGCGTCCGTCCGCCCCGGCGGCCACAATCGAGGGAATAGGACCCCGCCACAACATCCCGGCCGCGACAGCGAGGACGCGGACCTGATGGCCTCGTGGCAACGAGCGCCGCAACGTACCATCGCGGAGATCCCATACCTGAACGTAGCCATTGTCGGCTCCGGCGACGACCACAGGCCTGCCGTGTATCACGCCAACCGCGAGCGCCGAAATGGCGAGGCTGTGACCGCGCGGCGCCTCCCAGATCATGCCGCCATCGGCGAGGTCGCGTACCCGGACCCGCCCGTCCGCGCCTCCGGAGACAATCACCAACCGATCGTCGATCGTGCCTAGTGCCACCGCACTGACGAAACCGCCGGGGTTGGCCTGCGGCGCCCCGACAGCGCCACTGTCACTCAGATCCCAGGTCCGTACGACGCCGTCCAGGCCTCCCGACACCACTACCGGCCGCCGCTCAACTATCCCGACCGCGAGGGATCGCACGCCCGCGGCATGCCGGCCAGCGATGCGGTGTTCGCCGGCGGGGCGCCAGTAGGCCCAGCGGGCCGACCAGGGAAGCTCGGGCATGGTGGCCCCCAGGCGGTCAGCGATCTCCTCCGCTCCGCTCTGCCGGGCGATCAGTTGCAAGTAGGCGGCCCGCTCGTCGTGGGCGGCCGTGTGCAGGTGGTGCACTGCCCGACGGTACGCGCGGGCGGTACGTTGCCCGCTATCGCGAACGACGCCAGAGAGGCTACGGAGCAACGGCCCAGGCTCGGCGGCGAGAAGGTAGCGAACCTCCCCGATCAGGGTGTCCAGGTCTCCCGCCAGGTGGGCGTGGGTGGCCAAATAGGTCCGGACGTAGGGTTCCGCGGTGGCCCAGTCCCGCCGGCGGTCGACCAGCGGCACGGTGTCGAGCAACGCGCCCACAATGCGCTTCTGCGCGGCCGACTCGACCTCCTGCCCGCGCAGATGATCTGTCAGGGCCTGGTGATATAGGCGGTATACCGAGCGACCTGATTCTTCCCCTTCGACGATGTACGAGCCGGCGTGGGAGAGAGCGTGCTCGATGTCGCTGTCGTCGTAGGGCTCCCCGCCGGACAGGGCAGTGGCGAGCGACGCCCACACCCCTTTCCACGGCAGCCCGGCGCCCTCAGCCCATGCCAGCGGGCGCAACAGGTCGCGGATACGTTCCTGGTCAGCACCGAAACGGGCGAGATCGCCTTCCATAGCCTCTGCCACTGTGGAGGGAAAGCGCTTGCGCCAGCCGTCGTCGCTTAGGTTGACCATGTCCTGCGCCGCCAGGGTTCGGGCCACGATCCGTGCGACCAGGAAGCTCGGAAATGCCTGATCCGACACGGCCGCCGCGACCTCCGTCGCCACGTCTGCGCGGTTCTGGTATGCGGTCTTCACCCCAGGCTCTCCCTCCGCGATCAGCACCCGCCGGACGTAGTCGCGCAGGTCAGCACGGACGATCTCGGGCGGGTCGAGCTCGTCAAGGTCGAGTTCGACGCGATCCTGGCCGACCGCCTGGAGGTGCTCGCTGCGGGTGCCGACGAGAAGGCGGATGCCTCCGCTTGCCTCGGCCAATAGGGGCCTGAGAAGGTCACGCCCGATTCGCCGCGGCTCAATCGCCTCGTCGACGGCGTCGAGCACGACCACCAAGGGCCGATCGCGAGCGGCCAGGGTCTCGATGAGCGCCTGAGGGTGATTGCTGCTCGCGCCGACAGCCGCAGCAAGCGAGGCAGTGACGTCTTTCAAGCTCTTGTTACGTGCATGCACCGCGACATCGATAGCTCCTGGCGGAGGCACCGTCCCGTTCGGCGCGTCGTGCAGAGGGACGAGCTTGCGATACTCGGGGTCCGAGAGCGTCACCAACCTGGCCAGGACGGCGGACTTTCCGGATCCTGGCCGCCCTGTGACCACTCGAGGTCGCGGGTCGTCGAGCCGTTCGAGCCAGGACACCAGTCTTCGCAGCACGGTCGTGCGTCCGGTGAAGTGCCAACCGGGCTGCCCCTCCACCTCAACGCCCCGTGCCCGCGGGCCCCAATGGCGGAGCAGATCGGGGTTGCGGGCAAGACGCCCCTGCGTGTCGAGGTCGATCCCTGTCGGCATCCCCTCAACGTTGCGCGGGTTGCGGAGCGCCCGACAGGCGCCACCACTCACGGCCACGGCCCATCTGGCGCGCTGTCGGAGCCTGCGGCGCTTGAACTCGGCATTCACAGAATCCATGACGGCGCCGAGGTCGAGATAGGGCGGTACCACCCGGGCCGCCCGCTGGTCGGCGACGGCCAGCGCAAGCGCCTCGGGAAAGGCGCTTGCGCCTGCCTCGGCCACGTCTCCAGTCCGAGCGGAGGCGGCGAAGAACAACCCCGACCCCGCGGTCTCGTCACGTGCCCGGCGACCCCAGACACGACCCGCCACTGCAGCGAGGTCTGTAATCCCCTGGCCGCTGTAGCAGGTGTCCACGATCGCGAGGAGGTGCTGGACAGGGCTGTCAGCGAGCCATCGGGCGACCTCCTCGGTAGCGACCGCGTTCGCGGTCCGCCCGACCCGGGTATCACGCGCGCACAGGTAGTGAAGGCCGTCCTCGTCTGTGAACCCGTGGCCGGAGTAGTACAACACGATCACGTCGTCGGGCCGGCGCTGATCGCTCCTCAGCCACTCCTCGAGCGCACTGCGTAGCTCCTGTGCGGTCGGCGAGTCGCCAAGCTCCGGCAGGACGCGTTCGTAGCGCAACTCCCTCTCGAACAGGTTGACGATCAAGCGAAGATCCCGCTTGACCGACATGAGCTGATCATCGAACGGCCGGTAGTCGTAGCTGGCTGTACCGGCCGCGATCAGATAATGACGGGAGCCGTCGTCCTGCCTATCTGTCGAGACCCGCGGCAATAGCATGCCCGGTCTCCTTGGCGGTCAGGTACGGGGCCACATCATGAGAGGTGGCCCCATTGTGGATCAGTTCGTCGCGAATGCGCGCATCGAAGCAGGGACCGAGCTGCTTGATCAAAGCAACCACATCACCACCGTCGGCGACGTTCGTCCAACGCTCTAACCGACCCGGCCACGCACCGCAACCGTCGCGCGGCGGAGGCCGCAGCTGGTCGAAGATGAGGTTCCGAATGCCAAGCGGGGAGCCAAGGCTGACGAACGTACGCACCGGCCATTCCGGATGCGCGCACAGCGCCTCGTACGCGACCACCGAGCCCAGCGAGTGGCCGATCATGACCCTGGTCTCGGGGCTCACGGCCTCCGCGACCCTTGTCTGGACTTGTTCTCGGATCGACGAGTTATTGAGATAAGTGCGGACCTGCTTCAAGTCGGCGACCATCGCCCGCTGAGTAAGCCCGACGAAGAACCTGGAGGCGCTGAGCACATTCAAGGCCCACTGGGTCGTGCGCGGGGTGCGTCCTCCCTTAGTTGTGCCATCCAAGCCCGCGCCATCCTCGATGCGCTCAGCCTCGCGTGCCCAGGCGCTCAGCAACTCCTGCTCGAAGGGATCATCAACGTCCAGGGCCGAATACGGAGGGTCCTCAGTCCCCTTGGTACCCTTTGGCCGGAACAGGTCACCGTAGAAGGCGCACGCGATGTCGACACCGTCGTCGAGCCTCAGACCGGCCCGGTTGAGCCCATCCTTCAGGGCGGGCAGCCAGACAGCTCTCAAGACGTTCTCACCTTTGTACTGCTGGCCGATCCCATGGATTCCCACGATCAGTGCCATGGCTCTCTCACCCCAAGTCGCCGGACCGGGTCAGCGCCCTTCGGCGTGCCGGCGAGATGCTGCCATGTGGCGAGGACTTTGAGAAGATAGAGAGCGCCTGGGCGACGCGATGCTACTCGTCCCTAGGCAATTGCTTCGATTTCGCGGGGAGTCGCGGCACACATCACGCATGCTGCAATCGCCCCGGTCGTGCCCAGCCAGGATCAGTCAGCCGTCCGTCCGAGCCGATTTGGAACGTGTACAGCGCACTTGCGCCTCCTCGGAGATCGCAGCATCACGAACTCCGTCGAAGTGGCCATTTGCGTCACGGCTGGATCGCGCTGCCCTCCCAGCTCATCGAGGCTGACCAGCCAGAACGCCGGTACTGCGTCGTGTCGGACCCTCGCAAGGACGCCTACCCACGTTCCAAACCGGCATCAGTCACCACCACGCGCTCCGCTGGTCGGCGACAACCTCGTCCGCGCACAAGTCTCAGCCTCGAGATGCCGCGCCGACCTCGCCAGTGCGGCGCCGCACACCAGCGACACGACCAGCGCGGCGATGGTCAGCTCGTACACCACGCCACGGACCCGGGTGTGGAACGATGTGCTCAGCGAGAGCGATAGTAGGAGAGCCGCACCTCGACCCCGGTTCCGTTGCCAGCCTCAGTCAGGGCGCGACCGCCGCTGGTCGGCGTCCATACCCATGGTCGGACGTGCCCGACGGCCACGTCACCCGCCGCGGCCTGCGCGATGAGCGCAGAACGGAGCTGGTCTCGGTATGCGCGGGCCTCATCGACATTGCCGAACTCGATTGGCACGGCGCGCTGCTGGCGGTCGGCACCGACAAGGCCGGCGACCTCCAGCGCTGGAGCGAGATCGTGCGGTGCGCCCTCGGTGTCGGGCATGGTGGCCGCTGGCGGCGGAGCGGTCGTTGTGGGTGCAGCGGGGGCGTCGCGGACCCGCAGCGCCTCCGTGCGCAGGCGCGCGTCCAACCGCACCATCAGCTTGCTGATGGTGTCGGCGGCCCAGCTAGCAACCTGTGTGGATTGCTGCTCGTCGGTGAGGCTGGCCGCCGGTCGGTGCAACCCAAGCCAGGACCTGATCCATGGGGCGTTGCGGTCCCAGTCCAGCCGCTCCCCCAGCTCCTGTTCGATTTCATCCCGGTCGTTGACCAGAAGATCGAACAGTCGCTTTGTCTGGTCAGCGGTTGGCATCTCAAGAACTACACCGACGCGAAGCCGGCCGTCGTTGATGAACGAGACCGCGTAGTGGCCAAAAGGGCCGGCCGCAAACGCGATGTAGTTCTCCGACCCCAGCTTCGGCCGGCGAAACCCCGGTCGCTGCTGGCTGACACGGTCCAACACCTGACGGAAGAACCGGTTGCGCAGGTCGACCGTCGTCGAGGCGAGAGCTGGTCGGCTCCGGCGTCGCGCCGCCGCGAGCTGGTCAGCGGGGGCAGCGGGTGGCGGTTCGCGGCCGCTTGCCTGCTGCCATAGTTGGGCGACCTCTGGATCCATCTGGTAGCTGGCCCCGCTCGACAACGACCGGACAGTCACCGGCCAGGCATCCTGGCCGAACAGCCGCTTGCAGAGTTTGGTCATCGCCCCCAGCTCGGCGCTGATCTGCTCGGTTCGGCTGCCGGTCTGCTCGCTCACTTCACGCAGCGATACCGGCCGCGGCGCCCGTTGCGCGGCCAGGTCAAGCAACGCCCTGGCGCCCGGGTAGGCCAGCTCGGCGCGCAGCAATTCGATCTTGCCGAGGGACCAGTGCGCGCTCGGTCTGGTGGACAGCGCCCGGATCGCGGCCTGGCTCACCAAGCGGCTGTCGTCGTCGATCGACCGTTGCAGGACCGCTCTGGCCTGCGCGGCCACCTCGCCGGGCTGCGCATGGAGCAGCCGGCCCAGCTCCGCAACCGCCCCGACCCGCTGCCAGGCCACCTCGCTGCTGACGGCCTGCAGGAGCTCGGGCGGCAGCACGCCCCGCGGGGAACGGCCGCTCTGGTTCTCCGGCTTGCCTGGAAACCGGGGGGCTCTGATCCCACTACCCACTGACTGGCCGTGCGTCCCGGGAAATTCCGGCTCGCTCGTCGGCTTGCCACGGACCCCTCTTGCCGCAGCCAGAAGCATCGTTCGGGCGCTATTGGCGTCCAGCCCTACCAAGTCCACGTAGATCCTGGTCCTGAGCAGCCCAGGCGGCTCAACATCGCTCACCCGAACGGGCAGCAGCAACCCACGCTCCCCGCTCGGGTCCTTAACGTAGAAGGCGCGCCACTCGGCCTCGCCGTGAACCGACTCGAGGTAGGGCGCCGACAGGACCACTACCAGCCGCTCGGCCGCGGTGGTGGCCTGCTGCATCCCGTGGGCCCAGTCGCGCCCAGGAGTGAAGTCCCACCCCTGGAACACGACCTGGTAGCCGTCGGCCTCGAGCTGCCAGGCGATCCACTCCGCCCAAGCACGGTCGGCGCTGGTGTAGGAGACGAAGAAGTCCGCCGCCTGCCCCATTCGCCCCCTCAGTCCACAAGGCGCTCCTCGCCGTAGGTCTTACCACAACGGACGAAGCGGTACGCGACCACCATGTCGGACCGACGATGGGACGATTTGAACGCAGGGAAGCAGCCACACGACCCGCTGGCGAAGCAGACGGCGACTGGCTACGCATGGGCGCCGGTCGTCGGGCCTTGTTCAGCGCACCCTCTTCAGCGCGCCGTTTGGAACGTGTACAGCGCACTTGCCTCCTCATTCGAGGCAGTGCGCCAACCAGCGTCCGGACGCCCTAGCCGGGACCCGCGGCGGCGAAAGCCGCAGCGTGCCGCACCAGCGCACCGGTGTGACCAGCATGGACGCGGCAACGGCGCCCCTTACCCTTCCAGGCACTCTCGCATGTGCCCAGCACACGTTCCTGATTTTCGTGGGCGTACCAGCCACGCGCAGCGGCCTAGGTCATGAGCAGCTCAGGCGGGTCCTCCGGCCGCTCGCGATCCGCGGCCTCCAGCGTGCCGGCCTCGACCAGCCGCCTGGCCGCGGAACCGGGCTCGACCCCCTGGTCGATCAGCGCGGCTATAGCCCCAGAGACCTGCGCAGCCGCCGCCGAGGTCCCGCTCCACTCGGCCCAGCCGGCGTCCAGGTAGGTGCTGACGACGTCCACGCCCGGCGCCCAGACGTTGACCCAGGGCCCGTGGTCGCTGTAGCTCCAGGGGGCGCCACTGGCATCAAGCGCTCCGACCGTGATCACCTCAGGAAGGGCGCCGGGCCAGCGCACCCGGCTCCCCCCACCGTTGCCTGCAGCGGCCACCACGACGCCATCCCGCTCCCGGTAGCGGTCGAGCACCGTGGACAGTGCCGGTGGTGGCCGGTCGTCCTCGGTGTAGCCGGCGAACGCAATGTTCAGGACCGGGCACGCCCGCAGCTCGGGCCGGTCCAGGGCCTGGATGACAAGGAACTCCTCGACCATGCCGTTGCCGTCCATCACCGGGCCGACGACCAGCCCGGCCTGGGGCGCGCGGCTGGCGATCAACCCAGCGACCAGCGCGCCATGCCCGAAGGCTTCGTTGGTTCGCCTGCCGGCCTGTTCCGGGGCCCGACCAAGCACCAGCGTCCTCTCGCGCAGCAGGGGATGGTCAACATCGGTGTCCAGGATGCCCACCCTGACCGGTCCCAGCTCGGCGGCCGTCAGGAAGCCAGGCGGCGGCGCGGCGGGCCTTGGCTTCTCGAAGTTGGCAAAGTGGTAAGTCTCGTGGCCGTGGTCGTACCAGGGTGGCCGGTGCTGAACGGCGAAGAGATGGTTGACCGACACCCGCGGGGCCGGCCCGGGCTCCTCCCGCAGCCGTGCCACCAGCTCGTCAACCTCCCGGCCTGGCAGCCGGTAACGCCGCACCCCGTCAGCCGCGTCGTAGCCCCGGCCCTCCAGTTCGACCCGGAGGGCCTCGTGGTCGGCGTCCTTCTCGACCACGAGCAGCTCATCGGCGCGCCAGAAGGTCTCCTGACCCAACGCCGCCGAGTTGTGGACCACGCCGGGCATCATGCTGCTCCTGTGGGCCATGCCCGCCCTCCCGCTCGTCGCCGCGCCGGCAGTGCGCGGGCCTGGTTACGGGCCTTCCTCGTCCTTGTACCATTCGCGCAGCCTTGCAACCAAGCTCAGTGCAAGAGGGAGGCGAGGATGGCTCGGACGTCGGCCAGTGGGGCACGCGAGCCGCGCGGCAACCTGCTGGTCGGCCGCCTGTTCGCCGCCTTTCTGGTCGCCTTGGTGCTGCTGTCCGTCTATGTCTTGCCCGGCCGGCTGGTCGCTCACGATATAGGTGCCGCCGGTGTCGGGCAGCTGAAGCCGTCAGAACTCCTCAAGGCCAAGGACGATGTCCGCAAGACTCTGCTGCAGGGCATCGGCGGCCTGCTATTCCTGGCGACCGCGTTCTTCACCTGGCGGCAGCTCCAGATCAGCCGTGAGAGTCAGATCACCGAGCAGTTCAACAAGGCGATCGACCATCTCGGCGGCGTTCAGGTGGACGTCCGGCTGGGTGGTATCTTCGCGCTCGAGCGGATCGCCAACGTCTCGGCACACGAGCGCGGCCCTATCGTCGAGGTCCTCACTGCCTACGTTAGGGGGCACGCGCCGCGACCTGCAGTCCAGGATGACACACCGGACCCGGCCATGCTCAAGACTCCGAAAGCGGACGTGCACGCGGCCATGATCGTGCTCGCCCGCCGCGCCTCCGGCGGGGAGCGCGGCGCCGACCTCGACTTGACCAGTGTCGACCTCCGGCGGGTCCACCTCGCCTCGCCCAAGGTGACGGTCGCGCAGCTCCAACGGGTCAACCTTCAGGAGGCGCTGCTGCAAGCCGCCAATCTGGAAGCTGCCAACCTAGGGAACGCCGACCTGTGGCGGGTCGACCTGCGCTGGTCCAACCTCCAATCGGCCAACCTCCACAAGGCCTATCTTCGTGATGCGGACGTGCGCGATGCGGACCTGCGCGATGCGGACCTGCGCGAGACGGAGCTGCAGGGCGCCGACCTGCGCGGCGCGAATCTCGAAGCGACTAGGCTGGAAGGCGCCCAGGCCGACGGGCGGACCAGATGGCCCGCCGGCTTCGTGGCCAGGGCAGAGGCCGCAGGCGTCCGCTTCGTCGAGGGCTAGGTAAAGTCCGCGACGTTCTTGCTGACGATTTGGAACGTGTCGGCGCACTTGCGCCTCCTCGGGGATCACAGCATCACGAAATCCGCAGAAGCGGCCATTTGCGACACCGCTAGATCGTCCTGCCTTCTTAGCTCAGTAAGGCTGACCAGCCAGAATGAGGCAACGGGTCGCGCGGACCCTCGCAAGGACGCCTATCCACCTTCCAAACCCGGCATCGGGCACCGCGACCCACTCTTCGCTGTCGGCGACACCCTCGGACGCGGTACAGGTTCCAGCCTGAGGTGCCCACCGCCGACCTCGTCAGAGTGCCGGAGCCGCACACCAACTACGATCCGACCAGCTCGTACACCACGCTACGGGACGTACCCTGGCAGCGAACCGTGCTCATCCTTAGACGGCGTTTCGCTCCCTTCGGGCTATGCAGTGGCGATGGGCGCCTTGAGCCTGTGTAAGCCAGCACGTTGCGCAGATCTGGCGAGCGTCAGGGCTGAAACATCCTAGGAGAGAACTGCGAAAGTCGTTCTCCCTGCTGAGGTATGTGATCTGGCAGGGACGGCGGGGCGCTACCCCACGATCAGGCTCGGCTTACCCCACTCAGCAGGCGAATCATGATCGGGGCTGCTCGGCGGCGGCGGCGCGGGCGCTGACCCAGCTCGCCCAGCTCGTGACCGTCGCGGTGCATTCGGTGATCTCGCTGTCGATCGGGAGGCCGGCGTTCGCGGCGGCACCGACGGCGCGGGCCAATGCGGTCGCGGCGCCCTCGGCTGCGGCTGCGGCGGCTCGCAGCTCGACGGGATCGGGTCGGATAGGGTTGGGCATGTCGGCACCTCCAGGGGTGTCGGCCATGCCCGGCGGGCCGTGCGAGCGGTCGCGCCGGGCGCTTCTGCGTAGCCCGGGGATACTATGCGCTATTAGGCTCTTGCGCCATATTATGCCATTGAGCAGGGGAAACGGCGCGAACCTGCATGGCTGAATGCGGCAATCCCCGGCAACATCAGGGCACGATGCCCTACCAGGACGATGACTTGCTCACCACGTCGGAGCTGGCCCAAGCGCTCCGAGTCAACGAGCGCACGGTGCGGAAGTGGCGCAACGAGAACACCGGCCC
>Ga0137374_10003610_pt1 | contig 18308 bp, 15 predicted proteins | sample SagtaG_20_FD_104811 | JGI IMG/M metagenome (GOLD analysis project Ga0137374, IMG submission 104811) | Vadose zone soil microbial communities from Sagehorn Ranch, Mendocino, California, USA - Sage1_R_100_16 metaG | ecosystem: Environmental > Terrestrial > Soil > Vadose zone | place: USA...
ATGAATCGAGAGCGCTCAACGGCCGCAGCGGTCCGATGATCATCGTCTCGGCAAGCGGCATGGCGACCGGCGGCCGGGTCCTGCACCATCTCAAGGCTTTCGCGCCCGATTCGCGCAACATGATCCTGCTTGCGGGATTCCAGGCGGCGGGCACGCGAGGCGCCGCGCTCGCTTCGGGGGCAACGGAAATCAAGATCCACGGCGAATACGTGCCGGTGCGGGCGGAGGTGGTGAGGATGGACAGCATGTCCGCCCATGCGGACTACACCGAGATTCTCGAATGGCTGCGCGGCTTCAAGCGCGCGCCCAGGCAAACCTTTGTCACGCACGGCGAGCCCGCCGCCGCGGATGAAATGCGCCGGCGCATCGAGGAAACCCTGGGCTGGAACGTGCGCGTACCGGAGTACGACGAAAAGGCGATGCTGCGATGAAGCGATCGACCCTGCATGGAGATCACGGAACGCTCAAGCTGCGCCGGCTGGGGATCGACACCTACACCGATCCCGTGATCTACATGCGCGCGGACTGTCACGTCTGCCGCGCGGAGGGTTTCGAAGCACGCTCGCGAGTGAAAGTGACGGTGGGCGGGCGCGGCATCATTGCCACGCTCAACGTGGTAAGCGATGCGCTGCTTGCGATTGACGAAGTCGCGCTGTCGGAGTTCGCATGGCGGACGGTCGGTGCAAGCGAAGGGGACGAGGTGCGCGTTTCGCATCCAGACCCTGTCGAGTCCGACAGTCGTCTGCGCGCCAAGGTGTACGGCGCGAGGCTGGACGCGGCCGACATGGAAGCGATCATCAGGGACGTGATCGGCGGGCTTTATTCCGACCTGCATCTCGCCGCTTTCGTGACGGCGTGCGCGGGAGACCGGCTCGACGAGTCGGAGACAGTCGCTCTCACGCGCGCGATGATCGGCGCCGGAGAGCGCATCCGCTGGGACTTCCCCGTCGTCGCGGATAAGCACTCGGTGGGCGGGCTGCCCGGCAATCGGACTACTCCGCTGGTCGTCGCCATAGTGGCGGACTGCGGAGTGCGGATTCCCAAGACTTCTTCCCGGGCGATCACTTCGCCGGCGGGAACCGCGGACACGATGGAAGTACTCGCGCCGGTGGACCTCGACGTTGCCGCGATGCGCAGAGTCGTGGAAAGCGAGGGCGGCTGCATCGTATGGGGCGGCGCCGTGCGCCTCAGCCCGGCCGACGACATCCTGATCCGGGTCGAGCGTCCCCTCGACTTTGACAGCGAAGGCCAGTTGGTGGCGTCGGTGCTCTCCAAGAAGGCGGCCGCCGGTTCGACGCATGTGGTGATAGATATGCCCGTCGGCCCCACTGCCAAGGTTCGAAGCAAGGCTGCGGCGCAGTCGCTGTCGGATCGGCTGCGGGCCGTCGGCGCAGCGCTGGGACTGCGATTGCGCATCGAGCAGACGGACGGCTCGCAGCCGGTCGGCAGAGGGATCGGCCCGGCGCTAGAGGCACGCGATCTGCTGGCTGTTTTTCAGAACCAGACCGACGCACCGCGGGATTTGCGCGAGCGCGCCATTCGCCTCGCCGCAGCCGTACTCGAGCTCGCGAACGCCGTGGCAGCCGGCCAGGGCGCTGCCATGGCGGCGAGCGCCCTCGACGACGGGCGCGCCTGGCGCAAGTTCCAGGCGATCTGCAAAGCACAGGGCGGTATGCGTGAGCCGCCATCCTCCTCCATTACGCATGTGGTCGAGGCGGCGTCGCGTGGCGCTGTCAGCGGTTTCGACAATCGCCGGCTTTCGCGCCTCGCGAAACTCGCGGGAGCGCCGAGCGCGGCAGCCGCAGGCCTGGAGCTCCACGTGCGCAGCGGCGATCTAGTCGCCTCCGGCCAGCCGCTATTCACCGTGCATGCGGAAGCGCCCGGCGAGCTTGCCTACGCGCTCGATTATCTCGCCAAGCATCCAGGAATCGTCATGCTGGACCCTGCCGAATGACGGCCGCAGTCTGCGCATTGCCGGGAAACGATTCGTTCGCGGCGCGGCTGCGCGCCGAGCTCGGCGCTGAAGCGCTGACTATGGAGTGGCGGCGCTTTCCGGACGGTGAGTCGTATCTGCGTTTCACCGGCTCATGTGTAGGAAAAGATATCGTTGTCGTCTGCACACTGAACGATCCTGATCCGAAGATCATGACGCTGCTCTTCGCGGCGCGCACCGCGCGCGAGCTGGGTACGCGGAGCATCGGGCTGGTCGCGCCATATCTCGCGTACATGCGCCAGGATCGGCGGTTCCACGACGGAGAGGCGGTGACTTCGACTCAGTTCGCGGCTTTGCTCTCGTCGTCCTTCGACTGGCTCGTGACTGTCGATCCGCATCTGCATCGGCATCGTTCGCTCTCCGAGCTGTACACGATTCCTGCGGAGGTAGCATCTGCGGCGCCGGCCCTGGCGCGATGGATTGCGGCAAACGTTCCAAAGCCACTGATCCTTGGCCCGGACTCCGAGAGCGAGCAGTGGGCCGCCGAGGTGGCGACCGCGTGCCGGGCGCCGCACGCCGTGATGAGCAAGACACGCCTCGGCGACCGCAGCGTCCGCATCGAGGCGCCTTCTCTTGCGCAATGGAAGGAACGCACCCCCGTGCTGCTCGACGACATCATCTCGTCGGCACGCACCATGGCGCTCGCGGCGAAGCGCGTCGCGGAGCAGGGACTGCGGGCACCCCTTTGCGTTGGCGTGCACGGCATCTTCGCCGAGGGCGCGCTCGACACGCTTCGCGAGGCTGGCGCGGAACGGGTCGTAACCAGCAACACGGTCCCGCACGAGACGAACGCCATCGACGTGAGCGCGCTTGTCGCCCACGCGATCGTAAATCTGCAGAAGATTTAGGTGGCCATGAGTCTCTATCTGCAACGCGGGCAAGCATAGGTGTGCTTCTCCGCATCAGCGAGCTTCGTCGCGGGCGCATCCCTGCTTGCCGTCGGCGCGATAACCCTCAAGAAAGCCGAGCGAAAGGCCGAACTGCCCTTCGCGGCAATTCCGCTCCTTTTCGGGCTGCAGCAGGTTCTCGAAGGGATCATCTGGCTCACGTTCCGTTTCGACACGCCGCTGCTCAATACTGTCATGACCAACGGTTATTCGCTGTTCTCGCACGTACTTTGGCCAATCTATGTGCCCTTCGCGGCTCTAGTGCTGGAGCCTGTCCCGTGGCGCAGAAAGACGCTTTACGCGTTCCTGGCCATCGGGACCACAGCTGCCCTTTACCTGCTGATCAATATGGGGCGTTTTCCGATCACATCGCAACCGGTCGGCGGACACATCGAGTATGTCTCCCCGCATTTCTACGTCGCCGTAGTGATGGGTTCCTATCTAGCGGGGACTTGCCTCAGCATGCTGTTCTCGAGCCACAGAGTCGTGAACGTCTTCGGGGTTGTTGCGCTGCTGTCGTTCGTCGCTGCGTACCAGATCTATACCTTGTGGTTCATCTCGGTGTGGTGCTTCTTCGCAGCCATGGTGAGCGCGGTCGTCTATTTGCACTTCCGCACGCGCGAGCGTCGCGCGGTGCCGGCATGAGCCTCAAACGTTTAAAAGGGAAAACATGCAAGCCAGAGATGTAATGACGAGATGGGTCGCAACCATCGGGCAGGACGCTACGGTCAGGGAAGCGGCGAAGCTGATGCTCGAGCGAGGGGTGAGCGCGCTTCCAGTGCTGGACCAGAAAGATCGGCTCGTCGGGATCATCAGTGAGGGCGATCTCGTGCGCCGGGCGGAGCTCGGCACCGACCAGGCGCGCTCGTGGTGGCTGCGGCTGCTCGCCATGACCGGCGAGAGTGCCGCTGCAGACTATGTGAAGACGCACAGTACACGGGTGCGCGACGTGATGACCAGCCGTGTTGTTTTCGTCACGGAAGCGACGCCTCTCGAGAAGATCGCGCTCTTGCTTGAGAAGCATCGCATCAAGCGGGTTCCGGTGCTCCGGTCGGGGCAACTGGTGGGCATCGTGAGCCGCGCCGACCTGGTGCGCCGGCTTGCGATTGCATCACCTGCGAGGCTGCCGGCATTGGCCGACGATCGCTCGCTAAGGCGAAAGATGCTGAAGCGGCTGCGGGAAAGCGGCGTGGACGCCACTTACCTCAATGTATTGGTTTCCGGCCGGGTGTTGCACCTATGGGGCGGACTGCGGTCCGACGCGGAACGGCAGGCGCTTCGCGTCGCGGCGGAGGGAGTGCCGGGCCTGCGTAAGGTCGAGGATCACACCTTCATCATGCCTCAACGCCTTCAAGGCTCGTTGGGAGCGCAGTAGCCTGTGGTTAGCACCCGTGATGGCGATGTGCGCGTTGCCCTTGGGAGGAAGGTTCGACGCCTGTTCCTTTCGCTGCGAAGTCGGCGGGCGCTACCTCGAAACGGCGGCGGTTGTCTTCGTTCTCGAAGAAGTAGACGCGGCCACCGTAGTAGGCAGTGATCGCGTGGGTACTGTCAATGGATTTGCCGCTCACCGGGTCGATTGCTTTGCCGGCGCTCGAATCCTCGCGATGATCGCCATGCCCGCCTTGGTGGCTCCCGCCGTGGCTGTGCCCGCCCGCGCGGCCAAAGCCGTGGCCGCCCCTCCAGGCGAATATGAACCACACCCCGATGGCGAGGATTACCCAACCGACATTTTGCGAAAGCCATTCCATATCGAACCTCCGTTTCAGATCGATCTTGCGCGCTGGCAGCGGGCACGATTTGACGTGGATCAAGCAATCCCGCTTCCCGAGCAACATGCAGCCTCGCGGCACATCTGCTGACTTCGCACTGCTGTTCGCTGCGTTCGCAGCGGCGCTCGGCTTCGGCACGCTGATCCCTCTCGTGCCGGTCTACCTGGCGGCGAGTGGCGCAGACGTCGCCTGGCACTCGGGGGCGCTGCCGGCGGTGTTCCTTGCGGCAGCGTCCGTTTCGGCGCCCTTCTGGGGCCATCTCTCGGACCGCGTGGCGCGGCGCTTTGTGGTGATGGCGGGCTCCGGCGGTGCGGCGCTCGCAGTCATTCCGTTCCTCCTGGGGCACGGGTTAGCAAAGCTGTACGTGTTTCAAGTCCTGGCCGGACTCTCTTACGGCGCGGTAGCGCCGTCGGCGCTCGCCCTGCTTTACGAAATGGGAGATTCAGACCGGCGTGCCCGCCGTGTGGCATGGTTTGGGGCAGCGACGATCGGCGGATTTCTCACGGGGCCTGCGCTGGGAGGCTGGCTCGCGGCGCTCGCTGAAGGCGCGGCCGGGTTGCCGGTGCATCGGGTGGTGCTGGGGGCACTAGGCGCGCAGTCCGTAACCGCCGCCGTCGCCGCCGTGTTCGTGCACCTGACGGCCGCTACGTCTGTCAGGCCGGCGGGCTCATTCGATCAGCCGCTCGCGACTCGGGAGACTCGCACTGCGATGGCAGCCCTCCTGGCAGCCACGCTTGCCTCGTTCATGATTGGTAGTTTCGAGATTGCAACCGCGCTGCATCTGCGCGGCCCGCTGGCGTTAGGCAGCCGTGACGTGGCCGCACTGTTCATTACTTGCAGTGCCGCGATGGGAATTACCCAACTGGTGTTCCTGTCGCGCATCTCATCCGCTGTGTCCCGCGTCCCCTTGGCGCTCGCTCTAGTCGCGGGCAGTGGCGCATTACTGGCCGCGATGCCTCTGGCCGACTCGTATTTCGCCACGCTTTCGCTTGCCAGTCTCATCGGCGCTTCGCTGGGACTGGCAGTCGGGCTGCTTGGCCTGCAGATTGCAACAGCCGCCGGCGCGCGCCGAGGCTTTGCATTGGGCCTGCAAAACACTGCCTTCAATGCTGGCCAAGCGGTCGGATCGATGCTGGGCGGCATTCTGTTCGCTTCTCTGGGCGAGGTCGCACTCGCCCTATTAGGCGTAGGAGTAGTCCTGTTGTCCCTTGCGCTACATGGTGCCGGGCGTCTCGGGCGGCTTTGACGCTAATCAATCGGGCCTTGCAGCAGGGCACCACAATGACAGCCCGCATAACTCCTTGGGGATCTCGCATCGCGCTCGACCTCCCGATTTGACTTGGATCAATAGCGCGACGCGGCAGCGCAGCAAAATGTGCTCATTCGACTAGGGAGAGCTTTATGCAATGGCTGGCAGAAAACTGGGTTTGGGTGCTTGTAATCGCCGCGTTCATCGGAATGCACATCTTCGGCCATGGCGGGCATGGCGGGCGCGGTGGCGGAGGGAAGAAGGAACGCGGCCCCGGCGACGGGCGTGCTGCCGGGCTTTCCGCTCATCGCCACTGAATTTCGAACGGCGAAGGAGAGCGATCGTGACCAAGGATCCGGTTTGTGGAATGCAGCTCGAGCCAGCAAAACCTGCGGGCCAGACTACCTACGCAGGCAAAACCTACTACTTCTGCTCGGCGCAATGCCAGCGGGCGTTCCAGCAAAACCCGCAGAAATACGCGACGCCGCCATCGCAGCGCGGATCGTAGCGAAAGGAAATCATTCGATGAGGACGGTAACGCTTGAAATCCTGGGATTATTCGACGAGCTGGACCATCTCGGGGTCGAGAAGCGCATCGGCGGGATGCCGGGAGTGCATCACGCGGCGGCGAATCCCGCTTCGGGAAGCGTCACCGTGCATTACGACGACAGCGTGACAAGCGAGGCGGCGCTGCGCGAAGCCATCCGCCAATGCGGCTATCACTGCCGGGGAGAGGCGCTGCCCGACCATTTGTGCAAGCTCGCAGAGCCGCACGCGCACGCTGGACATGCGGCACATCCCAACGTGGGCGAGATGGCGCACGAGATGGGCCATGGCGCGGGCCACGACATGCAGGCGATGGTGCGCGATATGCGCAAGCGCTTCTGGGTAAGTCTGGTGTTTGCGCTCCCGATCTTCGTCTATGCGCCAATGGGCGGAATGTTCACGCCGCCCGCGCCGCCGTTTGGCCTCGAGCTGAACGTCTGGCTGTTCTTTCTGGCGACCGCGGCAATCATCTATCCCGGATGGCCGTTCTATGTCGCGGCGTGGCGCGCCCTTCGCAACGGCGTTCTGAATATGGCCGTTCTGGTCGTGCTCTCGGTCGGCACGGGTTACTTGTTCAGCGTGGGCGCGACTTTCCTCTTCGAGGGCGAGCAGTTCTACGAAGCGGCCTCGGTTCTGCTGGTCTTCATTCTCCTCGGACACTGGCTGGAGATGCGCGCCCGCGCCGGCGCTTCGGAAGCGATTCGCAAGCTCATGAATCTGGCCCCTGCGAAGGCCCGGATCATTCGCGGCGGCGCCGAAGTCGAGATCCCGACCTCGGAAGTGAAAGTCGGAGAGACGGTAGTGATCCGGCCGGGCGACAAGATCCCGGTCGACGGCAAGGTGCGCGAAGGCGAGTCGCAGGTGGACGAGTCGATGCTCACCGGCGAATCGATGCCCGTGAAGAAGAAGCCGGGCAGCGCGGTAATCGGCGGCACCATCAACAAGAGCGGCGCGTTCCGCTACGAAGCCACCAAAGTCGGCGCCGATACGGCGCTTGCGCAGATCGTGAAGCTCGTACAGGAAGCGCAGAACTCTAAGGCCCCCGCGCAACTGCTCGCTGACCGCGCCTCGCAGTGGCTGGTGCTCATCGCGATCGCAATCGGCCTCCTCACCTTTGGCTACTGGTTCGGCATCGCTGGGCGACCAGTGCTGTTCGCGCTGACGCTGACGATCACGGTGTTCGTCATTGCGTGCCCGGATGCGCTTGGACTGGCTACGCCGATGGCGGTGATGGTAGGCACCGGACTTGGCGCCGGCCACGGCATCCTGATCAAGAACGCCGCGGCGCTCGAGAACGCGACCAAGCTCGACGTAGTGGTTTTCGACAAGACGGGAACGCTGACACTGGGCGCACCCGAGGTGGTGGAGGTCGTTTCCACCCCGGGTTTCTCGGACGAACAAGTGCTCGCGCTCGCCGCCGCGGCGGAACAGGGCTCCGAGCATCCGCTTGCGCAAGCCATCCTCAAGCGTGCTCAGGGGCTCGAGCTCGGAGCCATGAGGGAATTCACCAATATCGACGGGCAGGGCGCACGCGCCCGCGTTGACGGCCGTCAAGTCTATCTCGGGAACCGCAAGCTGATGGATGCGCAGGGTGTCGCGGTGGCAACGCTGGCAAAGGACTCCGAGCGGCTGCAGGGGGCCGGGCGCACGGTGGTGCATGTCGCCCAGGACGGTACTCTCGCGGGCCTGATCGCCATCGCCGATGCACCGCGGCCGACGTCAAAAGAAGCATTGCGGCGGTTGCGCGAGCGGGGCGTGCAGGTCGCGATGCTGACCGGGGATAACCGCGGCACAGCCGAGCGCATCGGACGCGAGCTCGGCATCGACATCGTGTTCTCCGACGTGCTGCCTGGAGAGAAAGCGGCGAAGATCAAAGAGCTGCAGGCGCAGGGCAAGCGCGTCGGCATGGTTGGCGACGGCATCAACGACGCGCCGGCGCTCACGCAGTCAGAAGTCGGCTTCGCGATAGGCGCCGGCACCGACGTGGCGATGGAAAGCGCCCAGGTGGTTCTGATGCGAAGCGATCCGCTCGACGTGGTGCGCGCGATCGAGCTGTCGCGCGCCACGCTGCGCAAGATGCATCAGAACCTGTGGTGGGCGGTGGCTTACAACGTGATCGCGTTCCCGCTCGCAGCCGGGGTCCTGTACCCGTTCACGCTGTCTCCCGAGGTCGCCGCGCTGGCGATGTCCGGGAGCTCGGCGCTGGTTGCCATTAACGCGCTGCTGCTCAAGCGCACGCGCCTCGCCGGCAGGGATCCCGGGGCTCCGGTGGATGCCGCGCAGCCGGTCGCAGAGGCGGCATGACATGAATGCACCCAACGAACTGAAGCTTCCGGCAGTGTCCATGGAGGCGCGCCCTGCTAGTTTTCTTGAGCAGTGGACGTCGTACTGGATCGATGCTGCGCAGCGCAGTGTCCTGTTCCTGGACGTGCTGCGCGAGCACGCGAACAATATGCTCGAGCACGAGCGCAAAGGCTTGCCGCCGCTCCTCGACTTCGACTACGAATTCCTGCTTGATGCAAGGACCTTCGAGCGTCCTGCCAATTACGCGCTGTTGTGCATCCTCGGCGCGCACGGCGAGCGCATGGAGGATTGCCTCGACCCGGCAAAGCCGCCGGTGATCGTGCTCGACCCGCGGGCCGGCCACGGGCCGGGAATCGGCGGGTTCAAGCGCGATTCCGAAGTCGGCATCGCGCTGCACGCGGGGCATCCGGTTTACTTCGTCGTTTTCTTCCCCAAGCCCTGCGAGGGGCAGACGCTCGAGGACGTTCTCAAGGCGCTGCGCCGCTTCGTCGAGGAAGTCGCGCGCAGGCACTCCGGACGGGCTCCAGTCGCCTACGGCAACTGCCAGGCAGGTTGGGCGCTCGCGCTGCTTTCGGCGGACTGCGAGGGGCTGATCGGGCCCGCGGTGCTGAACGGCTCGCCGCTCTCCTATTGGGCGGGAGAATCCGACGTCAATCCCATGCGCCTTGGCGGAGGACTCGCGGGTGGCGCGTGGCTCGCGCGCTTCATGGCGGATGTCGGAGCCGGCGAGTTCGACGGCGCCTGGCTGGTGCAGAACTTCGAGGGCCTGAATCCGGCGCACTCGCTCTGGAAAAAGTATTACGACGTGTACGCAAAGATCGACACCGAGCGCGAACGGTTCCTCGACTTCGAGCGCTGGTGGGCCGGCTATTACTTTCTCGGCCGCGAAGAGATCGTCGCGATGGTCGAGAACTTGTTCATCGGCAACAAGCTCGAGCGCGGCGAGCTGCGGCTATGCCATGGCTGCACCGTGGATCTCGCGCGCATCCGCAATGCGCTCGTGATCTTTGCCTCGAGGGGCGACAACATCGCGCCGCCGCACCAGGCGCTCGCCTGGCTGCCTGCCGTTTATGCCGACACGGCCGCCCTGAAGGCCGCAGGGCAGCGGATCGTCTATCTGCTCAACAACAAGGTCGGGCATCTCGGCATCTTCGTGTCGGCGAAGGTGGTGCGTTTCGAGCACCGGGCGATCCTCGAGAGCCTGTACGACATCGAGCGCCTTGAGCCCGGGCTCTATGAGATGCGCATCGACAATCCGACCGGAGATCCCGACTGCAAGAAGCCGCAGTATTCGGTCACGTTCGTGCCGCGCCAAGTCTCTGACATTCGCTACGAGTACCCGAAGCATCGCTTCGAGCGGGCGCGCGCGGTGTCGGAAGCAAACGAGAAGCTCTACCGCGAATACCTGAGTCCCTGGGTGCAGGCTGCCGCGACGCCGTGGCTCGCCGAATTCGCCAAATGGGCGCATCCGATGCGGGCGAGCCGCTGGATGTGGTCGGAAACCTTTATGCCATGGATGAACTGGGTAGCGTTCGCCGCGCCGGTCGTGCGGCAGAACCGGATGCCGGCCGGCGAAGACAATCTCTTCAGGGAAATGGAGCGAGGCGTGGCGGAGGTTGTCACCGCCGGCCTGGACGCCGGCCGGCGCACGCGCGATGCCGCGCAAGAATCGGCTTTTGCCGCGCTCTACGATTGAAAAGGAAAGAAGCAACAGTGTCAGGTCGCTGCCACGCTCTATTGATTCACGTCAACTCGGCCTGAATCCCACGCGGTACTGTCTTAGGCAAGGAGACATAGACATGTGGTACCGGATTCTTCCGTTTGTCTTGGGTGCTCTGATTTCGCTGAATGCGCTCGCGCAAATTGCCGCTCAGAAGGACAGCGCGAACGGCGTGACGGTGACGGTCACGCCGGGCAATCTGGCAGGCGACGCGAAGGTCTGGGATTTCGCCGTCGTGCTCGATACGCACAGCCAGGATATCTCCGACGACCTCGCGAAGAGCGCGGTCCTGAAGGACGACAAGGGCAACGAGTTCAAGGCGATCGGATGGGAAGGCGCCGCGCCGGGCGGACATCACCGGGCCGGCGTGCTGAAGTTCAACCCCGTTACGCCGCGGCCGCAGGCGGTCGAGTTGCGCATCGACCGGCCGGATGAAGCGAAGGCCCGCGTTTTCCATTGGAATCTCCAATGAGCCGCATCACGGCTCTGGCGGTTCTTGGTGAGCGCGCTTGCGATTATTGACCTGCATCAATCCGAGCAGTCACCGCAGGCATAGGCTAATTACCTAGGCATTTGCGAAGAATTCGGGAATGGAGAACCACATGGACACGCAAGTCAACTACACGCCAGACTTTTCTCTCGAAGTGGACGGAGTTAAGGGCATGTGCCCTGCGGGCGAGGTCTACGCCAAGGAGAAAATCGCCGAAAAGAAAATCCCCGTCTTTTCCTGCGAGGGCCCTTGCATCAGGGGAGAAATCGCCAGGCAGGCAGCCAACCTGGTGGCAAAGGAAATGTCGTCGCTTGCGCGCGCTTGCCACGCGGAGACGTTCTTTGTTCCGCATTCATCGATGAAGCGCTGGATCGCCGAAGCGGACAAAACTGTCGTGATCGACGGATGCTTTCTGAAATGTCATGGGCGCGTGCTGAAGAACCTTATCGGAGACGAGAAAGTGGTGCATATCGATGCGCTTCCACTCTACAGAAAATACACCGACGTCTTCCTCGCGGATGACGTGCCCGAGGACGAGCGCAAACAGGTCGCACGGCAGGTGGCCGACAAGGTCATTGCCGTCCTCAAGCAACAAGGTATTCAATAGCTGCGGCTGACGAAGGGAGCGCATCGTGTCTCACCTTACCCCTCGAGAAAGAGAACTCGTGGCGCTTGGCGCGGCGATAGGAAGCAACTGCGAGACCTGTATCGAGTATCACGTCCCTCAGGCGAAGAAAGAAGGTCTGACGGACGCGGAGATCTCCGAGGCGATACGGCTGGCGGACAGAGTAAAGCAAGTGCCTGCGCGCAGGGTTCTCAGCGCTGCCGCCCGCTTGCTACCGGGACAGCCATTGGAGTCTCGCGTGGAAGGCACCCAGTCCTCTGAATCCACAAAGGCCGTCACGGCGGGTTAGCATCGAGACGACCATTACCACGCCGCACTGGCAGCGCACGCTCGCGCTGCGTGCCTGGATGGAGAGGCCGCGAGGGGGCTCCTGAAGTTCAAGGGCTTCGAGCCTTCGCAGGCGCTTGAGCTGCGGATTCAGAGGGCAGGCGAGAATGCCCCTCGTGTTTTCCGCTGGGATTTGAAGTAAACCGCAAGGACGTCACATGGCAACGACGAACCAAGCACTACGCACTGGTACAGCGTTCGCGATCACCGTAGGCGTGGCTTATGCTACGTGCGCGCTGTTCTTCTGGCTGTGGACGGAAACGGCGATGAATCTCATGAACGCGCTTTTTCACGGCCTGGATTTCCGCAAGCTGCAGAGCGGCGGCGGAGGCTTCGACTTCGGCGGATTCGCCTACGCGCTCGTAGCATTGATCGTCTGGGCTTTCGTGCTGGGCACGCTTTTCGGATGGATGCACGGCCCGCACAAAGGAACAGGCGCGGAGTGATCATGCCCGCATTGATGGACACGAAGAAAATCACCACCCCCGTTCTTTTGGGATCATATTTCCTCTGCACCATGAAAGCCGCGCGGTACTGAACGCCTCCATCGCAGACGCCTTCGATTATCTCGACGATTTCAAGCGGCTCTCCGCCCACATGGAGAAATCGTCCGGGATGATGATGGGCTCGAAGATGGCGATCGAGACGGACGAGCGAGGCGGGCGCGCAGTGGGCTCGAAGGTCCGCATGGTCGGAAAAATGATGGGGATGACGCTGGCGCTCGAGGAGGTTGTAACGGAGCGGCAGCCACCCTTCCGCAAGGCATGGCAGACCGTCGATGCGAAGCTGCTCGTCATCGCGCAGTACCGGCTCGGCTTCGAACTCACTCCGGACGGCGCGAGGTCGAGGCTGCTTGTATACATCGACTATGCCTTGCCGGAGAAACCGCCGGCCCGATGGCTCGGGCTGCTCTTCGGTCGAGTCTACGCGCGGTGGTGCACCAGGCGCATGGCGCGAGATGCCGCGGCGAACTTCACGCCGGCCCGCCCGCACTAGATTCCGAGAGGATCTCTACCCGAAATAGAGGCCCCGAAAGGGATCCTTTGCCCCTCGACGGACGTCGAACCGGCGGCTGGGGTATGATCAAGACGTGACACGACGGCTGTTTCGCCTGCTGATTCTCCTTGCGGTGGCACTTGCCGTGCCGCTGCAGGGCGCCGCCGCCGTGAGCGTCGGGCAGTGCATGGCGCTCGGCCATCACGACATGGCGGACGGGCACTCGCAGGCGCATTCGGGCGCCGATCACGGCGCTTCCGGTCATCACCACGGCGACCACGAAAAGACCCATGGCGGCGCGCATTGCGGCCCGTGCGTGGCGTGCTGCGCTTCGGTGTCGATCGCCGGTTCAGTTACGCTCTTCTCTCCAGCCGCGCCCGCCCGCGCGGCGGAAACCGTTCCGCTTCAATTTCTCGCCGGCGTTCTGCCGGACGAGCTCGACCGGCCTCCGCTCGCTCTCTGACGTCTGATTGAGGTTGGCGCGCGTTTTTGCGCGCCCCTCTTTTGTGCACCTCGTGCTGCACGTTAACGTTGAGAGAGCTATGCGTCGAATCTTGATTATCTTTTTGCTGTTGCTCGCGCCGCCGGTATGCGCCGATGACACGCTGCGCGACGCCGTGGAACGCGCCTGGGCGCGGCAACCTGTGTATCAGGCCCAATCGGCGCGCGCCGAGGAGTTCGCAGCGAAACGCGACGCCGCGCAGGCCTTGTTTCCCGAGCCGCCCAGCCTGAGCATCGGTAACCGCAGCGACCGCCTGAACCGTAACGAGGGACAGAGCGAGTGGGAGGCCGGGATCGCCTTGCCGCTGTGGCTGCCCGGGGAACGGGGACGCCAAGGCGCAATCGTCAGCGCCGAGCGCGATCAGTACGGCGCCGCGCTCGTGGCGGCGAAGCTGAAGCTTGCCGGCGAAGTGCGTGACGCATACTGGCACGTGCGGCTCACCGAAAATGAGTTGGCGCTTGCGCGGCGCAAGGTGGAGGAAGCGGCGGTGCTGGCGGGCGATGTCGAGCGTCGCGTCAAGGCCGGCGATCTATCGCGCGTTGACCTCAACCAGGCGCAGGCCGCGGAACGCCTGGCGCGCGCCGCGCTGACCGAAGCCGAGATCAAGACTTTCAGGGCGAGGCAGACCTTCAACCTGCTGACAGGGTTGAGCACCCTGCCCAGCGGCGAAGAGATCTTGTCCGCGCAAGCCACCATAGCTGATGACCATCCTCTGCTCGCGCCGCTGCAACGGGCGGTGGCTACCAACCAGGCCAAGCTCATTCTGGCCGCGCAAAGCTTGCGCAACAATCCGGAGCTCGAGTTGGGCGTGCGGCGCGAGCGGAATACGTTCGACGATGCTTACGCCAACTCGGTTGAAGCGCGCTTCCGGCTGCCGTTCGCGACCGATGCGCGTAACAGGCCGCGGATTGCCGCCGCCAATGCGGAGCTGATCGAAGCACACGCCGCTTTCGGGCTTGAACGCAGGAGGCTCGCCGCGGAAGTTGAGGCAGCGCGCCGGGAATTCGAGCAGGCGCGCGCCGTGGTGCAATTGACCGAAACGCGCTTCGCGCTCGCCGCCGACACGCAACGCCTGCTGGCGAAGGCTTTCGCCTTGGGCGAGGTGGATTTGTTCACCCGCCTGCGCGCGGAAAACGAGCGTTTCGAGTCCGAACTGAATTTCACGCGCGCCAAGCTGGAAGGAGCACGCGCTGTCGCCCGTATGAATCAGGCTTTGGGAGTATTACCATGAAAGGGTCATTCGGATTGCTAGTGGCGCTGGCGCTATTGCCGCTGATCGCTTTTGCTGACGAAGGTCACGGCGGTCATGGCGCGTCGCCGTCGGCGCCCTCCGCCACGCTCGCGCCGCGTGTCGAAGCGCAATCGGAGAGTTTCGAACTGGTCGGGGTGCTCGAAGGCGGGAAGCTCACCCTCTACCTCGATCGCTTCGCCACCAACGAACTGGTCACAGGGGCGGCGATCGAAATCGAGAGCGGCGCATTCAAGGCAACAGCGCAGTCGAGCGGTGAAGGCATCTACACCGCACCCGCCGCCGCGCTGACGGAGCCGGGCCAGTACCCGCTGGTGTTCACGATACGGACTGCCGGTGAAACCGACCTGCTCAACGGCACGCTCGGCGTTCTCCCGCCGCCGGGCGCCTCCAGCCACGCGCGCGACCGGACCGAGTGGCTGGTCTGGATCGCCGGCGCCCTGATCGCGCTGGCCGGCATCGCGTGGCTGCTGCGCCGCAGAATGGCGCGCAGGGCAACGGCATTGGCGGTTCTCGCAGTTGCCCTCGTCCCTGCGTTGCTTGTGGTCGCAACTTCGGTGCACGCGGACGAAGGCCACGGCGCGAACAAGAAGGGCACAGCAGCCTACGCGCCAGCCGGGGAAAGCGGGAGCGCCACCGCGCAGCGCCTCGCCGATGGCAGCGTGTTCATGCCCAAACCCGTGCAGCGCCAGCTCGGCATCCGCACGGTGGTCGCCGAGACCCGCGAGCTCGCGCAGAGCATCGAGCTGAACGGGCGCGTGGTGGTCGATCCCAATTTCGGCGGGCGTGTGCAATCCAGCCAGTCCGGGCGCATCGAACCCGGGCCGCGTGGGCTTGCAACGCTGGGGCAAAAGGTGAAGAAAGGAGAGGTACTCGCCTACATCAAGCCGGTCGCCAACGCCATCGAGCTTGGCAATCAGCGCGCGCAACTCGCTGAGCTCAACGCCCAGCACACACTTACCGAGAAAAAGGTGAAGCGCCTGGAAACCCTCGAAGGCAGCGTGCCGCAGAAGGAGATCGACGCGGCGCGCGCGGAACTCGCGAGTCTCGTCGAGAAAAAGGCGGCGGTCGGCGCTAGCCTCTTTAAACGCGAAACTCTGATCGCGCCCGTATCGGGCGTCGTCAGCGCCGCGTCCGCCGTCGCCGGCCAGGTTGTCGAAGCGCGCGAGGTGCTGTTCGAAATCGTGGATCCGCAGCGCCTGATGGTGGAAGCGCTCGCCTACGATCCGGTCGTGCTCGCGGATATCGGGGGTGCGAGCGGTGTGCTGCCCGCCGGCGCGGCGCTGCCGCTTGTGTTTGTCGGCGGCGCGCAGCAACTGCGCGAGCAGGCGCTGCCGCTGCTGTTCCGCATCAAGCCGCCCTCGCCACCGCTCGTGATAGGCCAGCCGCTCAAGATCGTGGCCCAGACCAAGCGCACCATCAAGGGGGTCGCGGTACCGATCGCGGCGTTCACTCGGAACACTTCGGGCGAGACCGTGATCTGGATTCACGCCAGCGCGGAACAATTCGTCCCGAAGAAAGTGCGTTTCCAGGCGCTCGACGGCGGCAACGCCGCGGTCACCGAGGGGCTCGCCGCGGATGAGCGCATGGTGATCCAGGGCGCCGCCACGCTCGCACAAGTGCGTTGAGGCGGAGCCATGTTCAACCTGGTCGTCGACTGGAGCGTCAAGCAGCGGCTGTTCGTGCTGGCGGCTTCGCTGCTGATCGTTTTCTACGGCGGGCTGACCGCGCGTCAGATGACGGTGGATATCTTCCCGGATCTGAACAAGCCCACCGTGACGCTGCTCACCGAGGCGGGCGGCATGGCCCCGGAGGAAGTCGAGCAACTGGTGACTTTCCCGGTCGAAACCGCGATGAACGGCATGCCCGGCGTGACGCGGGTGCGTTCGGTGTCAGGCATCGGGCTGTCGCTGGTGTTCGTGGAATTCGACTGGGGCACCGAGATTTTCCGCAATCGCCAGCAGGTCGCCGAGCGCCTGTCGCTGGTGAAAGAGCAGCTGCCCGAAGGCATCGCGCCGCAGATGGGGCCGATCGCCTCGATCATGGGCGAGATCATGCTGATCGCGCTGCCCGCCGACCCGGCGCGCGTGAATCCGATGCAGGTACGCGAGTACGCCGACTGGGTGCTGCGCCCGCGGCTGCTCACCATTCCGGGGGTGGCGCAGGTCATTCCGATCGGTGGCGAGGTCAAGCAGTATCGCGTCGAGCCCAATCCAGTGCAGATGCAGGCGTTGGGACTGACGCTCGAGCAGATCGAGGCGGCGCTCAAGAATTACGCCGCCAACACCAGCGGCGGGTTCCTCGAGCAAAGCGCGCGCGAGTACCTGATCCGCAACATCGGCCGCACTTCGCGCCTCGCCGACCTGCAGAACCTCGCCATCACTGCAAAAAACAACCAGCCGATCCTGCTCAAGCAGGTGGCGCAGGTGAAGTTTGCCGCCGGGGTGAAGCGCGGCGACGCGAGCTACAACGCCGGGCCCGCAGTAATCCTGTCGGTGCAAAAGCAGCCCGCCGCCGACACCGTCAAGCTGACGAAAATTATCGAGGCCGCGCTGGCCGACCTCGGCCGGTCGCTGCCGGCGGGCATGTCGCCGCCGCAGGTCATTTTCAGGCAGGCCAACTTCATCCAGGCCTCGATCAACAACGTCCAGGAGGCGATGCGCGACGGCGCGATCATGGTGGCGGTGGTGCTGTTCCTGTTCCTGCTCAACTTGCGCACCACGGTGATTTCGCTTACCGCGATCCCGATGTCGATCCTGATCACCGCGCTCACGTTCAAAGTGATGGGGCTCTCGATCAACACCATGACTCTCGGGGGCCTGGCGATCGCGATCGGCGTGCTGGTGGACAACGCCATCGTCGGGCTGGAGAACATCCTGCGGCGGCTCAAACGCAATATCGCCGACCGCGCGTTCAAGCCGGCGCTGGAAGTGATCGCCGCAGCCACCAAAGAGGTGATGTCCAGCATCGTCTACGCGACGGTCATCATCGTGCTGGTGCTGGTGCCGCTGTTCGCGCTCTCCGGCATCGAGGGCCGCTTGTTTGCGCCGCTCGGCGTGGCATCCGTCGTTTCCATCCTTGCCAGCCTGCTGGTTGCAGCGACGCTCACCCCCGTGCTGTGCTACTACCTGCTCGCCGGGGGCGCCGCGGCCTCCGCCGGCGACGATGCGAAAACCCCATGGTGGTCGCTGCGCTTCAACCTGCGCCCCAAAGAGGAATACAGCCCGCTGGTGAAAAAACTCAAGCAATGGGATACACCGGTCCTTTACTGGTCGTTCGATCGCGCCAGGCTGCTGCTCGCGGCCGCCGTTGCGGCAGTGCTGCTCGCCGCCGCGACGGTGCCGTTCTTCCCGCGCTCGTTCCTGCCGCCGTTCAACGAGGGCACGCTCACCATCAACCTGCTGCTCAACCCGGGAACCTCGCTCGGCGAATCGAGCCGCATCGGCACCCAGGCGGAGCTCCTGATCAGGCAGGTGCCGGAAGTCCTTCAGGCCGGGCGCCGCACCGGGCGCGCGGAGCTGGACGAGCACGCGGAAGGCGTGCATTACTCCGAGATCGACGTCGAGCTGAAGCGCTCGCAGCGCAGCCGCGACGCTGTGCTGCAGGACATCCGCAAGCGCTTGAGCGTGCTGCCCGCAGTGGTCAACGTCG
>Ga0137374_10003630_pt1 | contig 18268 bp, 20 predicted proteins | sample SagtaG_20_FD_104811 | JGI IMG/M metagenome (GOLD analysis project Ga0137374, IMG submission 104811) | Vadose zone soil microbial communities from Sagehorn Ranch, Mendocino, California, USA - Sage1_R_100_16 metaG | ecosystem: Environmental > Terrestrial > Soil > Vadose zone | place: USA...
CCAACCGCCGGCCGAGCTCCCGCCCCAGATCCACCGCGATGCCGCGATATTCGCCGCTCGCCGCGTCCTTGTTCACAAGCAGGAAATTTCCGTAGTTGATCCCGACGCGGAGCTTACCCGTCGGGGCCAGCTCGGATCGCGCTGCGGGAGAAGGCATCATGGCGTTGAAGATAGCACACCGAAGGCGCCTGGGCCGATACCCGCTGCGCCCGCGCGATTGCTTCGGGATGCGCGATCGCGCCCTCGATCGATCAAAGAAAAAGGGCCGGCAAACGGCCGGCCCTTGTCATTTCCAAGAGAGCGCCATCGGCGATCCCTGTTTCGGTGATCTCCCTGTCCTAGTCGTCCCCTTCTGTCCCGTACACGCCGATACAACCGGTCAGGCAGTTCGGGACGACGTTGTTGGCCGGCAGGGGAACGAGCACGTGGTTGTTATGATGATTCGCAGCAACCGAGTGCGCGCTTCCGTACTGCAGCGGAACCGTCGGAACAACCTGGAGCAGTTTTTGGCTCTTCGCGTCGATCACCCCCAACGCGGGACCTTCGGGGTTATTGCGGGATGCGGTGTAATAGCGGTCATCGCCGGAGTTGAACCATACCTCGTCGCTGCCCCCGACGCGTCGGCGCGCACTTGCGAAAGAGCGTTGTTTGAATTCACCTGCGCCGAGTGGTCTACCTTCCACCCGCGTACAGCTTCACCAGCCGGTAGAGGAACTCGTGGCCCTCGTAGAGGGAGCGCACGCGGATGCGCTCGTTCAAGCCGTGCACGCCCCCGCCGTCGGGGTCGCGGAACATGCCGTTCACTCCATAGGTCGGAATCCCGGCGTTGATGGTGAAGCGGCCGTCGGTCGCGCCCGCGAGGAGCGTCGGCACCACCGGTACGCCCGGCCACAACTGCGAGCTGACGGCCTCGACCGGCCCGACGATCTCGCGCGCGAGCGGCGGCGGGGGCGAGAGCGTCGGTTCGTGCGTCGGCGTGATCTTGATCTTGTCGTTCGCCATGACCCGCGCCAGGGTCTTCTGCACTTCCTCCACCGGTTCTCCGGGCAGGATGCGGCAGTTCACGGTGGCGCGTGCACGCTGGGGCAGGGCGTTGGTCGCGTGTCCCGCCTCGAGCATCGTGGCGACGCAGGTGGTGCGGAAGGTCGAGTTGTTCAGCGCGGTCGCGGACAGCCGCGCGATCGCCTCGGGATCGGGCGGCTCGCGCAGGATCGCCTTCATGTCGGCGGCCGTCTGCCCGGTCTCGATGCGCGACATCTGCTCGAAATAGGCGCGCGTGGTGTCGGAGAGCCTGAACGGGAAGTCGTGGGCGGCAAGGCGCGCGAGGCCGCCCGCGAGGTGGGTGATCGCGTTGTCCTTCACCGGCAGCGAGCTGTGCCCGCCGGGATTGGTCACCTCCAGCTGGTAAGTCTGGAACACCTTCTCGCCCGCTTGGATGGCCATGCGCAGATAGTTGCCGTTCTTGTCGAGCAGGCCGTTCCCGCCTTCGTTCAGCGCGAACTCGGCGTCGACGAGATTGCGGTGGTTCTTGAGGAGATACACGATGCCGCTGAAATTGGTCGGGATGATTTCCTCGTCGCAGGTCGCAACGAGAATCATGTCGCGGTCCGGACGGTAGCCTCCCTGCCGGTAGCGGATCAGATTGGCGACGAACACCGCGACCATGGCCTTGTCGTCGGCCGCGCCGCGCGCGTAGAAGTAGCCGTTCTCCTCGACGAGCTTGAACGGATCGCGCTGCCAGTCCTCGCGCTTCGCCTCCACCACGTCGAGGTGCCCGAGCAGCATGACGGGTTTTTTCGCGCCGGTGCCCCGGTAGCGGGCGACGAGGTTGCCCTTCTTCGCCCCTCCCGGAGGCACGATCACCTGCACGTCCCGCGCAGGCAGGCCGCCCGCTTTCAGGCGCGCGGCCATCGCCTCGGCCGCGGCCGTGCAGCTCCCGGCGGAGTCGGTGGTGTTGATCTCGACCAGCTCCCGGTAGATCTCGCGCAGCTCGCCCTGCGCCGGCGTGGGCTGTGCGGGCGCGCGAAACGCGAGCGACGCCCCCAAGGCGACCCAGATTGCGCGGCTGAGTGCTTTCATTTTTTCCCCCATCGAAAAAAACCTTGCCCCTGTCACGCGTGTGACCGCATATACTAATGGGTGTGCGTGGCGCAGTGCATCGGCGCCGCGGAACCCGGTCCAGTCCAGGGGAGTTTGCCATGCCAATCAAGAAGATCTTGATCGTCGATGATTCAGCCACCGACCGCCAGTTCCTGCTGGAAGTGTTGAGCAAGCAGGGTTATCAATGCGTGACCGCGCCAAGCGCCGACGAGGGCATCGCCAAGGCGAAGACCGAGCAGCCGGACCTGATCCTGATGGACATCATCATGCCCGGTACCGACGGTTTCAAGGCGACGCGCATCATCACGCGCGACGAAGCCACCAAGCACATCCCGGTGATCGTGTGCACCAGCAAGAAACTGGAAACCGACCGGGTCTGGGGCATGCGTCAGGGCGCCAAGGACTACATCGTCAAGCCTGTCGATGCCAAAGACCTTCTCGCCAAGATCGCAGCGCTCGGCTGAACCCGCAGGTCACGCCAACAGTACGAGCGCGAGTGCCACGGCGCCGGGAAGCGCCTGCGCCCAGAGGATCTTGCGGCTCGCCGTGAAGCCGCCGAATACGCCGGCGACGACGACGCAGCCGAGGAAAAAAATCTTGATAGAGGTTCCCGCGTCGCCGAGAGCGAGACCCCATCCGAGCCCGGTTGCGACGAACCCGTTGTACAGACCCTGATTCGCGGCGAGCGCCTTCGTGGCCCTGGCGAAATCGGGCGTGGTGCCGAAAGTGCGAAGGCCCAGGGGCCGGGTCCAGAGGAACATCTCGAGGATGAGGAACCCGAAATGCAGGACAGCGACCAGTGCGACCGCGACGTTCGTGATGGTTGTCATGGAACCCCTTTCCTCCGGCAAACCCCGACCTGCGACCCGCTAGAGTTGCCAGCCGATCTTGCGGTCGAGCGACCAGGGGCCGCCGCCGCGCAGCGCTATGGCGAACATGAGGAGGCCCCACATCAGCGGGTATTCGTAGCCGCCGGCGCCCCACCCGAATTTGGGCAGATGGTGGTAGACGATCACCGCCATTTCGATGGTGATGGCCGCGGCGAAAAAGCGCGTGAACAGGCCCAAGGCGACGCACAGCCCGCCGACGGTTTCCAGGATGATGAGAACGACCGCCAGAGGTTCGGCCGGCGCGATGCCTCGCTTGACCAATGCCATCTGCGCCGTCGCCCCGACGCCCATCATCAACTTGGGCCAGCCGTGCGGAAGGATCATCAAGCCGACGGTCAAGCGGATCAGGGGCCACGTAAGCGGCGCGACCCAATCGTAGAACGGCTTGAGCTTGGGAAACAGCAGTCTCGGTTCGTTTTGCGCGTCCATCGTCGTCCTCCTCCGCTGCCGGGTGGCAGCCATGCTAGAAGCATATATGGGCATGTGCAACTGGTTGCGCGGCAAAGCTTCCGGACAGGTCTATACCAGCCCGTCCATCACCATCACATCGACGTAATCTCCAGCTTTGACGTTTCCCTGCTCGTGCCCGAGCACGACGAAGCAGTTGGCTTCCGACATCGAGCGCAGGATCCCGGAGCCTTGCGCTCCGGTGAGGCGCACGCTCCACTCGCCGTTTTTCAATTCCAATATGCCGCGCTGGTATTCGGTGCGGCCGGGTTTCTTGCGCATCGCCGTCTCCGATTTCGCGCGCAGGAGCGGCAGGTCGGTGTCGTTGCGGCCCATCATCGTCAGCAGCGCGCCGCGCACGAAGTGATAGAAGGTGACCATGACGGCGACCGGATTGCCGGGCAGGCCGAAGAGATAGGCCGATTTTCCGCGCGCGCGGATGCGGCCGAAGGCCATCGGGCGGCCCGGGCGCATGGCGATTTTCCAGAACACGACTTCGCCGAGCTTCGCCATCATCTGCCGGGTGAAATCGGCTTCGCCGACGGACACGCCGCCCGAGGTCACCACCGCGTCGGCGCCCGCCGCGGCCTTGCGGAACGCGGCTTCGAGTTTTTTCGGATCGTCGCGCACCACGCCGAGATCGGTGACCTCGCACCCCAGGCGCGTGAGCATGCCCCAGAGCGTGTAGCGGTTGGAGTCGTGCACTTCGCCGGCCTTCAGCTTCTTTCCGACCGACACCAGCTCGTCGCCGGTGGAGAAGAACGCCACTTTCAATTTCCGCCGCACGCTCACCTCGGCGATGCCAAGCGAGGCGATCAATCCGATATCGGCGGGGCGCAGCATCCGGCCCGCCCTGAGCGCGGGCTTGCCTTTCTGCAGGTCTTCGCCCGCGCGCCTGCGGTTCTGTCCGGGTTCCTGCCCTGCGGGAATGCTGACGCGCTTGCCGTCCGCATTGACGGCTTCCTGGATGACGACGGTGTCGGTGTTCTTCGGCATCACGGCGCCGGTCATGACGCGCACGCACTCGCCGCGCTTCACTTCGCCCGTGAACTCCCTGCCGGCGTAGGCGGCGCCGATCTCGGTAAGCGTCACCGGCTCATCTGCGCCGAGGTCGTCGTTGCGCACCGCGTAGCCGTCCATCGCCGAGTTGTCGTGCGCGGGGACATCGATCGGCGAAACAACGTCTTTCGCGAGCACGCGCCCGAGCGCTGCGCGCACGCGAAGCTTCTCGACGCCGGACACCGGATCGATGAACGAGCGAATGACTGCGTTCGCCTTGGCGACCGGCAGCGCGTCCGGGTCGTAGTCGCTGACGCAGCTGATCGCCTGTTGAAGCGTGCTCATTTTTCGTTCGCTGCCAGCTCTTCGAGCGTGTTGAAATTGGAAAAGGCCTCGGCTTCGTCGTCGAAGCCGACCTCGACGGCGTTGAGCGTCGCGTACCACGCGTCGATCTTGCGGCCGCCTTCTTTCAGGAAGTCGGCGAGGTGATCGAGCACGCCGCGGCGCATGAGCGTAAACACCGGGTGCGGCTGGTCGCCGGTTTTCGCCACGGCCAGCTCGGCGCCGGATTCGTCCAGCCGCTGGTACAGCCGCTCGACGAGATCCGGCGGCAGGAACGGCGAATCGCAGGGAACCGAGGCGAGAAACGGCCGCTTGGAAATCGAGAGCCCGGCGTGCAGTCCCGCGAGCGGCCCTGCGTACCCTCCGATCGCGTCGCTCACCACGCGCACGCCGAAAGTCCTGTATTCCTCGTGGTTCTGGTTGGCGTTGATGATGATGCCGCCGACCTGCGGCGCGAAGCGCTCGTACACGTGATCGACGAGGCGCTTGCCGCGGAAGGCCTGCAGGCCCTTGTCCACCCCGCCCATGCGGCTGCCTTTGCCGCCCGCGAGGATCAATCCGGTGACCGAGGAGAGCACGGCGCGCCCGCCGCTACGCCATCAGCGTCGGCGCGACGGTCTTCCTGAAGCGGTGCCTGCCGGTGAAGAGCAGGTAGTGCTTGCCGCCCGCCGCGCGGCCGATCATGGTGATGCCGAGCTTCGCCGCGATCTCGTGGCCCATCTTGGTGAGGCCCGAGCGGGAGACGAGGAACGGGATGCGCATCTGTGCGGCCTTGATCACCATCTCGGAAGTGAGCCGCCCGGTGGTGTAGAACATCTTGTCCGAACCGTCCACCCCGTCGAGCCACATCTGGCCGGCGATCGCGTCCACGGCGTTGTGCCGCCCTACATCCTCGACAAAGTACAGGATCTTGACTCCAACCGAGGTGTTCGTCGCAAGGGCGCAACCGTGAACGGCGCCCGCCTCCTTGTAGATGGCCTCGTGGCGGCGCACCGCGTCGAGCAGGGCGTGAAGCGCATCTTCGGTGAGCGTGACGTCCTCGCGCAGCCTGATCGAATCGATTTCCTCCATCAGGTCGCCGAACACCGTGCCCTGGCCGCAGCCGGTGGTGACGGTGCGCTTTTGCATTTTTTCCTCGAGCCCCTTGAGCGGTTTGCGCGTCGTGATCGCGACCGACGCCGTCTCCCAGTCCACCTGCACCGCGGCGATTTCGTCGATGGATTTCACCAGGCGCTGGTTGCGCAGGTAACCGATGGCGAGCGCCTCGGGCGCCTGGCCGAGCGTCATCAGTGTGACGATCTCGCGCTTGTCCACGTAGAGCGTGAGGGGATGCTCGCCCGCTATCGGCGTCGGCACGGCCTCGCCGCGCTCGTTGATCGCCTCGACTTCGAACGTGAGGGGTTTCGAAGCGTGGGTGAGCTTGAGGCGGTGCGGCGTCTTCATCCGCCTATGTAGGACATCTCGATCTTGCGCAGCTTCGCTGTTTCCGCCGTGCGGATTTCCGAGTAGCGGTCGGCGCGCGCCTGCCAGATGCGCGCGATCGCGCCGGAAATCTCCGCGTCGGAGGAGCCGCCGCGCAGCATGGCGCGCAGGTCGTAGCCCGCCGTGGCGAAAAGGCACGTGTACAGCATGCCCTCGGTGGAGAGCCGCGCGCGCGTGCAGGTGCGGCAGAAAGCCTGCGTCACCGAGGAGATCACGCCGATCTCCCCCGACCCGTCCCGGTAGCGCCAGCGCTCGGCGACTTCGCCCGCGTAATTCGGTTCGACCGGTTCGAGGGGCATCTTCTCGCCGATCGTGCGCACGATCTCGGCCGAGGGCAGGACGTCGTCCATGCGCCAGCCGTTGGTGTGGCCCACGTCCATGTACTCGATGAAGCGCACGATGTGGCCGCTGCCCTTGAAGTAGCGCGCCATCGGGATGACTGAATCCTCGTTCGCGCCGCGCTTCACCACCATGTTGACCTTGATCGGCGCGAGCCCCGCGGCGGCCGCAGCGTCGATGCCGTTCAGCACTTCGCAGACCGGGAAGTCGGCGTCGTTCATCCTGCGGAAAACCGCTTCGTCGAGCGAGTCGAGGCTCACCGTGACGCGCTTCAGGCCCGCCGCTTTCAGCGCGCGCGCTTTCTTCGCGAGGACCGAGCCGTTGGTGGTGAGCGTAAGGTCGAGTCCCGGAATGTCGGCGAGCATCTCGACCAGGCGCTCCAGGTTCCTGCGCAAGAGCGGCTCGCCGCCGGTCAGGCGGACTTTCTCGACGCCGTGGCCGCGAAACACGCGCGCCAGCCGCGCGATCTCCTCGAAGCTCAGCAATTCGCTCTTCGGGAGAAACGCGTAGTCGGGGCCGAACACGTCGCGCGGCATGCAGTAAATGCAGCGGAAGTTGCACCGGTCGGTGACCGAGATGCGCAGGTCGTGCAGCCTGCGGCCGAGCGTGTCTTCGCCTGAGCGCGCGGGAGAACCCAATGTCCCTTCCCCGGGGAGGGGATTTGTCCTGCGCGCGTCTGTGATCGGAATGACCCGGTCCGTCATTTGCGTAGCCGCCTCATCAAATGCGGTTCATAATTCGCCGTCTGCTGAACGCGTGAGTATAGCCGGAAAAATGCCTCAGACCAGCCTCGCCGTCGCAGTGGTGATGGAACGCACGCCGCTGGAAAACAACCGCTGGCAGTCGGAGAAGTGGGAACCGATCGGCGTCGTGCCCGACGCGGGAGAGCCCGGCGCTGCGCCGCGCGCGCTCGTCGAGAACGAGGCGCGGGCGCAGTGGCTGCACCCGGGGTTCAAGCTCGAGCTTTTCCACGACGAGGCGGAGGGCTATTACCTCAATCTCACTTCAAACAAACCGTTCGTGTTCGTGAACTGGCTCGAAGAAGAAGGTGCGGGCGTGCCCAAGGCGGTCACGCTGAGCTACAACGAGGCGGCGCGCATGCTCGATTCCGGAGCGCGCGTGGACGGTGTGCCGATGCCGCCGCAATGGATCCCCTGGCTCGCGGAGTACGTCGAGCGCAACTACAGGCCGGAGCCGAAGAAACGCTCCCGGCCGCCGTCGTTCAAGGGCGCGAAGCGCGATGATCGCTGACGACGACGGCAATTTCGTCTCGCGCTGGTCGCGGCGCAAGATCGAGGCGCGCAAGACCGAGGAGAAGCCGGCCGAGCCGAAGCCGTCCCCGCAGCCGGCGCCCCCGGCCGCTCCGGCGGTTTCGAACGCGGGCGCAGCCGCGGCGCCGCCGGACACGTCCGCGCCGCGCGAATTGCCGCCGCTCGAATCGCTCAAAGGCCTCGCTTCCGAATACACCGAATTCCTGAAGCCCGGCGTGGACGAGAACCTGAGGCGCTCGGCTCTGAAGCGGCTCTTCAGCGATCCGCACTTCGAGAACTTCGAACGGTTCGAGGCGTACTGCGAAGACTTCACCCAGGGCGAACCCATTTCCCTGGCGATGCTGAAGACGCTCGAGCACGCGAAGGGCCTGCTTTTCGGCGACGAGGAGAAGAAGAAGGACGCGCATGCTGCGGCGGAGACGCCCGCCGCCGGACCTCCGCCCGAGACGGCCGAAAAGCCCGGGGCGCAAGGCGACGCCCAGGCACCAGCGCCACCCACCGTGCCCGCCGAACGGGAAGAAAAGACCTGAAATGTCCTTCGACGAGCGCACGCTGAAGATCTGCAACTGCAACAAGACCATGGCGCTCGATGCCAAGGCGCTGGTGGCCGCGCTCCGACTCAAACAGCCGATCCAGATGCACACCGAGCTGTGCCGCAAGGAAGTCGGCAGCTTTCAGGAGTCGCTCAAGGACGAGGCCTGCGTCGTCGCCTGCACGCAGGAGGCGACGCTTTTCTCGGAGCTCGGGCGCGAAGCAGGCGCAGCGACGCAGCTGAAATTCATCAACATCCGCGAGCACGCCGGCTGGTCGAAGGAGGGCGCGCAGGCGACGCCCAAGATCGCCGCGCTGCTCGCCCTCGCCGAGCTGCCCGAGCCCGAAGCCGTGCCGGTGGTGAATTACCAGTCGGGCGGGCAACTCCTCATCATCGGGCCGGCGGAGGCCGCGATCACCTGGGCGGACAAGCTCGCCGAGCAGCTCGATGTCAACGTGCTGGTCACCCGGGGCAAGGGGGGCGAGCTACCGGCGGAGCGCCGCTACCCGGTTTGGTCGGGCAAGGTGAAGTCCCTGAAAGGACATCTGGGCGAGTTCGAGGTCGTCTGGGAGCAGGACAACCCGATCGACCTGGAAGTCTGCACGCGCTGCAACGCCTGCATCCATGCGTGCCCGGAGCAGGCCATCGATTTTTCCTACCAGATCGACATGGACAAGTGCAAGGCGCACCGCGAGTGCGTCAAGGCCTGCGGCGCGATTCGCGCGATCGACTTCGAGCGCGCCGCGCGCGAGCGAAGCGAGCGCTTCGACATGGTGCTCGATTTCTCGGCGCAGCCGCTGATACGCACCGCGCAGCCGCCGCAGGGCTACCTCGCGCCGGGTGCCGATCCGCTCGAGCAGGCGCTCGCCGCCGGGCAGCTCGGCCAGATGGTGGGCGAATTCGAAAAGCCGCGCTTCTTCGCCTACCACCCGAACATCTGCGCGCACAGCCGCTCCTCCAAGGTCGGCTGCAACCAGTGCCTCGAGGTCTGCTCGGCCGGCGCCATCGCGCCGGACGGCGACCACGTGAAGGTCGACGCGCACCTGTGCATGGGCTGCGGCGGTTGCGCGACCGTCTGCCCTTCGGGCGCGATGACTTACGCCTTTCCTCGCGTGCCGGATCTCGGGGCGCGGCTGAAGCGCGTGCTATCGGTGTATGCGCAGGCGGGCGGCAAGGACGCCTGCCTGCTCCTGCACAACGCCGGCGCGAGCCGCGCGCTCATCGCGAAGCTCGCGCGCCGCGGGCGCGGGTTACCCGCGCGCGTGATCCCGCTCGAAATCCACCATCCCGCCTCGATCGGGATGGATGTGCTGCTCGCGTCGCTCGCCTATGGCGCGGGCCAGGTCGTGGTGCTCGCCGCGCCGAAGGAGGCGGCGGAATACGGCGACGCGGTGAAAAAGCAGATGGGTTTCGCCGAGACCATCGCGAACGAGCTCGGCTACGGCGGGAGGCATTTCCGGTTTCTCGCGACCGACGAGCACGCCGTGCTGGAAAAGGAGATCTGGGCGCTCGCGCCTGCGGCCTCGGTGGCCAAGCCCGCGACCTACCAGCTTTCGCCCGAAAAGCGCACCACGCTCGAATTCGCGATCGACCACCTCGCCAAGCAGGCGCCGAAGCCGCAGGAGGAGATCAAGCTCGGCGCGGGCGCCCCATACGGGCAGGTGCTGGTCGACAAGCAGACCTGCACGCTGTGCATGGCGTGCGTCGGCGCCTGCCCGGAATCGGCGCTCGTCGACGGGCGCGACCAGCCGATGCTGAAATTCATCGAGCGCAACTGCGTGCAATGCGGATTGTGCGAGAAGACCTGTCCCGAGAACGCGATCACGCTCGCCCCGCGCCTGCTGCTTGCGCCGCAGGCGAAGCAGGAAGTCACGCTGAACGAGGCGGAACCCTTCAACTGCGTGCGCTGCGGCAAGCCCTTCGGCACCCGCCAGATGGTGGACAACATGCTCGGCAAGCTCACCGGGCACTCGATGTTCGCGGGCGGGGGGGCGCTGAGAAGGCTCCAGATGTGCGCCGACTGCCGCGTGGTGGACATGATGGAGAACAAGAGCGAAATGACTATCCAGGACGTGAAGAAGTGAGCGCGACGGTCACGCCGCTCGAGTTCCAGCCGCCCCAAGTGCCCGAGGATGAGGCGCGCGCGGGGTACTATGCGCTGCTCGCGCGGCTTTTCTATTCCGGCCCGGACGCCGCGCTGCTCGCAACCATCGGCGGTGCCGACGAGGTCGCAGGCGGCGCCGGGCAGTCCGCGCTTGCGGACGCGTGGAACAGGCTCGCCGCCGCGGCAAGAGTGATGGAGGCCGACGCGGCCCGCCTCGAGTACGACGAGCTCTTCGTCGGCACAGGGAAAGCCGACGTGACGCCTTACGCGAGCTACTACCTCGCCGAGACGGGCCGGGAGAAGATCCTCGCGCGGCTGCGGGGGGGGCTGCTTGGGTTGGGGCTCGCCCGGTCCGAAGCGGCTCACGAACCCGAGGACCACATGGCGGGTCTGTTCGATGTCATGCGGCACTTGATTTCATTGGGTTCTGAAGATACTGCGCTGCAAAGGCAACAAGGGTTTTTCGACCGATATATCGCCCGTTCCTACCCTGGTTTTTGCGGCGCAATACGGAAAAGCGAAAAGGCTAATTTTTACAAACACGTTGCCCACTTCGCCGAGACCTTTCTGGTGGTTGAATCCGAGGCCCTTAAGGTGTTCTAATTAAGCCCATGCAGTAAGCTGTATATTTCAGGTGTTGACGATAGCAAGGAGACCCCAGATGAAGAGCGATACGAAATCAAAACTGAGCCGCAGGGACTTCCTCGTCGCAGCAGGCGTAGGCGGAGCCGCAACGGCAAGCGCAATCGTCGGCCGGGCGCTCACCCCAGAGGAGCCCCACCCAGTCGCAAGCAACGACAAGCGGCGCGGCAAGGGTTACCAAGAAACCGCGCACGTCCGCACCTACTACAACACCGCAAAAGTCTGACCCGAGGAGGCGCGACCACCATGATGCTGACCAGGAAATCCGCTGGAGCCCCCGCTCATCTCTCTTCCGGCCGTCTGTCGCACAGCCTCTCCGGGATGCTCGCGAAGACGATCGACCGCCGCACGTTCCTGCAGCGCTCCGGCGTCGCCGCCGGAGCGGGCGCGTTCGCTTCGCAGCTGCCGTTCAGCATGATCGGCAAGGCCGACGCCGCCGCCGAAAAAGACGGCAGCATCGAGGTCAAGCGCTCGGTGTGCACGCACTGTTCGGTAGGGTGCGCCATCGACGCGGTGGTGCAGAACGGCGTGTGGGTGCGCCAGGAGCCGGTGTTCGATTCTCCGCTCAACCTCGGCGCGCACTGCGCCAAGGGCGCTTCGGTGCGCGAGCACGGCATGACCGAGCACTCGCACCGGCTGAAATATCCGATGAAGCTGGTGAACGGCAAATACCAGCGGATCTCCTGGGATACGGCGATCAACGAGATCGGCGACCGCATGCTCGCGCTGCGCAAGGAGTCCGGTCCCGATGCGATCTACATCGTCGGCTCCTCCAAGCACAACAACGAGCAGTCGATGCTGCTCCGCAAATGGGTCTCGCTGTGGGGCTCGAACAACTGCGACCACCAGGCGCGCATCTGCCACTCGACCACGGTCGCGGGCACGGCCCAGACCTGGGGCTACGGCGCGATGACCAACTCGTACAACGACGAGCAAAACTCAAAGAGCCTGCTCTTTCTCGGCTCGAACGCGGCCGAGGCGCACCCGGTCTCGATGCTGCATACGCTGCACGCAAAGGAGAACGGCTGCAAGGTGATCGTCGCCGACCCGCGCTTCACGCGCACGGCTGCGAAGGCCGACACCTACGTGCGCATCCGCTCGGGGAGCGATATCGCGTTCATCTTCGGGATTCTTCACCACATCTTCAAGAACGGCTGGGAGGACAAGAAATACATCCACGACCGCGTTTACGGCATGGACAAGGTCAAGGAAGAAGTGCTGAAGAAGTGGACGCCGGCCAACGTCACCGACGTTACGGGCGTCCCGGAAGCAGAGGTCTTCCACGTTGCCAAGACCCTGGCCGAGAACCGGCCGGGCTTCATGATCTGGGCGATGGGGCAAACGCAACACACCACCGGTAACGCCATGGTGCGAGCGAGCAACATTCTGATGCTTGCGCTTGGCAACGTCGGGCGCTCGGGGGGCGGCTGCAACATCTACCGCGGTCATGACAACGTGCAGGGCGCGACCGACGTCGGCCCCAATCCGGATACGCTGCCGGGCTACTACCCGGTCGGGGTGCCCGGATCCTGGACGCACTGGGCGCGTGTATGGAACGTCGACCTCAAGTGGCTGCAGGACCGCTTCGCACCGGGGATGATGGGCAAGCCGGGAATGACGGTGTCGCGCTGGATCGACGGGGTGATGGAGAAGAACGAGAACATCGACCAGGACTCGAACCTCCGCGCGTTGTTCTACTGGGGGCATGCACCGAACTCGCAGACGCGCGGCCTCGAGATGATCAAGGCGATGAAGATGCTCGATCTCCTCGTCGTGATCGATCCGTACCCGTCGGCCACCGCGGCGATGGCCGCGATGCCGGTCGAGGGTGTGCAGGAGAAGGCGGGCCGGGGCGTGTACCTGTTGCCCGCGTGCACGCAATTCGAAACCGAGGGCTCGGTGACCGCGTCGAACCGCTCGCTCCAGTGGCGCGAGAAGGTGATCGACCCGCTGTTCGAATCGCGCTCCGACCAGGCGATCATGCTGGCCTTCGCCAGGAAGCTCGGCTTCGAGGACCAGTTCCTCGGCAGGAAGGACGGCAAGCAGAACCTGCGTGTGATGAAGGCGAAAGGCGGCTACGACGAGCCCTCGATGGAGGACACGCTCAGGAACGAAATCAACCGCGGAAGCTGGACCATCGGCTACACCGGGCAGTCGCCCGAGCGGCTGCAGGCGCACATGCGCAACATGCACGTGTTCGACGTGAAGACGCTGCGCGCCAGGGGTGGCAAGGACGCGAAGACGGGCTACGACCTGACGGGCGACTACTTCGGCCTGCCGTGGCCTTGCTACGGCAACGCGGCCCTGAAGCATCCGGGTACGCCGAACCTCTACGACACCTCCAAGCCCATGATGGAAGGCGGCGGTTGCTTCCGCGCGCTCTTTGGCATGGAGAAGGACGGCGTGAACCTGCTCGCCGAGGACGGCTCGCACCCCAAGGGCTCGGACATCACCACCGGCCATCCGCAGTTCGACCACGTGCTGCTGAAGAAGCTCGGCTGGTGGGATGAGCTGACCGACGAGGAGAAGAAGGAAGCTGAGGGCAAGACCTGGGCGACCGACCTCTCCGGCGGCATCATCCGGGTCGCCATGAAGAACCACGGCTGCCATCCGTGGGGCAACGCCAAGGCGCGCGCCATCGTGTGGAACTTCCCCGACGGCATCCCGCAGCACCGCGAGCCGCTCTACGGCATCCGCGCGGATCTGGTCGACAAGTACCCGACGCACGACGACGTCAAGGTGCTCTGGCGGCTGCCGACGCTGTTCAAGTCGGTGCAGGACAGGAACAAGAACATCGGCAAGGACTTCCCGATCGTTCTCACGAGCGGACGCCTGGTCGAGTACGAGGGCGGCGGCGAGGAGACTCGCTCCAATCCGTGGCTCGCCGAGCTGATGCAGGAAAACTTCGTCGAGATCAACCCCAAGGCGGCAGCCGACCGCGGTATCCGCAACGGCGAGCAGGTATGGGTCAAGACGCCGACGGGCGCTCGCCTGAAAGTCTCGGCGCTGGTTACCGAGCGCGTGGGTCCGGATCATGCCTTCATCCCGTTCCATTTTTCGGGCTGGTGGCAGGGCAAGGACATGCTGCCCTACTACCCGGACGGCGCGGAGCCGATCGTGCGCGGCGAGGCGGTCAACACCGCGACGACCTACGGCTACGACCGCGTGACGATGATGCAGGAATCCAAGACCACCGTCTGCCAGATCGAGCGGGCATAGCGAGGAGGAGACAACCATGGCGCGAATGAAATTCCTGTGCGACGCCGAGCGCTGCATCGAGTGCAACGGCTGCGTGACCGCCTGCAAGAACGAGAACGAGGTTCCCTGGGGCGTCAACCGCCGCCGCGTCGTGACCATCAACGACGGTGTCGTGGGCGCCGAGAAGTCGATCTCGGTCGCCTGCATGCACTGCTCGGACGCGCCGTGCATGGCGGTGTGCCCGGTGGACTGCTTCTACCGCACCGAAGAAGGCGTGGTGTTGCACGACAAGGACCTGTGCATCGGCTGCGGCTACTGCTTTTACGCCTGTCCGTTCGGGGCGCCGCAGTTCCCTCAGGCCGGAGCCTTCGGCCTGCGCGGCAAGATGGACAAGTGCACCTTCTGCGCGGGCGGCCCGGAAAAAGACCTGTCGAAGGAAGAATTCGCCAAGTACGGATCGAACCGACTCGCGCAAGGCAAGCTCCCGGCCTGCGCCGAGATGTGCTCGACCAAGGCGCTGCTGGGCGGGGACGGAGACGTGATCGCCGACATTTATCGCCAGCGAGTGTTCAAGCGCGGCAAGGGCTCGGAAGTATGGGGCTGGGGCACCGCCTACGGCAAGCCAGACCAGCCCAAGGCGGCTCCGGCGGGAGCGAAGTCATGACGACAGCCCGCAGGCTCATGCTCGCGGTCGCCGCCGTCGCTGTCGGCTTGAGCGCCTGTGGCGAACGCGATCAGGTGACCGTTTACAAACAGGGCCAGTACCAGGGCAAGCCCGACACCAAGCCCTGGGAGAATGATCCGGGCGCGAGCCTCTACACCAGCTCCAAGTGGAACAAGGGCGACAAAACTAGTTGGGAAAGCGCCGTCAGGACCCGCAACCTCGCGCAGAACGAATACACCCGCGTCGAATGAGGAGGAGCCGCTCATGAAACCGGCCGCGGTTCTTGGGCTCGCGCTCTTGCTGTTCCTGCCGCTCGCCGCAACCGCGCAGCAGCAGGAAACCCAGCAGCAGCGCGCGCAGTCGCAGCCCTACAACAACGCTCCCGTGTGGCGCGAGGTGCGCTCCGGCAAGGAGGAGTACACCTCGATCAAGGGCCGCGAGACGGGCGTGCTCGTCCAGACCTACGGTGAAACCTGGAGACAGCTGAAGAACGGCTGGATCACGCCCATCGCCGGCTGGCTGATCGCCGCGGTCGTGGTCGTCATCGGTGCGTTCTACAAGTGGCGCGGCAGCATCAAGGTCCACGGCGAGCCTTCCGGCCGGCTGATCGAGCGCTTCACCCCGTTCGAGCGCTATACGCATTGGGTGGTCGCGATCAGCTTCGTCATTCTCGGCGTGAGCGGCCTCGTCATGATGGTGGGGAAATACGTGCTGCTGCCGGTGATCGGCTACACGCTGTTCGCCTGGCTCGCGCAGCTTTCGAAGCATCTGCACAATTTCGTCGGGCCGGTGTTCGTCGTGAGCCTGCTGATGTTCATCGTCATGTTCGTCAGGGACAACCTCCCGCGCCTCTACGACATCAAGTGGTTCGCGAACCTGGGCGGAATGATCTCAGGCGGGCACGTCCCGTCCGGCAGATTCAACGCGGGCGAGAAGGTCTGGTTCTGGGCCGGCGTGGTGGTGTTGAGCCTGATCGTGAGCGCATCGGGTCTGGTGCTGCTGTTCCCCAATTTCGACCAGGTGCGCGCGGTCATGATCGAGGCGAACGTGGTGCACGCGGTTACGGCCGGCGCGGTGACGGCCATTTCTCTGGGCCATATCTATCTCGGCACGATCGGCCTGGAGGGGGCGTACGAGGCGATGCGCACCGGCTACGTCGATGAGACCTGGGCCAGGGAACACCACGAGTACTGGTACAACGACGTGAAGTCCGGGAAGGTCAAGGCCGGGACGGCGATAGGCCAGCCCGACGCGCCGCAGGCCCAGCATTGAGGAAGGGAAGCGCCATGAATGTTCGTATCCTGATCATGAGCGTCGCGATGGCGGCGAGTGCAGGCGCGGTCTGGGCGAAGCTGCCCGCTGCTCCGGCCGATCAGGCCAAGGCCGCGGAAGCCAAGGCGAAAGCGGACGAAGCGGCGAAGAAAGACGCCGACCTGCTCGGCAAGTACCAGGACAAGGCGGTAAGCAACTATCGCAAGAACAAGGGCATCAGGGGACCCGTGCCCAAGAAGTAGGGGTGTAGAAAAGGGGCGCCTCGGCGCCTTTTATGTTTTGCGGCAACAGTCGCGTTCAGCCCGCGATCAGCCGGTAGATCAGTCCGGACGCGGCGCAGCCGAGGATCACCGGGATCATCCCGCTCCTGTAGCGCCACAGCGCAATCGTCGCCGCGAGGCCGACGAGCAGCGAGAACCACTCGAACCGGCCCGAGAAACCTTCCGGCCAGAACACGTGCCAGGCGAAGAACAATGCGAGGTTGAGAATCACGCCGACCACCGCGGCGGTGATCCCGGTGAGCGGCGCGGTGAACTGCAGCTTGCCGTGCGTGGATTCCACCAGCGGGCCGCCGAGGAGGATGAAAAGGAACGAGGGCAGGAAGGTGAAGAAGGTCGCCACCGCCGCGCCCGCGCACCCGGCGAGCGCCAGCGTCTCGGGACCGAGCGCCGCCTTCGTCCAGGCACCGACAAAACCGACGAAGGCGACCACCATGATGAGCGGCCCCGGCGTCGTTTCTCCCAGCGCGAGCCCGTCGATCATCTGTGTCGCGGTCAGCCAGTGGTAGTGCTCCACCGCGCCCTGGTAGACGTAGGGCAGGACCGCGTAGGCGCCGCCGAAGGTGAGCAGCGCCGCCTTGGTGAAGAACCAGCCCATTTGTGCGAACGCGCTGTCCCAGCCGAACAGGGCGACGAGCGCGCCCAGCGCGCCGATCCAGATCGCGAGGAAAATCGCGAGGACGAACGCAAAATGCGCCCAGCGGAAAAGCGCGTGCGAAGGGGTGGGCGTGGCGTCGTCGATCAATGCCGGTCCGTAGCTTTTCCCGGCGCCTTCGTGACCACCGGTGGAAAACTTTTCAGGAGCGATGCGTCCGCCGAGGTAGCCGACGATGCCCGCGACGAGCACGATGTAGGGAAACGGCACGTCGAATGCGAAAATCGCCACGAACGCCGCCAAGCTGATGGTCCACAGCACGGCATTCTTGAGGGCGCGCGAGCCGATGCGGTACGCGGCGAACAGGACGATCGCCGTGACCGCCGGCTTGATTCCGTAGAACAACCCGGCAATCACGGGGACGTTGCCGAAGACGAGGTAGATCCACGTGAGCGCGGCCAGAATGACGAGCGATGGAAGCACGAAAAGGGTTCCTGCGATCACGCCGCCCCAGGTACGGTGCATCATCCAGCCGATATAGGTGGCGAGCTGCGTCGCCTCGGGCCCCGGTAACAGCATGCAGTAGTTGAGCGCGTGCAGGAAACGCTTCTCCGAGATCCAGCGTTTCCGCTCGACGAGATCCTGGTGCATGATCGCGATCTGCCCCGTCGGGCCGCCGAAGCTGATGAAGCCGAGCTTGAGCCAATACCGTAGAGCCTCGGAAAAGGATACCGGGGAGGGCCTGGACTGCGCGCGGTCGCTCATGGTGCTGGACTATACTGACCCTTACCTGAACCCGCCAATTTTCCCGACCAGAGAATGAAATCGGCACGACTCGTCCCCAAAATCCGCATACTCATCGGCGCGGTCGTGGCGATCGGTCCGGGGAGGGCCGACCTGCTCGGCACCATCGCCCGCACCGGATCGATCTCGGCGGCTGCACGCGAGATGAAAATGTCGTACCGGCGCGCCTGGCTGCTCGTCGAGGCGATGAACTCGGCGTTTCGTCGGCCGCTCGTCGAGACGCTCACCGGCGGCGAAGGCGGAGGCGGGGCGCGCGTGACGAAATGGGGAGAGGAAGTCCTACGCCGCTACCGCGCCATGGAATCCAGA
>Ga0137374_10003635_pt1 | contig 18259 bp, 17 predicted proteins | sample SagtaG_20_FD_104811 | JGI IMG/M metagenome (GOLD analysis project Ga0137374, IMG submission 104811) | Vadose zone soil microbial communities from Sagehorn Ranch, Mendocino, California, USA - Sage1_R_100_16 metaG | ecosystem: Environmental > Terrestrial > Soil > Vadose zone | place: USA...
CACTGGGCGCAAGATAGCTGACGCGCGAGCCGTCATGCGACCAGGCCAGCCGGATCTCCGGCGCCTCGTTATTCGTCAATCGCGTCGTCTGATTGGTCGCGAGATTCAGAACGTAGACTTCAGCAAGATTCTGGAAGTTGCGGCGATTGTTTGGACGCGCGATGTACGCCAGCGACTGCCCATCCGGCGACGGCGCGAGGTCAGTGACGATTTGCTCCCCCGTGGTCAGTTGGCGCGTCTGCTTGTCGGCGACCGTGATCAGCCACGCGCTCGAGAAACTGTTCCGCCCCTGTCCGTTCGCTCCCTCGTCCACATAAATCGCATCGTCGCCGTTCTTGCGCGCTTCCTTCTGCGCGTCGCTCGGCGCGTCTTCGGTGACGAAAAAAATACGCGAGCCGTCCTCGGCCCACTTGAACGATCGTATCGCTGTCTTCAGGTCCGTAAGTTTCGTGGCTTCACCGCCGCCTGTGGGGAGCAGCCAGAGCTGCGCGCCGGCGGCGTCGCGGGCGTTCTCCGCCTGATCGCGCGTCGACAGGAACGCGACGTATTTGCCATCCGGAGACCACGCGGGAGATCGATCCTTGTCGCTGCTCAGAAATTGACGGTGGCCGGTGCCGTCGGCGTTCGCAATCCAGATGGTCGCGACGCGCTTGTTGTCCGACCATTTCTTGATTTCGGACCGTGAGTACAACACCTGCTTGCCGTCGGGAGAAATCTCCGCGCCCGACACCTGGACGAGATTCAGCAAGTCGTCAATCGTCGGCGCGCGGCGCCCCTGGGCGAGCGCACTGGACGCGACGAGCAGGGCTGCCGCAATCGCGAGTGAACGGAAAGTCTGCTGCATATCCGGAGAAGTCTACGAAAAGAGCCGATGGTTCGTCCAACGTCCGCGGAGCCTGGGGGTTCGATGACCGCAACGTATAATCGCGGCATGCAGAAGGTGCTGCAATCCGCGGACGAAGCGGCCGCGCTCGTTCCGGATGGCGCCTCCATCATGGTCGCTGGCTTCGGCCTCTGCGGCATCCCGGAGAACCTCATCGCGGCGCTCCATCGCCGCGGCACGAAAGACCTCACGATCATCAGCAACAACGCGGGCGTGGATCAATTCGGGCTCGGCATTCTTCTCAAGACTCGCCAGATTCGAAAGATGATCTCCACGTACGTCGGAGAGAACAAAGAATTCGAACGGCAATTCCTGCAGAAGGAAATCGAAGTCGAGCTTGTCCCGCAAGGGACGTTTTCCGAGCGTATCCGGGCCGGCGGCGCAGGCATTGGCGGCTTCTTCACACCGACTGGGTACGGAACGCTCATCGCGGCAGGCAAGGAAACGCGAGTCATCAACGGGCGCCACTACGTACTCGAAATGCCACTTCGTGCGGACTTCGCGTTCGTGCGCGCCTGGAAGGGCGATCGCGTGGGCAACCTGGTCTACCGCCGTACGGCGCGCAATTTCAATCCGATGATGGCAACGGCCGCGACGCTCACGATTGCGGAAGTCGAAACGCTTGTCGAGCCCGGCGAGCTCGATCCCGATCTCGTGCACACCCCGGGCATCTTCGTGAAGCGCATTCTGCAGGGCGCCAGCTACGATCGACGCATCGAGAAGCGGACGACGCGCAATGGATAAGCGAGAGCGCATCGTCCGTCGCGTCGCGCGGGAGCTTGGCGACGGCGATTACATCAATCTGGGAATCGGGATGCCGACGCTCGTTTCCAACTACATTCCCGCCGGCATCCAGATTACGCTGCACTCGGAGAACGGCATGCTTGGCGTGGGTCCGTATCCGCTGCCAGGCGAAGAGGATGCCGATCTGATCAACGCGGGGAAAGAAACCGTGACGGAGCTGCCCGGCTGCTGCTATTTCAGCAGCGCAGACTCGTTTGCCATGGTGCGCGGCGGCCACATCGATGTAACCATCCTCGGCGCGCTCGAAGTCGACGAGGAAGGGAACCTCGCCAACTGGATGATTCCAGGCAAGATGGTCAAAGGTATGGGCGGCGCCATGGATCTCGTCGCCGGCGCCAAGAAGGTCATCGTGACGATGGAGCACACGACGAAAGAGGGCGGCCACAAGATCCTGAAGCGCTGCACGCTGCCGCTCACGGGTGTGAAGGTCGTCAATCAAATCGTCACCGAGCTGGCGGTCATCGACGTCACACCAGACGGCCTTGTCCTCCGCGAGATCGCCGAAGACACCACCATCGACGGCGTTCGCGCTGCCACGGGCGCGGACCTCGTCATCGACAAGCACGTTGCCACCTTCTGACGTTCGCGGCCGGACGACGACGGCGATTTCCGCTGAGGCCGTTGCGGGGATAGAACAACATGCGAGAGCGGCCGCCCCCGAAGAATGCTGCGGACTGCTTCTTGGAACTCCCGGCGGAGTAACGGCTGCGGTACGGGCGCGGAATATCGCACATTCGCCGCGCACGCGCTACGAGATCGCTCCCGAGGACCATTTCGAGGCGTTGCGGCGCGCACGAAGTCTTGGCGTCGATGTGGTCGGCGCCTACCACTCACATCCGCATTCGCCGCCAATACCCTCCGCAACGGACCGCAGCGAAGCGTTCGAGGCGTTCCTCTTTCTGATCGTTGGCTTGGCTGCCCGGCAGGCGGAAATCCGCGCGTGGCAACTGATGGATGGGAACTTCGTCGAGGTTGCTCTCGTCCGTAACGCGTAGGGGGTCGGGGAAGGTGAGATCAGCTTTGTCTGTGTCGAGCCTGCGCGTCGGCGCACTGCTGCTGTTGACTCTGGCTTTTGCCGTTTCTTCTCGAGCGCAAAACACAATCGCGCCGCAATCCCCGGTTCTCGAGGCTCCGAGCTCCAGCCAGCCGCGTGCGTACCGCACGACAGGCACGCGAGTGGCCATCGGGCGCAGCATTCAGGTGCCGCGCGACGAGGAAGTCACCGACGCGGTAATCGTCATTGGCGGATCGCTGCGCGTCGACGGGCGAGTGCGCGAAGGCATCGTCGTGGTCGGCGGCAACGTCGACCTTGGTCCGGAATCAGAGGTCAGTGGAGATGTCGTCGTCGTGGGGGGCCGACTTGTCCGGGAGACGGGCGCGCAACTCCACGGGAGCGTGAGCGACGTCTCCTTCGGCGAGTGGGCGCCGTGGACCTTCGGCCGGCTGACCATTCCCGCATTCGACTTTGGCGACTTCGGACGATGGTTCGCGTTGTTCGGCACCGTCTTCCGGATATCGCTGCTCGCCGTTTTGATGGCGATGTTTCTCATTCTCGCGCGAGCTCCGGTCGCGAGAATCGGACACGCCGCTGCGGCGGCGCCGGCGCGCGCGTTCTTTACAGGCCTTGCCGCGGAGATCCTCTTCGTGCCGGTGCTCGTCATCGTTTGCATCGGGCTGGTCGTCACGATCATCGGGATTCCGCTTGCGATCGTGCTGGTGCCAATCGCCGTCCTGACGGGGTTCATCGCGATGATCCTCGGGTTCACCGCCCTGGCGACACGCGTCGGGGAATGGCTGCAGGATCGCGCGGGCCGGCAAACCCACAGCGCATATCTCGCAGCACTCATGGGGTTGATCGTCGTCCTGGGGCCGACACTTCTCGCGCGGGCGATTGGCATTGCGCCGTGGCCGCTGCGCTTTGCCGCGTTCGGTCTGCTCATCAGTGGCGTGATCGTTGAGTTCGTCGTCTGGACGATGGGTCTCGGCGCGACCTTGATGACCGGCTTCGGCCGCTGGTCAATTGCGCCACCGCCAATTCCGCCGCCCACCGTCTTGCCTGTCGTCGTCAACGCTTAAGATACGGACGTTCGTTTAGTCTGCGTCGCGATGCTCATGTGTTGAGGGGCACCAGCTATGGTGTCAATCGCGTGCTGGTTGACGCCAATCGTCTGGTAGACTTACGGGTTCCCAAAATAAGGATGCACGCGGCCTACGAAATTCCACAATTCACCGTCACGAGCGACACGGCCGACACCGTCGAGGCCGATCTCCTCGCGGTTCCCGTCATTCAGGACAAACGGGAGGCGTCAGCGTTCTTCGATAAGGCTACCGGGAACGAGCTCGGCTCCGCCTTCGAACGCGGCGAATTCAGCGGCAAGCCGTATGAGCTCTGGCCGACACACTTCAGCGAAGAATGGCGTACGCGACGCGGCCTCATGGTGGGCGTTGGCAACGCCGCTGAGCTGAATGTCGAACGCATACGCCGCATGGCCGCATGCGTGGGTCTCGCGGCACGACAGCAGCGGCGGGCTCGCGTCTCATTTCAACTGCCGGCCGAATGGACTGACGCCGCGTGGCTCGAGGCGCTCGCCGAAGGCGTCACGGTCGCGAATTTCGACAACGGGCAGTACAAGAGCAAGAACGACTCGCGGTTTTTCTTGAGTGCCGTGTCGATAGCGGGCGCATCGGGATCTCATGTCGCGGATGCGCTCGAGCGCGGGCGCCGTATTGGCGAGGCGATCAACGCCGCACGTGTGCTGATCAACGAGCCCGGTAACAGTTTGACACCGCGCGAGCTCGTCGATCGCGCCAGGGCTCTCACTGCTGTCCCGGACGTCACCAGCGAAGTGCTGGACGAAAAGCAGATGGAGCAGCTTGGCATGGGGCTGCTCCTCGGCGTCGCACGCGGCAGCGCCGAGCCCCCGCGTGTTCTGGTGCTCCGGTACGAACCCGTCGGCGCGCCGCCATCACCGGTCCTGGGACTGGTTGGCAAAGGGATCACGTTCGACACCGGCGGGTTGTCCTTGAAGCCGGCCGATGGCATGGAGCGAATGAAAGACGACATGGCCGGTGCGGCAACCGTAGTCGCGGCGTTTCGTGCGGCCGCGCTCGAACGCGTGCCGCTGCGCATGATCGCTGTGGTGCCCTGTACTGAGAACATGCCCGGCGGACGCGCAACCAAGCCGGGCGACATTCTCCGCGGTGCGTCGGGCCTGACGGTCGAAGTGAACAACACCGACGCCGAGGGCCGATTGATCCTCGGCGATGGTCTCTGGTACGCGCACAAGATTGGAGCGACACATCTCGTTGATGTCGCGACACTCACCGGCGCGTGCGTGGTCGCGCTCGGCAAGGTGACGACGGGACTCTTCGGCACCGACGAGTGGGTTCAGGTGATACGGGATGCAGCGGATCGGTCGGGGGAAAGGGTGTGGCCGCTGCCGCTGTTCGAGGACTACAAAGACCAGTTGAAGAGCGACATCGCAGACATGATCAACAGCCCTGGCCGTCCGGCCGGCGCCATCACGGCTGCGATGTTTCTCAAGGAGTTCGTTCCCGGTCTGCCGTGGGCGCATCTCGACATCGCGGGAACAGCGTGGGCGGATGAGTCGCGCGCCTGGACTGCCAAGGGCGCCACCGGCGTGATGATCCGCACGCTCGTGGAACTTGCCCGGACGGCGGGTTCCGGCTGGCCTGGCACGCCGTCCTGAACTGCCTGCCGCGTGCGAGGCGACAGACCGCTCGCTGCGCTTGCCAGGTTCACGCCGATGACTTTCTTGCGACGCGCGAGTGGTGTCAAATAGGTACGTGCTCTTCTCGTTTTCGCTCGTCGCCTTTCAGACGCTCTCCCAACTGCAGCCGCTGCCGCAAAACAGATCGGCGATTACGCCGACGATCGTAGAAGTCGTCAAAGAGCCGACGGCGAGCATCGGCATGATTCAGGTCGCACTCGCCGCGTTTGGCCTGACGGGAGTCATCATGGCCGGTGCGCTCGTCGCCGGCCTTCTCGCCGGCGCAGCGATTATCTGGTTCCGTCGTCAGCGACCGGTCTCGACGATCGAGGCGCGGGGACACGAGCACAATTTGTTCCGCGCCTGACGCGGAGACGTTCAGACTTCCAGATTTCAAAACCACGAAAACACGAGGAACAGAAGCCTTATGTCGTGATTTCGCGGCTTTCGTGGTTTTCGTGGTCCAGGTCTACTTGTCCGCCAGCTGGCCCTGTCCCTTCAGCGAGCGCCGATATCGCATGACGGACGCATGAAGCGCCTCAGCGATGCGCTGTTTGTATGCCGCGGTCTTCAACAGTTGCAGCTCCTGTCTGTTCGTGAGAAAGGAGATCTCCGCCAGCACGCTCGGCATCTGCGCGCCGATGAGCACCACGAACGGCGCCTTCTTGACGCCGAGATTTCTGAGACCCTTGTTCGATCGGCGAAGGCGGGAGACGAGCGCTTCCTGCACCATGCCTGCGAAATCCCGCGACTCATCGAGCTTGTTGTTCAGCGCTATCGCCTTGATGATGTCGGGCAGGTTGTGCATGCCGCCCGAACTTGCCGAGTTCTCGCGCGCGGCCACGGCTTCGGCCTCCGGCGAGGAGGCGAAGCTGAGAAAGTAGCTTTCGACGCCGCCGGCCGCCGCATTGCGGCTGGCGTTCGCGTGAATTGAGAGAAACAGGTCCGCGTTCTCGCGGTTGGCAATCGCGGTGCGTTCGTCGAGCGGCACGTACACGTCAGTGCGGCGCGTGAGCACCACGTCGAGGCCTTCCTGCCGCAGCAGCTTCTCGAGGCGAAGCGCGACGTCCAGCGTGAGGTCCGCTTCATTCAGCCCTTTGCCCAGCGCGCCCGGATCGTGTCCGCCGTGACCTGGGTCGATCACGATGCGGCCGACGCCAAGCCCGAGCTGTCGCGACAGCGAAAACCCACCGGTGACATTCTTCGATGGAAGCGTCGGCGGGGGAGTCTCCGGCGCTGATGCCTTGTCTTCCCTCGTCGCGGGGTCGATCACGAGAACGGGCGACTCCTCGGCAACGACAACAGGCGCGGGACGCGGGACGACCCGCGGCCGGGCCGGTGCCAGCAAACGCGGACCGAGGGTTTTCGACGTCAGCAGGGTCGTGGCCGCAGATGTCGGCGCCGCTGGCTCGCAATCGACGACGACCCGAAATGGATGGTACATGGTGAACACGCTGTACTTGTTCACACCCTCGAGATCGAGCACCACACGGACGGTGCTGTCGGGGTGCCGGCCGACGCGGATCTGTCGCACGACGTCTTTTGGATAGCGAAGGACGACGTCCTTCAATGCGGCCGCCGTTTGCACATCTTTCAGATCGAAGAACACGCGCGATGGCCCATCGAGCCGCTCCTCGCGATACGTCACTTCCCGGTCGAGCGCCAATGTGATCCGGACGCCTTCAGGCAGTACGGACCGATCGATGCTCAGAAGCGTTGCGCGTCCATCGCTGAAAGCAGCGCCTGCCGGAGCGGCGGCCGCAAGCGGCGGCGGCGCCGTCACCGGGGACTCTGCGGGTTGGGCGGCAGGAGTCGGATTGCGGCTGGGGATTCGCTTGACGAGTGAACTGGACGGGTATTCAGCGGCGAGGCGTCGATAAAAACGCGACGCGAGTCCGCGATCCGACGGCCGCTTGAACTTCTCATATGCCGCGTCGGCAAGTGCGGCGGCATTGAAGAGCGCGTTGTCGGCGTATCCGCTTGCGTGGTGTCGTCTCGCGAGCGACTCGTACGACGCAATCACGCTACGTGTGCGGCGCAGAATGCGGTCGCGTTCCTGAGCGGATTCGGCGGCGCTTGCCGAGGCAATCAGGTCGCGCGCAGTTTGCTCGCGCTGCTGCAGCAACGCGTACCACTCGCGCACGGTCTGGCAGTGTGCGATGACAGGCGTCGACGCAACCAGGGCCACCACCAGGGCAGCGGCCGTCAGTCGGCTCATTTGAATCGGCATAATCACTCCACCTTCGGCGCCTTGGGTCCCTCCGCCGCCTTCGTCATCGAAGGTCTAGCGCAGTTGCGCGTCGACTTCTTCGAAATAGTCGCGGCCAACCAGCACCTCGCGCGGCTTGCCGCCCGTTGCCGGCGACACGAGGCCTTCGGCCTCCATCATGTCCACCAGTCTGGCGGCGCGGCTGAACCCAATGCGCATCTTGCGCTGCAGATACGAAATCGATGCCTGGCCGCTCTGCACCACGATGCGAGCGGCCTCGTCGTACAACTCGTCTTTCTCGAGCTCGATGTCTTCCGGCCCCTTCTTGTCTTCAGCCGTGATCGACTCGTCGAACAGCGGCTTGCCCTGCTTGCGGAGGAAGCTTGCGAGCCGCGCCGATTCCTGTTCGGAGATGTACGGGCCGTGCAGCCGGATTTTTTGAGACGACGCCGGCGGCAGGAACAACATGTCCCCCTTGCCGAGCAGTTGTTCGGCGCCGTTGCCATCGAGAATCGTGCGCGAGTCGATCTTTGACGACACGCGAAACGAGATCCGCGAAGGCAAGTTGGCTTTGATGAGCCCGGTAATGACGTCGACCGACGGACGCTGCGTCGCAAGAATCAGATGGATGCCGACCGCCCGCGCCATCTGTGCGAGCCGCGCAATCGATTCTTCGACTTCGTTGCCGGCCACCATCATCAGATCGGCGAGCTCGTCGACGACCACAATCACGAACGGCAGGAGCCGCGGAGGCTCGCCGTTATCGGTCGTCTCTTTCGCGTCAATGAGCTGGCGCATGTTGCGATTGAACTGCTCGATGTTGCGTACGCCGAATGCCGCCAGCGTCTTGTAGCGCTCTTCCATCTCGTGCACCGCCCAGCGGAGCGCATTTGCAGCCTTCTTCGGATCCACCACGACCGGCGTGAGCAGATGCGGTATGTCGTCGTACATGCCGAGCTCGAGCCTTTTCGGATCGATCAGAATCAGGCGGACGTCATCCGGCGTGGCGCGATAGAGCATGCTCGTCAGCATCGCGTTGAGACCCACCGATTTGCCGGTGCCTGTGGATCCCGCAATCAGCAGGTGCGGCATCATCGCGAGATCGGTCATGAAGGGCTCACCGTGAATGGTCTTGCCGAGGGCGAGCGTCAGCTTCGAGGCCGACCGCTGGTAGCTTTCCGACTCCAACAGTTCGCGCAGCGAAATGGCCTCGCGATGCGGATTCGGGATCTGAATGCCGACGGTCGATTTCCCCGGGATGCGTTCGATGAGCACGGATTCAGCGCGCATCGCCAGGCACAGATCGTCCGCGAGACTCGTGACCTTGCTGTACTTCACGCCTGCATCGGGCTTGAATTCGAACGTCGTCACGACAGGACCGGGGTGGATCTGCACGACCGCGCCTTCCACCGCGAACTCGCGACACTTCTCTTCGAGAAGCCGCGCGGCTTCCATCAGCTCGCGCTCGTCGATCTTGCGTTCCGCCTTTGCGGGATCGAGCAGGGACGGCGGCGGCAGGGTGTATCCACTGAGCCGGCGCTCCGCTGGCGCGCGCGGCTCGAGATCCGGCAACGGCAGCGGCGCGGGCATTGGCAGTCTGGCGGGGCGCTTCTGCAGAACTGGCGCGGGCTGAAGGGCGCTTCCCGCCGGTGAAGGCTCGCCCGCCTCGTCGTCATCTTCCTCGAGTACGGGCGTTGTGCGAATTCTCGCTTTCGGCGGCGGCGCTTCGGCTTTCGCGGCCGTCTCAGAAGCGGCTTTGACCATCTCCGGTGAGAGCGTGCCCCTTTTCACGTGCTTGGCGAAGACGTCGCGACGCTCTTTGGCTTTCCGCCGCTTCTCGAGACGATCCCTGAACGATTGCCATCCGCGCGAGAGCAACGCCTGCACGGCAACGAACAAGAGCCGGAACAAACGGCCGAACGAGAACTGCGTTGCGAGAATAATCGCGACAAACAGCAGCGTAAGGATGACGATGATCGATCCGAGGCGGCTGAGATATTCCGACATCGCCGAGGCGAGAAAATCGCCGAGGTATCCGCCGGCGCGGAACTTTCGATCGCCGAGATTGACGCTGCCCAGCGCCAGGCTGAGAAACGCACCAACCGAAGCGATGACCAGCGTCGCCCCGACGAGTTTCGTATACACCGCGTCGAGCTGCCGGCACCAGAAGTAGTGCCACGCAGCAATCGCGATGAGCGCGGGAATGAGATACGAGCCGTAGCCGACCAGCTGAAACGACAGCTCCGCGAGAAACGCGCCGATGCGCCCGACGAAATTGGCGGGCACGTGTTGCGTACCTGTGCTGAAAAACCAGACCGGATCCTGCGGGTCGTAACTCGCGAGCGCGACGAGCCAGATGAGCGCAACGCCAAACAGCGCGACGCCAACGACCTCGCTCAACCTTCTCGATAACGTCGATCCAGCTGCGCGCATCAAATCTCCATCACGACAGGAAGAACCATCGGCCGTCTGCCCGTGCGCTTCCGCAGATACCGTCGAAGTTCCACGCGAATCTTTTCGTTCATGAGACCGGGGTCGGTCCGCTCCTCGACGCTGGCCTCCGCAATAACGACCGCGATCAAGCGGGACCCTTCAGCGAGCACATCGTCCGACTCCGAGCCGGTGACAAAGCCGCGCGAAATCAGCTCCGGGTTGCCTTCGACGACCCCCGTTTGCCGGCTGATGGCCACCACGGGAACAACGAGGCCGTCCGCGGCGAGATGGCGCCGATCGCGCAGCACTTCGTCGCCCACCTCGCCGACCCGGGTGCCGTCGATCAGCACGCGACCTATGTGCGTCTTGCCTGACACGCGCGCACCGTCCGCGTCGAATTGCAGAACATCTCCGTTCTCGGCGGTGAGCACTTCAACGCGGGACGGCAGGCCGCTCGTGACCAATTGGGCGATGCGCGCATGCCGCGCGAGCTGCCGGAACTCGCCGTGAATCGGAATGAAAAACCGTGGCCGGACGAGGGCGAGCACGAGCTTCAACTCCTCTTCCGAGGCATGACCGGAGACGTGCACGTGCTTGGTCGCCTCGGTAATCACCTCGACGCCGCGTTTGGCCACGTGGTTGATCACCCGGCCGATGGCCTTTTCGTTTCCGGGAATAGCGCGAGCAGAAATCACGACACGATCGCGGGGCGACAACTTCACGAAGCGGTGATCGTCGATGGCGATTCGTGAGAGCGCCGCGTTGGCTTCGCCCTGCGATCCCGTGACCAGACACAGGATGTCCTGAGAAGGAAAGTTGGGGACGTCGCTGTCACGGATGACGACCCCCGTCGGAATTTTCAAATGGCCGAGACGCTGCGCGATCTGGGAGTTTTCGTTCATGCCGCGGCCGACGAACGCCACTTTGCGATCGAACTGCACCGCAAGATCGCTCAACACCTGCAGGCGGTAGATGCTCGACGCGAAGGCAGCCACGACGATCTTGCCTTCGGTGCTCGTAAAGATCTCCTCGAACGCGTCCACCACGTCGAGCTCAGACCCCGTGTAACCGCGGCGATCGATATTGGTGCTGTCTGCGAAGAGCGCGAGCACTCCCTCGGAGCCGAGTTGCGCCAGGCGGTGCAGATCGAACGGTTCACCCTCGATTGGCGTTTGATCGATTTTGAAATCGCCTGTGTGCACCAGCACACCGTGCGGGGTCCTGATCGCCAGCGCCATGCAATCAGGCATGCTGTGCGTGACGCGGATGAACTCCACCTGGAACGGCCCGACCGTGATCGACTCCCGCGGCTTGACGCTGACGAGACCGTGAACCGCTTCGATGCCGTGCTCCTCCAGCTTTGGCTGAATGAACGCGAGCGTCAGCGGCGTGCCGTAGGTCGGCCCGTCGACGAGCGGCAGCACATAGGGCAGCGCGCCAATGTGATCTTCATGTCCGTGCGTGAGAATGAGCGCCTTCACCTGGCCGCGGCGCGCTTCGAGATAGGAAAGGTCCGGGATGATGAGATCGACCCCGAGCAGGTCGGGTTCCGGAAACATCGATCCGGCATCGATGACGATGGTCGTTCCCGCGCACGAGATGGCCATCATGTTGAGGCCGAACTCGCCGAGACCGCCAAGCGGCACGACTTCGATCACGTCATTCATCAGGGATCCCTGAGCAGCCAGTCGAATATCCGTCCCGACACGTCGCGCGTCGAGTCGATCGGCTTGTCAGGCTGCTGGGAAAGCCTGGAAAACGGAGGCGGGTTGGTCGGCTGCGTCAGCGCCGGTTCGAACGTTCGGAGTTCGATGTTCGAAGTTCGGGGTTCGACGTTCGTGCGCACGAACCTCGAACGAAACGAACTTTCGAACTCGGAACCTCGAACTCGGAACTCCGAACTTCGAACCTCGAACTTTCGAACCGGCTACAGTCGCAGAGTAGCGAGACTATAGCACAGCAGGGGAATCAGCTGGCGCTGAAAACGTCCGCAAGTCGTGTCAGCTCAATGAGCTGCAGCGTTTCAGGTCGCCGCGCGGAGTCGATGCCTGCTTGCCCCAGCGCGGCCTTCGGATCCATTCCCCTCGAAGCGGCGAAAGGCCCGAGCGCGTTTGCAAGCGTCTTCCGGCGCTGGGTGAATATCGACCGAACGAGCTCCACGAAGGCCGTTTGATCCCGCACCGCGACCAGCGGAGGCCGAAACGTAAGCCGGACAACGGCGGAGCGCACCTTGGGCATCGGCCGAAACGCGCCGGGCGGGAGATTCAGCAGGCGCGTCACGTCGGCGCCCAGCGCCGCCTGCACCGTGAGCACACCGTACTCCTTCGTTCCCGGCGCCGCGACGAGTCGATCTGCAACCTCTTTCTGGAGCATCAACGTCGCATCCTCCACCGCGCCCGTCGACGCCGATGCGTCGAGCAGCCGAAAAAGAATTGGCGAGGAGATGTTGTACGGCAGATTGCCGATGATGCGGATTCGTTGTTCGACACCCGTGCCGAGCGAGTGACGCAGCAGATCCGGGAAGTTGACCTCGAGGACATCTCCGGTGACTACCTCGAGATTCGGAATATGTCGCGCGGCGAGATCGCTTGCAAGGTCGCGGTCGACTTCGATTGCGACGACGCGTGCGACGCGCCTCGCCAGCGGCTCGGTAAGGGCCCCTCGGCCGGGGCCGATCTCCAGAAAAGTGTCTGTTGACCGCGGCTCCACGGCGTCGACGAGCTTCGCCACCCACGCGGGTTCGAGAAAGTGTTGCCCGAAGCGGCGGCGTGCCCTCATGAAGGTTCCGCGTTGCCACGCCAGTAGCGCTCCTCGATCTCCTCGATTTCCTCTTCGCTCAACCCGAAGTAGTGGCCCAGCTCATGGATCAGCGTTTCGCCGATTGCGACGACGATTTCGTCTGCGTCACCGCCGCACTCTTCTTCAATTGTTTTCTGAAAGAGCGTGATCCGGTCGGGCAGCACGTTGCCGTGTCCCCACGCGCGCTCCGTCAAGGGCACGCCCTGGTACAGACCGAGCAAGAGATCGTCGGGGCCCATCTCCATCTCGTCGAGCAGTTCGGCGGACGGTTCGTCTTCGATGACGATGACGACGTTGTGGATTTCGCGAGCGAAGCGCGCCGGAATGGTGTCGATGGCCTGCTGAACGAGCGCTTTGAATGCTTCCCGCGTCATTTCGTTTTGACGACGCGTTGGCGGCGGGGCGTTCCGGCTGGGCCCGCGGTTTTCGCGCGGGCTTTCGCGCGGCCTGCGCGAACGGTGACGCCGCCGGACAAAAAGAAATCGCAATACTTGCGCGCGTTGCACACTTCACATCTCGGCGTCGGCCGGCAGATCCGTCTTCCATGGAGAATGAGCAAGTCCGAAATCTGTATCCACTGCGCGGGAGGAAAGAGAGCCATCAGCGCTTTTTCGACAGTCTCGGGATCGTCGCTGTGCGCGAGTCCCAACCGGTTGGCGACGCGAAGCACGTGACGATCGACCGGAAGACCAGGAACGCCGAGCGCGTGACCGAGAACCACGTTTGCGGTCTTGCGGCCAACTCCCGGCAGTTTCGTCAACGCTTCCATGCTCGACGGGACCTCGGCACCGTGGTGATCGACGAGGGCGCGCGCCATTCCGATCAGGGCCTTTGTCTTCTGGCGAAAGAACCCGGTCGGTTTGATCGCCTGCTCCAGCTCGCCGGGATCGGCATTCGCGAACGCCTTTGCGTCTGCGTATCGGGTAAACAACGCCGGTGTGACTTGATTGACACGCTCGTCGCTCGACTGCGCGGAGAGGATGGTGGCAACGAGCAGCTCGAACGGCGTGCCGTAGTGAAGCTCCGTATCGGGGTTTGGATGATGGCGCTCGAGCGCATCGAAAATGCGCTTTGCGACCGCCTTCGTCTTCAATGCACGGGCCCTTTCGATTCGACCGGCGGCGTGTGGGATTCCGAGAAGATGCGGAGGTTTTCCTGCAGCGCAGCGATGAGCGTCGGAATGAACTGGACCGGCATCACCACCCGTGCCTTGATCGGCGCGCGGACGATATGATCGGCCTCGGCGTCGCGGATCTCTCGCTCGGACAGCGGCATGACTTCGCAGAAGGTAATGGTGAAGTCGAAAGGCGTATGCGCGACAGCGGCGAAATTGGCGTACTCGCGCGCCGGCATCGGTGCGGTGTCGTCCGGCACGATCGTGAAGTTGATTTGCTTGCGCTCGTTCATGCGGGGAGTGTACACCCCGCTTCAGTACTTTCTCATCACCCCCACGACTACGCCCTGGATCTGGACGTTGTTGGCATCGACGTACAAGGGCTGCATCGACGGATTCGCCGGCTGCAATCGCACGCGCCCATTTTCTTTGTAGAACTTCTTCAGCGTCGCGTCGTGGCCCCCGACAAGCGCAATGACCATTTCCCCGTTGTCTGCGGAACGGCGGTCCTCCACGACCACCCAGTCGCCATCGCGGATCTGCTCGTCGATCATCGAATCGCCGCGCACGCGAAGCACGTAGGTGTCGCGCTTGCCGCTGACGAGGGATTCAGGCACGGCAATGCTCTCGGAACTGGCGACGGCTTCGATGGGCATGCCTGCGGCGACATAGCCAAGCAGCGGGAGCTCGACCGCGCGGCCCGCCGAACGCGACGGCAGCAATTCGACGGACCGGCTCCGATTCCACGCGCGCCGGATGAAGCCCTTGTCCTGAAGATTCGTCAAATGCTTGTGGACCGTCGCCAGCGATGACAGGCTGAAGCGGCGACCGACTTCCTCGAGGCTGGGGGCGTAGCCGTGCTGCTGGATGAATTCGTTGAGGTAGTCGAGAATCTCGCGTTGACGTTTTGTGAGGGGTTGCACGGGGGCAGAGTAGCCAAACAAAAGGCGAAAGTCAACGGAATACATTCAACCGTGTCGTGTCCGAGCGGTCTAACTTAACAGGAGTGCTGTTGACGTGGGCGATGAGTCAGCGGTCGGCCTCTGGGCGTCCTTCGCCGTGGCCCCCGGCTGGAAACTGAAGGTGATCGGCTCGAAGCCCGCCGCTGCCCCGGCCGCGATTGACGACGAGCGATCGGACGATGCCTCGCTGGTTACCCGATGTCTTCAGGGCGAGCGCGACGCATTCGATGCGATCGTCGAGCGTCATCGTCGCGCCGTTTATCAGGTCTGCTACCGTTTTGTGAACAACCACGAAGACGCCAGCGACCTGTCACAAGAGACGTTTGTTCGCGCGTGGAGAGGCCTGAGCCGTTTCAAAGGCAACGCCGCGTTGTCGACATGGCTGTATCGAATCGCGGTGAACGTCTGTCTGAACAGGGTCTCCGCGAAAAAACCGGAGACCGAGCCGATCGAGACGGATCGATTTGTCGACACGCAAACCGAAGATCCCGGGGCTGGCGTTCTCAGAGACGAACGTGCGGCGGCTGTTCGTCGGGCGATAGCAGCGCTGCCCGAAAAGCAACGGGCGACGCTTGTCCTTCGCGCGTATCACGATCTCTCGCATCAGCAGATCGCGGATATCCTCGGCAGCTCGGTGGGGGCGGTGAAGGCAAACTTCTTCCACGCGTTGAACAACCTGAAGAAGATTCTCGGACGCGAGCCATGACGCATCTCACACCGGCCGAACTCGTCGACGCGGTCGAACACACGACGGGGGCGGTGCCGCATTCGCATCTGGCGGCGTGCGAGACGTGCCGCAACGAAGTGGCGCGACTTCGTGATGTTCTGTTCGCGTCTCGCGAAATCGAAGTCCCTGAACCGTCGCCGCTCTTCTGGGATCACCTTTCTTCTCGTGTGCGAACGGCTATTGCCGATATGCCAGCCGGTCGCATCCCGTCGCGCGCCGCGTGGCTGCAGTGGAAGGTGCTGGCGCCTCTGGGGGCGCTTGCGCTGCTGGTTCTCGTGCTGGCGACGGTGATGACGCGAGGACCCCTGACGTCACCGCTCGAACCGACACCGCAGTCTGCGAACTACCCTAATCCTGCTTCGGCAGCCTCAGGCGATCGTGACTGGGAGGTCGTTTCCGAAATCGTGGGCAGCGTCGATCTCGACCAGGCCCACGAAGCCGGCATAGTCGTCGGTCCCGGCGATGTGGACCGCGCGGCACTCGAGTTGAGCGCCGCAGAACAGCAGGAATTGATGCGGCTGCTCAAGACGGAAATGGAAAAGGCAGGCGGCTAGTGCGCACCCTGTTTCTGCTGTTGCTCGTGTCCACGGTCGGTCTCGGCGCGCAGGAGCCGCCGCCCAATGCGCCGCCGGCGCCCGAGCAAGGATTCACGCCCGGTGAGATTCAGCGGATCTTTGACGGGTATCTGGTGATGCAGGCGCAGGATGCGCTGGGGTTGAGCGATCAACAGTTTGCGCAATTCGTGCCGCGGCTCAAAGTGCTGCAGGATACGCGGCGCCGGTATCAACAGGAGCGAATGCGGCTGCTCAATGAGCTGCAACGACTCACGCGACCCGCGGCAGGCCATCCGGCGCCAGGCGACGAAGGGCTGATCAAGGAGCGGCTGAACGCGCTGCAGGAGAACGAGGCGCGTTCCGCAGCGGACATTCGAAAGGCCTACACGGCCATTGACGAACTCCTCGATCCGCGCCAGCAGGCGCGCTTTCGGATCTTCGAGGAGCAGATAGAACGCAAGAAACTCGATCTGCTCCTGCGGGCGCGACAGAATCTTCGTCAGAATCCGAATCGCCCCATGCCGAAGCGGCCGCCGCTGTGAAAAAGGGCCTGCCCCATTTCGGCTGCCGCTGTGAAAAGGGGCCTGCCCCATTTCACATTCATCCGGCTGCAGTACGCAGGAACTGCCGCTGCCAATCGCCACCCGCACGGGACTCTCCTCTCGAGTGATCCTTTGTGCGATTGTTTTGCGGGAATTGCTGACGACACTCGCGAACGGTGCGCCGCCCCGCGAAAATGGGGCAGGCCCCTTTTTGCGCGAGCTCGGAAGGCGCCCTTTTTGCGCGAGCTCGGACAGGCCGCTTTGTCCGGCGCGGCGAGCCTTACAATGGAACGATGAAACTGTTTCCGCTGCTCCTTGCCACGACGCTCACCGCGTCGTCACAGTCGGCAAGCACCATCAAGGCGCAGGCGGATCAATTCGAACAGAAACTTCAACTCATCGTCGCGCAGGCCGACACGGAATCGAGCAAGCCCCGCCGAACCACCGTCGCTCAAACGGAAGTGAATTCCTACCTGCGGGTGAAGGGTCCGGAGCTCTTGCCCGTCGGCGTCACCGACGCGACCGTCGCCGCTGACGGTCCCGGCCGCCTCAGCGGACGGGCGATCGTCGATCTCGACGTCGTCCGCGAGAAGAAGAGCAGTGGCGGCTGGCTCGATCCCAAGAGCTATCTCACAGGTCGTCTTCCCGTCACCGCCAGCGGCACGCTGCACACGCGCGACGGATCGGGACGCTTCGCGTTGGCGAGCGCAGAGGTCAGCGGCATCCCGATTCCGAAGACTCTCCTGCAGGAGCTCGTGTCGTACTACACGCGCTCCACGGATCATCCGAACGGCGTGAACATCGACGATGTGTTCGAGCTGCCTGCGAACATCCGCGAGATTCAGGTCGGTCACGGCAACGCAATCGTCATCCAGTAGGGTCGCGCGCGATGCCCGAGGTCCGCTCGGATGTTCTTCAGATGCCGCTGCAGTATCTGAAGGGCGTCGGCCCTCGTAAGGCGGCCGATCTCAAAAAAGCCGGGCTCGCCACCGTCGAAGATCTGCTGTTCCGTTTTCCACTTCGCTACGAAGATCGCAGCCGGCTGCAGTCGATCGCGTCGCTGCAATCCGGCCAGGTGTCCGCGGTATCAGGGGAAGTGCTGCACGCCAGTCTTCAGCCGACACGGCGTCCCGGATTTCGACTCTTCACGGCACTCATCCAGGACGAGAGCGGACAAATCAAAGCGGTGTGGCCGAATCAGGCCTTTCTCAAGGATGTCATCAAGCCACATCAACGCATCGTCCTGTACGGGAAGGTAGAGTACTGGGGCAGTCGGGGACTGCAGCTCACCGATCCTGAGTTCGAGATTCTGCGCGACACGCCGAACCCGGACGACACCGCCAGCGAAGACGCAACCATTCATACCGGCCGCATCGTCCCTGTCTACGAACGCACCGGCAGCGTCACGACGAATATGCAGCGGAGGTTTGTCTTCCAGTCGCTGGAGCAACTGCCACGGCAGTTGTTTGATCCAGTGCCCGCCGACATTTGCGCGCGCGAG
>Ga0137374_10003637_pt1 | contig 18256 bp, 12 predicted proteins | sample SagtaG_20_FD_104811 | JGI IMG/M metagenome (GOLD analysis project Ga0137374, IMG submission 104811) | Vadose zone soil microbial communities from Sagehorn Ranch, Mendocino, California, USA - Sage1_R_100_16 metaG | ecosystem: Environmental > Terrestrial > Soil > Vadose zone | place: USA...
CGTAAGACGTAAGAAAGAGATGTTCGATACGCTTCCAGGCGCGCCCAGCATTTTACGTTTCACGCACCACGCATCACGCATCACGTTTCACGTGTCACGTTTTACTTCTTCTCCATCACCGCCACGAGATTGTCCGCCAGCCCCACCGCCCCAAGCGCCGTTTCTACCGCCCGATAACCCCAGCGCAGCGGCCCGCCCCGTTGCTTCCAAGAAGTTGTGCGCTTCAACAATGCGACTCGTTCGGCATCGCTCACTCGCCGTCCCTGCCCCCGCCAGTCCTGCCAGAGGACGACTGGATTGAAGTGCGTCGAGCGCAGCGCAACGATTTCCAGGTCCGGCACTCGGGCGACCAGCCGGCGCAGCGTCGCCGCCGAGAAGTAGTTTACGTGTTCCACCATCACGTAGCGGTAGCGCGAACCGAGCAGCCGCATGGCCAGCGACTTCAGGTTGGGCACGAGGACGAAGCAGTGCCCGCCCGGCCGGAGCATCACCGCGGCCTTTGCAAGAAACTTTGACGGATCGATCAGATGCTCGGCCACCGCCCACATCGTCAGGGCGTCGAATTGCCCGCCGCCAAAGTCGTGTTCGAGAAAACCTTCATGCAGCACCGTGACGCCCCGGCTCGTTGCGTAATCAAGTGCCGGACCGACCACGTCGGTCCCAAGCCGCTCGTAATCGCCCGGCCAGCGCGCTTCGAGTTGAAACAAAAAACCGCCGGTCGAGCATCCCACGTCCAGCACCTTGCCTTGCGGGCAGAACTGGCGGAACAACTTCAGCTCCCGCTCGAACCGGACCGGCGCGTAATCCGCCGCCAGCTTGTCTGCCGTCAGATACAGCCCGGCCGCAAGTCCTTCGTAGTGTTCGCCCGATGCCAATGCCGCTGGCACGGGGTTCGCAAACACCATCCCGCACGCCCGGCATTGCACGAGAGTCACGTCCCCTTTGCGCCAGTGCGGGCGCGTCTCCCGCCCGTCGCAGACCGGGCAGGGGCGCTCGATCATCGCGGCCACAGCGCCTCCCGCAGGCCCGACGCTCGCTCCAGACGGCGCGCCACGGCCGCGCGGAACACCGCTTCGCTCATCCACACCTCGACGCTTTCGCTGGCGCGCGTGATTCCGGTGTAAACCAGCTCGCGCGTCAGCACCGGGCTTTCGCGGTCCGGCAGCACGAGCAGCACGCGCTCGAACTCGCTGCCCTGGCTTTTGTGGACTGTCATCGCGAAGACCGTCTCGTGCCGCGGCAATCGGGCCGGCGACACGCCCCGGCCTTGGCCGTCCGCGCCCCCGAAGAACGCCATCGGCCGCCCGGTTGTCGCCTCCGGAAGGATGATCCCGACGTCGCCATTGAAGAGCCGCAACGAGTAATCGTTCTCCGTCACCAGCACGGGCCGCCCAAAATACCACGGCCCGGCCGTTGAGATCAGCCCTGCCTCGCCCAGGATTTCCTCGACAAGCCGGTTCAGGTTCTCGGCGCCGAAAGGACCCTTGCGCAACGCCGTCAGGATGCGGAACCGGTTCAATGTCGCCAATGCTGTCCTTGGGTCGCGCGCGGACACAGTTGCCGCGAAATGCTCTGTCACCGCGGTTCGCAGCGTCGCTTTCAACACCGAGGCCGCCGGCAGTGTTGCCGCGCTCACCCCTGGCGCGCTGTTCAACACTCTTAGCGCGCCCTCCGCGTCGCCCCGGTTCACGGCGCGACTGAGTTCGAGAATCCCGCTGCCTGGAGCAAAGCGATAATTCCTATCCAACTGCACGATGCAATCGGCCAGACCCCCGTTCTTGATTGTCGTAGCTGTGACCGTGAGGTCGCGGGACGCCGGCGCGGGAGGTTGGACAGCGGCACCGTGTTCCTTCCCGCCTGAGTGTTCAGCCTGCGACCTCACGGTCGCAGCTACTCCTGCCGCTCTTGGTCCGCAAATGTCTCCCAACACCGCGCCTGACTCGACCGACGCAAGCTGATCCCGGTCGCCGATCAAAATAATCCGCGCCTGTTCCGGCAGCGCCGCGAACAACTTTGCCATCATCGCCAGGTCCACCATGCTCGCCTCGTCAAGCAAGAGCACGTCCACCGGCAGCGGATTGTCCGCGTCGAAACGGACCGCCGCCGTGCCCGGCGCGCCGCCAAGCAACCGGTGCACAGTGGAGGCCTCTGCCGGAAAACGCTCCCGCACCCGCGCGTCGCACTCGAGCTTGTCGCGCCATTGGCGAACGGACTCCTGCAATCGCGCTGCCGCCTTGCCCGTCGGCGCGGCCAGCACGATGCGCAGCGGCGTCTCGCCCGCCTGCTCCAGCAACAACGCCAGCGCCAGCGCCACCGTCCGCGTTTTGCCCGTGCCCGGTCCGCCGGAGATGACGCACAAGTTGCGACGCAACGCCACGAGCGCCGCCACCTTCTGCATATCCACTTCGTTCTCGTCCATCGCCGGGAAGAGCCGCTTCAACCCGTCGGCCAGGCGCGCCTCGTCGATGCCGCCGGCCGCTCCTCCCTCTCGCCCTCCGAGGGGGAGAGGGCTGGGGTGAGGGGGCTGCACAGGTGGACTCCCCTCGTCACGGTCCTCTTCCTTCGTCCGATGAGAGGAGAGGGAAGTTGTTTCGGACGCGAGTTGACGGTTGGAAGTCTGCCCGCCGCCGGCCATCCTCCCGGCCCTCCGCCGAATCGCCGCTGCCAGCCCCGACTCGTATTCCCAATAACGGTGCAGGTAAAGCCGCCCTTTCCCGTCGAGCACCAGCGGCTTGAATTCGCCCGGCGTGCCGACGACGGAACTGGCGCGCAACTTCTCCAGCCAGGTTTCGCTGGGAGGAATCTCCGCAATTCGCCCTCCTTCACCGTTGAGCAGTTGGACGATTCCCGCGCGGTCACGCAAATCGAGACACGAGTTTCCTTCGCCGCAACTTCGGCTCACCAACGCCGCGGCCAGCGCCACTTCCGGCTGCGCTCCGCCCGCCAGCCGCTCGACCAGCCGCGCGAAGTGACGGTCGAGGTCGGTGAATTCTGGCGCATTCAAGAGGGATATTGGCTCGCTGCCGTTCATTTCGCTCGCTCCATCGCATGGGCCGTCGCGGCGGCGCGCTCGCCATTGCGCAACGATTCCGCCAGCGCTTCAATCGTGCTCCCCTCCGGCCGGTCGCGGTACACACCCAACTCCGGCCGTGCCGGATCCAGGCCGCGCAGGAAGATGTAGCGCACGCCGCCGATGTGCTCGTTGTAACGGTAGCCAGGCAGGCGCAGCCGCAAGTATTCGTGAAGGGCCACGACATACAGGTGCGCTTGCAGTGAATAGAACTTCCGCGCCATCTCTGCGCGCATCGCGACGGGGCTGTAGTCCTCGACGCGGGCTCCCAACCAGTTCGATTTCCAATCCACGATGTAAAACCGGCCCTCGAAGCGGAATACGAGGTCAATGAAGCCCTTGAGGAATCCGCCCGACGGCTTGAAACCGAGCGCGCCGAGCCGGGCCACCACGTCCTCTCCCGCCGCGGCCAGTCCGTGACGCAGCAGCGCCGGTGTCAGCTCGCGCACCGCGAGAAAGAACTCCAGCTCGTTCAATCGCTCGCTTCTCGTCACCCGCGACAGCGTGAAGTCCTGCCGCGTCGCGTCGAGCGGCGTCGCCATCGCGCGCCGCACCGCGTCGCAGACCGCAGGCGCAAACTCATCCCCAGGGATGCCGTGCAGGGCCAACTTCGATTCCACGATCCGCCGCAGTTCGGCATCATCCGCCTGCGTGAAATCCAGTTCCTCCATGACCTGGTGCAAACACGTTCCCGCCCTCGTGCCGCGCGGGAAGGCGAAGATGCCCTTGGCCTCCACCGGCGCCGGGGCGGGCGTCGCCGGCCGCGTTTCGGAGTCGTGATCCGGCAGTTCGTCCGCGCTGGCAGCCACCAGCCCGGAGAAGCTCGCGATGCGCCAGTTTGTGGGGATGGTACCCGTGAACCGGCGAGGGCGCAGGTCGACGCTTGCTTGAAAATGAGGGCGGTATCGTTCACCCGTGGTCTGCGGCAACCGCTCAACTTGTATCGTGGGCGCGCCGTTGATCGCCGAGGCCCCCGCCAGTCGCTGGAGATCCGCGTGCAACGCCTCATCATCCAACGCCTTGAAATGCGCTGTCATCGCCGCCTGCCAGTCTTCGCCCAGCTCCGGCGGGCGATGCAGCAGCCACGCTGCCGCGGAAGTGCCCGCGCCGCGGAACGCGCCCCAGACGAAGTAACAGCGGTTCCTGGCGCGCGTCAGCGCGACGTAGAGCAAGCGCAGGTTTTCCGAGAGCTTCTCGCGGAAGGCCATCTTGCGGTGCGCATCGTACTCTGGTGAACCGAGATCAAGGACGAACTGCGATGATCGGCCAGCCGCAGCCTCCACGAATGTTGTATTAGGCGGGCGAGACGGGTCGTTACTCCTGTTCCCACTCTTACTCTCACTCTTACTCTTAATCTTACCCTTAATCTTACTCTCCAGGCTGATAGAGAGACCAGGATTAAGATTAGGATTAAGATTAGGATTAAGATTAAGAGTAAAGTGAAACAGCACCTGTTCCTCGCCGCGGCGCGTCGGCTCGGAGGACTTCCATGAGAACGGGCAGAACACGACCGCGTATTCCAGCCCTTTGCTCTTGTGGATCGTCACCAGGCGCACCGCTTCGTCGTCGCGTTCCAGCCTGAGCTGGTGCTCCTCGGTGGCGCGGTCAGACGCTCCAATCTGTTCGGCCAGCCATCGGGCGAGTGGGGCGGGGCCGAAACGATGTTCCTGCGCCGCCGCGTGGAGCGCCTCGGCCAGGTGCAACAGGTTTGTCAGACGCCGCTCCCCATCTTCGAACGCCAGGAGGCGCCGCCGCACTTGCCCGGCGTGCAGCCAGTGGCGGAACATCGGCATGAACCCCAATTCGAGCCAACGCTCGTGCTGCATGTGCGCGAACTCCCGCCAGGATTGCCCGGCGGCTTCATCGCCGGCCATCGCGTCGAGTTCCGCACCGCTCAGGCCCATCAGATCGGTCGTCAACGCCGCACGCAGGGCCCGTTCGTGCCCGGGTTGGGCCAGTGAGGCCAGCACGCGCTCCAATTCGCGGGCTTCGCGTGAAGCGAAGACGCTCTCCTCCGTGTGCAACACGCTCGGCACGCCCACGCCCCGCAGCGCCTCCTGCATCAGCGCCGCCTGGCGGTTTTCCGGCACGAGCACGGCCATGTCCCGCGGCGTGAGCCGGCGCAGGCCGAGGGTTGTGCCGCCGTTGAGGAGCCGGACAATCTCCGCGGCAACAAGGCCAGGCAGCTTTTCCTCCGCGAACTCCTTGCTGATCTCTTTCTGGTCCGCCTCGCGCGGCATAAGCCACAGCCGCAAGGGCGCCAGCCGCGCGCCCTTTTCTTGAATCGGTGCTTCATCGGCATTGCCCGCGGGGTTGACTTTCTGAAAGGCGATTTCATCGAACGCGAACGGATTCGGCGCAGCGCCAAACAGCGTGTTGACGGCGCCAACCAGGCCAGACTCCGAGCGCCAGTTTCGGTCGAGCGTGTAACGGTCCGGCGTGCCTCGCGCCGCGTCGAGGTAAGTGAAGATATCCGCGCCGCGGAAGCCGTAGATAGCCTGCTTCGGATCGCCGATGAGGAACAGAGATGGACCCGCGCCGGACTGAGGGACGAACTTCGGCTCTTCTGAAGCTGGCCGGTGGGAAAGCGGCAAAGCGGGAAAGCGGGAATCCGAAATCGAGCCGGCATCGCCGACTCCCTCACCTTGTCGTCTTCCCGTTTTCCCGTTTTCCCGATTTCCCGTTTTCCAATTCTCCCGCTCTCCCGCCCCCGGTTCGTCAGGCGGTCCAAAGAGCCTGCGGAACACTTCCCACTGCACCGGATCGGTGTCCTGAAACTCGTCGATGAGCGCCGCCCGAAATTTTCGCCGAACTTCGGCAATGAGCGCGGGCCCGGAGCCTCCACGCAGCGCCCCGAGCAGTCCGGTAAGCAGGTCGTCGAAGGACAGGACCTTCAATTCCTGCTTGCGCCGGCGTAGCGCGTTTTGAGCGACAGGCACGAAATCAAGCCGGAGACCGGTGAGGTAGTTTGCTTGCGCGGCGAGCAGTTCGCCGCAACGCCTGAAGAACTCGTGTCCAGGCGCCTGTTTTTTCGCGCGAGTATTCTCTTCGAGCACGCCGGGGGCGAACTGTTTCAGAGTCGCGAGCCCTTCGGGCGTCGGGCCACTGTCCGCAAAGCAACGCTCGACGTTGTCCAGCCACGCCGCGACTTCGGCCGGCTTGCCGTGAACCCCCTTGGCCCACGGCGCGGACGGCGTGAAGCAGGCCCGGATTTCGTCGTGATGCGCCCGCCATTGCGCGCGCGCCGCGTCGAACCCTTGTTGCAGCTCCCGGGCCAGTTCATCGAGCGAGCGGCCATCCACACCGGAAATGACGCGGAGCGCCGGATGACGGCTGTGCAGGCGCAGCCACGGCACGAGCGTCTCGGGCGAGAGTTTCCCGTGAAGCGCCGCGCTCACCAGCAGCGGGTCGGCGTCGTAGAATTGGCGGCGCCAGTAATCGTCGGCCACGGCCTGGAGAAGGTCCGAGTCGTCGGTCGCCAGATCCGTGTCGAAGAGCGCGCCGCTCTCGAAGGCGTGGTCGCGCAAGGCGCGTTGGCAGAAACTGTGGATGGTGCAGATGGACGCTTCGTCGAATGCGCGCAACGCCCGCTCCAGCCGCGAGCGCAGTGTCGCGGCCGTCCGTCTGCATTGCCCCCTCACCCCGGCCCTCTCCCCCTCGGAGGGGGAGAGGGAGGAGCGGGCGGCAGCAGTCAGGCTTCCGAGCGTCAATTCTCCTCGCGCGGCTTCTCCCTCTCCCCTCGTCAGACGAGGGGAGAGGGCCGGGGTGAGGGGAGCAGGATAGACTTCCGGCCTGTCATCGCTGTCATCCTGCCCCCGTTCCTCCCGGCCGGAATGGCCGGGGGGCAGGCGGGACGCCTGCCCTACGATCTCGCGCACGGCCGGATTCTCCGCGGCGCCTTCGTCCAGCACGCGCACCGCGTCCACCAGCGTGCGCCGAATGCGCTCGCGCAATTCCTCCGTGGCCGCCTCGGTGAAGGTCACGACGAGGATTTCCCGCACGGAGAGATTGCGCTCCAATATGAGCCGCAAGAACAGTCCGGCGATGGTGAAGGTCTTGCCTGTGCCGGCGCTGGCTTCGACGAGGCAGAGGCCCGTCGCCAGCGGCGTGGTCGACAGATGGAATGACGGCGGCGCGATCATGCCTCAGAGCGCGTTTCATGCGCGAGCGCCGGGCCGAAAATGGCGCGGGCGTGGGCCGCGAACGCTTCATCGAGCGCCTCCTCGTGGCGGAAACAGAGGTCGAACGCGGCGTCCTCGCGCTCCCCTTTGATGTCGTTGAATTCGTTGCCGTCCCACTCGCCACGGGCCTTCTCAAACGGCGAGGCTGAATTGGCCCGCCTGGCTGTGCGTTCGGCCTCGGCAAACTTGAGCGCGGACTCGGGAAAGAACTTCAGCGGCGCGCGAAGGCCCTGCCAGTAAAGCTCGAGCAGGGCGGCGAGCATCGCTTTTGCATCGGCAGGTGGAGCGAACTCGCGGCGACTGTCCTCGCACAGCAGCGTCGTCGTCTGGCCCGGCTGGGCACAATTCGCGGCGAGATGCTGAAGCCAGGCGCCCAGCATGTCCCGCGCGCGAAGGCGTCCGCAGCGAAAGGCCAGCGGTCCGGCGGCCGTGCGTTCGCGGACGCGCCCAGTGAGAAGAAATTCACCGATGGACACTGAGAAGTCGTGCGGTGACGCGGGACCGACGCGCAGCTTTTCCAGGCTCGCGGCGAACGATTCGGCCCGGGACGCACATTGGACGTAGCCGACGTCGCCCACGGCCCCGGGCGGCAACTCACCACCAGCCCGTGCGAATGATCGAGACGCAGAGGCCCCGTGGCCGGCTAGACGGCGCTGAAGCACGTCCGCGCGCAAGCGGAATTGGCCGAGGCCATCGAGCAGCACGGGCTCTCGCTCGTCAAGTTCTTCGGGCGTGTCGGGAAGCGCGATGCCGAGACGGCGGCGCAGGAAGAACTTCGCGGGGTTGAAGTAGAAGCGGGTGATGTCCTCGAGAGTGACGCGGCGGAATTCCGGGCTGGGTTCGGACAGCGGACTCTCGAGAAACGGCGTGACGTTACGGCGGGCGTCGCGGGCGGAGACGGAGGCGCGGCAGTTGTCGGCGGAGTAACTGAAAAACTGCGGGTGGGAGTTGTTGAAGTAGTCCTCGTGGAATGCCTGAAGGCGGTGGCGGGTCACGAGGTGCTCGCGAAACGTTGGAACGCCGGGCTCCTGCTCGGCTCGTTTCGGAGCGCCGAGTTGCGACTCGGCGCGCTTCTGTGCAATCAAATGGGCTGCCCCCTCACCCCGGCCCTCTCCCCCTCGGAGGGGGAGAGGGAGAAGCTGGGGACGGGTTTCCACATCCGGACCTCCAACGACTGGCGGCTGTTCGGCGTTCTCCTCCGGCCGTTTGGCCTTCTCCCATTCGGAGCGAGGGTGGGCTGGGCTGAGGGTTTCGTCGGAACGGACTACTGCATTCGGTTCGGTCCATGCCGAGCGGGAACTCGGCGCTCCGCGAGCCAGAGTGAAGCCCTGCTCCACATAGTCGAGCAGCTCGCTGACAAGGACGGAGGGCGGCGCCGGGCTGTTGTCCTTCACGCTTTGGCCAACGTAGCTGATGTAAAGGCGGTCGCGGGCCGAGAGCAGCGTTTCGAGAAACAGATAGCGGTCGTCCTCGCGCGTCGATCGGTCGCCAAGCCGCGGGGCTTGCGCCATGAGGTCGAAACTGAGCTGCTGGGCCGGCCGCGGAAAGGCGCCGTCGTCCATCCCGACGAGGCAAACCATCCGGAACGGGATGCTGCGCATCGGCTTGAAACCGCAGAAGGTGACGCCGCCGGTGAGGAATCCGGCCTGGTTGAGATCTTCGTCGAGCGCGGGACCGAGTCGTTCGAGCAGCGCGGCCCGGCCGATGGGGCGCGTGAACCCAGCGTCTTGCTGCTGGCGTCGGAGGGCCTCAAGTTGGCCGCGGAGGATCTGAAACTCGCGCTCCGAGTCGTCGGAAACCGCGAAGAAACCGTCGAGCGCGCCGTGGAGAAGGCCGGCCCATTCGTCGAGGCGGCGCCGATCGCCGAGCGCGTGGACGAGTTCGAAGATACACTCGATGTATTCGGCCAGGCGGCCGGCGAGCGCGGCGGCATCCCCCTCGATGTCATCCAACGGGAGAATGCCGTCGAAGAGGCGCAGGCCGCGTCCAGCCATTGCGTGACCAAGGAGCAGGCGGTCGAGACCGGCGCGCCAGGTCTGCCCGGCGAAAGCGGGCAGCCCGAGCCGCTCCCGGTGTGAGGCGTCGATGCCCCAACGGATGTTTGCATCGCGCACCCAGTCGCGGAGCGTGTCGACGTCGGTTTCGCTCAATCCGAAGCGTTCGCGCAGCGCTGGTGTCTCCAGCGGCGCCAGCACGGTGGCGGAGCCGAGGCGCGAGTCGGGCAGCGCGAGAAGTTTGAGGAACGTGTCGATGACGTGGCTCTCGCGTCGGGCGCCACGGTCGGCGAGGTTGAAAGGAATGCGCCTGGATTCCTCCTCCGGCGAGCCGAAAACGGCCTGGATGAACGGGGCGTAGGCTTCGACATTGGGCATCATCACCACGATGTCGCGCGGCGCCAGGCGCGGATCGCGGTCGAACCAGTCGAGCAACCGGTCGTAGAGCACTTCCATCTCGCGCAGGGGGCTGTGGCAGGAGTGGATTTGGAGTGAATCGTCTGACGCTTCTCCCTCCCCCCCTCCGAGGGGGAGAGGGCCGGGGTGAGGGGGCCGCGGCGTTGAATCCTCACCGAACTCGACCCGCCCCAACGATCCGCCGGGCGCTGTGCGGCCACGGTCGCGCAAGTGCAGGATGTCCGATTGGATGCAGTGCAACAGCGAATCCTCCCCAGGATCGGCAAAGCTCTCGTCGCACTGCCAGTCGCCCGCGCCCAGGACGAGCTTCAGAAAGTCCCGGCCCAGGTAGCCGAGCGAAGCCAGCAGCCGGTTGCCGGCTTCAAGGTGGAGCTCGAACGCGGCATCGTCGGGGTGATGCAGCCGGCGGAGAATGCGTTCTTCTTCGCGCGGGGAAGTGATCTCACCCCAATACTCCTGCGAGGGCTGGAGCAGGAAGAGATTCACCTGGCGATGACGCGAGAGGCCCGCGAGCAGTCCGAGGTAGTACGGCGCCAGCGCGGAAACGCCAAAGATCGACACGCGTCCGGGAATCTCCGGCAGCCCGAAGTGGGGTTCCACCAATGCACGTTCAAATTGCCTCCAAAGCGCGGCGACGTGCCGCTGACGGGCTTCGGCCGAGACCGCCCGCCAGAGTTCGGCTTGCCACTGCGGATCGCGGCCCGCGTCCCACTCGAGGATCATTTCCGGGCGGAAGACCAGATATTGATCGTAAAGATTGGCCAGCCTGGCGGCCAGTTGGATGAGCTTCCGTTCGTCTTCCGGCTCGTTCGCCCCGCCAAGGTAATGGCGCACCGGCGCGAAGCCCGGGCGCTCCTTCAACTCGGGCAACGCCTGCGCGATGCGCCAGGCCAGCGTCTCGCGATCCAGGAGCGGTTCCTGCGCCAACTCCGGCAGCACGGCGCGAAAGACACGTTGGCCGAACGCCTCGGGGAACGGGAATTCGCAGCCGGCGCAGACGCCGAGGCGTTCGGCGAGCTGAAGCTTGAGCCAGCGCTCCATGCCTTTGTTGCGGACGACCACGATCTCCGCCTGAAACGGCGAGGCCAGCGGCGCGCGCAGGCGCGCGGCCAGCTTGTCCGCCAGGGTTTCGAGGCGGTTGCTCGTGAACAAGTGCAGGCCGGGCTGCGTTGGCGTGGATGCGCTCACAGGACGTTCATCCCCGCCAGGCGCAATGCCGCGCGCACCGGGCGAGGATCGGTCCCCTTTTCCGGTGTCGAGGAGCAAAAGGAAAGTCCCAATTCGTGCGCGAACAGGCTGATCCATTCCTTGGCCTCGGTGCGCTCGGGGCCGGCGCCGCCGCGGAGTTCCGCGCCGCCATCCGGCCGTTCGTAGAGCCGCGCCGCGCCGAACGAAGCGAGGAGTGCGAGATGACGGGGTTCATTCAAACCATTGACGAGTGTTTTCATAGTGCGTCCATTTGCGCACAAGGGGTCGGACAACGGCAGGGGGAGCGGAAAAACTCCCGGGCCATTGTTCCCAGCCGCGCAGCCACGGCCAGACGGCCTCGAGGAGTGTGGGTGCACGGGCCAGCCGTGGGAGAGGACCCCGCGGATGCGGTGCGCATTCCTCGGGTCGGCCCGCGAATCCGCAGCAACCAGGAAGATTCTGTTACATTTGTAATTTTTCTGTTGACTTGGAGTGTTACAAGTGTAACAGTTCGAGCAGAACCTCATCCAGCATGAAGACACCGCCGCGCATTTCAGAGGCCGAGTGGGCGATCATGAAGGTGCTCTGGGAGCGGTCCCCGGCTTCCGCCAATGAGATTATTGAAGCCCCTTCCATCAAGAAATCGTTGCATCCCCAGGTGGCGCGGACGCTCATCAATCGGCTGGTGAAGAAGGGCGCCGTTGGATTCAGGAAGGAAGGCCGCGCGCACCTGTTTCTCCCCCTGGTCAAGGAGTCCGATTGTGTGAGCGCGGTGACCGAATCCTTCCTTGCCCGGGTCTTCGGAGGATCCCTCCAGCCCATGGTGGCCCATTTTGTCGAGCAGGACAAATTGACCGACGACGAGATCGAGAGACTTCAGCGGCTTCTCCGGAAGAGGAAGAAGTAGTTATGAGCCAGTTGGTTGAGTTCGCGGATGGCTTTTGCCAGTTGCTCTGGCGAAATGCGTGGCAGGCTTCGATTCTAATCCTGCTCGTCCTGGTGGCTAACTGGGCCTTTCGCCACAAACTTTCTCATGGCTGGCGATACGCCCTGTGGTTGCTGGTGCTTGTCCGCCTGGCGTGGCCCTATCCGCCGCCAAGCCCATTGAGCGTTTTCAATTTGTTCGCTCTCGACAGTGAGCCTGCACTTCCTGCCTCAGTGGCAGCATTGGCGCAGCAAAGCTCCGTTGGAATCACTCCACCGCTGAATGAATCCGCCGAGGCTTCGAGTTTGCCCGGCCAGAGAAAAGTCGCGCAACAAGTCGCTGGCGGCAGCTCGATATCGCACGCGGAAAACATCTCGCGTGGAACCACGCCTTCGGCTGCGACTCCTCGACCGTTCCCGACAGCGCTGCTCCTGTTTGAAGCGTGGCTGGCAGGAATCTTGATCCTCGGCGGGCGCCTCGTGTGGGAAGCCGTTCAGCTTGGAAACTCCATTCGTCGCCTCAGGCCCACGACGGACCCCGTCGTTCTGGACCTGCTGGAGGACTGCAAGCAGTTGATGAAGGTCACCACCCCACTGGTCGTGATGGAATCGGCCCAAGTCCAGTCTCCCATGCTCCACGGGTTTCTTCGTCCGCGCCTGCTATTGCCCGACGGCCTGATGAGGCGCTTGAGCCCGGAGCAGTTACGACACGTTTTCCTGCACGAACTGGCCCACATCCGGCGTTGTGACATCCTGGTGAATTGGCTGGCGACATGGCTGCAAATCCTTCACTGGTTCAATCCCTTGGTCTGGCTCGCCCTGTGGTGCATGCGCAACGAGCGGGAGTTGACCGCGGACCGTCTGGCTCTTTCATGCGCTGAAGAGAACGAGCGGTCGGAGTACGGGGAAACCCTCTTGATGCTGGCGCAGTTGTTCCGCGCCCGAAGGTATCTGCCAAGCCTGGCAGGAATTCTGGAGGTCAAAGGCCAGATTGAATCGAGAATCGTCGAGATCGCAAACTTTGAGAACGCAACCCGGCGCCCCGTGCTCGCCTTCGCGCTGCTGATCGCGCTTGGAATCGCGACGCTGACGGACGCGCGGATGTCACGAACGGAATTCGGGAGGGGGGACACCGAGGTCGGCGCGGGGATGTGGCGGCGCTGCGCGAGTGCGCCGGATTTGTTTGCGCCTTCGGCGCGCGTGGGCCACTCGGCGGTCTGGACGGGCAAGGAGCTGATTGTCTGGGGAGGTCGTCGGGGAGGTACCTACCTTAGCGATGGCGCTCGGTATGATGCGGCAGCGGATGCCTGGCGCCCGATTACGCCACGCAATGCGCCGTCGCCGCGGTGGCTTCATGCGGCGGTGTGGACCGGAATGGAGCTCATTGTCTGGGGTGGACGATCCGCGTTCGATAACTTCGAGGTCCTGAGCGATGGCGCCCGCTACAATCCGGTCACCGACACTTGGGTTCCTCTCTCGACCACCGCCGCGCCCAGCGCCCGCTCCCAAATGGCCGCGGTCTGGACCGGGAACGAAATGGTGATTTGGGGCGGCGCTGGAGAAGGTTGGGACATCGAGGCGATTGGCGCACGCTATAATCCTGCGACCGACACCTGGAGATCCCTTTCAGAAAAAGGCTCTCCCGAACCGCGCATGGAGCCAACGGCCGTGTGGACCGGCAACGAAATGATCGTTTGGGGAGGCGTCCACTATGCGCCCGACCAGATTACGTTTGGGACGGGCGGCCGTTACGATCCGCGTCGTGACTCCTGGACCTTGTTGCCAACCAACGGCGCGCCAAGCGCGCGGACTGGTCACACTGCGGTTTGGACCGGGTCGGAAATGATTATTTGGGGCGGGGCTGAGGATATTGAATACATGAACACCGGCGCACGCTTCAACCCCGCGACCGCCAAGTGGACCCCCACCACAGTGAAGGACGCCCCTCAACAGCGCCTTGGGCATTGTACCGTCTGGACCGGTTCGGAGATGATCGTTTGTGGCGGGGTGACTGCAATTCGCAACGTGACCTTCGCTGGAAGCCGCTATAACCCTTCTGTTGATAAATGGAGTCACTTGACAAACATCCGTGCTCCTGCCGCGCGGTATTTCCATCGCGGCGAAGGGGCTGTCTGGACCGGCCAGGGCATGCTCATTTTCGGCGGTTCCATCATTTCGAAAGAGTTGGACACTGCTTTCCTTTGGATTCCGCCTCCAGCCGCAGCACGATATTCCAGGCGATGACGGTGTCCGCAACCCACTGGGACGTATGAAATCAGCTCCACCAAACCATCGATCCGCGCCCGGCGCCTTCACTTTGATTGAATTGCTGGTCGTGATCGCGATTATCGTCATCCTGGCCGCCCTCTTATTACCGGCGTTATCAGGCGCGAAGGCCAGGGCGCATCACATCGTCTGCCTGAACAATCTCAAGCAGTTGACCATCGCCTGGTTGACCTATGTCTCCGACCAGGATGATTCGCTTCCGCCGAACCAGGCGTCCTCCATCGAGAGTTTTCCAGGATCATGGGTCGTTGGCAGCGCCCCAAACGATGTCAATACGTCAAACATTCAGGCCGGTGTTTTATTCCCCTATTCACAAAACGCCGCCATTTACAAATGCCCTGCAGACAAATCGAGAGTCACTGGGAATCCAGGACTGCCACGGTCCCGCACCTACAGCCTGTGTCATTACCTGGGCGACGACGGGTACGGCAACTCCCTGAAACGCTTTTCCCAAATTCAATCGCCGGGCGCGGAGAGCATCTTTGTCTTCATCGACGAAGACGAAGGGAGCATTGACAACGGCGGCTTCGGGCAAATGCGCAATCCCGACAACCGCTGGCTCAATCTGCCCTCTGATCGGCATGGCCGGATGGGCACGCTCAGCTTTGCCGACGGCCACGTAATTAAGATTCGATGGCGGCACAGGAAGAAATTTCAGTTTTATGGTCAACCCGCTGCGAACGCAAGCGATCTGGCTGATTTGAGAACTATGCAGGAACTCGTGCCCCCGCCGCCTTGAACCAGCAACCGACGCGGTCTCGCGATTGGTCCGCTGGGCCGGATGCATGTTGGGCAGCAGCGAATTGAAAACGTAATAAAAGAAAGGACAACCGACGTGAAAGCAATGAACAAAACATTAGCGACGCTCACCGTCGCGTTGACATCGGTGACTGGCGGGGCCCTCGCTCCGATTGAGATGCCGGAGAACTCGCCGCCACACGCGATCGAGGCCAGCAGCAATTGTGAGGACTTGTCCATCGTGCGTGTGCGATTCGACAAGGTTGTGGACCCAATAACTGCTGAAGATTCCTTTAACTACATGCTCGGAGGTTTGACTATCTCGTTGGTCACACTTCAACCCGACCAGCAGACGGCCGAGTTACGTCTGGACAGTCCTTTGACCCCGAACGTCACCTATGATCTAAGGTTGAACGACATAACGGATCTGGCAGGGAACGCTCTGTATCCGAATCCCACCCGATTAACGTTTGCTGCCGCTGCCGGCCCGGGCTTGAGCATCACGCGGGACGAAATGTGTATCGACATTTCCTGGCCTGCGTCCTCCACGGAATTTACATTGCAGCAGAATCTCACGGCCGTCACCAACGGATGGTCGAATGTAACCAACACCGTAATCGTAATTGGTTCCGAGAATCACGTTAAGATTTCGCCAATTGAGGGAAACAGATTCTTCCGCCTGTTTCATCCGTGCCCTGTTCAACCGTAGCCAATGCTGTCCGATATAAACAATGTTTGATTCGAAGGATATGACCATGCGCCTTAACATCGTGTTGCAGTCCATTGCAGCCGCCCCGCTCTTTCGGTGCTGCGCGGCGTGGTGGCTCGTTCGCGAGCCGTGTCGGCGAGTCATTTCTTTCGTAGAGTGTGGGTTTCCGTTTAGTTCGTAAAACCATTAACTTCAAAGAAAGGGAATTACCATGAAAGCCTTCGCATTGATTACTGTTTTCGTACTGATTTCGTGTGGGTTAACAGTCCCACCTCTGGCATCCGCTCAAACAAACCACCCGCCGGTGCCTGCGGCGGCCGTGGAAAACGACCTCGGTAACGGCGAGTATCCGACGCTCTTAGGTGTTATTTCGCCGGACGGCTTGAGCGCCGCGGTTGTGTTCGACGCCTCAGCCTCGTCTGACCCGGACGGTGACCTGCTTCGGTTTACGTGGGGTGAGATCGATAAAGGCACGTTTCATCCGTTCGCGGAAGGGATACGGGTCACCAATGTTTTTGCGGCGTCGAGTGGCTACGGTCTTGGTTTGGCCGTTTCCGACGGCGCCAGTTCGACGATAATTCGCTTCGGGCTGCGGGTTTGGACGCCGGCACAGGTCGTGGATGGGTGGTTGATTGACGCGCTCAAGGATGGCGCCCAGCCCGGGAGACCCAAGCAGTCTCTGCTTGGCCCGCTGGAGCAGGCCTTGTCCAGTTTCGAGAACGGCGATTTCGGCCGGGCGCTCCATTTCGTGAGTGTTTTCCAGCAGAAATCCAGAGTGCAGCAGGTCACGCCTGATGGTGACCGGGCGGAGGAAGTCGAGAGAGCTACGCAACTGCTCCTGGACATCGTGATCGGAGACTGAAGTGATGGGACTCAACCATGCACCATGATTGGGAGCAACATCGAGTTTGTTCCATTGGTGAACGAGGGCCAAATACGCAGACGAACGGGCAGGCAGCAAGCCGGCCCTACTCGCGCTCGCCGCTCAACGTCAACTCGGCTTGCACCACCGGATTCCCATTCACGACCCCCGCCGCGGTCGCCTGGATCAAATTCCCGAGCCGGCCGCTGATTCTTGCTTCGATGTGGAGGACTTCGCCGGGCCGCGCCGTGCCGAGAATTTTCACGGCGCGAAGCGCCGCCAACTTCAACCCCGGCAAGGGCGCGAAGTTTGGATCGCTTTGCGCCACGATGCCCGCGAGCTGCGCGGCGGCTTCGACCAGCAGCACGCCCGGCAGCATGGGCTGGCCGGGGAAGTGCCCACGCAGGAACGGTTCGTCCCCGTGCACCGTGTACTCGCCGGTGCCGGACTTGCCTGGGTCGAGCGCCAGCAGCCGGTCGATGAAGCGGAACTCGGGGCCGTGCGGCAAATGGCGCAGCGCGTCGGAGAGCACGTCGGAGTTCATGGCTTTTTCAAGGGATCGACCAGCTTGCAGTCCGCGCCCAACTCCGGCGTGAACAACCCTTCGTCCAGCTTCCCATTCAGCGTGGCAGCGCCGAACTCGTTGCGCATCGTCGAGCCGTCGGCGAACTGAAGCTCGGTGGCGTGCAGCGCAAAATCATTGGTCGCGAAGGCAACCCGGATTTGCGGCATCATCCGCCGGGCGGACGCGGAGCGAGGTTGCAGCACGACTTCGCACAGGCCGTTGGTCACGCCTTGCGACGTCAGCTTGAAGCGCGCCTCGAGTTCGGTGGCGCTGCGCGGGAAACCGGCTTCGAGGAGCGCCAACGTGTCCTTCCACGGGCCGGACGCCTTCCCATCCAGCGGGTAACGTTCCGCCCGGTGGAGCTTGGGGTAAATCACCAGCAATTGGGCCGGCTGCCGAACCGCGATGGTGGTGGCGGGTGAGCCGATTTCCCACCGAAATCTGTCCGGCGCGGCGAACCAGACGCGCCCGTGATTCGTGATCGGCTGCGTGAAAGTCTTGAGCGAACGGATTTGCACCAGCTCGGCCGACCAGGTGTGGACGTTGGTCTGGGCGGCTAGCCATGAGCGGAGGAGCGTGTCCGGCTGGGCAGCCAACAGAAATGACGAATGACAAATGACAAATGACAAAAGGAGGACGATGGGCGGGACGAACCTGCCCGGTGACAACATCACGCAAGCGCCTTCATTCGGCTGGCATTCGTCATTCGTCATTCGTCATTCGTCATTCGTCATTGCGCCCGCCGGCCATACCGGCACGAAGTGATACCATTGAGTGGCGTGGGCACGAATCACCGGCTCGAACGCCGTGAGAATTCGCTGTGTGAGTTCGCGGCGCGCATCCGGATCGCGCAAAGCCGCCCGCTCGTAAGGGATTTCGGGCAGGGTTTCGACCACGTAACCCCTGGGCGTGCGCGGCATGCAGACCGGCAACAGCGCGCACCCGGTGGCCCGCGCCAGTTCCGCGGCCGAGACGGAGGCGCTGAACGCGTGCCCGAATAATCTCACAGTCGTCGCGGTCGCGGCCGGCGGGCGATCCAGCAGGAGCGCAACGGCATGGTTTGCTTCGAGGCGGCGGATGATTTCGACGGCGCCAAACGGATCCTCGCCGATTGGCAGTGTATCGATGCCCCACCGGGCGCGGGCGGCCTGGCGGAGTTCCGTCAGGCGCGGGTCCGGCTCGGCTTGCGTGATCACTTGAAGCTTCACGTTGCGGCGGGTCAGCCACGGGGCGCCGAATTCCCAGTTGCCCAGATGCACGGTAACGAGCAGCACGCCGCAGCCGCGGGCCCGCGCTGTCTCGAAGTGTTGCCATCCCGTGAG
>Ga0137374_10003655_pt1 | contig 18212 bp, 17 predicted proteins | sample SagtaG_20_FD_104811 | JGI IMG/M metagenome (GOLD analysis project Ga0137374, IMG submission 104811) | Vadose zone soil microbial communities from Sagehorn Ranch, Mendocino, California, USA - Sage1_R_100_16 metaG | ecosystem: Environmental > Terrestrial > Soil > Vadose zone | place: USA...
CGAGCAGCTTGGCCTTGGCGGCGGTGAATTCGTTGTCGGTCAGCGCGCCCTGCTGATGCAGGGCGTCGAGCTGGTTCAGCTGATCGAGCAGCGACGGCCCGGCGGCCGGGGCCGCTGCCGGAGCTGCAGCCGGCGCGGGCGCCTGCTGCTGCTCGAGGTCGTCGATGCGCTCGTTCTGCTCATCCTCTTGCTGTGCCTGCCCGGCCGATTTCTTCGCCATATGACGGCCCGCGATATAAGCACCACCGCCTACCGCCGCCGCGCGGAGCAACGGCCGTCGCCGCCTGAACATAACTGCCTCCTGAGGTTGACGTCGCGGTTGTGCAGAGTTGTCCTACGCGCCTTCGGGCAGGGACAGGCCGAGGGCGACCATGATCTCCGGTGCAGCCGCCACCACCCTCGGCCCGCCGACCTGCGGCGCGATGGCGCGCAGTACGCCGATGAGTTCCTCCGGTGTGCACCCGGCATCGAGCGCGTTGCTCACCTGCCAGAGGTAGGAGGCCGGCGGGGCGTCGACTGCGATCAGCGCGGCGACCTTGACGAGGGCGAAGCTGCGCGGATCCAGGCCGCTCCTCTCCTGCATCTCGGCGCGCATCTCCAGGCCCTCGAGCAGAAGCTCCGGGTCGCCCAGGGCCAGCCCGGCCAGCACGTCCCTCGTAGCGTCGTCGACATCGGCCTTGGCTGGCATGTTCATGATCAGAATCCTTTCGGGTCACTCATGAGGTAGATAGCTGGGTTTCACGCCACCCACCATCAACGATTTCCCCTCGCGGCGGCAGATGCGTCACCCGCAGCGGATGGTCGTCGACCACGGATCGCCTGCCGGTGGCCGGATGCGTCCGGCCGCGGCAGGCAGCCCACCCGTTCCGGGGGATGCCAGTCACGAAGCCGGATTCGTAACGTCCCCGGGGAGAGTCCGCCATGGGCTCGCCGACCTGGCAGTCCGGGATGGCCGGGCGCTGCCTGGTGAAAGGGAGGACAGCTCATGAGCGGAACGTACGACGGAATAACGGAGAGCAGCAGTCACACCGACCGCGCCGTCGTGGCGGGGTTCACGGCGCTGGCCGGAATACTCCTGCTGCTGTCCGGCTTGTGGAGTTTCTTCGCCGGGCTCGCCGGGATCATCAAGCACCAGTTCTACGCCATTACGCCGGACTATGCTTTCAAGATCAACGTTACGACGTGGGGGTGGATCCATCTCATCCTCGGCATCATCGTCTTTGCTGCCGGGGTCGGCCTGCTGGCCGGCCAGACGTGGGCCCGGGTGGTCGGCGTCGTCCTCGCGGTCATCAGCGCCGTGGAGAACTTCCTTTTCCTCCCCTATTACCCGTTCTGGGCAATCCTTGTCATCGCGGTTGACCTGATGATCATCTGGGCGCTGCTCGTCTATGGCCGCGTCATCGGATCTCACGAGGCTTGACCATCCCGGCGGGTGACGTCCTGGGCAGAGCCTGGCGCGGCCTCAGCCGCGCCAGTCACGGCCGCGCGGGCCAGGAACCGCAGCCGGGCAGCTCGGGCATCCCAGGAGTAGACGACCGCGGTGCCTGCGATGAGATCGTGCAGGGCGCGATGCTCCCGCTGGACAAGGATGCCAAGGAAGCCCAGGCCGAAGAGGAGGAAGCTGAGCGGGAACGCCAGCGCGCGCACCACCCCCCGCCATGGGTCCAGGATCGCTCCGTCTGCCCGCACGACGCGCACGCCCAGCGCGGCCATGCCGAAGGTCCTGCCGCTCGCTGCCCACGAGTAACCGAAATAAAAGAACTGCCATGCGACGAAGATGATGGCAACGACAATGTTGTCCCTGTTCCAGTGGATCGAATTGCCGGTCACGACCTTCGCCGTGAAGGAAATGGCCTTGAGGGCCAGCGCAAACAGGCCCGCGCTGACCCCGAGGTCGATGGCGTACGCGAGAAAGCGCGAAACCGAGCCCGAATAGTGCCCGTGCGCGCTCACCCAATTGGCCGGTGCGCGGGCACTCATGACTGTGCCCTGCCATCCGAGGGCTGGGCATCCAGCCGCTGGGCGTCCGGTGCAGCATCTGGCGGCTGGGCGGTATCTGGCAGCTCGGCGTCGGGCGGCTGGGCGTCCGGTGCGGCGTCGGGCGGCGGGGCGTCCGGTGCGGCGTCGGGCAGCTGGGCGGCGTCGGGCGGCTCGGCGTCCGGTGCGGCGTCGGGCAGCTGGGCATCCGGTGCGGCGTCGGGCAGCTGGGCGGCGTCGGGCAGCTGGGCGTCCGGTGCCTCGGCATCCGGCAGCTGGCCGTCGAGCACGGCAGTCGGCATCAACGGCGCTGCGTGCTTGCGCCGGAGTGCACGTTGCACCCAGCGGTCGATAAAACCGTCCAGCCCGACGGCCTGGCTGCGGGCCGCGTCCAGCGCATCGGTCGCTATCCCGCCCGACGACTTGGCGATGACGGCGCCCAGGTCCGTCTGCTCGACCAGCGCGTCTATGTCCAGGCGCTGCACAAGGTCGTTCATATCGATGCGGTCGAGCAGAGCGCCCACATCGACGCGTTGCAGGACATCGTTGATGTCCACCCGATCGACCAGCGCGGAAACGTCGACGTTCTTCAGAATTTCGTTGATGTCGATCCGGTTGAGCACCGCGTTCAGGTCGATTGCCTGCACGAGCGCGTTCAGGTCCAGTACGTCGACGACGAGGTCGATCACACGCTCCGCGACGCGCTGGGCGAGCGACTCGAGCGGGTCGGTCATCCGTTTGCCTGCCAAGCGCAGCCTGTCGATGGGGTCCACGGCATCCAGTATGGCCGGGCCTGCATCGCGAGAACCATCCTGCAAGGGTGAGGCCGGACCAGGGCGTGTGCGCGGCCCGGGGTTGCTCACCACAGTGCCCGGCTCATCGGGCACCGCTGACAAGCCCGTAGATGCCATCGACGATCATGATCCCGCCGACCGCGGCAAACACCCCGACGAGCACGGTGCTCCCCTGCGCACGGAGCCAGCCGTTGAAGGCCGTCAGACGACGTTCGGTCACGTTCGGGGCCACCAGGTGGAGCGTGATGGGTAGCCAGACAAGAAGAACGTTGATGACAACGACAACGAGCACGGCCAGCAGCGTGAGCCCGAAGTCGGCCGATGCCGTCGCGATCACCTGCAGCGCGGCGATGAACGTGACTCCCGGCGCGAACACGAGGAGGCCGACGGCGAACGCGCTCAGCGGCGCCGGATCGGCGACCATCCTCGACACGATTCCTGCCGCGGCTTCCCTGGATCGGGCCGCCGCGGCTTGCGTGCCGCGATCAGTAAGGCCGCCGCCAGCAGCACCAAGCCCAGGCCGAGCCGCAGGCCATAGCGGGACGCATGCTGGTCCGGATGGTTCAGGTGAGCGCTGCGCAGTGCGACGAGGACGACGACACCCATCACGAGGCTCATGCCCACCGCGCCAGCCAGGTAGAACAAGCTGGTCAGCGTGGGCCGCGCGGAGCCGAGGTAAACGGCGGTGACCAGCAGTGCGGTCGGGGACAGCGCCGAAAGCAGCGCCAGGCCGGCCGCCTGAACGATCACCTGCCGGCCTACCGGGAAGCGGAGCGCAGCGGCGCCGCCAGACGCCTGGAGGCGGTCGGCGTCATGGCTGGGCTGCTGTCTCCGGCGCGGCGGGCTGGGCGGGCGGCCTGCCGATCAGCTCGATCAGCCCGAGGATCACTAGCAGCACGATGGCGATCACGATGACGACGGCGGCGGTGGGCCGGCCCCAGAATACGAAGATCAGGGCGGCGAGGGCCACGGCGGAGATGCGCAGCCCGTGCCGGTGCGCGTAGGTCCACTGGCCGACGGGCCCGGTGGACAGCCCGGCGTGCTCGCCGCTTCGCCGGGCCCGGGCCAGTCCCGATGCGAACGCCGCCCGGGTCCGGACCGCGGTGACCGATGGCCCGGTGAGGAACGCGGCGGCGGCGACGACCAGGCCCAGCACCAGGATGGTGCGCAGCCCGGTCTTGATGAACCGGACGAACGTATCGAACATCGCGGCTGCGGCGTCGCTGGGCAGCACGCTTTCCGGGACGCTGTTCAGGTAGATGCCGCGGAAGATCAGCAGCCCGGCGCCGAGGACGAGCATGGACGCGGCCAGGCCGAGCCCGGCTCCGATCAGGGCCCGCCGGTGCCCGCGTGCGACGTAGACGCCGAGGCCGAGCAGCAGCAGCGTCAGGATCGGCAGCACGATCTTCAGGTCGTTGATCAGCCGGTAGCCGGTCTGCGCCTTGACCAGGTCCTTGGACTGGAAGAGCACGAACGAGGGGTGGATCGGCGGCAGGTTGTTGACCAGCGTGAACCCGCGCTTGACCAGGTCCTGCTTGACGATGTTGATGAACGGGCCCAGGTCGAGGGTGACCTGCCCGTTGCTGGTGCTGATCGCGCCGCCGCCCTGACCGGACAGCACCTGCACCACCTGCTGATGGGCGACGGTGTTGACCTGGATCCAGGTATTGGCGAACTGCGGGCTGGTCACGATCTTGTGCACGGTGCTGTGGATGAACCCGGCGACCGCGCTGGAGATCTGCGGGGCGAAGGTCTTGAGCAGCGTGCCGACCCGCGGCAGTCCCTTGCTGGTGAGCAGGTCGGCGGCCTGGTTGGTGACGCCGGTCACGTTGAGGCGGCTGGTGATCTGAATCGTGATCTTGTCCGTCAGGGCATTCTGGATCGCCGGGTCATGCACCAGCGGCTCGATGTTGGCGATATAGCGGCTCGTGTCGGAGACCTGGTTGGCACTCCAGACCCCCAGCACGGACACCGGGGCAAGCACGCAGCCGAGCACGATCAGAATCACCGAAACCGGAGCCCGCCAGCCCCCCCGGCGCCGCCGAGCCTGACGATCCTGCTTCCTGCGCAGCTCGTCGACCTCGGCCCGGAGGCGATCTATTTCAGCTTGTTCGTCCTGGCTGAGTTCCGGACCTCCGGCTTCCGGCTCCGGCCCGCCGCCGGTGTCAGACAAGGGTCACCACCGCCGGCCGGCCCCCGCGCCCACGGCCGCCGGCTTGCCGATCGCCTTGCCGGGTTCGTCTCCGCATTCGTTCACGTTCTCCGAAGCTGCACCGGGCGCACCTCACCCCGCTGGGGTGAATCATCGCGGCAGGCCGGCTCTGCAGAATGGGACCGGGAATCCCGCACCAATCAGGCCAGGCATTCGCTGCGGCTCAGCACTGCCGGGCGAGGCGCCATTACGCTGGCCCACAAGCACTAGAACGAGGGAATGCCGTGCCGAGCCTGTCATCGGGCCCTGGCGAGCGGTCCGGCCAGCCGCCCAGCACGGTGGCCTGACGCAACTGGAGGTCACTGTCATGAGCATCGGCGGCAGCATCGCGCTGATCATCATCGGCGCGATTCTGCGTTTCGCAGTTACCTGGAAGCCCCAGTACGTCAACCTTGAGGCCATCGGGGTGATCTTGATGATCGGAGGTGCGGCCGGCCTCGCGGTGTCTGTCGCGCTGCTCGTCACCCGGCGGCGTTCCCGCGCGTCAACCGAGGTGTACGAACAGCGCCGCTATGTTGAGCCGCCATCATGACAGGCGCCAGCAACCCGGCCCGGCCTGCGCAGGGGCCACCGCGCTGATCAGCGCGAGGACCACCCCTACGATCCTGGCCCACAGCTGGCCGAGGATCAGGCAGATGCCCGCGATGAACACCAGCGCGCCGACGGCCAGGTGAATCCAGCCCCACGAGGTGATATCGATCCTGAAGCTGTAGTTCGGCAAGGTGACGAAGAACTGGTTCTTGATGAAGGAGCCGTCGTCCTGGTAGGCCGGCGGTGAGCTTCCCGATGCCGTAGCGCCGCTTGCCGATGCCGCATGCCGGCCGCCGCTCGCCGATGCCGGCCGCGGTGGCCCGCCGATCACCGAGTCGGCCTGCTCCGGTCCGCTGCTCATGGAAGCAGCCCCCTCCCTATTGTCGGGCGTCGCACCCGCGTGACGCTATGAACTGCCGCCCGGCCCGGCATCGCCCGGTGCGGGTGAAACCGCCCGGCCGAGCGCATGGCTGGCATTGGCGGCGCGGGATTTGCCGCCCAGGCAAGGGCTGGTGGTTGGCCCCAGCCGGACCGGGGTAATGACGAATGAGGCGTTCTGAGCTGCATGTTCACCCGGCCGGGTGAGGGATCGGGAACTGCTGCGGCCGTCCGCGGCGCCTTTCGGGGGAAATGGAATGACAAGCGCGACGAAGCACGCGGCACCGCACCGGGTGAGCGCGGCAACAAGGGGCCAGCCCCGGTTCCTTGAAGGCAAGCTGCAGATACCGCGGCTGAGCCTCACGGTGCTGCGCCGCCGCCGGGTAACCGAGCTGATCGACCGCGCTGCGGCCCACCGGGTGACGCTGGTATCCGGCCCGGCCGGCGCCGGGAAGACGGTGGCCTGCGCGTCGTGGGCGGCGGCATCGCCGGTCGGCCGGGTCGCCTGGCTGACCGTGGATGCACGCGACGGGGAACCGGCGAGGTTCTGGCCGTATGTCCGGGCCGCGCTGGCCAGGGCCGGAGCAGTACCCGCCGATGCCGTGCGCTCGCTTGAGGACGTCTCGGCCGCCGAGTTCCCGCTGCGCCTGATCGAGGCAGCCCAGCTGTTCACCGAGCCCGTGGTGCTCGTGCTCGACGACATTCACGAGCTGGCCGGCCGTCCTGTGCTGGCTGGCCTCGATCTGCTGGTCAGGCACGCGCCGCCGCCGGTGCGGCTGGTGCTGTCCGGGCGCTGCCCGCCGGGATTGCAGCTAGCCAGGCTGCGGGTGGCCGGCGACCTGGCCGATGTCACCGCCGCGGATCTGGCCTGCACCGCCGACGAGGCAGCCGCCTACTTCGCGATGCTGAGCATCGACGTCGGCGCCGCGGAGCGCGAGGAGTTTCTCACCCGCACCGAGGGCTGGATGGCAGGGCTACGGCTGGCGTCCATCCGTCACCGGGCCAGCGCGGCGGAGCTCTGCGGCGTTACCGGCATCGCCGGGCACGAGCCGATGATCACCGACTATCTCTGCGATGAGGTGCTGGGGAAGCTGTCAGCGGAGACCAGGCTGTTCCTGCTGCGGACCAGCGTCACCGAGCGGGTGACCGGAGACCTTGCCGACACGCTGACCGGAGAACCCGGCGGCGCGCGCACGCTGGAGCGCCTCAGCAGGCAGAACAGCTTCGTCGAGGCGCTCGGCGCCGACCACGCCACGTACCGGTATCACCCGCTGCTCCGCGATGTGCTCGCCGCGGAGCGCGACAGGGAAATCCCGAATGAGATCCCGATCCTGTTGCGCCGGGCGGCGCGCTGGCACGCGGCCCATGACGGGGCTACCGACGCGGTGCGCAGCGCGGCCCAGGCTGGAGACTGGGACTACGCGGCGCGCATGCTGGCCGAGGTCGGCACCGCCGCGCTGATGCGCGACGGGGCGCAGACGCTGGAGCAGGTACTGGCCTTGTTCCCGGCAGGCCGCCGCGCTGATGACGCCGCCGTAGCAGCGGCCCTGGCCGCGGCCAGGCTGTGGAGCGGGGACCCGGACGGGGCAGCTCATCACCTGGACGACGCCCGGCGCGCGCTCGGCCGCTGCGCCGAGGCAGAGCGCCGGATCGTCGAGCCATGGCTGGCGGCGCTGCGGGTGATGCGGGCTTCCAGCCAGGCCGCTGCCGATCCTGGCCTGCTGGCTCAGGGCTGGACGTCGGCCGAGCAGGCGCAGGCCACCGCGGGCACGCAGCCGGAGCACCGGGCTCTTGGCCTGCTGTGGTTCGCCCTCGGGGCGGCACGGCTGCGCCGCTGGGAGATCAATGCGGCCCGGTATGCGCTGAATCATGCGGGTCAGCAGCTCACCGCCGGCGGCCTGGGTGAGCTGTGCGAGAGGGCTCGCGGGTGGCATGCGCTGGCCGAGGCGTGGTACGGGAACCTGGCCGCTGCCGAGAAGGCTGCCGGTGAGCTCGCGGAGGGCGAGTCCAGCCGCGATCCGGCGGCAGCGAGCCTGGCCGCGCTCGCGTCCGTGCAGGTGCACCTGGCACGTGATGACCTGGCGGCGGCCAGAATTCTGCTGGCGGATGTGGACGGGCACTCGGCGGACTTCTGCCTGCTGCCGGGCGAGCCGAGCCTCAGCGTGGTGGCCGGGCTGATCCGTGCCCGCATCGCGCTTGCCGATGGCGATGCCACCGGTGCCCGCGGGCTGGTGGTCCGGATGCGCGACACCAGCGCGGCCAGTGACCTGCAGCTGGACGGGGTGCTGACCGTGCTGGACTGCGAGATCGCCCTTCGCACGGGCGACGCCGGGCGGGCCAGGATGATCCTCGGCGCCGACGCCGACGGGCCCCGCCGTGAGCAGGCCGAGAGCCTGCTCGCGCTCGGCAGGCTGCTGCTGGCCGAGGGAGACTTCGCCGCGGCGCTCGAGGCAGTCGGGCCGTGCCTGGATGCCAGCGCCGGTGACGCGACCCTCCAGATCAAGGTGGCCGCGCTGCTGGTCGCAGTGGTCGCGAACCGGCGCTTCGGCCGCACCAAGCCGGCAACCGAGTTGCTGGACCAGGCACTCGCGCTCGCCGAGCCCGATGGCGCATGCCGGGTATTCCTGGCCGCCGGGCAGCCGATTCGGTCGGCGATCACCGTGCTGGTCCAGCCGACCAGCCGCAGCGCGCGTTTCGCCGGACGGATCCTGGAGCGATTCGATGCCCAGATACCCCGTGCCGGGGGAGTGCCTGAGCAGTCGGAGGCGCCGCTGACCAGCAGCGAGCTTGCGGTGCTGCGCTTCCTTCCTTCGCACATGACCAACCAGGAGATCGCCGAGGCGCTGTTCCTGTCGATCAATACGGTCAAGACGCATCTGCGGTCGGTGTACCGGAAGCTCGGCGTGGCATCCCGCCGCGCGGCCATCGCCCGCGGCAGGCGACTCGACCTGTTGTAGGCATCCCGGCACTGGCTGGCCCAGGGTGGCCGGGCGCCCGGGCGGTGCCCGGGTCAGCAACTGCCGCGCTGGCCCTAGACTTGGCGCCCTAGACTTGACGGCCGTAGCCGTGAGTGACCACCCATTTGCCCGGGCGGCAGTGCCGTGTATGCCTGGCGAGGAACCGAGGAGTAATGCCGACGTGAAAACCGACGTCGAAGAGCTGAGCCCGACCCGGGTCCGGTTCACCATCGAGGTTCCGTTCTCTGAACTCAAGGCAGACCTCGACAAGGCATACCGTGAGGTCGCCCGGCAGGTCAGGGTGCCGGGATTCCGGCCGGGCCGCACCCCGCCACGGGTCATCGACCAGCGGGTGGGCCGCGGTGCCGTGCTGGAGCAGGCGATGAACGACGCCGTGCCGAAGCTCTACGCCGTGGCGCTGGAGGAGCACGAGGTCTTCGCGCTCGGCCAGCCCGAGCTCGAGATCACCAAGCTGGATGACGGCAAGGAACTGGCGTTCACCGCCGAGGTCGACGTGCGGCCGAAGTTCGAGATTCCGGACCTGGACGGCCTGCCGGTGACGGTCGACGATGCCGAGGTCACCCCGGACCAGGTGGAGGAGTACCTGGGCGCGCTGCGCGAGCGGTTCGCCTCGCTGAAGGGCGCCGACCGGCCGGTCGCCGGCGGCGACTACGTGTCCATCGACCTGTCGGCTGCCGTGGACGGCAAGCAGGTAGATGACGCGCAGGCCAGCGGCGTCTCCTACGAGGTCGGCAGCAACTCCATGCTGGAGGGCCTGGACGAGGCGCTGGCCGGGATGTCCGCCGGCGACACCAAGTCCTTCACCGCCGAGCTGGCAGGCGGCAGATTCGCCGGCCAGCAGGCTGAGGTGACCGTGACGGTGCACAGCGTCAAGATCAAGGAGCTGCCAGAGCTTGACGACGAGTTCGCCCAGCTGTCGAGTGAGTTCGACACGCTCGGCGAGCTGCGCGCCGGAACACGGGAGCAGCTGACCGCGATGCGCCAGGCCGGCCAGGCCGAGCAGGCACGGGAGCGCGCCCTCGATGCCGTGCTGGCCAGGGTCGACATCCCGCTCCCCGAGAACCTGGTCGACCAGGAGATCGAGCTGCGCAGGCAGTCGCTGACCGACCGGCTGAGCAGGTCCAACTCCGACCTGGACGCCTATCTCGATGCCGTCGGCATGACCTCCGATGAGCTCGACGCCGAGTTCGACGCCGGCGCGCGGCGCTCGCTCAAGGCGGGCTTCATCCTGGACAAGCTGGCCGCGCAGGAGGATCTCGGCGTGGACCAGGCGGAGCTGAGCGCCTACGTCACCGAGCAGGCGTACCGGATGGGCGTGCAGCCCGACCGGCTGGCCAAGGAGCTTGCCGACCGCGGGCAGCTCGGCTCCGCCGTGGCTGACGTGCTGCGGAGCAAGTCGCTCCAGCTGATCGCGGAGCGGGCCAAGGTCACCGACGAGTCGGGCCGCGGCGTCGACCTGACGCAGGCGGCCGGCCAGGACGAGGCAGCGGAGCCGGACGAGGCCGAGGATGCGGCGGGCAGCGGCCCGGCGGAGGGGGAGCTCGTCACGGACGCGGTGGCCGAAGACGCCGGGACCTGATCCGGCTCCCGTTGCCGCCGCCGCGGTAGCCGGGGGCGCCGGGCGGCCGGCACCGCTGCGATCCGGGCTGCGGGGCGGCAGCACGCGGGCTTGGCTCGTTATACGAGAATGTGGCTTGCCCACCGATTCAGCGCTGGCTCCCCGGCTGCGCGGCGGCAAGCGTGCGCCTACAGCGAACAGGCGGCAGCAGCGGACTAGCCAGCGCCGTGAGCGGGTTAAGGTCACTGTCAATGACACGCAGAGCGATGGACTGAGGAGGGCACCGTGAGCACGCCTCCGCTAACCGGCGAGCCGGCCAGCATCCTGGCGCGGGTCGCCGAAGCACCACCGGGAGCGCTGGCGGGCGAGCAGGTGTTCCAGCGGCTGCTGCGGCACCGCATCGTTTTCCTCGGCCAGCAGGTCGACGACGAGCTCGCCAACCGGATCTGTGCCGAGTTCGTGCTGCTCGCCGCCGAGGACGCCAGGCGCGACATCAGCCTGTACATCAACTCGCCCGGCGGCTCGGTGAGTGCCGGGTTCGCGATCTACGACGTGATGCAGTTCGTGCCGAACGACGTCGCCACCTACGCGATGGGCATGGCCGCGTCGATGGGCCAGTTCCTGCTCTGCGCGGGCACGACCGGCAAGCGGTATGCGCTGCCGCACTCGCAGATCCTGCTGCACCAGCCGCATGGCGGCATCGGCGGCACCGCGTCGGACATCCGGATCCAGGCCGAGCAGATCCTCTACCTCAAGCACACGCTGGCCGAGCGGACCGCCTTCCACACCGGCCAGACGGTCGAGCAGGTCGAGGCCGACTCCGACCGCGACCGCTGGTTCACCGCCGACGAGGCCAAGGACTATGGCTTCGTCGACCACGTGGTCCGCAGTGCCATGGAGGTCCCGTCGGAAGGACCGGTTTCATGAGGCAGATACCGGGTGCGCAGAACGCCGTGCTGGCCGCGAGCCGGACCGCCGGGCGGCTGGCCGAGTCGCGGTACGTCCTGCCGTCGTTCGTGGAGCGGACGTCGTACGGGATCAAGGAGATGAACCCGTACAACAAGCTCTTCGAGGAGCGGATCATCTTCCTCGGGGTGCAGATCGACGACGCCTCGGCGAACGACGTCATGGCCCAGCTGATCACGCTGGAGTCGATCGACCCGGACCGCGACATCATCATCTACATCAACTCGCCCGGCGGGTCCATGACGTCGATGATGGCGATCTACGACACGATGCAGTACATCCAGCCGGAGATCCAGACGTTCTGCCTCGGCCAGGCAGCCTCCGCCGCCGCCGTGCTGCTGTCAGCGGGCACCAAGGGCAAGCGGATGGCGCTGCCCAACGCGCGCATCCTGATCCACCAGCCCGCCATCGAGAGCGGCTACGGCCAGTCCAGCGACCTGGAGATCCAGGCCAATGAGATCCTGCGGATGCGCACCGCGATGGAGAAGGTGCTTGCCACGCACACCGGCAAGGACCAGGATCAGATCCGCCGGGACATCGAGCGGGACAAGTTCCTCACCGCAGAGGAGGCCAAGGAGTATGGCCTCGTGGATGAGGTTCTGACGATGCTGAAGCGCAAGAGCGAGGTAGGGTCGTCCTAACCGGCAGGACTTAATTCTGCACGGCACGCCGGTGACGGGCCGCTTGCGCCACAACTCGGGGCCCCGAAGCGGTACCGTCAATGTTCTGGAGTACAAACGGCCGACGGCGAGGCACTCGCCGCTGGCTGACATGGCCGGCGAGGCCGCCGCGGCGCGGCGGCCCTGGCAGAGGAGTAGCTGGGTGGCACGTATCGGCGAAGGCGGTGACCTGCTGAAGTGCTCGTTCTGCGGCAAGAGCCAGAAACAGGTCAAGAAGCTCATTGCCGGGCCCGGCGTGTATATCTGCGACGAGTGCATCGATCTCTGCAACGAGATCATCGAGGAAGAGCTGTCCGAGCCGCCGGAACTGAAGTGGGACAGCCTGCCCAAGCCACGGGAGATCTACGAGTTCCTCGACGCGTACGTGATCGGCCAGGAGAAGGCCAAGAAGGCGCTGTCCGTCGCGGTCTATAACCATTACAAGCGTGTCCAGTCCGGCGGCGAGCGGGCCGGCGAGGACGGCGTCGAGCTGGCCAAGTCCAACATCCTGCTGCTCGGCCCGACCGGATCCGGGAAGACGCTGCTCGCCCAGACGCTCGCCCGGCTGCTCAACGTGCCGTTCGCGATCGCCGACGCCACCGCGCTGACCGAGGCCGGCTACGTCGGCGAGGATGTCGAGAACATCCTGCTCAAGCTCATCCAGGCCGCTGACTACGACGTCAAGAAGGCCGAGACCGGCATCATCTACATCGACGAGATCGACAAGATCGCCCGCAAGAGCGAGAACCCGTCAATCACCAGGGACGTCTCCGGCGAGGGCGTGCAGCAGGCATTGCTGAAGATCCTGGAGGGGACCACCGCCTCGGTGCCCCCGCAGGGCGGGCGCAAGCACCCGCACCAGGAATTCATCCAGATCGACACGACGAACATCCTGTTCATCTGCGGCGGCGCGTTCGCCGGCCTGGAGAAGATCATCGAGACCCGGGTCGGCCGCGGCGGGATCGGCTTCGGCGGCGTGCTGCGGGTCAAGAACGACCGTGACCTGGTCGACGCGTTCTCCGACGTGATGCCGGAGGACCTGCTCAAGTTCGGCATGATCCCGGAGTTCGTCGGCCGCCTGCCGGTCATCACCAGCGTGCACAACCTGGACCGCGAGGCCCTGATCCGGATCCTGACCGAGCCGCGGAACGCGCTGGTCCGGCAGTACCGGCGGCTGTTCGAGCTGGACGGCGTCGACCTCGAGTTCACCGACGACGCCCTGGACGCGGTCGCCGACCAGGCCAACCTGCGCGGCACCGGCGCCCGCGGGCTGCGGGCGATCCTGGAGGAAGTGCTGCTGTCGGTGATGTACGAGGTGCCGAGCCGCAAGGACGTCGAGCGCGTGGTGATCACGTCCGAGGCCGTGCTGGAGAACGTGAACCCGACCCTGGTGCCGCGCGATGTCGCCCGCCGCACCCCGCGGGAGAAGTCGGCCTGACCCACGCCGGCGGCCGGCCTGGTGCCGGGCCGGGGCCTGGCCCCGTGCGGCCGGCCGCGGTGCGCCGAGCCGCGGGCGATCAGCGGCCGTGGCCGCAGCTGCCCCCGGCACTGTCTAGACTCACCTGACGTGACCGGAGAAGATCGCCGCCAGCTCCCTCCGCAGTACGCGCCTGCCGAGGTGGAAGCACGACGCTATGCGCAATGGGAATCGTCCGGCATGTTCGGCGCCGACCCCGCGGACGTCTCGGCGGCGGCGCCGGCGTTCTCCATCGTGATCCCGCCGCCGAACGTCACCGGCTCGCTGCACATCGGCCATGCGCTCGACCACACGCTGATGGACGTGCTGGTCCGGCGGCGCCGGATGCAGGGATACACCGCGCTCTGGCTGCCCGGCATGGACCATGCGGGTATCGCCACCCAGAACGTGGTCGAGCGCGAGCTCGCCGCGGAGGGCGCGAGCCGGCACGACCTCGGCCGGGAGAAGTTCGTCGAGCGGGTCTGGCAGTGGAAGGCCGAGTCCGGCGGCAAGATCCTGGGCCAGATGCGCAGGCTCGGCGACAGCGTGGACTGGTCACGCGAGCGGTTCACCATGGACGAGGGACTGTCCCGCGCCGTCCAGACCATCTTCAAGCGGCTTTTCGACGACGGGCTGATCTACCGGGCCGAGCGGATCATCAACTGGTGCCCGCGCTGCCTGACCGCCCTTTCCGACATCGAGGTGGACCATACCGACGACGATGGCGAGCTGATCCTGGTCCGCTACGGCGACGGCGATGACTCGATCGTGGTGGCCACCACCCGGGTCGAGACCATGCTCGGTGACACCGCGGTCGCCGTGCACCCGGATGACCCGAGGTACGGCCACCTGGTCGGCAGGGAGCTTGACCTCCCGCTGGCCGGCCGGCGCATACCGGTCGTGGCCGACCCGCACGTGGATCCGGATTTCGGCACCGGCGCGGTGAAGGTGACCCCGGCGCACGACCCGGATGACTTCGAGATCGGGCGCCGGCACGGCCTGCCCAGCATGACGATCATGGACGAGCGCGCGGTGATCACCGTGCACGGCCCGTTCCTCGGCCTGGACCGGTTCGAGGCCAGGCCGGCGGTGCTCGCCGCGCTCAGGGAACAGGGCAGGGTGGTGGCCGAGCGGCGGCCCTACCTGCACGCGGTCGGGCACTGCGGCCGGTGCGGCACGACCGTCGAGCCGCGGCTGTCCCTGCAGTGGTTCGTCAAGGTCGGCCCGCTGGCCAAGGCGGCCGGCGACGCCGTCAGGGACGGCCGGGTCAGGATTCATCCGCCGGAGCTTGCGGCCAGGTACTTCGACTGGGTCGACGATATGCACGACTGGTGCATCAGCCGGCAGCTCTGGTGGGGGCACCGGATCCCGGTCTGGTACTCGGCGGACGGCGAGATCCGCTGCGTCGGGCCGGATGAGGATCCGCCCGGCGGCGACGGCTGGACTCAGGACCCCGACGTGCTCGACACCTGGTTCTCCTCCGCGCTGTGGCCGTTCTCCACGCTCGGCTGGCCGGATGACACCGCCGACCTGCGCGCGTTCTACCCGACGAGCGTGCTGGTCACTGGTTACGACATCCTCTTCTTCTGGGTCGCGCGGATGATGATGTTCGGTCTGTACGCGATGGCCGGCCAGGGGCCGGCCCGCGCGGTGCCGTTCCGCGAGGTGGCACTGCACGGCCTGGTGCGAGATCGCCACGGCAAGAAGATGTCCAAGTCCCGCGGTAACACGGTGGACCCGCTGGACTGGATCGACCGGTTCGGCGCGGACGCCACCCGGTTCACGCTGGCCCGCGGATCCAGTCCCGGCGGCGACGTCGCGATCAGCGAGGAGTGGGTGGCGGGGGCGCGGAACTTCTGCAACAAGCTGTGGAACGCGACCAGGTTCGCGCTGCTCAACGGCGCTGACGCCGGAGCGGGCGAGCTGCCGGGCACGACCGGGCTGCCGGGCACGACCGGGCTGCCGGTCCCGGATCGCTGGATCTTGTCCCGGCTGGCCGCGGTCACCGCCGAGACCGACGACCTGCTGGAGCACTTCGAGTTCGCCAAGGCCTGTGACGTCCTCTATCACTTCGCCTGGGATGAGTTCTGCGACTGGTATCTCGAACTGGCCAAGCCGGCGCTGGCCGGCGCCGACGCGGCCGCGGCCGCCGCGACCAGGTCGGTGCTCGGGTTCGTCCTCGACCGGCTGCTCCGGCTGCTCCATCCGGTGATGCCTTTCGTCACCGACGAGCTGTGGGGCGCGCTGACCGGCGGGGAGTCGGTGCTGGCCGCGGCGTGGCCGGGGCGCCGCGCCGGCGACGGCGAGCGCGGGCCCGGCATGCTTGCCGGGTTCGCGGATCCGGTGGCGGAGGCAGAGATCGGCGCGCTGATGCGGGTCGTCACGGAGGTGCGCAGGTTCCGCTCGGACCAGGGCCTGCGGCCGACGCAGCCGGTGCCCGCGGTGCTGGCCGGGATCGAGGCGACGCCGCTGGCTCCGCACGAGACGCGCATCCGGGCGCTGCTCCGGCTGGCCAGCCCGGCTGCCGGCTTCAGGCCGACGGCATCCGTGCAGGCCGAGGGCGTCACCGTCCGGCTGGATACGGCCGCCACGATCGACGTCGCGGCCGAGCGCCGCAGGCTTGCCAAAGATCTTGCCGCCGCGCGGGCGGAGGCTGACGCGGCCGAACGGAAACTCGGCACCCCGTCCTTCATCGAGCGGGCACCAGCCGCGGTGGTGGCCAAGAGCCGCGACCGGCTGGCGGCCGCCCGGGCCGATATCGCCAGGATCGAGGCCCGCCTGTCCGCCCTGCCACCAGCCGGACCATAGGCTGGCGGGGTGAACGCTCTGCGCTGCGGGCTGTCGTGACGGCCGAACCGGACGAGACGCTGCGGGAGGTCGAGCGCGCGATACTGGCGCGGCGGCCCGAGCACGCCATCGAGCCTTCCCTGGAGCGGACCGAGGCGCTGGTCAGCCTGCTCGGCGACCCGCAGCGCGCCTACCCGGTGATCCACCTCACCGGGACCAACGGCAAGACCTCGACCGCCCGGATGACCGAGACGCTGCTGCGCGCCAGGGGGCTGCGGACGGGCCTGTTCACCAGCCCGCACCTCTCGTCGATGCAGGAGCGGATCTGCGTGGACGGCGTGCCGCTCGCCGCGGATCGCTTCGTCGCGGCCTATCAGGAGATCCTGCCCTACCTGCGGCTGGTGGATGACAGCCAGCCGGTGCCGCTCTCGTTCTTCGAGGTGCTGGTAGGCATGGCGTTCGCAGTGTTCGCGGACGCACCGGTTGACGTGGCGGTGATCGAGGTCGGCATGGGCGGCAGCTGGGACAACACCAACGTCGCCGACGGCGCCGTCGCGGTGGTGACCCCGATCTCCATCGACCATTCCCGGTACCTCGGCAATTCGGTGGAAGCCATTGCCGCCGACAAGGCCGGGATCATCAAGCCGGGCGCGATCGCGGTGCTTGCCCAGCAGCCGCTGGAGGCGGCGGAGACACTGCTCCGCCGCGCCGCCACGGTGGGCGCGACCGTCGCGAGAGAGGGCCTGGAGTTCGGGGTGACCAGCCGCGAGCTTGCCGTTGGCGGCCAGCTGGTGAGCATCCGCGGCCTGCTCGGCGAGTACAGCGACCTGTTCCTGCCCCTGTTCGGCAGGTATCAGGCCGGCAACGCGGCCTGCGCGCTGGCCGCGGTAGAGGCCTTCGCCGGGGCGGCACCTGGCGGAGGCGGCCCTGAGCCGCTGGCCGACTCGCTGGTCAGGGAGGCGTTCGCGATGATGTCGTCGCCTGGCCGCCTGGAGATCGTCCGGCGCAGCCCGACGGTCATCGTGGACGCGGCGCACAACCCGGCCGGCATGGCCGCCAGCATGGAGGCGCTGACCGAGGCATTCACGTTCACCGATCTCGTCGGCATCCTCGCGGTCAGTGAGGACAAGGATGTGCCCGCCATTCTCGACCAGCTGGAGCCTGCCGTTTCCGAGCTGGTCGTCACCTGCAATTCCTCGCCAAGGTCGATGGCCCCGGCGAAGCTGGCCGAGCTGGCCGGCGCGGTCTTCGGCCCGGACCGGGTCCGGCAGGCCAGTCGGCTCGACGACGCGATCGAGATCGCCGTCGGACTGGCCGACGCCGCGGCCGCGGCGGCCGAGGCAGCGGGCACCCTGCCCGCCGGGGGCTGCGGAATCCTGGTCACCGGGTCGGTCATCACCGCTGGCGATGCCCGGCTCCTGCTGGCCCCGGCCGGGCCGCCGTGAGGCGGCTCTGCGCCACGGTGCTGATCATGGAAGCGATCGTGATCGGGCTGTCGATCCCGGTAGCGATCACGGTCGAGCACGCGTCCAGGACCGCGGCGGGCACGGTCGGCGGCGTGCTGGCCGTCGCGGCGGTACTGCTGGCGATACTGGCGGCCAGGGGCCCGCTGCGGCTGGCGCTGGCAGGCGGCAGCCTTCTGCAGGCCCTGGTGGTGGCAACCGGCGCCATCGTCACCGCGATGTACGTCCTCGGCGCGATATTCGCTGTCCTGTGGGTGATCGGGATCTGGCTGGGCCGCTCTGCCGAGCAGGCCGCCCGGACCGGGCCGCAGGAGACCCGGAGCGGGCCGCGGGCACCGCGGAGCACCGGACCCACCTCCTAGCCGGCCGGTCAAGCCCCGGCCGGTCAAGCCCCGGCCGGTCAAGCCCCGCCGTCAAGCCCCGCCGTCAAGCCCCGCCGGCAAGCCCCGGGAC
>Ga0137374_10003664_pt1 | contig 18182 bp, 16 predicted proteins | sample SagtaG_20_FD_104811 | JGI IMG/M metagenome (GOLD analysis project Ga0137374, IMG submission 104811) | Vadose zone soil microbial communities from Sagehorn Ranch, Mendocino, California, USA - Sage1_R_100_16 metaG | ecosystem: Environmental > Terrestrial > Soil > Vadose zone | place: USA...
GAGCGCGGCTTAGGTGCTGCGACCCCCTCCCCACCTTGTGGGGAGGTCGGGCTCCGCGTTTGCGGAGCCCAGGTGGGGAGCGCGCTTACTTGGTGCGGCCTTTTAAGGCGGCGAGGATGGACTCGACCGTCGCTTCGTAGCCGATCCTTCCGGTGTCGATGACGAGGTCGTAGTGCGCGGGGTGGATGCGGTCGTGGCCGTACACCTGCCTGATGTAGGCGGTCCAGTTCTCGTCGGCCTGCTTCATGCGTTTGCGAGCCGCCTCCTCCGACTTGTGCTCGCGCTCCATGATCGTCTTCAGACGGATCTCGGCGGCCGCGCGCAGGAACACATGCAGCGCGCCGGGGTGGTCGCGGAGGAGGTAGGCCCCGCCGCGGCCGACGATGACGACATCTCCTTCCTTTGCGGCCTCTTTGAGGATCTCCTGTGTGATGGCCAGGACTGCCTGGCGTGTGTCGAAGACGGGCTCGGTGTTGGGCGGGTTCCAGGCCGAGGTCTCAGGCGGGATGATCGGCTCCGCGTTGGCCGCGCCCAGCGCGAGGAGCAGACGGCTCAGCAGGGAGCCGGGCTGCTCGTCTTCAGCCTCGACCTCCTCCTTGGGCAGCTGAAGCCGCTTGGCGACCTCATCGATCAGCTGCGAGTCGAGGAAGTCGATCTTCAGCCGGCTCGCCACCATGTGGCCGACGCTGCTTCCCCCCGCCCCGATCTGCCGCCCAATCGTGATGACCGGCATGGCGAGATCAATCTACTTCACCAGGTAGGTTTGTAGCGGCCATGGATTTTGGTGGTCGAGTCGGCTCTTAACGCACCCCACCCGGCCCTTTCGCGCCGACCTCCCCACAGGGTGGGGAGGGAAACTGACTCCAGTTACTCCAGGTAGTCCCGCAGCTTCTTCGAACGCGACGGGTGACGGAGCTTGCGCAGCGCCTTCGCCTCGATCTGCCGGATGCGCTCCCGGGTCACGCCGAACCGCTTGCCCACCTCTTCCAGCGTGCGCTGATGGCCGTCGATGAGGCCGAAGCGCAGCTGCAGCACACGCCGCTCACGAGGCGTGAGCGTGTCGAGGACGTCCTCGACCTCGGAGTGAAGCATCGTCAGCGACGCCGCGTCCGAGGGCGACACCGCCTCGCGATCCTCGACGAAGTCGCCGAGGTGGGAGTCCTCCTCCTCGCCGATGGGCGTTTCCAGAGATACGGGATCCTGCGAGACCTTCACGATCTCGCGCACCTTCTCGGGCGTTATCCCCATCTCCTCGCCGATCTCTCCGTCTGACGGTTCCCGGCCCAGCTCCTGGAGCAGGCGGCGCGAGACGCGCACCAGCTTGTTGATCGTCTCCACCATGTGCACGGGGATCCGGATCGTCCGTGCCTGATCGGCGATGGCGCGCGTGATGGCCTGCCGGATCCACCACGTGGCGTAGGTCGAGAACTTGTAGCCCTTGTGGTAGTCGAACTTCTCGACCGCGCGGATCAAGCCCATGTTGCCTTCCTGGATGAGGTCGAGGAAGGACATGCCGCGCCCGATGTACTTCTTGGCGATCGACACCACCAGCCGGAGGTTGGCCTCGGTCAGGCGCTGCTTGGCCTCGTAGGCGCGCTCGTACCGCTCGGTCAGCCGGTAGCGTGCGATCCGGTAGGCTTCCAGCGCCTCCGCGCGGATGCGGGGCCGCGCCGCGCCGTTGGCCTGGCGCCGGCGCTCGGCCGCTGCCGCGTCGAGCAGGCTCTGCAGCTTCGAGAGGTCGTTGAGCCCGATCAGCTCCTGAGCGATGTGCGCCTGCTGGCCCTTTCGCTTCACTGTGGCCAGCCGCTCGATGACGTCGGGCAGCATCTCCTCGACCGATCGCTGGCGGCCGTCGATCTCCTCGATGACGCTCAGCGCCTTGAGCGCGTCGTGGAGCGGTTTGGCCTCGATCGCCTGGGCAAGCTCCACCTCGTCGTTGGCGGTGAGGAGGCTGACGCGCCCGATCTCCTTGAGGTACATGCGCACCGGGTCGTCGAGCGATACCGAGTCCATCATCTCGATGTCGAGAAGCATCTCGTCGTCGATCTGCTCGACCTCTTCGAAATCCTTCTCGCCGTCGGTGACCTCGACCCCGATCTCTTTGAAAGCCGCAAAGATGCGGAAGATCTGTTCGGGCTCGGCGTCGATCTCGGGGAAGCCCTGGAGGATGTCGTCGGGCGTGAGGTAGCCCTGCTCCTTGCCCTTGACGATGAGCTGCTCGGCCACGGCCATCAGCTCGTCTTCGAACTTGTGCTCAGGCTTCTCGACAGCCTTGCTGTTCCGGACTCCGGTCTTGCTCGGCACCTTGGTTACGCGCGCGATGATTGCCCTCTCCTTTCGACGTCGGCGATGGCGCGCGCAAGCTCCCTAGCTTCGGTCTCCAGCCGCGCCACCCGCTCCGAGTCCTTCCCTCTTTCGGCCTCGGAAAGCTCGCGGATTATCCCACTGTGGCGCCCTTTCATGTGGTCGAGCTTGATCCGCTCGGCCAGCTCGAGAGCGAGCTCGTCGTCAACGTTCGGCGGCGGCGCCGCCCATGCCCTTCTGATCAGGTCCTGTTCCTCTGCGGGATAGCCCGCCAATTCGCTTTCGAGCCCGGAAGCTCCGCTGCGTTCGAAGGTTTCCAACATCCGTACGTATATACCGCGGTCCTCTTCGTCCAACTCCCCGGGCGTGATCTTTGTTCGCACGCGCTCGAAGGCGACCGGCCGAACCGCAAGCAGCTGCAGCAGATACCTGCCTACGGTCAGTTTCTTCCCCGGGAGCCGGGCCGCCAAACCGTTTTTTGGGGCCCGGACCGGCTCCGGGTCCCTGAGCAAAATATGCCGCGAAATGCCGGTTCGCCGTTCGGCAAGCTCCGCGTAGCCCTCGTGGAGACTGGGCGGAAACTGCCGGATCCATTCCCTCAGCTCCGCCCCCACGGCCTCGACCTGGTTGGGGTTGCTGGGATTCAAGGGGGCGACGATCTCATTCATGACCGCCTCGAAGCCGGACGGCGCGGCGGCCACCAGGTCGTTCCAGCGGCCGAGCGCCTCGGCGCCCCCAGAGCGAAGGAACTCGTCGGGATCTTTACTGCCCGGCACCGTCAACACTCCCGTCCGCATCCCGGCGTGGGCCGCCAGCGGGGCGGCCTTGCGGAGCGCCTGGCGGCCCGCGCGGTCGGCGTCGAACACCAGGAGCAGCTCGTCCGTGAAGCGCTTCAGGAGGCGGACCTGGTCTTCGGTGAGCGCGGTGCCCGACGAGGCGACCGCGTTCTTGATGCCGAACTGGTGCGCGGTGATGACGTCGAACTGGCCCTCCATCAAGACCGCGTGGCCGCGGCGGGCGATCTCGTCACGCGCCAGGTCGAGGCCGAAGACCACGCGTCCCTTCACGTAGGCGGGCGTTTCCGGCGAGTTGATGTACTTGCGCTGCTCGTCGGAGCGAACCGTTCTCGCCGTAAATGCAAGCGGCTGGCCGCGCTCGTCGCGGACGGGGATGACCAGCCGCTCCGCGAAGAAGTCCGCGCCGTCGCGGCGCACAAGCCCCGCCTCCTGCGCATCCGCGAGCGAGCGCTTCTTGGCCCTAAGGTAGTCGGCGAATCCGCGGCCCGCCGGTGCGTAGCCGAGCTGGAATTGGCGGGCGCTCTCCTCGGACACCTGCCGGTCGGTGAGCAGGCGGCGGCCCGGCTCCCCTGCGCGCACAGACCACAGGACATACTCGTAGTACCGAGCGGCCAGCTTCAGCATGGCGAGCAGGCGCCGGCGTGAGTCGGAGCGCTCCTTCTGCTCTGGGCTCAGCTTGCGGAGCTCGACTCCGGCCCGCTCTGCCAGGAGCTGCAGGGCGCCTCGCTTGTCGGTCTTCTCGATGAGCTCGACGAAGGTGAAGACATCGCCCGAGCGCTCGCAGCCGAAGCAGTACCAGGACTGCATCTGGGGGTTGACCTTGAAGCTCGGGCTGTCCTCCTGGTGAAAGGGGCAAAGGCCCCAGAAGTCCTTGTTGCGCTTGGTCAGGCGGACGTGCTCCTGGACGACCTTGACCAGGTCGACCTTGGACTTGACCTCCGCGAAGGCGTCGTCGGACGCGGGGGTGGGCACCTGCCTATTGTGAGGGCGAACCGGCCTTACGCTTGTTAACTAGATGAGCCGGGCCGTCGAGGAGCTCAACCGCCGCCTGCTTCGTGCTCGCGATGCCATCGACCGGGCCTACGCTGAGCCTCTCGACATACCGCACCTCTCGCAGTTGGCGCATGTCTCCGAGGCTCACTTCATCCGCACCTTTCGCTCCACGTTCGGCGAGACGCCGCATCGCTACCTCCAGAGACGCCGTGTGGAGCGTGCGATGTTCCTGCTGAACCAGACCGATCGCACCATTACCGACATTTGTCTCGACGTTGGGTTTGCCAGCCTCGGAACCTTCAGCCGGACCTTTAGCGAAATTGTCGGGACCACTCCAACGGAGTACCGCGAGCGGGCCGTACGAATGGCGGTGCCGACCTGCTTCACCATGAGCTGGATGAGACCGAGCAGTTTTGGAGAAGCCAGGAAAAAAGCAGCCTCATAGCATCGATCTCGTTCCAATCCCTCGGATGTAAGGAGAAGATTCCGATGCTCAACTCGATCAACATCTCGCACGTTTTCGTTCTCGACCAGGACCAGGCCCTGGATTTCTATGTCGGCAAGCTTGGACTCGAGGTGGCGCAGGACCAGCCGCTCGGTTTCATGCGGTGGCTCACGGTGCGGGTGCCGGGCGACACCGGTCGCGAGATCCTGCTGGAGAAGCCAGGCCCGCCCGCGATGGACGAGAAGTCGGCCGACCAGATCCGCCAGCTGATCAGCAAGGGAGCAACCGGCTTTACGGTCGGGTTCACGACCTCGGACTGCAGGAAGACCTACGAGACGCTGAAGGCGCGCGGAGTCGAGTTCACGCAGGAGCCGACCGAGCAGACCTATGGGATCGACTGCGGTCTCCGCGACCCGTTCGGCAACCACATGCGGATAGTGCAGCTGGCGCTTCAGCCTGAGCCGGCGCGGAGGGCAAAGTGAGTCACCAGATCAGCGCGCGGTCCGCAAGAGCCACTCGATCGTCGGCCGCCGATATGACCCGGTTGCTGCTCGCGTGCGGCGCCATCGCGGGTCCACTGTTCATAACTATCGGGTTCATCCAGATCCCGATGCGCGCCGGGTTCGACTTGACCCGACATCCTCTCAGCATGCTGAGCTTGGGCGAGCTCGGCTGGATCCAGATCGCCAACTTCGTCGTCTGTGGGCTGCTTTTCGTCGCGTGCGCGCTGGGTATGCGCAGGGTGCTGCGGGGCAGCCCGGCCGGCACGTGGGGACCGCTGCTCATCGGCGGTGTCGGGTTCGGTCTGGTTCTCGGCGGCGTCTTCACGGCCGATCCAGGACTCGGTTTTCCACCTGGCGCGCCGGCCGGTGCGCCCGCATCAATGAGCTGGCACGCCGGACTCCACCTCGCCGGATTCGCCGTCGGCTTGACGGCGCTGGTCGCTGCCGCGGTTGTCTTCGCACGGCGATACTGGAAACTCGGGCGCCGCGCATGGGCCGTCTATTGCATCGCCACCGGTGTCGTCGTCGCAGTCTGCTTCCCAATCGTGATGAGTGGTCTGACCGGAGGCAACCTCCTACCTCTGTGGGCATCGTTGGTCGTGGGCTGGCTGATGCCGGCAGCGATCGCGCTTCAACTTCTGTTCAGCGAGGAGAGCAGATGAGATTTCGCACCAAGATCCTTCAGGCGGGTAAGACCGCCACCGGCATCGAGGTTCCCTCCGGCGTCATGGAGGCCCTCGGTGCCGGCAAGAAGCCACCGGTACGGGTGACCATCAAGGGCTACACGTACAGGAGCACGGTCGCGACGGTGAGCGGGAAGCCCATGGTCGGAGTCAGCGAAGAGGTGCGGACGAACGCGGGTGTCGCCGGCGGCGACACGGTCGACGTCGACATGGAGCTCGACACCGCCCCCCGCGAGGTGGAGGTTCCGGCCGACCTGGCAAAGGCGCTGGCCCGCGACGCGAGGGCGAGGAACTTCTTCGACGGCCTCTCCTACAGCAACAAACGGCGCTTCACGCTGTCAATCCAGGACGCCAAATCGCCGGAGACGCGGCAGCGGCGCATCGAAAAGACGATCGAGACGCTGAGGGAAGGCCGGATTTAGGCTTCGCACCGATGCGAGCCGTCGCCTGGGTCAAGCCTGAGCCGCTCGGCGCGGAGTTCGCCGACGTCCTCATCAGGCGAGGGCGCCTCACGGCGTCCGGGATCGCCATCGGATCTGCGCCGATCGGCTACCGCCTGGACTACAAGCTCGAGGCCGGGCCCGATTTTGTCACCTCCGGGCTGCTCGTCATCGCGCGCGGCGAGGGCTGGCGGCGCCGGCTCGACCTCAGACGAAACTGGACGGGTCGGTGGAGCGTGCGCACCTCCGCTCGAGGGGAAGTCGATCTGCCTCCCCCAGGAGGCGACATGTCCGAGTTCGGCGACGCGCTCGACTGCGATCTCGCCCTCTCGCCGCTTACGAACTCCATGCCCGTGCTGCGCAACGGCCTCCTCGAGTCCGGCGGACCGGTCGAGCTGCACATGGCGTGGGTCTCGGTGCCCGACCTGGGCGTGTTCTCGAGCCGCCAGCGGTATACCTTCGTCCGCAAACAGGGCGAGAGATCAATCGTCAGGTACGAGTCGAGCAGCCGGAACTTCGTCGCCGACATCACTTTCGATCAGGACGGGCTGGTCATCGACTATCCAGGGATCGGACGGCGGCCGTGACGAAGCTCTCGTAGCGCCTCACGCGAGTCAGGCCGTCCCGTTTTGGTTTCGGGATCCAGCCCAACGCATCGACGATATCCCAATAGGGGTTGAAGTCTTCCAGGTCCGGCCGGATCTGCCGATACGCGTCCAGCAACCCCTCGGCCGCAGCAGGGCCGTGGTCCAGCCACAGGTTGATCCGGCAGTGGGCAAGGTCAACTGATGGCGAGCCCCAGCAGCCGTGCAGCCAGTCGACGATCGACGACGGCCGCGCGCCCGACCAGAGCACGTTGCCCGGGTGGAAATCGCGGTGGATGAACATAAGCGGTTCGTCAGGCTCTGGCCCCTTGGCCACCTCGACTGCCGTGCGCCAGACTCCGGGATCTGACCACCAGCGCGGCACAGGCAGCGGATCTTCGAGTCCCCATGGCTCATAAGGCGACAGCTCGCTGGAAGGGATGGGTGTGGCGTGGATCCGAGCCGCCAGCTGAGCCAGCTCATGCAGCCACGGAGCGAGATCCCGAGGTCGCATCCGGCGGCTTCCGGGCATTCGAGTCATCAGCAACGCCGGCCAGCCGCACTCTGCGCCTTCAGGGTCGACCGCGATCATGCGCGGAACCGGCAGGCCTGAATCCGCGAGCAGCATGAGCACGTGCGCCTCGCGGCGGGCCGAGTCAGGCTCCTCGGGGTCAGGTCGGTAGAGCTTCAGGACAAGCCGGAGCCGCTTGCGTTCCGCATCTATCGCATCAAGGGCCGTGACGCGACCGGTGATACCCCCGGTCAGTGACACCGAGCGTTCGATGCGAGCTCCGCGGCCGAGGACCGACCTCGCCCAGCTCAATGCTCGCCGAGGCGCTTTCATGTTCTTATCTACCGCTTGGTCCCCACCCGGCCGGCTCGCTACGCGAGCGGGCCGACCTCCCCACATGGTAGGGAGGGTGAGTGCCCTCGAGCTATTTGGTCGAGGCGCTGTCGCCGATCGCCGCCTGGGCTGCAGCCAGACGCGCCACCGGCACGCGGAACGGGCTGCAGGACACGTAGTTCAGGCCGAGCCGGTGGCAGAGATGAATTGAATCGGGATCGCCCCCGTGCTCCCCGCAGATCCCGACCTCGAGCTTCGGCCGCGTTTTGCGGCCTTCGGTCACGGCAATCTCCATCAACCGGCCGACGCCTTTCTCGTCGATCGTCTCGAATGGGTTGCGAGGCAGGATCTTGCGCTCCAGGTAGCGGACGATGAAGTGCCGCTCGGCGTCGTCTCGCGAGTAGCCGAAGGTCGTCTGCGTGAGGTCGTTGGTGCCGAACGAGAAGAACTCGGCTTCTGTCGCAATGTCGCCCGCGTTCAACGCCGCGCGCGGGATCTCGATCATCGTGCCGAACTTGTACGGCACCCGAACGCCCTTCTCTTTCTGCACCTGCTCGACCACCGGCTTGAGCTCGGTGTGCACCTCATGCAATTCGGCGAGGGTGCCGACGAGCGGGATCATGATCTCGGGCTGGGCGTCGATCCTCTTCTTGCGCAGGTTGCAGGCCGCCTCCATGATCGCTCGCACCTGCATGCGGGTGATCTCCGGAAACAAGATCGACAAACGAACACCGCGCAGGCCGAGCATCGGATTCGCCTCGTGCAGCTCATCGACGCGGGCCTTGATCTTCTCGAGCTCCTTGAGCCTCGCGAGGTTCGTGCCCGTGGCCTTGAGCGTGGCAATCTCCTGCACCAGCTCTTCGAAGTTGGGCAGGAACTCGTGGAGCGGAGGGTCGATGAGCCGGATGATCACCGGCAGTCCCGCCATCTCTTTGAGGATGCCCTCGAAGTCGCCGCGCTGGATTGGCAGCAGCTTGGCCAGCTGCGTCTCGCGCTCCGCGGTGGTGGTGGCCATGATCATGGCCTGCACGATCGGGAGTCGGTCCTGCTCCATGAACATGTGCTCGGTCCGGCACAGCCCGATTCCCTGCGCCCCGTTCTCGCGCGCCTTGATCGCATCTCGCGGGTAGTCCGCGTTCGCCCACACCTCGAGGCGACGGAACTCGTCGGCCCAGCGCAGGATCGCGCCCGCCGAAGGGTGCTTGCTGAGCGGCCTGGCCTCGATCGTCGGCACGCTGCCGACGTAGACGTCGCCGCTGGTGCCGTCGATGGTTATCTGCTCGCCCTCTTTGATCGTCATGCCGTTGGCCGAGAAGGCCCTCTGGCGCAGGTCTACCGAGATCGAGCTCGCACCGACGATGCAGGGGCGCCCCATCCCACGCGCGACCAGAGCGGCGTGGCTTGCGGTGCCGCCGGTCTGAGTCAGGATGCCTTTCGCCTCGGCCATGCCGTGGACGTCGTTGGGGTTGGTCTCGACGCGGACCAGGATCACGGCCTTGCCCTGCTTGCCCCATTCAGCCGCAGTGTCCGCGTCGAAAACCGCCTCGCCAGTCGCGGCCCCCGGCGACGCCGGCACGCCCCTGGCGAGCGGCTGCGCCTTGGCTGCCGGATCGACGCGCGGGAACAGCAGCTGCTCCAGCTGGCGCGGCTCGACTCTAGCCACCGCCGTCTTCTTGGTGATCAGGCGCTCGCTGACCATGTCGACGGCGATGTTCACCGCGGCCTCGCCGGTGCGCTTGGCGGCGCGCGTCTGGAGCATGTACAGCTTGCCGCGCTCGACCGTGAACTCGAGATCCTGAACGTCCTTGTAATGCTTCTCGAGCTTGCGGGCGTAGCCCTCGAACTCGGCGTACACCTTGGGCAGCCGGCGCTTCAGCGCCGAGATCGGCTCGGTGTCGCGGACGCCGGCGACGACGTCTTCGCCCTGCGCGTTGGCGAGGTAGTCGCCGTACAGCTCCTTGGAGCCGGTGATCGGGTTGCGCGTGAACGCCACGCCCGTGCCCGACGTCGGGCCCATGTTGCCGAACACCATCATCTGGACGTTGACAGCCGTCCCAAGATCGTCTGGGATGCGCTCCATGCGCCGATAGGTCTTGGCACGATCTGTGTTCCAGGACCTGAACACGGCATCGATCGCTGCTCGTAGCTGGACCACGGGGTCAGACGGAAACTTGTGGCCGGTCGCGTCCTTATATATGTCGAGGAACTTCTCAACGAGCGGCCGAAGGTGTTCGGGCTTCAGCTCGGGGTCGGTTTTCACTCCCGCGCGGCGCTTGGCCGCCCTCAGCGCATGCTCGAACTTCTCGCCATCGATCCCCATCACGGTCTTGCCGAACATCTGGATGAAGCGGCGGCTCGCGTCGAGCGCGAAGCGCTCATCCTTCGTCAGGGCCGCAAGGCCGCTCATGGTGGCCTCGTTGAGGCCCAGGTTGAGAACGGTGTCCATCATCCCGGGCATAGAGAACTTGGCCCCTGACCGGACGCTCACAAGCAGCGGGTTCTTCGCGTCGCCAAACTTCTTGCCGGTCTTTCGTTCCAGGGTCTTCAGCGCCGCCGTCGTCTGGTTCCACAGACCCGGCGGAAACTTGCCGCCGCTGGAGTAGTACGCGCGACAGGCTTCGGTCGTGATGGTGAAGCCCTGAGGCACCGGCATGCCCGCCCGCGTCATCTCGGCGGCGCCGGCGCCCTTCCCACCGAGGAGGTCGCGCATCTTCGCGGATCCCTCGGTGAAGTGATAGATCCACTTTTTACCCCGCGAGGCTGGGCTCACCGACTGAATAGTTTGAAACAAGAAGGGGGCGCAACGTTGCGCCCCCTTGATTTCAGGCGACTTCTCTTTCTGGCTCCAGCGCCGGTGGCAGCGAGATCGTCGTATGGCCCAGGCCGGCACGGCGGTACAGCCAGCGCAGCGGATGCGGCGCCCACCAGTTCAAATCGCCGAGGAGGCGCATCACCGCGGGCACGACCAGGGTGCGCACCAGCGTGGCGTCGATGGCGGCTGCGATCGCCAGCCCGATGCCGATCGCTTTGATGATCACGACCTCGGCCAGGCCGAAGGCCATGAAGACGGTGACCATGATCGCCGCAGCGCCCGTGATCAGGCGGCCGGTGCGCTCGAGGCCGGCGGCGACCGCGGCAGTGTTGTCGCCGGTGCGGACGTACTCCTCCTGGATACGGCTTACGAGCAGGACCTCGTAGTCCATCGAGAGCCCGAACACGATCGAGAACAGGATGACCGGGATGCTGGGGTCGATCGACTGAGGCGTGAAGTGGAGGAAGCCTGACAGGTTGCCTTGCTGGAAGATCCACACCAGGGCCCCGAACGAGGCTCCGATCGAGAGGAAGTTCACGATCACGGCCTTGAGCGGCAGCACCAGCGAACCGGTGAGCAGGAACAGCAGCAGGAAGGTAACCAGAGTCACGACGCCGACCGCAAGCGGCGTGCGGTCGATGATGAACTTGACGACGTCGAGGTCGATGGCCGTCTGTCCGCCGACGAGCACCTGGCCGCCATCGCCGACGGCTGCCTCGGCCCGGATCGCCTTGACGACGTCCCGCGATGCGTCGGAGGTGGCCGGCGAGCTCGTGAAGGCCTTGATGACCACGATGTGCTTGCCGACAGTGGTGGACATGAATGCGCGGGCTGCTGAGGGAATGCTGTTCGGGTCGCCGGTGTACAGCGCCTGGTAGTCGGCGCGGCCGAGGCTCGGATCCAGGTCGTAGATCGAGGACGTACGCAGCACGCCGGGGATGGCGGCGATGCGACGCGTGAGGTCGAACTGATCGCCAATCCGCGCGGCGGTGAGCGGCGTCCCGTCCGGGTACTCGACCACGATGTTGAAGGTGGTCTGGTCCTGGCCCGGGAAGTCCGAGACCATGCGGTCGAAGCCCTGTCGCGCCTCCAGGCGGGAAGGCAGCATGTCCACGTCGCCGTTGGCGAGGCGCAGCTGCAGGAAGGGGGACCCCGCCAGGAGCAGGAACCCTGTCGTCGGCAGCAGCACCAACAGCGGCCGCTTCATGACCCAGGTCGCAAGCGCGGCCCAGAAGCCGCGCCCGGTGCCTCTGCGGCGCAGCGATGGGATCCGAATTCGGTTCACTCCCGGCCCGATGACCGAAAGCAGCGCCGGCAGGAACGTGAGTCCATAGAGGACGGCGACGGCGACGACGATCGCGCCCGCCGCGCCCATCGAAGCCATGAACGTGCCCTGGTAAAAGAGCATCGCCGACAGCCCGACGGCGACCGTCAGGCCCGAGAACGTGATGGCTCGGCCTGCAGTGGCCATCGTGGTCGCGATCGCCTCCTCGCGGTTGGCGCCGCCCGCGAGCTCGTCGCGGAAGCGGTTGACGATGAACAGAGAGTAGTCGATGGAAACGCCAAGTCCGATGAGGGTCACGATGTTGAGCGCGTACTGCGAGACGTCGGTGAACCGGTTCAGGAAGAAGGTCCCGGCCAGGCCGCCGACGATGGTGAGCACGCCAACGCCGAGGGGGAGGCCGGCGGCCACGATCGAGCCGAAGATGATCACGAGCAGGATGAGCGTGAGCGGAAGGGTCACCGTCTCCGCCCTCTGCAGGTCGGACTCCAGCGTCTTGTTGAAGGCCTCGTTGATGGCCACAAAGCCCGTGCCGGTCACCGTCAGCGTGCTCGAGGTCACCTGCTTTCGAAGCGAGTCGTAGTCCTGGTGCGCTTGCGTCCCGGTGGACTTGAGGTCGATGCTGACGAGGGCCTCGTGACCGTCTTTGGACGTGAAGGCCTGCGCCACGCGTGCATCCGGCGCGTTGTAAGGCGTGACGATGGTCGCGATGCGAGGGTCGGACTTGATCGGAGCGAGCGCGGTTTCGACCGCGTCCTTGAAAGCTGCGTCGCCCACCGACAGCGTCGGGCTCGAGAAGATGAGCACGAAGTTCGAGGTGACCGGCGTGCCGGAGCCGAGCTCCTTGGTGATCAGGTTGCCAGCCTTGGCGGCTTCCAGGTTGCTGGTCAGCGGGCCTCCGCTGGTGAGCGTGCCGCCCATCAGCAGGCCGGCGATGGAGATGCCGAGCACCAGGCCGGATGCGACCAGCGTGGCCCAGCGGAAGCGGTAGACGAAACGACCCCAGCGCGCGAACACTTTCCTTCTCTCCTCTCAGGCGGGCGCTAGGCGCCCTGGGTCGACGGGTAAACGGCTGACAACGACATCGCGGCCAGGGCGTCGACCGCCTCATCAGCGTTGAACTCGGGATCGATCAGGCTCTGCACGATGACCCCGAGGATTCCTGCCCACACAGCACCGGCGATCGCCCGTGCCGGGCTCGGATCCACCTCTCGCTGGGCGAGCACCTGCCGCGCGATATCCTCGACTCGTCCACGCTCGAGGCGGATGTTGTCGCGGATGCCGGCGCCGATCTCAGAGTCGTGCAGACCCACGCCGATGAGCTGGATGTACAGGGCGTGGACATCCCGCCTGCTGTGGAGGATCGACTTGAAGTTTTCGAAAGCCGCCAGCGCGGCGGCTTCGCCCTGTTCGGCGCCGTAGATCTCCATTTTTTCGCAGACGGTGAGGAGAACCTGGAGCACCAGCTGCTGCTTGGACTTGAAGTAGTAGTGGACGAGGCCCTGGGCTACGCCTGCCGACTCGGCGATGTCCTTGATCGAGGTGTTCTCGTAGCCCTGGTGGCTGAGGACGTCGAAGGCGGCCTGCAGGATCTTTTCTCGGTTGTCGCTCGGCACTTTCTTGGCCTCTCCCGTGTTGCTGGTTGAATGCTCAACCAAATCTGGTTGGTCATTCAATCACACCCATTGGCCGGCTGTCAAGGGCCAAGAAAAAGTGGACCAGGCCCACGACGGCCGGGCCCACTCCGGGCTCTCGGGAGCCTTTATTCCGGCTCGGTGAATGGCCTGAGCGTGAACCTCGCCGTGTGCACGCTTCCGTCGCCGAACATCACGTGGACGACGCCGCTGATGCTGCCGTCTCCGTTCACCGTCGCGTCGGCGGTCAGGGTCGCGAACGGCGTCAGGCTGATGATGTGTATAGGCGCCCCCTTGTCAGGGTCTGGGGGGACAACCCCTACGGTGGCCCCGTAGGGAACGCTCATGCCGCCGGCTGCCAGGTCGCCAAAGGTCGCCATCCCCGAGAAGTACGAGCCCACCTGCCTGACGACGATGATCAGGGCGCCCGTCTGTCCGTCGTCCCGGGTGAAGCTGCCCGTGTACGTGTTTGCAAGCTGCAAGGGGTTGTCGGTCGGGATCGGCTTGAGGAAGAGCAGCGTGTTTCTGTCGGCCCCGAGCTTGTAATGGGACATCGCTGCTACCGAGCCGTCGCCGTTGACCTGCAGGATCTTTCCGTGCGCCACGAACGCGCCGTGCTGACCGACCGCTGTGAAAACCTGGCTCTGACCGATGGTCACGATGAACGGGATGGTCCTCCCGGTCACCATCAGGTTGCCGTGGAGCTGGCGGTGGTGGATCGGCGTGAGGTCCATTGAGAACATGCCGTTCTCGCCTGTCATCGAGCTCAGGAAGAATCCCTGGTAGCTGCCCGCCGCATACTCGACGGCCGTCGGGTCGGCCGCCTGGGCAGGGGCAACCTCGAATGCAATCGCCACCGCCAGGGTCGTCAGGATTCGCAAGGCCCGCTTCATCGCCCACCCTCCTGGATCCCGTGAAGGTCCTCAAGCGCCCTCGCACCAGGATCCGATGTTGGTGGCAATACTCCCACTGTGACTCCCGTGCCGCAACCAGTTAACGATTGCTGCTTAACACGGGAAGATGGGAAGCCGGCGGCGGGGCAGATCCGCCGGCGCGTCGGGGAAGGGAGACCGCTCTGCCCCTGAGCGGTGTGGCGGCTAGCTGATCGCGGGCACGATCCCCGGTGATCATCCAACGGGCTGGGGGCTTCAAACTTGCGCCCAGGCGCCGGCGTCCACAACGGGGGGATTGACATGACCGAGCCCAGAAAGATCGCTCATTACGGCTGGATTCCGGACCTGCCCGACCAGCGCGACCACATCTACGCCGCGCCTGCACAGTACCTCGTTGAACGCCCGATCTCTACCGACCTGCGCGCGCAGTGTCCGCTCGTCTACGACCAGGGGATGTTGGGCAGCTGCACCGCGAATGCAATCGGCGCTGCGATCGAATTCGATCGGCTCAAGCAGCAGCTCTCCGACTTCGTTCCCTCGCGCCTGTTCATCTACTACAACGAGCGGGTCATCGAGGGCACGGTGAACTCAGACAGCGGCGCACAGATCCGCGATGGGATCAAGTCAGTCGCCAGCGAGGGCGTTTGCCCCGAGCCCGAGTGGCCTTACGACATCTCCATGTTCACGCAGAAGCCGCCGCCGCAGGCGTACAAGGATGCCCTCGAGGACCGCGCGGTTTCGTACTTGAGCCTCATCCAGGATCCGAACCAGATGAAAGGCTGCCTGGCGTCCGGCTATCCGTTCGTGTTCGGATTCACCGTCTACGAGAGCTTCGAAACCGAGGCGGTCGCGCGCACCGGGCATGCGCCGATGCCGTCCTTTGGCGAGCGGGCGGTGGGCGGGCACGCGGTGGTGGCGGTCGGTTATGAGGACGCCCACCAGCGCTTCATCGTTCGCAACTCATGGGGGACCGGCTGGGGCATGGACGGCTACTTCACCATGCCGTACGCGTACCTGATCCAGCCCGGGTTGTCGTCAGATTTCTGGACGATCCGGATTGTCGGGCCCTGACGTGCTCACGGGAGGGTATTGGACGGGACCGTGTTGCAGTAGGCAGCCTGCGCGGCAAAGACGGGCGCGTCTGGAAGCGACGGCGGCGTGGCGAAGCTCGCGTGGCTGAAGTCGAAGAACTCGAGCATCGGGTTGGCGGCCGCATCGCGACGCGTGAGCGTGGGCAGGCCGAATCGGTTCTCGATGAAGTGCAGGATCGAGGTGTGGTCGTTGACGACGTGCGAGACGAAATGCGGTCGCGAGTATGGGGAGACGACCACCGCCGGCACCCTTGGGCCGTACATGTCGAAGGCGCCCGGCACGTCTCCTGGCAAGAGCAGGGGCGGAATGTCGTCCGGCATCACGGCCGCGGGCGGCGCGATGTGGTCGTAGTAGCCGCCGTGCTCGTCATACGTCAGAAAGAGCGCTGACGAGCTCCAGTTGGGGCTTGCGAACAGGGCTCCGATCACTTGCGACGTGAACTTCTCCCCCACCTGCACGTTCGCCGGTGGGTGCTCGTCGTTCTCGATGTTGTTGGGAGCCACGAAGATGGGGTCGATGAAAGCGACCTGGGGGAGGGTCCCAGCGGCGGCGTCCTGAAAGTACCTGCTGATCGGAAAGACCTTGAAGAAGTCCGCCGTCTCGCGCACATGGGAGAAGAGGAAGGCGATCGCGAACGGGTACTGGGCCGCGTAGACCTTCCAGGTGATGCCCGCCTCGTCGAGTGAGTCGAAGACCGAGCGCTGTGAGAACTCGCCCGTGACCGGCAGGAAGTTGTCGTTGCGGATGTGGCCGAACGATGTGCCGGCGAGGAGATAGAGGCGGTTGGGGAACGTTTGCGTGGGCGCAGATGAGAAATATCGATCGCCCATCGCGAACGTGTTGTAGAGCGCGTAGTAGTAGGGCAGGTCCGACTGGTCGTAGCTGCCCATCGCACGGCTGCCGGTCGGATCATTGACGTCCACGTTGGTGGCGGTGAAGCCATCCATGCGGCCGCCGTTGATCTGCTGGTGGGTTCCGTTCCAGGAGTGGTTGAGGTCGGCGACCTCGCAGTACTGGGTCTTGGCGAAGGCGTGGATCGGCGGACCGTTGGGGTTAGTGGGATCTGGGTTCATGGCTCCGGGCGGTTCGGGCAGGGTGTGCGGCTGACCCCGGAAATGAAGGTTGCCGAAGTAGCTGTCGAAAGAGCGGTTCTCTTGCATCAAGACGACGACGTGGTCGATGGGGATCTGCGCCGCACTTGCCGTCGATGCGCCCGTACCGACCAGCAGTGGTGCGAGCAGCAAAGCCGACATGAACCGTGAGCCGAACCGCATGCGAAGCATCGCCCTTACCCCCTGGCGCGAGATTCCGCGCAGACACAGTAGTCCTGCCCGGCGGCGCTGTCCAGACAGCCGGCGCTAGACTCGTCAGCCTGATATGGACCGGGATCTCTACGCCGCAGTGGAGGTGCTGGCCGGCCTCGTCGTTGCTTTCGTGATCCTCGGACTGGTCGGACTGCGCTGGCGGAGCGCCCGGCTGGCGCTGGTCGTGCTTGGGCCGATGTATTCGCTGGTGGTGTTCGCGTATTTCCTGGTGGCGGGGGCGGGCAGCACGTGCAGCGGCGCCGGGTCGAGCTTTCGCTGCTGGGAGGTGTCGTATGCCTCCACGTGGGGCGCCTACGAGTCGGCGTTCGTAGGTATGGCGATGCTCTTCAGCTTCGCACCTTTCGCGTCGGCATGGCTGCGAAGCCGGGTGCCTTCGGTGCTCGGCGGCATCGCGCTCCTGGCGGTGATCGTGCTCTTCATCAGCGGCCTGTGGGTGTGGTTGCCCGCGTGCGCGGCGTTGTTTGGGGCCGCGGTCGCGGGGCCACCCTCGCGCGGACTGAGGCTTGCCGAGGTGCCGGCTCGCGGCCAGCAGTAGCCAGGTGAGGCCAGACTGACCGCAATGAAAACGATCGCCGAAGTCGCCGGGCAGGAGCTCGTGCACTTCAAGAGCCACGCGGGAATCTTGAAGATGGAGGGGCACGTCGAGGTAGAGCCGGGGGCTCACGGACTTCAAGAGTTGCCTCTGCTCGTCGTCCTGGGTTGGTGCCTGCTAATCCTTTTCGCCCGCGACGCGGCCTCCGCATCGGCGGGAAGCACAGCAGCCATCATGTCGACAGGGAGCTGAACCTGCCTGACGCGATCACCGCCCAGCGCCTGAGCAAGGTCTACCGTGGCGGCAAGGGCATATTCGACCTCGAGTTCTCGGTGCCCGAGGGCGAGATCTTCGGCTTCCTCGGGCCGAATGGAGCAGGCAAGACGACCACGATTCGCGTGATCCTCGGCCTGCTCAGGCCCACCCGGGGCAGCCTGAGCGTGTTCGGCCTCGACTCCTGGCGCGAGTCGACCGGCGCCAAGGCACGTCTGGGTTTCGTTCCAGGCGATCCACGCCTGTACGAGAGGATGAGCGGCGCGGCGTTCCTCGAGTTTCTCGCCGGCTTCCGCCCGCCGAGGACTATGAATCGGGCGCGCAAGCTTGCATCACAGCTGGAGCTCGACCTGCGCCCTCGCATCCGCCACCTGTCGAGAGGCAACCGGCAGAAGGTGCTGCTCGTCCAGGCCCTGATGCACGACCCGCCGCTCCTGGTTCTTGACGAGCCGACCGGCGGGCTCGACCCACTGGGCCAGGCCTCCTTTCTCGAGCTCCTGAAGGACGAGAGGTCTCGGGGCAAGACGGTGTTTCTTTCCTCGCACGACCTCCACGAGGTGGAGAGGGTCGCAGACCGCGTCGCCGTCATCCGCGACGGCAAGCTCGTGGCGGTCGAGGACGTAGAGAAGCTGAAAGCCGTGCGCGAGCGAAGGATGGAGCTGACGCTGGGCCGCCCGCTTCGCGATGGATTTTTCGACGGGATGACCGACGTGCGACTGATCGCCTCACAAAATGGCGGCAATCAC
>Ga0137374_10003680_pt1 | contig 18135 bp, 15 predicted proteins | sample SagtaG_20_FD_104811 | JGI IMG/M metagenome (GOLD analysis project Ga0137374, IMG submission 104811) | Vadose zone soil microbial communities from Sagehorn Ranch, Mendocino, California, USA - Sage1_R_100_16 metaG | ecosystem: Environmental > Terrestrial > Soil > Vadose zone | place: USA...
CAAGGCGCGAACGCGAAGCTGAACCAGAATCCGCTCGTCCTCGTGACGGTGAAGACGGCGAAGCCGGCGAAGGCGCGAATCGCGGCAAACGAGCTCGCGAAGATCCTCGTCAACCAGCTCTCGCCGTACGCGCGCGTGAAGGTCCGCACGCTGTCCGCGCAGCTCGCGGCCGACAAGACGGCGATCGACGCGATCAACGCCGCACTCGCGAATCCGAAGACCAGCTTCGACACGAAGCTGCTCCTGCAGATCCAGCTCGCGCAGCGGCAGACCGACGCGACGCAGACCGAGCAGCTGCTCTCGCTCGCGCGGAACGTCGAGTCGCCGAAGATCCTCACGCACGCCGCGGCGTCGGAGACGGCGGCACGCAGCCATCGCAACTCGACGGCGGTCGGGGCGCTGATCGGGCTGATCCTCGGCGGCATCGCTGCGCTGCTCTGGGATCCGCTCTTCGAACGCCGTGCTCGCCGATAAGTCCGTCGCCGTCGTCGTCCCGGCGTATCGCGAAGAGGACCTGATCGGAGACACGCTGCGCGGAATCCCCGAATTCGTCGACCACGTGTACGTCGTCGACGACGCTTCGGAGGACGGCACCGCGGACGCGGCGCGAGCCGTCGAGGACGGACGCGTCACCGTCTTGCGGCACGAGAAGAACGCGGGCGTCGGCGCGGCGATCGTCACCGGCTACGAGCGCGCGCTCGCGGACGGCGTCGACGTGGCGTGCGTGATGGCGGGTGACAATCAAATGGATCCCGGAGACCTGGAGTTGCTCGCGGGCACTGTCGCGCGCGGCGAGGTCGACTACGCGAAGGCGAACCGGCTCGTGACGGGCGAGGCGTGGCGCGTGATCCCGCGCAACCGCTACCTCGGCAATGCGGTGCTGTCGCTGCTGACGAAGATCGCCTCCGGCTACTGGCACGTCGCCGATTCGCAGTCCGGCTACACGGCGATCGGGCGAGACACGCTCGCGCGACTCGACCTGCGCCGCATCTACAGCCGCTACGGGTTCCCGAACGACATGCTCGTGCATCTGAACGTCTGGAACGCGCGCGTGCGCGATTTCCCGTCACGCCCCGTGTACGGCGTCGGCGAGCGCAGCGGGATCAAGATCCGCAAGGTCGTCCCGCGCATCTCGTGGCTGCTGGTGAAGGGCTTCTTCTGGCGCCTGCGGGAGAAGTACGTGATCCGCGACTTCCATCCGCTCGTGTTCTTCTACGCCCTGGGGATCGTGGCGACGCTCCTGGGATTCGTGCTCGGGGTGATCGAAACCGTGCTCCGGATCGGCGGCAACGACGTCTCCGTCGGCACGGTTGTGCTGATCGCGCTGCTCCTGATCTCGGGCAGCCAGTTCACGCTCTTCGCCATGTGGTTCGACATGGAGTCGAACAAGGACCTGCGCTGAACGATCGGTTAGCAGACTTTTGGGCGGCACGACGTCCGCCAATCGATCGCTCATGCTGCCTCCCCGAGCGGGCTGAACGCCGGTTTTCCGCCTGCACGGCAGGCCTCAGACAGACACGGCGCGATGCACGGACCAGACTGCGTCCTAGCCTTGTAAAAGAGGTCTAGGACCGCTTACATGGCTCGTGTAGGAGCTGCGGAAAAGTAAGGCCTGACCGGGGGGTAGAGAGGCGGTATCCGGTTTGGATACTTGCGGGCGTACAGCTGTACTCCTCGACCCACATCCTTTGTGGCTCGAGGCGCTTCAGGCGGTGTTGAGCTCGCTCGACATCGGTGTTTCAGGCAAGGCCTATGCATCCGGGCAGGCACTGACGATGCTCGAGACGCACAGGCCCGACGTCTTCCTCGCCGACACCGGGGTGAACAACGGCGGCATCACGGGGCCCGCGCTCGTGCGTGCGGCGCTCGAGTGCGTCCCGTCGCTGCGTGTCATCGCGGTCTCGGCATCTGCTGAGCCTGCTGAGATCGAAGCTGTCTTCGAGGCAGGCGCAGTCTCGTACGTGGTGAAGTCGGCTCGGCCCGAAGACGTGGCTGCGACGATTCGCCAGGCTTTCGACCACTCGATCTTCTTCGCACGCGTCGAAGCCGGCGGTCCCGCACCCGAGCGTGAGGTCGACGACGTAGCCGCGCACGGCGAGAACGCAGTGCTGACTCCGCGCGAACGCGAGGTCCTCGCGCTCGTGGCGGAAGGGCACTCGAATCAGGAGCTTGCACGGATGCTCTGGGTCACGGAGCAGACGATCAAGTTCCACCTGTCGAACGTCTATCGAAAGCTGGGGGCGTCCAACCGGACAGAAGCGAGCCGGTGGGCGCACGAACATCGCCTGCTCGGTAAGGTCGAGGCGGTCTCAGCGGAGGACTCCCAGTCGTGACGAAGGCATCCGTGCGGCGGTAGCTCCGAGCGCCGGCGTTCGCGGCCAAGCCGCAGGACGTTGACGAGCCCGCTACTGCCGCACGCGGGATCGCGCATACGAGGGGCCGCCACGGTTGGCCGTCGGCGCTACGCGTGCAGCGAGGCTGGCCGCCGGTTGCGGGGCAGGCGCTGCGTCGGAAGCGATGAGAGAGCCGCGGAACGCGCCGGCGTGCGGCCGGCACCGACGCGCACGCGACGTCCGTGGCGCGCGAAGGACGCGTCGCACGCTTCGATCATCTTCACGACCTCGATGCCGAGCTGGGCCGAGGACTCGGGAATCGATCCAGCGAGGATCGCGTGGCAGAAGTCGGCGAGCTCGATCACGAGCGGCTCGGCCGCGGAAACGTGCGGAGAGACGATGTCCCCGGTCCGGTAGGAGAGCTTGTATTCGCCGAAGCTCGAAGGGTCGGGAAGCATCACTCCCGAATCGAAGAGACGAACCGGCTCGTTGCTCGTGTCGTCGTAGACGACCATCTTCCGCGAGCCGACGATCGTCGTCCGCCGCAGCTTGCTCGGCGCGAGCCATGACAGCTCTACCTGGGCGACGGTCTCCGACGCGAATTCGAGGCTGATGAAGGCAACGTCGGGGGTTCCGGGAATGATGCAGCTTCGACTCGTCCCCGCGAGGTGCGTGGGCGTCTCCTGCAACCAGTAGCGCAGGATCGAGAAGTCGTGCGGCCCCAGGTCCCACGCGACGCTCACGTCGCGCTGGTGCAGCCCCAGGTTGACGCGGCTCGACGAGATGAAGTAGATGTCACCGAGGTCCTCGGCGTCGATCAGCGCGCGGATTGTCCGCACCGGCGGGCTGTAGAGGAAGGTGTGCCCGGGCATGAGCACCACCTGCTGCGATTCCGCGAGCTCGGCGAGCGCAACGGCCTCGGCCGTCGACGCGGCGAGCGGCTTCTCCACGAATACGTGCTTGCCGGCCTCGAGCGCGCGCTTTGCGAGCGGGAAATGCGTGGAGACCGGCGTTGCGATCGCGACCGCATCGACATCATCGTCGGCCAGCACCTCGTCGAGGTCGGTGGTGCGCCGCACGGCCGGGTAGCGGCGCCCGATCTTCGCGAGCGCGTTGGCGTCGAGGTCGCAGACCCATTCGACGTCGAAGTCATCGACGTCGTGCATCGCCCGGACGAGGTTCGGGCCCCAGTACCCCAGGCCGACGACTGCGATGCCGACGCGTTCGCTCACGCGGTGGACGCCCTCTGCCGCAGGAGTTGGAGCGGTGTGCGGAGGAGGAGCCGGAAATCGAGGCCGAGGGACCAGCCGCGCGCGTACGCGACGTCCATCTCCAGCGCTTCGGCGAACGTCGAGTGAGCACGTGCGGTCACCTGCCAGAGCCCTGTGATCCCGGCTGGGACGAGGAAACGGTCGAAGTGGTGCGGCTTGAAGGTCTCCGTCTCGTAGGGGATGCACGGCCGCGGCCCGACCAACGACATCTCGCCGCGCAGAACGTTGATCAACTGCGGCAACTCGTCGAGGCTCGTCTTTCGCAGCCAGCGCCCGGACGACGTGATTGCGTCCTTCCGCTCGAGCTTGAACAAGCCGTTTCCGTTCGTCCCGACGCCGGACTCCGCGGTCTGCTGGATGTACCTGCGGTGCTCGTCCTGATCCGTCCCGATCTTCATCGTCCGGAACTTGAGGGCGGTGAACTCGCGCATTCCGACGCCCAGGCGCTCCTGCCTGAAGAAGACTGGGCCCGGTGAGTCGCGCTTGACGCGCCAGGCGATGAACGCCATCACGGGCGCGGCGAGGAGCAGTGCGACTGCCGAGACCACGATGTCGAACGCGCGCTTGAGGAGACGCTCCGCCCTCTTCGCGCGGCGTGCGGGCGGAAGCCCGACGAGGGCGAGCCCTTCGACGCTGTGCACGGTGACGTTCGGCGCGAAGACCTCGAACAGGCGCGGCACGACGTCCACGTGCACGTCGACGTCGGCGAGATCGCGGACGAGACGCACCGTTTCCTCGGCCGAGTCGTTCGAGAACGCGACCACGACCCGCTCGACGGCGAACCGCTCCACGAGCCCGCGAAGCTGGTCAGGCTCGCCGAGAACCGTGAGGTTGTCGAGATCGCTGCGGCACCGCTTCGGATCGCTGTCGACGAAGCCGACGACGTTGAGGCCGTACTCGGGATGCTTGGACGCCTTGCGCGCGACGAGTTGTCCGATGTCGCCGGCGCCGACGATGATCGTGTTCTGCGCGTAGCTCCCGGAACGTCGGCAGACGGCGCGCGCGCACGCGCGTGCGCCGGTGACGAACGCAAACGCGAGCGCCCAAAAGCCGGTGAGCTTCCAGAGGTCGGGACGAGCGAGGCCCGTCAGGAGCGCCGTCACGACGATCATCCAGACGCCGATCGTGACGACGTGGAAGACGCCGACGAGCTCGTCGACGGTCGAGTGGTCGGCGCGGGCCGCGTCGCGCTCATAGAGGCCGTGCGCCTTCAAGGCGACGAACCATCCGGGAAGCGTGACGAGGAAGAGCACGAGCCCTGCGCGGCCCGAGCCGACCGTTGGGAGGAGGAACGCGAGCGAGAGCCCGACGAAGTCCGCGAGGAGCAGCGCCCGCGGGACGAGCCATCCCCGCGCGCGCACGGCCGGGATCGCGCGCGCCGGATCCGACGGAGCACGCGATGCACTGTCGGACCGCTCGTCGACCTCGAGCGTGGGCGCGAAGGCGTCGAGCACGCTCACGACCGGTGCCTCGTAATTCGCTCGATTCCCAAGTGCCGCATGCCTCTCCTAGGCCTCACGCCGCCCCCCGGTCCCTGCAACCGCGGTGCCGCAGAACCGCGGAGCTCCAGTCAAAACGAAACCCTCGCGAGTGAGAAGGCCAGGCTGGAAAGACCCGCCTCACGGGGGGGCCTAGACGTTCGAACGGTATTGCGCGGACCCCTTGGGAATCGGGCTGCGGCCGCTTACGCTCAATCGATATGGCGATCTCGACTCTGGCTGCGCGCGGGGTTCCGTTCCTCGAGCTGGCCCCCGCGAATCACGGGATCAAGCGCGAGGTTCTCGAGGAGATCGCGGCGCTGATCGACACGGGCGAGTTCGTCAACGGCCCCGCGGTGGGCGAGTTCGAGGCCGCATTCGCGCGCTACTGCGGGACCGCGTTCGCGGTCGGGCTCGCGAGCGGCCTCGACGCTCTCCGCCTCGCGTTGATCGCGGCGGGGATCGAGGACGGCGACGAGGTGCTCGTCCCGGCGAACACGTTCATCGCCACGCTCGAGGCCGTGACGCAGGCAGCCGGCCGGCCGGTCCTCGTCGACATGGCCGAGGCCGACTGGAACATCGACCCGCTTCAGGCGGAGACAGCCGTGTCGAGCCGGACGCGCTTCATCGTCCCCGTGCACCTCTACGGACAGCGCGCGAACATGCCGGCGCTCGCGGAGCTCGCGAACCGACGTCGCCTGACGATCGTCGAGGACGCCTGCCAGGCGCACGGCGCCGGCCGCGACGGCCTGCGCCCAGGCGCACACGCGGCAGCCGCAGCGTTCAGCTTCTATCCCGCGAAGAACCTCGGCGCATTCGGCGATGCCGGTGCGCTCGTGACGGACGACGCACGAATTGCGGACGAGGTGCGCGCGCTCCGCGAGCACGGCCAGCGCTCGAAGTACGTGCACGATCGCGAGGGATACACCGCGCGGCTCGATACGATTCAGGCGCTGGTGCTGCTGAAGAAGCTCGCGCACCTCGACGAGTGGAACCGCGAACGCGCCTCGATCGCGGCGGTCTACCTGGAGGCGCTCGACGGCGTCGGCGACCTGGAGCTGCCGCCCGTCGCGCCGCGTAGCTCGCCGGCCTGGCACCTCTTCGTCGTTCGCACCGCCGACCCGTCGGCGCTCGCGGACTTCCTGCGAGAGCGCGGGATCGGCACCGGCCGGCACTATCCCGTTCCCGTGCATCTGACGGCCGCGTACGCGCACCTCGGATACCGGGTCGGCGACTTCCCGCGCGCGGAGCGCCACGCCGAGCGCGTCCTCTCGCTGCCGATCTTTCCGGGGATGACACAGGAGCAGGCCGACGCGGTCATCACGGCGACGCGGTCGTTCTTCGGGCGTGGCTGACGCGCCCGCGAACGACGCGCCGTACAGGATCATCAACGGCGTCGACTTCGGCGAAGGTGTCCTCGTCCAGCCGTTCACGAACCTCTACGGCTGCCGCGTCGGCGACGAGACGCGCATCGGCCCGTTCGTCGAGATCCAACGGGGCGTGACCGTCGGCGCCCGCTGCAAGATCCAGAGCCATTCGTTCATCTGCGAGGGCGTCGAGATCGAGGACGAGGTGTTCGTCGGTCACGGCGTTCTGTTCATCAACGACAGGCGTCCGCGCGCGACGACCGAAGCGGGCACGCTGCAGACGGCCGAGGACTGGCCGCTGCAGCGGACCGTCATCGCCCGCGGAGCAGCGCTCGGCTCGGGGGCCGTGATCCTCGGCGACGTCCACGTCGGCGAGTCGGCGACCGTGGGCGCAGGCGCCGTCGTCACACGAGACGTGCCCGCCGGGGCCACGGTCGTCGGGAATCCCGCTCGAGCGCTCGCAGCGGAACGGCGAGTGGACTCCTAGCAACCGGCCGCACCGACTCCGCCCAAACAGCATCGAAGCGTCATCGGCGGCCGCGATGCGGGCAGGACTGCGACCACGGCGCCCGAACGTCGCTGGATCCCCCATCTGAGGGATCTCGGCCGCGGGTGGTCGGCCGAGAGAACAGGCAGATTCGCCATCGGCGACGGTGGCGCGCCCCGACGCGGCAGGAGGCCCTCCCATGCCCACGCTTCGCAGCATCGCCGTTCTCGCGACACTCGCAGCTCTCGTCCTCCAGCTCGGGCTCGCGGGTAGCGCCGACGCCCGTGTCTCGCGCGCCGCAGCGTCGCCGGCCCTTGTGACCGCGCCCACGATCACGGGGATCGCGATGCTCGGGGAGACGCTCTCGGCGTCGACCGGCTCCTGGCTGGGCAGCCCGACCGGTTACACCTACGCCTGGCAGAGCTGCAAACGCCGCAACAAGGGCTGCTCGACGATCTCGGGCGCCACGGACGCGGCATACGTCCTCACGGACGGCGAAGTCGGGAGGACGGTTCGTGTCCTCGTCAGGGCGTGGAACGCATCCGGATCGACGAGCGCCGCGTCGGCGCCGACGGACCCGGTGAGCGCGGGTCCCCCGCCGGACACGACGGCACCGTCTACCCCGTCCGCCCTTTCGGCGTCCCAGATCTCGACAACTGGGTTCTCTCTGTCCTGGGCCGCCTCGTCCGACGACGTGGGCGTCGTGGGCTACGAGGTGCGCCTGAACGGGTCGCTCGTCGGCACGCAGCTCGAGACGAGCTCTGTCTTCTCTGGGATGGCGTGCGGCTTGACGTACACCGTCTCAGTGCTCGCCCTCGACGCCGCGGGCAACCGCTCGGCTCAGGCGTCGCTGGCGGTACCGACCTCCGTCTGTCCGCTTGTCGCTCCGTCCGTCGTGTCGCCGCCGTCGATCTCCGGGATCGCGCAGGTGGGGAGCGTCTTGAGCGCGTCGTCGGGATCGTGGGCGGGCTCGACGCCGATGACCTACGCGTACACGTGGCTGTCGTGTGACGCGGCCGGCGCGGGCTGCACCGCGATCTCGGGCGCCTTGACCGCGTCCTACACGCTCGTCGGGTCGGACCAGGGCCGGACCGTGCGCGTTTCGGTAACCGCCTCGAACGGCGCCGGCTCGTTGGCTGCGACTTCTGCACAGACGGCCGCCGTCCAGGCGCAGCCGGCCGCGGCGGCGGGGCTGCACGTGTCAGGAAACCTGCTGTTGGACGCCTCGGGGAATGTGGTGCGCCTCCACGGCGTCAATTACTCCGGGCCTGAGTATGCGTGTATCCAGGGCTGGGGCATCTTCGACGGCCCGAGCGACGACACGATGATCTCGGTGATGGCGACGTGGAACGTGAACGTCGTCCACGTCGGCTTGAACGAGGATTGCGTGCTCGGGATCAACGGCGTTCAGGCCGCCTACGGGGGCGCGAACTACATGAACGCGATCGTCGGGTTCGTGAACCGGTTGCACGCACACGGCATGTACGCGGAGCTGTCGGTGATGTGGGCCGCGCCGGGGACGCAGAAAGCGCTCGGCCACCCGCAGATCCTGGACCAGGATCATTCTCCGGCGGCGCTGGCAGCGATCGCGAACGCGTTCAAGAACGACCCGAAGACGTTCATCGGCCTGCAGTCGGAGCCACACGACATCACCTGGTCGTGCTGGAAGAACGGCGGCTCCTCTTGCTCTGTCGGCTACGCGGCACTCGGGATGCAAGCCGCGCTGACCGCGGTGCGCAACACCGGCGCGACGAACGTCGTCACCGCGTCGGGCATCGACTGGGCAAACACGATGACGCAATGGCTCGCCAACAAGCCAAGCGACCCGCTGGGCCAGCTCATGGCCGAGGCGCACGTCTACGGCAAAAACTACTGCGCCAGCGTCTCCTGCTTCGACACGAACTACGCGCCGGTCGCCGCGAGTGTCCCGCTCGTCTTCGGCGAGACCGGCGAGACCTACGACGACTCATCCTGCGGCTCGACCAACATCTCGACCTTCATGAACTGGGCCGACGCGCACGGCGTCGGCTACGAGGCGTGGACGTGGAACGACTGGGGCACCTGTGGAGTGTTGATCAGCGACTTCAGCGGCACGCCCGCGAACGCCTTCGGCAGCTGGGTCAAGAACCACTACCTCACGTACTCCTACTAGCGCACGCGTCGCCCTTTACGGCTCGCCGGCCGCCGCAACGACTGCGGCGTCCGGCGGGCGCCCGTTCAGCAGCGCGTCGTACACCGCCAGGTACGTCCGCTGCTGAACGCGCCAACCGTACTGCTCCTGGGCACGCCTCCCGTTGAGCGCCAGCTCCTCGCGCCGCCGAGGATCGTCGTGCAGTCGGCGGATCGCGCGTGCGAGGTCCTGAGCATCGCCGGGGTCGTAGAACTCGATCACTGTGTCGTCGTAGACCTCGGAGACGGCACGAAGCCGGCTTGCGATCACGGGCAGCCCGAAGATCCAGTAGTCGACCATCTTGTTCGTGTGGACGAGATGCGAGTACGGCGACGCCGTCTGCGCGACGACGCCGACGTCTGCGGCGCCGAGCAGGTCGTTGAGCCGCTCGTGCGTCACCCATCCCTCGAACCGAACGACGTCCTCGAGACCGAGCGCCGGGATCATTTGCGCAATCTGGTCGGCACGCTTCCCGCGGCCCGCGAGAACGACTTCGAGGCCGGGCAGCTCACCGCGTAGGATCCGCGCCGCCTCGAGGAGCGTGTGCTGCCCGTAGCGGTCTTCAATCGCGCCGTGGCAGATGACGGTGAACTTCTGCGCCGAGCGAGTAGCCGGCGGCGTCCAACCTCCAACGCGGGTCTCGGGGTCGGCGCCGTTGAGGACAACGGTGATGCGGTCGCCACGCGCGCCGCGCTCGACGTAGCGCTGCTTCAGCTGCTCCGTGACCGTGATTGCGTGGTCGGCGAATCGCAGGACCAGCTGTTCTATCCGCGCGAGGCTGCGGCTCACGAGGCCGGGGCCGAACAACGTCTCCGCGAGCTCTGGGCTCGGCTCGTGCATGTACGCGACCACGCGCGCGCCCAGCAGTTTCGGCACGACCGCCGCGAGGACGAGGAGGTCGGGCATCGTGTTCACCTGGATGACCGCGTATCGCCGGTGCAGGTGGCGCCACGCGAGCGTGACCGCGACCACGGCGAAGAAGCGGCCGTAGTCGAAGACGTAGTGCAGCTTCGTCCGCTTCCGAAGCGACACCCGTACCGTCGTGATCTCGACGCCGTCTACCACCTCGCGCCGCGGAGCACCCGGTCGTCGCATCAGGATCACCTCGACGTCGAAGCCCGCGGCGGCAAGGGCCTCCGCCTCGCGGCGGATCGGGAGCTCGTAGTGGTCGAGCTGGCGGACGATGCAGACGCGCGGCCGCTCCGCTCGACCGCTCGACCGCCCGCGCTTGCGCCAGGCTCTACGCATCGGCGGCCGCCCGCGTCGTCATGCCGGCAGACTCTCCGCTCCTGCCGGCGCCGCTCAGAACGAGCCGGTACAGCTCCTCCTGCCGTTCGCCTGCGAGCGCCCAGGAGTACTCGCGCTCCATCCGCTCGCGGCCCGCGCTTCCGAGGCTCCGCGCCAGAGGCCGGTTCCCGAACAGCGTCACCACGGCGTCGGCGAACGTGGGCGGCTCGTCCGCGATCAGGAGGTGCTCGGCGCCACGCACGTTGACGCCCTCGCAGCCGAGCGACGTCGAGACCATCGCCTTCTCCATCGCCAGCCCTTCGACGACCTTCAGTCGCGTGCCGCCGCCCATGCGGATCGGAACGACGACGACGGCCGCGTCGCGCAGGAACGGCCTCACGTCCGCGACCTCGCCGGTGAGCGTCACACCCGGCCGCGCGAGCGCGCGAAGAGTGGCGGGCTCGCCGCGGCCGACGATCGTCAGTCGCGCCTCCGGGCAGCGCGCGAGAATCAGGGGCCACACGACGTCCACGAGGTAGTCGGCCGCGTCGGCGTTCGGCCGGTAGTCCAGCACGCCGTTGAAGACGACCGTCTGCGGCTCGGGCTCCGACTCGGACGGCCCGAAGTACTCCAGGTCGACTCCGTTCGGGACGACGGCGACCGGCGTCCGCGGCGCGTGCGCACGGACAACGCGCTCCTCGCGCTCCGACGTCACGAGGCAGCCGTCGACGCGGCGCCACCAGCGCTGCTCGAAGCTGCGGAAGCGCGAGTGCTCGAGCCGGTTGAACGAACGGCGCGCGAGGGAGCACTCCGTCTCGTGCATCCGCGCGAACACCTCGTACTCGATGTTGTGCTCGTCGAGGATCACGGACGCGTTGCCCGGCAACCGGAACGTGCACAGCGGGCTCGACTCGACCTGGACCACGTCGAAGCCGTCGTCCGCTGAGAGTGCGTCGATCGCCGCCTGCATCTTCGGCGTGTGCATGAGCCGGCAGATGAACGGCCGCGGCGACGCGAGCGATGCGAGCTGGGCGAGCCGTTTGCCGGATCCGGTTCGCCACCGGTACTCGACCGTCTCGACGCGCATCGCTTCGCGAACACGCTCGACGTCGGCGACGCCGTCGGGTTCGACGTAGCTCAGGAGCGTGACCTCATGGCGGGACGCGAGCTCGAGCGCCAGCTGGTACACGCGCGTCGTGAACCCGGACCGGGGTGGGAACGGGAACTGCGTCGAGATCAGCAGGATCCGGAGTGGCCGTTCAGTCATGTGAGCCTCGCGGGACGCCGCGTTCGGGCGCGCGCCGGCGATGCGGGAGAATGAGGGGCGGCGGCTCCTCGCCCGCGCGCTCGGTCCGAACCCACGTCATCGCGTCGAAACCGACGACGCGGCGCACGTGCAGAAGCTTGCCCAACACGATCAGCGGTGCGCGCAGCAGCGATCGGTACGCCCAACCTGGCGCGCCTGCAGCGACGAGGCCGACGAGCACGTACAACGGGATCGCCGCGACCGCGACGACCCACGGCGCGAGCGGCCATACCGGCACGGCGCCTGCCGCGAGCAGCACCGACGCAACGATCGTCCCGACGGCGACGGCGGCGGCCAGCAGGCCGAGCGGAGGGACGGCGAGCTCGAACGCGGTGCCGACGAGCGACGGACGGCGCTCCCGGACGGCTCTCGCGAGCAGCCTCGGTATCTGCGTCCGCGCCAGGTGAGCCTTCCCGCCTTCCCAGCGCAGTTGCTGCTCGGCTGCGGCACGCGGATTCGGAGCTGCAGGCGACCGGAGCACGGCTCCCCCGGCGAACGCGGGCCGGACTCCCTCCGCCTGGAGGCGGATCGAGTACTCGAGGTCTTCCGCGCTCGTGAACGCGCTCCACGGGTGCGTGAGCAGCACCTCGCGGCTGAAGAGCATCCCGTTGCCCGCGAGGTTGCACGCACCACCGAGCACTGCCCGCCCGGCCGGCCGCACACGGTTCACGAGCAGGAACGCCGTCGCCCGCAACGCCGCTTGCGGCGACCCCTCTGGCGAAAGGAGGCTCTCGCCCTGCACGGCGTGTGCTCCGCGGGCGAACGGCGCGACGAGCGCCTCGAGGAAGCTCGGATCCGCCGCCGAGTCCGCGTCGACAACGACGATCGCGTCGGGAGCCGGCTTTCGGTCGACGACCCGCTCGATCGCCCAGCGGAGTGCATGACCCTTTCCGCGGGCATTCGGGACGTCACGCACGAGCACTTGGGCTCCCGCGGCTCGCGCGAGCGCGGCGGTCTCGTCGGTGCAGTTGTCTGCGACGACGACGACTTCGTAGAGGTCGCGGGGATACGTCTGCGCGTGCAGCGACTGCACACAACGGCCGATCAGCTCCGCTTCGTCGTGCGCAGGCACGACGACGACGAGGCGGCTGCGCGGCGGGTCCGCCTCGGCCCCACGGCGGAATCCACGATAGAAGAACGCAGCGACGGCGAGGGTGAGCTGATAGACGGCGAAACCGGCCACCACGACCCCGGCGAGCCCCAGCAGCATCGCCAGACCGAGCAGGGCGAGGTATGCGATCGAAGAGATCGTGCGCCGCCGGCCGGCTCTCAACGCGGCAGCAGACGTGCGTCTGCCCGTTTGAGGACGTAATGCGACTTCACCCAGGCGCCGTACGCGCTGTACGGCTTGCCGGAGTAGTCGTCGATCAAAGCGCTGCAATTCGCCCAGGTGTCCCACGTCCAGGCGAAGTAGCCCGCGATGTGCGCGTCCGCCCAGCCGACGATGCGAGAGATGGTGTCGGAGCCGCAGCTCGAAGCGTCGTACGTCTCGCCCGTCTCGCCGAGCACGAGCGGCACCTGCTCTGCGACGGGCGCGAGCGTCTTGTTGAAGCACGTGACGTCCCCGCACCCGTTCTTGCCGTAGACGTGCGCTTCCGCGATCAGCTGACCCCGCGGGTCGTGCGGCCGGTGCGACAGCCATTGCGAGAGGTCGTTCGCGTAGTTGACGCCGGGGATCGAGATCACGCCGCGGTATCCCGCGGCGCGCATCACGTCCACGGCCTGCTGCATCCCCGCGACTCGATACCGCTCGTTCCTCGGGCCGAAGGTCGCCTGGCACAAGCCGCCCTTGAGGAAGCAGTTCGCGTCGACGATCGTCTCGCCCCACGGCGCGAGGATGACGTTCGGGTCGTTCCTGAACGTTGCCGCCAGGCTCGCCCAGAACTTCGGCGCGTGGTCGGCGTCGGGCCCGCCCGCCTGGTACGTCGCCGCATAGCTCCCCGGCGCGGCCCAGATCAGCGACAGCTCCGCGTACATCCCGTACCGGTGCAGGAGGCGCACGTACGCCATGATCGCCTTGCGGTAGTTCGCGCCGGCATAGCGCGCCTTGACGCCGTTGATACCGAGCCAGCAGTGCTCGTTGAGCGGGATCCGCACCGCGTTCACGTGCCACGACGCGATCGCCCGCACGGATCGCGCGTCGCTCGGCCCGTCGAAGATCCCCACCCCGTGGACGCACTGGTATTCGGTTCCGGAGCGGTTGACGCCGTGGATGCGGACGCCGCGGCCACGCGCGTCGATGAGGCGGTTCTTCCACACGTGCAACCCGCGCGCGCCGGGCGCCGCTGCGCCGACCTTCGCGGCCTCGGGCCCTCGAGCCGTCGACGCTGCCGAGCCGACCCCGGCGACGACGAATGCTGCAACGCCGACCAGCCAGATGCGGCGGGACGGCATTGTCACGGGCGCGCCACGAAGTCCCACTGCTCATTGCGGTCGTAAGCCTCCAGGAACGCGTCCAGCGAGAGCGGCCGGTCACCGGCCGGCTGATAGATGCTCAGTCCGCATTCGCGCGTCAGGAGCTCGTAGACGTCGACCGGCCCGGTCTCGTAGTGCTCCGCCCCGCCCTTGCCGTGCTCGAACAGGATCGTCGGCTTGTGCGTGCCGATCGTCTTGATGGCTCCCTCGAAGACGAGCCGTTCCGCCCCTTCGACGTCGATCTTGATGAAGTGGGGGACGAAGTCGGGCGGGAGGTCGTTGTCGAGTGCCTCGACGCGAACGCTGAGGGTCTCCGTCCGATGGTCGCCGTTGTCCTGCCAGCGGTTGCGCAAGCCGCTCAACGCCGGCGCGTCGTGCACGATCGTGAAGGTCATCTCCCCCGTGTGGTCGGACACGGCCGCCGGCCGCACGTCGACCGACGGGAAACGGCGCTCGAGCAGGCGGTACTTGTGGGGGAGCGGCTCATACGCGATGTGTCGCCCCTGAGGCGCGAGCCGGACGATCTCCGCAAGCGTGCGTCCGTTGTACGCGCCGATGTCGATGCAGTTCGACGTCGGCGAAAGCCAGTTCGCGAGCAACCGCGCGATTTCCCTCTGCTCCTCGAGATAGCCGCGATGGCGGGGCGAGACGGCGGCGCGCAGCTTCAGAAGCGGTTCGTCGACCTTCAGGCGAACCGCGGCCTCGATCAGGGTTTCGCGCACCGTCCTCATCGCCCGGCCTCGCCGGCGAGGACGAGGCCAGGCGCCGGCCGCGCGTCTACGGGACCAGCCGGAGCCTTGCTCAACCGGACGAGCGCCTCGCCCAGGCCGAGCAGCACGCCGAGCAGGATCGCGACGCGGTAGTAGAAGAAGCCCTGGTCGTTGAGCCCCAGAATCGTGTAGCCGGTGACGACGGACGCGATCAGAAGCCCGACGGCAGCGAACTCGCTGTCGCCGCTCCGCGCGAGACGGCAGCCGCTGACGATCGCCGCGGCAACGAGGCACCAGAACGCGGCGGCGCCGTAGACGCCCATCCGCATGAAGAGGTACAGGACCCCGTTGTGCGGGATGTACGCGATGTAGGGATCGATGTCGCTGATGTCGACGATCGGCAGCGCGTAGTCGATCGGTACGCCGAAGCCCTTTCCGAGGTGGCCCGCCTCACGGATGTTCAGGTTCAGGTTCGCGTCCTCCTGCACCCGGTACAGGTTGGAGGCGGCGTCGCGCGGATCGGGTGCGAGCGCCGAGTGAAACGCTCTCGCCGGCTGCGCGAACCCGCCGGTCTTGTTCCAGTACGCGGGGAAGTAGACGACCGAGAACGCCGTGAGAACGAACGCGAAGCGCCAGAGGAACTTCCGCCGGCGCGGCACGGCGACCAGACCGACGACGATCAACACGATCAGGCCCGCTGCGAGGATCAGCCACGCGACGCGCCGTCCGTTCGCGAGATCCGCAAGGACCACGACCGGCGTCAGCACGGTCACGGTCGTCCGCAGGTGGCCGCGGACGTCGAACAGCCAGAGCGCCATCGTCAAGCAGACGAACGTCGCGAAGAACAGCGATTCCTCGTGGCCGAGCACCGCCTCGGGCCGCGGGTTCAGGTTGCGGACCGCGAGAAAGATGTAGAGCGCCTGACACGCCTTGAACGCGATCGCGAGGACGCACGTCCAGAGAAGCGCGCGCACGTGACGCCTCGTGCGGATCGCGGTCGACACCACGAGGTACGCGACGGCGAGGTACAGGTACGGCCTGATCTCCGTCAGCGCGACTCGGCTGCTGCCCCCGCCGCCGATGCCGACGGCGAGGCCGACGGCGACCGCTCCGAGCAGAAACAGGATCGCCTTGGCGAGCGCGGACCGCGGCGCCGGTCCGACCGCGTCCGTCCCGGACCTTGCGACATAGACGGTGAGCATCAGGAGCGCCATGAGATCCGACGGACGAAAGCCGCCGAGCCCGTGGAACAGCGGGATCTGTGTGGTCAGGCTTCCGAGCGAGCCGATCTCCGGGAACTGCTCGATCGTCAGAGCCGTTCCCGCGAGGACCAGAGGGGCGATCTCGAACCTCTTCCACAACGCGACCGGGAACAGGACGAGCGCGAGCGGGACGACGAGGTTGCCGCGACCACCGACGACGAGCTGGCCCGCGGCGAGCCCCGCGACCAACGAGCCGACGACGAGCCACCCGCCGACAACGAGAGTCCGCGAGACGACGAACGGCTGTCCGGCGGCGGCGGCCGTCACAGGGCGCCGTTCCTGGCGCTGACCAGCGCGATCACGACAACGGTGATCCAGACGGCGGCGCGCGCGGCCCGCGAGCTGTCGAGGCGGCTGAGGCCGAGCGCGAAGGAAGCAACGAGCAGGAGCAGGCCCCAGCGCGTCATCTGGCGCGCTCCGCGACGGCCACGCGTGTGGCTCGAGCCGTGGCGTGCGCTCGGCGCCGGCGATCGGCGACGCTCATGACGGCACCTACCCCGACCCGGTGCGGCGTTCGGCGAATGTCTTGCCGAGGAACCGGCCGCGCGCGTCGAGGTCGTCGCTCGACGCCTCCGGCTCGGACGCGCGCGCCGCCGGGGCCGTGTCTTCGTCCTCTCCGGCGGAGCGTCGCGTCCTCGCGAGCGCGACGAGACCGAGGACGCTGACCACGAAGCCGGCGAAAGGGCCTGCGAGCAAGCTTTGCAGGAGCTTCTTCGGCGATCCCACCGCCGCCGTCGGGACCTCGGCCGGATCGACCACCCGAACCGTCGTCGCGACCGAGCTCGACGCGAGGACGGCTGCCGACTGCTGGTTCAGCGTCTGTGTCGCCGTGGCGAGCTGCTGAAGAGCAGTCTGCTCCGAGTGCAACATCGTCGCCAACTGTGGGTTCGATCGTGAGTTGGCGCGGTCAGGGTGTTGCAGGAGGTAGCTCGCGATGCCTTCCCGCGCCTTCGTCAGCGCCGCCGATGCGCTCACCACCTGATTCCGATAGTCCGTCAGCGCATCGGCGTGGAGCGCGGTGCGCTGTTTGATGTACTGCGCGACCAGCGCGCGAAGCGTCGTTGCAGCGAGAGCCGGAGTCGGAGCGTCGAATGTGATCCTGAGGACGTGAGACCCCTGCGGCGTCGCCAGCACACGGTTCGGCGCGAGCGCGATCGCGATGCGCGCCTCGAGCGGCCTGGCGCCGCGCAACTTCCCGACCAGTGCCATCGGGCCCCAGCCCTCGGGCGGGTGCTGCGCCAGGTACTTGTCGAGGCCGCCCTGTCGCGCGACTGCGGTTCGGAAACGTTCCGTCGTCAGCAGCTCCGCGAGCATCGCCTGCTCCTGAGCGGCGGGCGGCGGCGCGCCGTACGCCTCGGCAGTTCCGTCGGCGTTGTCGGACCAGACGCTCGTCGCAGATTCGTACAGCGGGCGCGCCGCCAGCGTGGACCACATGGTGACGACGGTCGCGAGTGCGATCGGCACGAGCAGGAGCCGCCGGTGCCGCCGGAACGTCTCGGGATAGATCGGATTCACGTCTCGCGCTCCCCGAGGGAGCTCCAGACGGCTGTCTCTCGCGTCTTCCTCGTCATCCGATTCCCGATCCATTCGTGGGCCACTTGGCGACCGCGATTTCGCTTGTCCGCTGAGGTTCGTACAACCGAGAGGATTTTTCGCCTGGCCGTTCGACTAGGTTTCGCGCGCGCGGCGCCGCCGGCGCAACGGTCTACGGGCCGGTGTACGTCGACGACACGATGACGTCGTCGTAGTACTGCGTCCCCCCTCCGTTGACGTTGGCGACGACGAGCTTCGCGTACGGCGACGCGGTCGAGAGGTTGAGAGCGCGGGTGCTTCCTGCCGATGTTCCGTTCACCCAGAGCTCTGCGTAGCCCGCCTGCAGCTCGTCGAGCCGCAACTCGATGCTGTACCAGGTGTTGGCGAGCAGCGTCGTGTTGAAGTTGAACGACGTCTGTTTGCCGGCGCTCGTCCAGACGAGCAGGGTCAGGCGCTTTCCACCCTGCGCCGAATCGATCTCCCACACCTTGGTGCCGCTGACGTCGGTGCCGTACGCGATCGCCGACCCGCCCGCGACGCTCGTGAAGCGGTAGTAGAAGCGCGTGTACGTGAGCG
>Ga0137374_10003701_pt1 | contig 18109 bp, 16 predicted proteins | sample SagtaG_20_FD_104811 | JGI IMG/M metagenome (GOLD analysis project Ga0137374, IMG submission 104811) | Vadose zone soil microbial communities from Sagehorn Ranch, Mendocino, California, USA - Sage1_R_100_16 metaG | ecosystem: Environmental > Terrestrial > Soil > Vadose zone | place: USA...
ATCAGTGCCAACGCAGCGCAGAAAATCGCTAGAAACTTCCGCACGAAGGACAGGTGATTTGAGATCGGCACGGGGCGGGAGATTAGCACAGTTCTTTTTTACGCGTAAACACTTTTGCGTTTTAAATAGCCGTTTTTTTGCATTGCGCGACACGCATCAGTGGTGATTAACTCTGCGCCAAATCCAATCGGCCTAAATGACAACTGCGATAACTGAAACACCTGTAGCCGAGCAGAAATTCGTTAGGGGACTCGGCTTGCTCGACTCAACCATGCTCGTTGCGGGTTCGATGATCGGCTCGGGAATTTTCATCGTTTCGTCAATCATCGCTCGGCAGGTCGGTTCGCCGGGTTGGTTGCTCGTCGTTTGGATCGTGACCGGACTGCTCACGCTGACGGCCGCGCTGTCGTACGGGGAACTGGCGGCCATGATGCCAAAAGCCGGCGGACAGTACGTCTATCTTCGCGAAGCTTTTTCGCCGCTTTGGGGATTTCTTTACGGCTGGACGCTGTTCCTTGTTATTCAGACCGGCACGATCGCTGCGGTCGCGGTCGGATTCGCCCGTTACACAGGCGTGCTCCTTCCCTGGGTTTCAGAAAGCAATTATCTAATCGCGCCGATTCGTTTCGGCGGCTACGCAGTGTCCCTTTCCACTGCGCAGCTCGTCGGACTGGCATTGATCGGTTTTCTGACATTCACGAATACGCGCGGGCTGGAAGTTGGCAAACTCATCCAAAATGTTTTCACCACAGCGAAAACTGGCGCGCTGATCGCGCTCATCGTGTTGGGCATCATCGTCGGCCTGCGATCCGGTGCAGGCACCGAAAATTTTAGCCATTTCTGGACACTGCGCGGTGGTTTACAAGAGGTCGGCGCCGGCCTAACCGCGGCGACTGCGTTCGGTCTTTTCGTGGGCATTTGCGTGGCGCAAACGAATTCGCTTTTTTCGGCCGACGCTTGGAACAACATCACTTTCACCGCCGGCGAAGTGAAAGACCCGCGACGCAACATTCCGTTGTCGCTTGCGTTCGGCACGTTTCTGGTGATCGGACTCTATTTGCTCGCAAACGTCGCCTATCTAGCGGCGCTGCCGTTCGGCGCGATCCAGAACGCGCCGAGCGACCGCGTCGCATCCGAAACCGCTAACGTCATCTTTCCCGGTGCTGGCGCGAGCATTATGGCGGTCGCGATCATGGTTTCCACTTTTGGCTGCAACAACGGACTTATTCTCGCGGGCGCCCGCGCTTATTATGCGATGGCGCGTGACGGATTGTTCTTCCGCCGCGTAAGTGAATTGAACAAGCAGCACGTTCCAGCGTGGGGCCTGATCATTCAGGGAATTTGGGCGGGTATTCTCGTTCTGCCGCGGACGGTTAAAACAGATGGTGCCGGAAACGTAGTGGGTTATGGCAATCTCTACGGCAATTTGCTCGATTACGTAATTTCCGCCGCGCTCATTTTTTATATCTTAACGATCGCTGGTCTGTTTTTGCTGCGCTGGAAACGACCCGATGCTGAGCGGCCGTACAAAGCGTGGGGCTATCCGATCGTACCGGCGCTCTACATCGTCGGAGCCGCCGTGATTCTTTTTGTGCTTTTCGTCTATCAAACAGCGACCACTTGGCCCGGGCTGATGATCGTGCTGACCGGCGTGCCTATCTATTTTGTTTGGAAATTTCTGGGGAGAAAATCACCACCAGCTTGACTTGCTCGGCCCATCCCGATTAGCAAATCGAGAAACCAAATTCGCCCATGAACTTACTTCGACGAAAAAGCGTTACGCAACTTCAAGCTGATGCGCTGACGGATCACCGGCTCAAACGGGTTCTCGGGCCGACCAACCTGACGACCCTCGGCATCGGTGCGATCATCGGCACGGGCATTTTCGTGCTAACCGGAACCGTCGCGGCGCAGAACGCTGGACCGGCCGTGATTTTATCGTTCGTTCTGGCAGGCGTGGCCTCGATCTTCGCGGCGCTCTGCTATAGCGAGTTCGCCTCGCTGGTACCGATGGGCGGCAGCGCCTACACCTACGGCTACGCCACGCTGGGCGAACTTTTCGCGTGGATCATCGGCTGGGACTTGATTTTGGAATATGCCCTCGGTGCAGTCACCGTGTCGATCGGATGGTCGGGCTACGTCGTGTCGTTTTTACGCGACATCGGCATTCACATCCCGCCGGAACTGTCGGCCGCGCGCGGGACCCTCATCACCTTGGCCGATGGAACGCAAGTCGCGGCCATCTTCAATCTGCCGGCGGTCATCATCATCGCGATTGTCACGCTGCTGCTGGTGATTGGCATTCGCGAATCGGCGACAGTCAATAACGTCATTGTGTTCGTCAAAGTAGCGGTTGTGCTACTGTTCATTTTCGGCGCGGCTCACGCGATCAAGTCCGCTAACTGGCATCCGTTCATGCCGCCAAGCACCGGAGTGCGTGGCCACTTCGGCTGGAGCGGTGTAATGCAGGGCGCTGGGATTGTGTTTTTCGCCTACATCGGTTTCGACGCCGTCAGCACGGCAGCGCAGGAAGCCAAAAATCCGCAGCGCGACATGCCGATCGGCATCATTGGCTCGCTGTTGATCTGCACAGTGCTCTACATTGCGGTGTCGGCGGTAGCCACCGGTATCGTGCCTTACCTGCAACTCGATGTACCGGACCCGATTGCCGTTGCTGCCGACCACGCGGGAATGGGCTGGATGGCTGGCCTTATTAAACTTGGCGCGATTGCCGGTCTTTCGTCGGTCATCCTAGTGATGCTGCTCGGTCAATCGCGGATTTTTTGGACGATGGCCGACGACGGTTTGTTGCCGCCGTTCGTCAGCAGGATTCATCCGAAATTCCGCACGCCGTGGATCACGACCATCGTGACTGGCATTGTCGTCGCTATCTTTGCAGCAGTGTTCACGGTGCGCGAAGCGGGCAGCCTCGTTTCCATCGGCACGCTCCTGGCGTTCGTAATCGTCTCAATTGGCGTACTTGTGCTGCGGCTGCGCGAGCCAGAGCTGCCGCGCACATTCAAGACGCCGGCGGTATGGTTCGTCGCACCCATGGGTGCGCTGTCGGCGCTTTGCCTGATGATCTCACTGCCATGGCGAACGTGGGAACGGCTCATTATCTGGTTCGTCATCGGCATGTTTGTTTACTTTTTCTATGGAGTCCGGCGCAGCAAACTCGCAAAGTCTCGCGAAAACGCTGCGCCGATTTAAAAGGATCACAGACTTACGACCCGGCTGATGTCCAGCCGCCTTCGAATCCACGTGATGGGCTGCTGGGGCCGAATCCAAGGGGCGCGCCGGCGCGCCTTGCAAGCTTTTCGATGTCGGCCTGGTCAAAAGCGCGCCGCGCCGCTGCGATGTCGGACAGGGAAACGTCTAGCTTGCGGAGAATTATTTTCTCCTTTGGGCTCAGTCGCGCTCGCTCTTTGCTGCGCAATGCGCGCTTTTGAAATCGCGAAATGACAGCTGCCAACTCAGTGTCATTGGCTGCTCCAAACAAATCGAGAAGCTGGTGAAAACTGACGTGAAACGGAATCGTAGCAAGATCCACATCTACAGTTTCGGCGATGCCGTCGGGCGGCGGCATCACAACCTCGTTTGACATCGCGACTGAACGCCAGACGTCGGCGGGTTGATAGTATCCGATTTCAACACGATAAGAGCCATGCGGTTCCGATGTTGTGAGATAATGCATCCCCGCCATCGGCTCGACAGCCGCACTTTTTTCTTCGAGACCGTCTGCGCGATACACCCTTAGATGGACTTGTCGATCCACCGGCATCGTTTTTTCAAACACCGACAGCCAATCGATATTCCAGCTAGCGAAGATGCAGCGTGAATCGCGCGCGATGGCGAACAGAATTGGCGGGCCATAGACACACGGTAGGCCTATGCTGTCGCCGGCGTCTTTTAGTCGAGCGTTTGCGGCAAGGCGCACAACCGGTTTCCTGCAAATCTCGAAACCCTTGCGCGCTTTCAATGTTCGCGCGTTGCGCTTTGTTTTTTTTTCGCCATTTTTCACACAGTCGCGCAAATCAATCAAAGGCCAACTGCGAATATTGCCGTACAATACAGTGATGAACCAAAAGTTTTGACCAGGAAAAGATGAGCCAAAAAATCGTCGATCTTGAGGAACTTTCCGATCGCTGTGAGAAGTTGCGTGCTGCTGGGAAGAAGCTGGTTGCTACAAACGGCTGTTTCGATCTACTGCACGTCGGTCATGTCCGTCATTTGCAAGCTGCGCGTGCGTTGGGTGATTTCCTGGCAGTCGGCTTGAACGGCGATCGTTCGGTCCGCGAGTTGAAAGGTAGCGGACGTCCGATCACAACCGAGCGCGACCGGACGGAGGTGCTTGCCGCTTTGCAGTGTGTGGATTTGGTCTCAATTTTTCCACAAATTCGCGCGACCCTGTTTCTTGCTGCGGTAAGACCTGCCATCTATGTAAAGGGCGGCGATTACAGCTCCGAAACGCTGGACGAAGAGGAGCGCGCAGTTTTGAAGGAAATCGGCGCGGAAATTCGCCTCATTCGGTTTGAGACAGGCTATTCGACCTCGCGCTTGATCGAACAAATACGCAAGACCAAGCGCTGAAACTTGTGACAGAGCATGATTCGTGTCCATTCAATGGGTAAGACGCAGGATGGATAAAATGAAACGGCTGCCAATTGGAATTCTCGGGTCTGGAAAAGGAAGTAACTGTCGGGCCATTCTCGAGCGCATCCGCTCAGGCGACCTCGCCGCGGAGGCGCGTGTGGTAATTTCGGATGTACTGGACGCACCGATCCTTGATATCGCGCGAGAGTTTTCTATTGCCAATGCGTATCTGCCACCCGGTCAATTTCGCACGCGTCTGGAACCAGAAGCAGAAGCGGAGCTCGTGAGAATGTTGCGTGAAGCCGGCGTCGATCTTGTCATTCTCGCTGGCTTTATGCGCGTGTTGCACATGCCGATGCTCAAGGCGTTTCCCCAACGTATCATTAACATTCATCCATCGCTTTTGCCGAAATTTCCGGGGCTCGACGCATGGAAACAAGCTCTCGCGGCGGGCGAAAAAGTGACTGGCTGCACCGTGCATTTTGTAAACGAGCAAGTCGATCACGGCCAAATCCTCGCTCAACAGGAGATACCCATTTTGCCCGAGGATACACCGGAAAGTTTACACGCACGGATTCAACTCGCGGAACATGAACTATACCCGGCGGTCGTCGCTGAATTATGTGAAAAATATGCGGCGCGAAATCCGTAGTTTCGAGAGACAGGCTTTAAAGTGTACCACTAGGGTTGTTCCGGTTTTTGCTCGCGACTGAGCAGTTCTTCCAGCGCGTCAACCGGTTTTTTTTGGCTGTAGAGCACAGCGTACACTTCGTCGATAATAGGGGTGACGACGTTTAGTCGGCGCGCGCATTCCCAAGCGCTTCTCGCAGTAGGAATCCCTTCGGCCACCAATTTCATAGCAGCAGTAATCTCAATGAGTGCTTCGCCTCGCCCTAGGCGCTTGCCCACGGTGTGATTGCGGCTGCGCTCGCTGTAGCAGGTCAGAATGAGATCGCCAGCACCGCTTAATCCATAAAAGCCATTCGCGGTTCCGCCCAAGGCAACTCCAAGCCGAACCAACTCGGCCAATGATCGCGTGACCAGCGCCGCCTTGGAATTGTCGCCTAGTCCGAGTCCATCACTAATTCCTGCCGCAATGGCGAACACGTTTTTTAACGCGCCGCCCAGCTCGACCGAGACGACATCTTGACTGGTGTAAATACGAAATCGCGGACTTCCCAAAACACCTTGCAGATTGGTTGCGCAATCCGCGTCATCGCAAGCAATCACCGTCGCTGTAGGAAGGTTTTGGGCGATTTCCACCGCGAGGTTGGGACCTGATAGGACTGCAATTCTGTGTTCCGGGAAAGCTTCGTGCAAGATTTGGCTCATCCGCATCCCAGTACGATGCTCAATCCCTTTAGTGCAGCTTAGCAATATGACTCGCGCGTTGCCGATCACTTTTCGCAGATGGCCCGCGATCTCGCGCAAAGCGGTTGATGGTGTAACAAAAACGATCAAATCCGCCTCCGCGCACTTCGTCAACTCGGATGTAACCTGCACTGATTCAGGCAGTTTGAGCCCAGGAAGGTAGTCGCTGTTTTTCCGGGTTTTTTGCATGCATATGACGCGATCGGCATTGTGACCCCAAAGCGAAACTCGCTGCCCGTCTTTTCCCCATAACCAAGCCAGTGCGGTTCCCCAACCGCCTGCACCCAGGATTGCTATATGGTGGATGTTCATTTCCGTGTAAAACGCGGTTCTCTGCCATGCATGAGCCGGGAAAGATTTGAATGGTGCCGCCAAATCACAACCGCGGCGATGCAGAGAGACGAGTAAAACAGCGCTTTGCCATGGATTTGATTTAATTGAGTCATTATCAAAATGACGAGCGGCAGGGCGATGGTAGTTACCAACGAGGCTACCGACACATAGCGCGTGAACCAAAAAATCGATACCCAGATGACGACAGCAATCAGCACCGCGAGGGGCACCAGCCCGAAAAGCGCTCCAGAAGAGGTGGCAACGCCTTTTCCGCCGCGAAACCTCAGCCACAGCGGAAAAGAATGTCCGATCACAGCGGCTACTGCTGCCAGGATTCCAAATATTTCCGGAGAACCCCATTCCGGTCGCGCGTCCCTTGCGATTGCCATCGAAATCTTGACGGCGCCGAAGCCCTTTAAGAAATCCAAGACAAACACGAGATACCCGTATCGTTTTCCCAAGGTGCGCACGACATTGGTCGCGCCAATATTACCACTACCAATCTTTCGGATGTCGATTCCCCTGACTTTTCCGGCTAGATAGCCGAAAGGAATCGATCCCAATAGGTAACTTCCGAGCACTGCGACAGCCAAGGTGAGCATTAGATGACTTAAACAAATCGGCAGCTAGTGGGTAATTAGCTCCGTAACCCCTTTTTAGACAACCAAATAGAAATTATGGCAACGTCTGCCGGAGTGATACCACTGATGCGTGCCGCTTGGCCAAGCGAAGTTGGACGCAAGGTTGCTAGTTTCTGTCTTGTCTCAGAACGGAGCCCAATAATCTTGCTATAATCAAGCCCGTCTGGGATAATTTGTTTCTGGCTGCATTCGAGCTTTCGATTCTGCTCCGATTGACGGGCTGCGTACCCTTCGTATTTGAGATCTGTCTCTACTAATTCCCAAATGGCAGTGGGCACACAGGAGACGACCTCGGGAGGCAGGTTCTGCACAGTAAAATCCGGCCGCTTAAACAATTGAGAAATTGGAATTCCTCGCAGTTTCGTTTTTGCGGCTATGAACCTGGCCTGCTCAAGGAGGCGCATTTTTCCCTGAAAACCACCGTAGCGGGCCTTGCTGACGAGGCCCGCGCCAAATGCACTCTCAGTCAAGCGTTGATCAGCGTTGTCATGCCGCAAAAAGAGTCGATCCTCAGCTCTGCTTGTAAACATCCGATAAGGCTCTTCTGTTCCTTTCGTGACCAAATCGTTAATCAGGACCGCGATGTACGCTTGCTTACGATCCAACACAAATGGCGAACGGCCTTGAACCTTTAAAGCAGCATTAGCTCCAGCCACCAGGCCTTGAGCTGCTGCCTCTTCGTACCCCGAAGTACCGTTAACTTGGCCGGCAAAATACAGACCGGCGACTAGCTTAGTTTCCAAGGTGGGAAAAAGCTGGGTCGGAGGGAAATAATCATATTCGACGGCATAGCCCGGCCGCATGATCTCTGCATGTTCGAGGGCGGGAATCGAATGCAGAAACTCCAACTGTATTTCATAGGGCAAACTAGTCGAAATTCCGTTTACGTAATACTCGCTCGTGTGGCGTCCTTCTGGCTCGAGAAAGAGTTGATGCGATGGCTTGTCCGAAAATCTGACGACTTTGTCCTCGATGGACGGGCAATATCGGGGACCAGCCCCCTTAATCCGACCGGCGTACAGCGGCGATCGGTTGAGGTTTGCCCGAATGATTTCGTGCGTCTGCGCCGTTGTGTGCGTGATCCAACATGGCATTTGTTCCACGTGGAACTTGCCGTTCCGAAAAAAATTCAGAGTAAAAATTTCATCATCTAGGCAGGCGGCGACTTCTTCATCCTGAAATCCGAAGATCGGCGGGGGTTCTTCTCCTAGTTGAATTTGACACCGAGAAAAATCGATCGAGCGCGCATTAAGTCGGCACGGCGTCCCCGTCTTAAAGCGCCCTAAACTAAAGCCAAGCTCCTGAAGGTTCGTGCTCAGCGTTGAGCTCGCATCAGCCATCCGTCCTCCAGGCTTGCTGCTTTCCCCGACATGCAGCAGACCGCGCAAGAATGTCCCTGAGGTAATAACTACGTTGTGTGCCGCTATTCTCAATCCAAAGTCGGTCTCGACACCAAGCGTCCTTGCGCCATCGACAAGGACGCGGGAAACAGTCGCTTGCTTCAGATCGAGATTTTCCACGCTTTCCAAAATCGCTTTCATGCGAAACTGGTAGGCCTTTTTGTCGCACTGCGCTCTTGGAGCCCGAACCGATGGACCTTTGCTTCGATTTAGCATGCGAAATTGGATCCCCGTTGCATCAGCATTGACACCCATGAGGCCGCCCATGGCATCAATCTCACGAACAATATGCCCCTTGGCTAGTCCGCCGATGGCCGGGTTACAGGACATCTGACCAATCGTGTCTAGATTTTGGGTCAACATCAGAGTGCGGCAACCGATTCGAGCAGCGGCGAATGCCGCTTCGATTCCCGCGTGACCACTGCCGACCACTACGACGTCATACTCTCTTGGCAGCTTGAACATAATTGAGATAAATAGTTATTAATAAACGATTTATCTAAATATCATTCGGCCTTGGATACCATCTTCTCGTCTCTTGCCAATGGGGCTCGCCGAGGCCTGCGATGTTCGAATGGCCTGATACGCTACGCGGCCGAGCACGACTAGCAGCAACGCCGTCGTGATAAATGCTCCTCCCCAGATCCAGTACTCGATCGTGCGTGGATAACTTTTACCGCGGATGATGCGCACTGCAAATTGCCCTAGTGTCCCTACGTAGGCGTACAAGAAAATACCTGGTAATCTTCCTATCGAGGCCCAGAGCATGTAGCTCCCAAATCGAATTCGTGTGAGGCCATAAAGGTAATTCAGGAGGCTTGTAGGAAAAAGTGGATGCAACTGGCTCAAGAAAATGATCTTCCAGCTCTCGCGTTCCACAGCGGGACCCAATGCGCGGAGCGTTGGGTTACGTGAAAGTTTTCGCTGAAACCACCGCTTTGCGATCGACCGGCTCAGTGCAAACGAAATTGCTGTGGCTACGACGTTGCCCGCAAACACGATCAAAAATCCCCACCACAAACCAAAGAAAAAACCGCCTCCGACAGCGAGGATGCCGCCCGGAAGGAGAAGGACATTGCAAGCTGCAAAAAGCAGCGGATAGCAAATGGCGCTCCAAGCGCCCCAGCTCATCACACGCTCCTGCAACGCCTCGATAAAGCTGCCGAGCGGGTAAAAACGCGAGAGCACAAAAGCCAGCGCAATCGCTATGATTAGCGCTCCAACCTGCCAGCAAATTGCGCGGCGGACACTCAGCATCTTGAATTCTGCGCGAGCCACCGACTTCGCGCAAATTTTCGCCTAAACGCCCGAAGATGCGCAATGCGCTCAGACCTGGAATCGATTGCTCGACCTAGACGCTCGAAGCGTCTGCGTTCCGATGACGCGGAATGCCGAGGCTGTCAAAAATTAACCGCGTAGCGTCCGAGCGGTTGAGTGTATAGAAGTGAATACCCGCGACGTCATTATCCAGAAGATCGTGGCATTGTTCCAACGCGTAATGAATGCCGACGCGCCTAACCATTTCGGGATCGTCTTGGTAACGCTGCAGAGCGCGAAGAAGCTTGGCGGGGAAGCGCGCGCCACCCGCCAGCTCGGCCATGCGTTTTAACCCCCTGATGGAGGTAATCGGCATGATGCCGGCGATGATGGGAATATGAATGTCGGCGAGCACACAACGTTCGCGGAAATCGAGGAAGTCGCGATTATCGAAAAATAGCTGTGTGACGATGTAGTCGGCACCGGCGTCCACTTTCGCTTTGAAGTGATCCATTTCGACTAATCGATTGGGCGTGGCGGGATGCCCTTCGGGAAAACCAGCCACTCCGATCCCGAAACCGCGGCGGTCCGGATGCGCGCCGGATTCATTGAATCGGCGAATGAACTTGACCAAATCGATCGCATGTTGGAACGAGTCCCGCGATTTATCGTAGGCGATTCCAGCCGGTCGATCGCCACCGAGCGCGAGAATGTTTCCAATAGCCGACTTGCCGTATCGAGCGAGAATTTCTTGAATCTCCTCTTCGTTATGACACACGCAGGTCAGGTGCGGTATTGGGTCTAACTTTGTGGTGTGTTGAATGCGCTCGACAAGATCGTGCGTTAAATCACGCGTTGACCCGCCGGCACCATAAGTCACGCTGACGAAGTGCGGCATGTACGATTCGAGATCGCGAATCGTTTGGTAGAGGGTCTCGGCCGCCTCCGGAGTTTTCGCAGGAAAAAACTCGAAAGAGAACGTGGGAGAATTCCCCCGAATAATATCAGTGATGTGCATGACTCAACGCCTACCTTCGTTCCTGCGGCGACTTTCGGTCAACTTGCCCAAGCACATTTTCGAGCACGAACTAGCTCGATTCTTGCACGGTTACCTCAGGCTGGCGACTAATCCGCGTAATCTGGGGTTTCTCCTTACGGTAGAATTGCAAAAACTCTTGCCGGAAATCCTGAGCCGCCTTTTGGCTTTGGGAAAGTAACAATCGCGATTGCACCGGCTTCAGGGACTTGATCCAGATTCGTGAGCAACTCGATCTGATAATGGTTGGTACTCAGGATGTACGTCTCGAGTGAGTAATCGTCTTTGCTCGTAGCGGTTCCCGGATCTGTGTCGGTCGTCTCGTGCCCCGACGCGGTGATCTTGCGCCCCTCATAAAGATATTTCAGCGCGGGCAAGCTCCATCCAGGATAGTGCGCGACGCCATTGGCGTCCTTGTTCTCCATTTTTGCGGCATCCGGCCAGCGCTTGGACCAATCCGTGCGCATCACCACGAACGCGCCGGCGGGAATCTGGCCGTGCTCTTTTTCCCACTTCTTTACGCGCTCGAGCGAGAGCGTGTAATCTGGGTTTTTCCCAGCCTCTTCGTGCACATCGATCACGGCCAGCGGCAGGAGCATTTCTTTCGGACTAATCTCATCTACGGTGCGCAGGCCTTTGACGAAATGCGCGGGCGGATCGACATGCGTTCCCCACTGGCCGACGTGCGTGAAAAGCTCCGCGAAAAAACCGGACCCCCTCGTGTCCGGGCGCTTGTCGTACCAATAAATCGTCTTGCGCGTTTCATTGGGAAAACCGGGCCAGCGCGGAATCCCCGGAGCGAACGCATGCGTCAGGTCGACAAACTTTTTCCCAGCCAGCGTTTTCTGGATTTGCCAAAGGGACAGCTCGCCCGCAGGAAGACTCAGTGGGCAGAGCAAAAGGAAAAGCGATGTGAAAACACATCGCACTCCAACTGCGCTTCGCGCGAACTTAGATTGCGCACATCCCATTTCGCGAAGCTTTCGGAGTGCGCAGGCGTCCTCGCGTCGCTTTGTGGCTGCTTGGCAAAGGTTTGTCGTTTGCATTGCGCTTTGTTAAAGCATCTCCGAGCAGTGCGCCAACAACTTTGAATAACTTCGAACAACTGTCGGTCTGTTTTCGGCAACGAGCATTTGTCGGTGTGGCGCGCAGATGTTATCAACAGCTCTTTGGCGCTCGGATTTGCGAGGAGAACCACGACTTCAGGGCTGTGTTATTCGTGTGGATTAGAAGAAGAAATTGCTGAACCAAAAACTCAAATCATCTCTGCGCATTGTGAAAAACGTTCTCACCAACGGATGAAGCCGTTTCGTGTTCTTGACCCAACGCTTCTTGGTCAGGTGCCACGCGGTTTTTGTGCGTTGGCCATGATGACCAAAGCGCCGCAGGCAGGACGGGTGAAGACGCGACTCGTCCCGCCGCTCAGCCCGGATGAAGCGGCCGAGCTGAACAAATGTTTCCTTCGTGATACAGCGCCTGCGATTTCGAATGCCACTAGTGACAAGAACGCCTGCGCCATTGCTGTTTACACACCGGTCGGCTCCGAGCAGGCCTATGCCGATATTTTGCCGGCCGATTTCAGTTTGCTCCCACAACGTGGCGAGAAATTTGGCGAACGACTTTGTCTCGCCGCGGAGGATTTGTTCAAATGCGGTTTTGAGTCGGTATGTCTCATTGATTCCGACAGTCCAACCGTGCCTGCCGAAAACTTTGCAAAAGCCATTGATCTGCTCAACACGAGCGCCGATCGCGTTGTGCTCGGCCCAAGCGATGACGGCGGCTATTATTTGATCGGACTCAAAAAACCGCACCGGCAACTCTTTGAAGCAATTGACTGGAGCACAGAACGCGTGTTCGACCAGAGCATGCAACGCGCGCGAGCAATTGGTCTCGAAGTCAAACTGTTGCCGACCGGATACGACGTCGATGACGTCCTGAGCCTACGGCGCTTGTGCAATGAACTGATGCGCGACAATGTTCGCCGCGACATTGCCCCTCATACGCGAAAGTTTGTGCAAGAGCTGATCGCGCAGAAAAAGTTGTAGCGGCGCGCCGAATTTGCGACGGCCAGAGACCGCCGCTACAAAACAGACATGGCGAAACGCGCATTAGTCACCGGCGGCGCGGGCCTGATTGGCTCGCACGTTGTTGATCTTCTCGTGCGCGAAGGCTGGAAGGTGCGCGCTCTCGATAATCTCGAGCCGCAAACGCATCGCCATGGAAAGCCGGGGTGGATCAACGAAAAGGCGGAATTCATCGAAGGTGATTTACGCGATCGCGACACAATCACAGCCGCGCTCGACCAGATCGACATCGTCTTTCATCAGGCTGCCTATGGTGGTTACATGCCGGAGATCACGAAATTTGTGCACGTGAATTCGCTTGGCACGGCGCAAATGCTCGAAGTGATTCGCGAAAAGGATCTGCCGATCGAAAAAATCATCGTGGCGAGCTCGCAGGCCGTTTACAGCGAAGGCGCCGGCGATTGCCCGAAACACGGGTTGGTTTTTCCTTCTGTGCGTCCAGTGGAACAACTGCGCAAAGGCGATTGGCAAGTGCATTGCCCCCTCTGTGGCGCCATCACGAAGAGCGTTCCCACTCCCGAGAACGCGCCGGTGGCTGGCGAGACCGTTTACGGCCTCACGAAAGTTGATCAGGAGCGACTCGTGCTGCTCTGGGGAAAACAGATCGGCATTCCCACGGTTGCGCTGCGCTACTCCTGCACCTACGGACCGCGCCAATCGATCTTTAATCCTTACACCGGCGTGATCGCGATTTTTTGCACGCGCCTACTGAATAATCTGCCGCCGGTGCTTTACGAAGACGGCGAGCAAACGCGCGATTTTTCTTTCGTGGAAGACATCGCGCGCGCAAACCTGCTCGCCGCGGAAACCGATAAGCTCGATGGACTGCCAGTGAACATCGGCAGCGGACACGGTGCACCTATTTGCGAAATCGCCGAACAGCTTTCGGATATTCTGAAGATCGACATTGCGCCCGAGATCAACAGCGAATTTCGTCCAGGCGAAATGCGCCATCTTACCAGCGACACTACGCTTGCTCGATCCGCCGGTTACAAAGCCACTGTCGATCTCAGCGAAGGCATCGCTCGTTACATCGAATGGATCCGCACCCAATCCGACATCCGCGATTACTTCAGTGAAGCGAACGAAATTTTGAAAAACAAGGGAATTGTTCATCGGGTAGCGAGATGAACATCGCTGCCGGCATTCCCAATTTCGATGCGGCAGTCGCCGATCATGCACGGAAGGATTTTCCTTTGCTTGATGCGGACATGACTGTGGGCACCGCGCTCGAGCGCATTCGGCGCGAGGGCGTGGGTGAGCGCGTCATCTATTTTTATGTCGTTGATGAACAGGAGCGGCTGGCGGGTGTGGTGCCCACTCGGCGTTTGCTGACCGCGTCGCTCGAAACGCCGTTGAGCGAAATCATGGTGCGGCGCGTCGTTACCATTCCCGCAAGCGCAACCGTCCTCGACGCATGCGAGTTTTTCGTGCTCTACAAATTTCTCGCTTTCCCTGTTGTGGACGAACAACTCCGCGTCATCGGCATTATCGATGCCAACCTCTTTGCCGAAGAAATTTTAGAGGCGGGCGATAGCGAGGATCGATCCCGCAGCCGCGCGACTGGATTGGTCGGTCCGGAATTTTTTGAAGCGCTTGGGTTTCGCATCGAGCAAATCCGCGTCGCGTCGCCCTGGCGCGGCTTTCGGTTTCGTTTCCCGTGGCTGCTTGTCACGGTGACTGGCGGCACGCTCTCAGCGATCCTAGCAGGCTTTTTCCAAGCGACATTGGCGCGTAGTCTGGTGCTGGCTTTTTTTCTCACCATGGTGCTTGCGCTCAATGAAAGCGTGAGCATGCAATCGATGAGCGTGACGATCCATGCGTTGCGCTCGATCTCGGTCACGAGCGGCTGGCTTGCAGCTGCCTTTCGGCGCGAAGTAATCACTGCGCTTCTGCTCGGCGTGGCGTGCGGCCTCGTCGTCAGCGCAATCGTCTGGCTGTGGCGCAACGATTTTACAGGCGCGTTGGTGATCGGCGGCAGCATAGCCGTTTCACTGGTGAGCGCGTGCGTGCTCGGGTTGGGCATCCCATCACTTCTTCACCGATTCAAGCTCGACCCAAAAATTGCCGCCGGCCCAGTCACACTCGCCCTGGCCGATTTTATTGCGCTGGTAATTTATTTCACCAGCGCGTGGCTGGTTTTGCGATGAGCAACGTGCCAAAGAAGCGGCGCGAAGGCGGATCGTCCTCACGCCGCTTTTGACAAGATGCGAGTTGTTTTCGAGCAGAGTATGGTGCGGACCACTTAGCGTTTGTTCGCAACAATTGTCATCGCCGCTTGACTCATCTCAAGCTGCGAACTCACCTTTTGGATTATCGCCGCCTGCTCCTTGACCTGTGCCGCGAGGGCTTGCGTCTCCTTCTGCTGCCGGGCCACCGTTGCCTTTAGCTCGGCAATTGTTGTCTGTAATTGGGCGATCTTGCGATTCTCCGATTTATTAAGCATGGCCTCGCGGTGGGCGCCTCGGGGAACAGGTACAGCCCTCTTGCTCCCGCCAGCCCTGACGAGAACCGTCCCTAGCTGTCCAGTGTTGATATCGATGTACACAGGGGCCGCGTCGGCCGTTGGAATTTCAGCCCCAACGATACCACCGATATAGGTCGAGACGTACTCGGTTCCGCTGGCAGGAAACCTGCCAATGGCAATCACATTGCTTTCACCGGAGTCACCGGTGTCGCCGACATAGATGTTATTGCTGCCCGTGTCGTTAAAGACGCCGGCCTGGGCGCCTAACGCAGTGTTGAAGTCGCCCGTGCTCAGATTAAGCGCCAAATCGCCGACCGCGGTGTTGTTGGATCCGGAAACATTGCTCGTAAGCGCGCTATCACCAAGGGCGTTATTGAATTCTCCACTCTGGTCATAGTAAAGCGCGGCGCCGCCGACCGCATTGTTATAATTTCCGGTCATGTGACTGTAAAGCGCAGTGGAACCGAACGCATTGTTTCGGAACCCATCGTCGTTGGACCACAGCGCATACCTTCCGAACGCGCAGTTACGCTCTCCTTTGCCGCTTCTGCCAAAATCATTGTTATAAAGCGCTTGATAACCAACAGCAGTGTTGTAGTGGGCAGCATAATTATAATAAAGACAACCACTCCCGAAAGCGGTGTTTTGCGCTGCGTTGCCGAACCCGCTAAAATCATTGTAATAGAGCGCTTGATAACCGGCAGCGGTATTATCGCCGGCAGCATGATTGTAGAAGAGCGCGAACGCGCCGTTGGCTGTGTTGCCATTTCCGGAGTCGTTGTACACCAGCGCGTCTGTGCCAATGGCGGTGTTTCCGCTGCCCGTCGTGTTGAGCAGGAGCGCTGCGGCGCCAACCGCCGTATTGGAGACGCCGTTATTCAACACCAGCGCTCCTGCGCCCACGCCGGTATTATAGCTTCCATCAGTATCGCTAAAGAGTGAATACCAGCCCAAGCCAGTATTTCCGGCGCCGCTGGTCAGACTATTGAGGGCATTGCACCCTTCCGCGGTGGTGAATCCGGGATAGCATCCATCGGGAGGCGGAGCTCCAACACCGCCCTGCATATCCGGGAGAAAGGCGAGGAATGGGAATGTAAGCGCGAGAGAGATCACTGAGTATTTTACTTTCATGATGCCATGTTTTTGCAAAAATCCGCCGCAGTTGTCGAGCGAAATTCCCAGGCGGGACACGATGGCGGCTGGGTGCCCCAAATGGCGCATGCCTCCGCTTGCCGACCCGGGCTTGAATCTGGTAATCGCGGATGCTCGCCCTATTTAAGCTTGTCAAGTGGTAAGCCCAAACGAGACGCTTATGTTATCGTGTTTGTCTCGGTCATTATCCCGGCGCTTAACGAGGAGGAACCAATCGCCGGCGTGGTGCACGAATGTTTCGCGACCGGAGTCCCTGACCAAGTGATCGTGGTCGATAACGGCAGCACCGATCGCACAGCCGCGCGCTCGCGCGAAGCAGGCGCGCGGGTAGTGACCGCACCGCGTGGATACGGGCGCGCATGCGCAGCTGGCATTCGCGTACTTTCGCCTGAATGTGACGTCGTTGTTTTTATCGATGGCGACGGCAGCGATTGTCCCGAGTTCATGCCGCAGCTTGTCGATCCAATCGCAGCGGGAAAATTCGATTTCGTCATCGGCTCCCGCACGCGAGGGCAACGTGAACCCGGCAGCATGAACTTCCAGCAGGTTTTCTCCGGGCGAATCGTCGGCGTGCTTCTACGGCTGCTTTATGGAGTTCGTTACTCCGATATGTGCCCGTTTCGCGCGATTCGCCGCGACGTTCTCGCGAAACTCAAGATGCACGAACAGACTTATGGCTGGAATTTGGAGATGCAGATGAAAGCCGCGCGCGCCGCGCTGCGCATTCTCGAGATTCCGGTAAGCCATCGCCGACGCGCCGGTGGAGAATCGAAAGTCTCAGGCACGCTGCATGGCACCTTTGTCGCTGGTGCTCGCATCCTCGCGACGCTGGTGCGCGTGGCGTTGGAATAGTCCATTGGTCTGATCTACTTTTGCCAATTGAACCGCCAAATCGAAAACGCACGCACAAACAACGCGGACGCGTCGGAACTAAAATCCGCAGAGTTCTCGCGCATTTTGTTGATCAAGCTTTCGGGCTTGGGCGACGTGGTCCATACGCTGCCAGTGCTAGTGAAGCTGCGCGCACGTTATCCGGCGGCGCGGATCGACTGGCTGATCACGCCGGAGAACGCTGAGATCGTGCGCTGGCATCCGGCGCTCTCGAATGTCGTTCTTTTTGAGCGGCGCGATTTCTCGAAGCGCGGCCGCAGATGGCGTGCCCTGCTGGCGTTTCTCGATCTGCTCAAGCAAATCCGGCGTGCGAAATACGATTTAGTGATCGATTTGCACGGTCAGGCGCGATCTGCCTTTTTCGCTCTTGTCAGCGGAGCGCCTGCGCGCATTGGATTTGATCAGCCCGTCAAGAACATATCCGGCCATGGTTGGCGGGGCGCGCGCGAGAGTTCATGGATAGCCTACACGCACCGCATTCCTATTCCGACACTCGATGTTCACGCAATCGATCGCTACCTCTGGGTCGGGCCGTTGCTGGGCCTCGACGACAACCCACCAGACCTCACTATTCACCTTTCATCGCAAACCGCGCGTAATGTGCAGCGCCTCTTGGAGGAGCACGGCGTGCCCGCGTCTAAAGCGCTCGCCGTGCTGGCGCCGGGAACCATATGGGAGACCAAGCACTGGACCATTGAAGGATTCGCAGCTGTCGCGCGGCACTTTCTTGACGAGGGATTTGCTGTCGCTCTGGCGGGTACGAAACGCGATGAGGCGCGATGCCGACAAATCGCAGCCGCCGCACCCGGCGCATGTGATCTTTCCGGCAAAACGACGCCCGCAGAATTGGCAGCGCTTATTGAGCGTTCCGAGATTTGCGTGAC
>Ga0137374_10003703_pt1 | contig 18100 bp, 17 predicted proteins | sample SagtaG_20_FD_104811 | JGI IMG/M metagenome (GOLD analysis project Ga0137374, IMG submission 104811) | Vadose zone soil microbial communities from Sagehorn Ranch, Mendocino, California, USA - Sage1_R_100_16 metaG | ecosystem: Environmental > Terrestrial > Soil > Vadose zone | place: USA...
GCAGGCGGCTTTCGCGTGTCTCGAGCACCTCGCCGAACGGCACATCTATGATCTGCCGCGATCGATAATCCGGCATGGGTTCAGATTCAGGGATGCTGAGCCGCACACCAAAAGCCGGCGTATCGGGCCGGGCCGCCGGGACACGCAGCGTGACGGTTCGCCGCGCCGGATCCACTTTCTGGACCGCGAAACCAGTGAGCGATACAGCTTCACCAGGTTGCAGGTCGCGCACCGGCAGGCGTCTAGGAGCGATCGACATGATCGGCATGCCGGGGCGTATTATACCGGCGCGAATCAGGATCTTGGGCGGCAGCACAGGATCGTAGCTGGGCTGGAGTGCAAAGGTAGGCACGGCCGAGTGGAAGCCCCAAACGTTATCCATAATGCGCAGCAGCCGCTCCAGCACGGCCTGAATGTGTGCAACGCCCACATCCGGCTGAAGACAGAAGTCGCGCAGACCGATGATATCATGGTTGCCGCTGCCCATCATTGGGTAACGCAACCCGCCCCAGCCCGAGGCTACGTGAATAGTCGGCCGCGCGGCCACCGAGGCGATGTGCGGCAGCCGGTTGTGGATATGCTTCTGGTATGCGCGCCACTCCTGCTGGATCATGCTGACCGTCGCCAGCTTGACGACAGTGGGCAATTCGGGCGTTCCGTCGGCTTTGATTGGCCGAACTTCCAGCACTCGGCCACCGCTGAGGCCGACGGTAAACTCCTTGATGATGATGATCCGCTTGTAGCGTGCAAAGATTCGCTGCAGCACCTGAATCGCATCGGGCGGGAGATCCAGGCCTGCGGAGTTATCGATCTGTGGATACATGTTTCCCTAACGTATGACCCTAGGCTGGTTTTCCCTCCGGGAAAAACTGGTAGCCACCCGGCCTGCCATGCCAGGTGATCAGAAAGCGCGGTGCAGCCGGATTTGGCTCGAGCTTTTTACGAATGCTTGAGATATGCACCTGCAAGTTATTTGGCGTGACCACCTCTTTGTTGTCATCCGCCGGCCAGACGGTGTCGATGATCGTGTCGCTGGTGTGGCGCGTGCGTGGATGCGTGATCAGGAAGTGCAGAATATTGAACTCCAGCGGCGTTAAATCCTCGATCGGCTGCTGGCCCTGATAGATCATGCGCGTGGCCTCGTCGAACCAGATCCGGCCGCGAATACGGCCGGCCAGCCGGCCGACGAAGGCCGCCAGCAGTTCACTATTGACGCGCCATGCCGTGCCATCCCAGCGACAGCATCCCTTCGCGGCCAGGCGCTGCACAATCAACAGCGTGCGCCCCTTGAACGGTTCCGGTGGAAGCGGCGCCTCATCGGCACCGCTGTGCGTGGAGTCGCCCACCGCCACCACATTTGTGCCCGCTTGCCGATCGGCGAGTTGCTGTTTATGCACCTCGGAAAGCGCCAGTTTTTCCTCCTGCGTCAAGCCATGCCATAGGCGCCCCAGGCGATGCTGGATCGCGACGTGATCGGGCAGCGCGGCTAGCCAGCCGGCCGGCGCCGGACGCTGCGGGGTCAACATCCACCACTGCGCGATTGACTTCAGCAGGCTTGGAAAGCCGCCGCTGAGGCGCCAGATCGCCTCGATCTCCGCGTCGCTCGGTTTGACGGGCGCTGAGCGCAGCACCTCGGCCAGCATATGGCGGCTGTCATCGACCGTCAGCGCGCCCACATAGCAGACATGGCTATCCAGCAGCTCATACATGCCGCCAAGTAGCGCCGGGTCGGGCAGGTAGGCCATCTCCTGGCGCATCCCCACGATGTAGCTCAGTGTTTCTTTGAAACGGTCGCGCAGACTGCGCAGCGTGTTTACCATCTGCGGCGTGCTGCTCTCGCAGAAATGATCGAAGCGATTCATGACCAGCACCACGCGCACCTGCTCGCGTTGGAACGCCAGCAACAGATCGTAGAGCGCCGTCTGGGTCAGAAACGGGTCGACAACCGCCCGGTGCTCGACATACAGATCGGTGGCAATCCGCGCCAGCGGCGGTGCCAGACGCTCGCGCACCCAATAGAAGGCGTGCAAGATCGTACGATACAAGTTGGCCAGATTATCGCTGGGTAGGTCGTAGAGATCGACCGCCACCAGCACGATCGGCTGGGACGCATCCAGCAGATAGCTCTGGAGCGCTGTCGAGTTCTCGCAGAGAAAACTTACCAAGTTGGATCGCCCCGACCCTACCAGCCCCACGATCGAACCGCTGGCGCCCGAGCCAATCCAGCCGGCAAGGGTGCGCATCTCGCTGGTACGATACGTCGGCGCGTAAGACGTCCAGACGTCCCGCATGGCCATGGGCAGGCCCCCTCATCAGTTTAGAAGAGCTGCTAGTGCCACCTATTGTAATACACTCCCAACAAAAAACAAGCTGCTGATTTGCCTTGATCGCTTTATCTTGCCGTCGAACGCGCGCCAGGGCGCCGCCTGCTCGTGCGATTCAGCCGATATTCAGCCATGCTTCAGACCAACTGAACCCCATCCGGCGCAAAAGAGAGTATTGTGTCATAAGAGCGTTCAAGACGGCATCACTCGACGATCGCCCAGCGCGAAATCGGTCGAGCAATTCCGGGAGCTGACTATGATAGGGCAAGTCGAAGAGGAATACGAGCTGTTCCGCCAGGCCATCCTGCATCGCGACGCGGATGCATGGGCGGCGATCCACACGCGCTACCATTCGCTGCTGGTGTCCTGGGCCTACTACAGCGGCGCTCATGGGTGCCTGGAGCTACCCGCCGATATCGCCGACCATGCGCTGGCACGCGCCTGGGCCGCGCTGACACCCGAGCGCTTCGCCGAATTTCCCTCGCTTGCATCGCTGCTGAGCTATCTACGCACCTGCGTCAAGACCACCGCGATCGACATTGCGCGCGCCCAGGCGGCCAGTGAGCGCGCGTGGCAACAGATCGACGCCCGCGAGCCCGCGACGCCGGAGCAGATCATCGTGGGCAATCTCGATCGTGACGCGCTATGGCAGATAGTGATCGCGCTTGCCAACACGCCGTCAGACCGGATCACGCTGCTCGAGAGCTGCGTCTATGGCCTCCCGCCACGCGCCATTCAAGCGCGCCATCCGGGGCTCTTCCCCAATGTAGCCAGCGTCTATACCACCAAGCGAAACCTGTTCAATCGGCTCCAGCGCAACCAGGATCTGCTGCGGTTGTGCGAAGCCTTTAGCGCTTTTTGAGCAAGGAGCATATCTATGCGTATCGATCTTGACCAGCCGCTCGCTTGGGAGCAAGCCAATCAGCCGGAGCAGGCCATGCTCAACGATCTGCAAGGCAACATAGTCAAGAGCCATGGGCGAAACCATGCCGCGCATGTATTCCTGCACTTCGAAGACCCGCCGAAGGCGCGACAGTTCGTTCGCGCGCTGGGCCACGAGCTCACCTGTGCGCTGCGACAACTCAACGATACGAAAGAGTTCAAAAAGACACGCACGTCGGCCGGCCAATTCCTGGCGTTCCTTTTGAGCGCCGCAGGATACGATGCATTGGAGATCGACTCGTCCAAGATTCCGTCGGGAGCGGCGTTTCGTACCGGCATGAAACAGCGCGGCGCCGATCTAGCCGACTCGCCGCCGATCACCTGGGACAAGCACTTTCAGCAAGCGTGCCACGCGATGGTCTTGATCGCCGACGATTCCGCACCGAACGTCAGGCGCGATCTGCGACGGCTCAGGCGGAAGATCGAGCGGCACGTGGGCGTGAGCGAAATCGGTGTCGAGATCGGCAAGGTGATCAGGAATGAATATGGCAGGGCTACCGAACATTTCGGCTACGTGGATGGCATTAGCGTTCCCGTGATGCTGCGCGAAGACCTACCGGAGTCGCCCGAGCACTGGTCTCCAACAGCGCCACTCGGGCAGGCATTGGTTCAGGATCCAGGCGGTGGATCGGCGACTAGCTTCGGCAGCTATGTTGTGTTTCGCAAGCTCGAACAACATGTGCCTGCCTTCAAGCAAGCCGAGGAGCAGCTCGCGCATCTGCTTGGTCTGGAGGGAAGTGACGAGGAGCGTGCCGGCGCGATGTTGATCGGTCGCTTTGAGGATGGCACTCCGCTGGTGCTCTCCAAAGAGGACGGTCTTTCGCCCGAGGCGCCCGTCAACGATTTCAGCTACGCAGGCGATCCGCTCGGCCGGCGCTGCCCGATGCACGCGCACATTCGCAAAGTCAACCCGCGTGGCGAAAGCGTCACGCAGCAGCCGCCCTTCAGCGAGGACGAACATGCAGAGCGCGCGCATATGATCGTGCGCCGCGGCATAACCTACGATGCCGGCCTGCTATTCATCGCCTATCAAAGCAGCATTGAAGATCAGTTCGAATTCATACAGAGGCACTGGGTCAACAATCCGGGCTTCGTCACATCGAGCGCCGGATTGGATCCGATCATCGGCCAGCAGGCATCCGCTCCCTATCAGTGGCCGATTCTATGGGGGGAAGAGGCCGCCCCGATCGCCGCCCCATTCGGCATCGGGAGCTTCATCACACTCAAGGGTGGCGAGTATTTCTTCGCGCCCTGTATCAGCTTTCTCACATCACTCCCATGATCGAGCGCAGTGATTTCGCCGAGGGGATTTGGAAGGGTTTCGGCCCCTCCCGAACCTCTCCAGATCTGGCGAGCCATCAGCATGACCACGCGAACATCCGTCGTCGTCTCTTCCAACCAAGGACACACGTGATGTCAACCGATCACTCTGCTGCCAGTTCGATCTTGAAGACGATCACCATCCGGCTCAATACCGAAGCTGGTCAACACGATGCTGAAGCACGCCATGAGCTGGCCCTGAACGCGCTGGCATCGGCGCTGATCGTGGTCAACAGCAGCGCATCGCCGGCCTGGACAGTCCAGCGGGTGCCTGGCGACGAGCCGTTGCTGTATAACCTGATGCCACTCCAGGAACACTCCGTGTCGATCTCGGCGGCCTGGGAGATGACCTACGCGTTGCGCCGCCAGCTCCAGGTGGCCGCCGCAGAACCGACATTCGTCACGACGCGGGACGATCGCCAAGCATCAGGCGGTAGGCCATAACCAGCTCGGCGCCGCTAGGGCGGAAATCGCCCTCGGGCGCGCGCACAAAGCCCATGCGTTCGTACATACGAATGGCGGCCTGCAAGCTTTCCGATGTGTGCAGCCCCAGTGCGCTCGCCCCGGCGCGCCGGGCTCGCCGTATGCATTCACGGATCAGCGCCGTCCCCACGCCCTGCCCGCGCGCCGCCGGCGCCACCGCGAGCAGCCGTAGCTCGGGCCAGCCGTCCCCCGCGCCCGCATCACCATACGCATTCGTGGCCGGTGGGTACAGCATCACGCTGCCGAGCAGCGCGCCATCCCGCTCGGCGACGATCCGCTCCACCGCGCCCTCGGCGTCCAGGCCCGCAAGCACCGCCTGCCGCAGCGCGGCCCATGCGGTCGGGGCCATGATCGTCGCATATTCCTCGTAGGCCGCCAGCGTGAGATCCCGGATAGCAGCGCGCTCGTCGGCGCGCGCATCGCGGATGGAGAATCGGCTGGTTGTATTCATGCGCTTTGTGCATCCTAATGAAGTCAATCGCAATAAAGCATCCCAATGACAGGATGACAAGATGACAAGGTGATGCTCCTCATCTTGTCACCTTGTCATCTTATCATCTTGTCTCATCCCCGCTCATGCGGCGCGTTCCAATCGACCACTGGCCCTTTGGGAACGATCCGTGATGGATTGATCTGATCGTGGGTCATGTAGTAGTGGCGCTTGATCTGATCGAAGTCGACCGTCTCGCCGAAGCCGGGGCGCTGGTACAGGTCGCGCGCGTAGCCCCATAGGTGCGGGTAATCGACCAGCCGGCGCAGGTTGCACTTGAAGTGTCCGAAATAGACCGCGTCGAAGCGCACCAGCGTGGTAAACAGCCGAATATCTGCTTCGGTCAGCTGCGCGCCGACCAGGAAACGCTGCTGCGCAAGCCGCGCCTCCAGCCAATCCAGCCGCTCGAACAGCGCCAGCACCGCCGCCTCGTAGGCCGCCTGCGACACGGCGAATCCAGCTTTGTAGACGCCGTTGTTGACATCTTCGTAGATCAGCACATTGATCGCATCGATCTCGGAGCGCAGCGCCGCAGGATACAGATCCGGCGCATCCGATCGCTGGTAGGCCTGAAATTGTGTCTCGAAATCGATCGTGATATCGGGATAGTTATTGGTCACCAGGCGGCCAGTGACGCAATCCCAGATGCACGGCACAGTGTAGCGACCGCTATAGGCTGGATTGGTGGCCAGATATGCCTCGGACAGAAACTCGAAGCCGTTGATCGGATCGCGGCTGTAGCCCGGCCCATCGCGGAAGGCCCAGCCGCGCTCGTCGCGAATTGGGTCGACCACCGACATAGAGATCACCGATTCGAGCCCGAGCAGGCCACGCACGATGATCGACCGGTGCGCCCATGGGCAGGCCAGTGAAACATACAGATGGTAGCGCCCCGGCTCGGCTAGAAACCCCGATGATCCGTCGGCAGTGATGCGCTCGCGAATGCTATACTCCTGGCGGACGAAAGCGCCCGCAGCGTTGGTTTCGGCTGGGACTTGCGCGACCAGTGCCATATCTGCTCCTTTCGTCAATCATGCTCCCAGGACTTACGCAAAAGTGATTATAGCCTGCGGCAGCATGGTACTTTCCCTCTTTGGTAGGTCATTGTTTCGCCCTGCAGGGCGAAACAATGACCTACAAAGGGTAAGAAATCCGTGGTTTGTGTAGTTCTAATTCTATTTCAAGAACATTGAGCATCGCTCGGGTTATCCGGCAATCACGGTATAGTCTGTGAAGATCTCGCCAATCTCTGCCGCAAAAGAATGCATTTTTTCCTCAAGCGCCTCCTGAGCGGCGGTTCGCCGCCGGCGCCAGTGCTGGAGTTCCGTCAATGGTTCGCCGGAGCTGGGGAAGAAACGATCCCGCACCTCCACGCTGTCCACCTCAAACAGCACTGCAAACTTACCCGCCCGCTCACCACGATCACCTTTAAGATAGGCGACGCTCCAGCCAGGTGGCATCCGTGCAACGCCGGGGAGATATTCCGCCGTCAGAAAGCGCTCGAACTCCTCCGCCGTAACCCCTGGGCGCAGCTCGATTTCGTGGATACTGATCACCTTTGCCATGGCAGGATTCTCCTTATTGTTCGCGGGTCAACTAGCAAGAACCGGCAGCACTTCCTCCGTATGGCTCACCGGCTACCGCGCAGCGGTTGCGCTTGGGTCAGTTAGGGTATAGATTGGTGTGGCTACTATAGCACGTGGAGCGAACGCAATCTACTGATCGACACACACAAAAGCCACACAGCTTGCACTGCATGCAAAGACATAGCGTTTCTACGCTAGAATAGTGCCGACCAAATATCCGGCTAGATAAAGGAGATCGACCATGAAGGTGCTTTTTATCGGCGGAACCGGCCTGATCAGCAGCGCCAGTACGCGCCTGGCGATCGCGCGGGGGATCGATCTATTCTTGCTCAACCGCGGCAACCAGGTCGATATTCCAGCCGGCGCGACCAACCTCGTCGCCGATATCCGCGACCAGGATGCGACCGCGCGGGCGCTGGCGGGGCACCAGTTCGATGCTGTTGTCGATTGGATCGCCTACACGACCGCAGACATCGAGCGCGACCTCGCGCTATTCGAGGGCAAGACGCGCCAGTACATATTCATCAGCTCGGCCAGCGCGTATCAGAAGCCGCTCAGCTATCACCTGATCACGGAAGATACGCCGCTGGCAAATCCATTCTGGGACTACTCGCGCAACAAGATCGCCTGTGAAGAGCGCCTGCTGCGCGCCTACCGCGAGTACGGCTTCCCCTGCACGATCGTGCGGCCTTCGCTCACGTTTGGCGACACACAGATTCCGCTGGTGATCAATAGCTGGCAGCTGCCGTACACTGCGATCGCACGCATGCGCCAGGGCAAGCCGCTGATCGTCCCCGGCGACGGCACATCGCTCTGGACGATCACGCACAACAGCGATTTTGCCAAGGGTCTGGTAGGGCTGCTTGGTCACCAACAGGCGATCGGCCATGCCTTTCACATCACGTCGGATGAGGTGCTGACCTGGGATCAGATCTACGCGGCGGCGGCGGCGGCAGCCGGGGTGGAGGCCAAGATCATCCATATCGCATCCGATTTTATCGTGGCCTGCTTGCCGGATATGACTGGTAGCCTGGTTGGTGACAAGTCGGGCAGCGCGGTGTTCGATAACAGCAAGATCAAGCGCTTTGTGCCCGACTTTTGTGCCACTACGCCGTTCGCGCGCGGTATCGCCCAGACCCAGGCCTGGTTCGAGGCCGACCCAGCCCGTCAGCGAATCGACATTGAGGCCGACCAGCAGTGGGATCGGCTGATCAGCGCTTATCAGCTGGGCCTGCGCAGCGCGATTGGCTTATTTCACTAAAAGGACGTAAATAGTGCTCAGGTGCGGTGTTCGCAGATGTTCAGCCATACTATATCGGGAAGCCAAACCCGCTCATATTCACAAATCCAAGACGATACAGCTCGCTTCCCCAAACCGCTTATCGTCCGCCTGTGGCCTAATGAGCTTCCCAGTGCTGCAAAGCACTACAAGAGCTACGGATTAATATCGGCAACTGACTCAACGATATGGGTCGGTCGGTACGGGTAGCGTGGAACATCCTCGCGACGTGTCACGCCAGTCAGTACAAGAATCGTCTCCAGACCGCTCTCTGTCCCTATAATGATGTCTGTGTCCATGCGGTCGCCAACCATTACCGACTCCTCGGAATGCGCCTCCAGTGTTCTCAGAGCGGTTCGCATGATTAACGGATTAGGTTTCCCAATATAATACGGCTGTACACCGGTGGCAGCTGATATGAGAGCGGCTACCGCGCCAGTGGCTGGCACCATACCACCCTCACCCGGCCCCGACACATCAGGATTGGTGGCAATAAACCGAGCACCAGCAGCTACAAGGCGCATGGCCTGGGTAATCCGTTCGAAACTATATGCGGTTGTTTCGCCAAGTACTACGTAGTCAGGTGATTGGTCGGTGAGAATAAAGCCAACGTCATGGAGTGCGGTTGTCAAACCCGCTTCGCCAATTACGTAGGCACTGCCCCCCGGATTCTGGGTGTGGAGAAATTGAGCTGTAGCCATCGCCGACGTGTAAATGGCATTTACGGGCACATCAAGTCCAATCCATTGCAAGCGAGCAAACAGGTCTCGTGGTGTATAGAGTGAGTTGTTGGTCAGTACCAGAAACTTCGAGCCTGCTTCCTGAAGCCGGCGAATGAAATCATTCGCGCCAGGGACTACCTGCGACCCGAACGCGAGTACCCCATCCATGTCACAGATGTAGTTTTTCGGCATCGTGCTTTCACCTACTCCTATAATTATCACGAGTTGTGCGGTTGCCTCATCGCAGGGAGGTTTGGCGGGACGCAGTCCCGCCAAGAAACCCTTCTTTCTCGCGTAGTCGGGCGATGAAATCGCCCGACTACGCGAGAAAGAGAATATTTGCGGGGGCGGTGCAACCGCCCCCGCGCCCCCACCGCCCAATTGCTATGAGGGAGCCTGTACGAATTGTCCGAGGAATAGCTTCGTGAAGCCGAGACTTCTAGAATTGGTATTTGGCCGCCAGCTTCCTACCATGCCTCATCGAAGCAGCCCATTATACTGCGAAATCCTGCTTGAATACGTGCAGACAGTAAGTTCATACACCTGGCCCCACGCTGCGCCCCGCCAAGGCCTCGCCGCGCCTATCCGAAAAACCGGCTCAGATACGTTTGTACTGATTAGAGACACACTGCGGACGACAGACCAAAGACCAAAGACGACAGACCAAAGACCAAAGACGATAGACCAAAGACGATAGCCGCTCCTAATCGCCAATCACCAATCCCAAATCTCTAATCTCCAATCGCCAGGAGCATCGCCCATGACGCTCACTCCTACACCGATCTTGCGCCTGACGCAGACCGCCGGCCAGAACGACAGCCACACCATCCAGCTGGAGTGGCTTGGCGACGGCCCGCGCCAGGTCGCCAGCGCCCTCGTCGATCTGGCGCTGACGGAGCAGGATCAGCAGGACATCCGCTGGTATGTCGAGGAGTACGCCGAGTACCCGTTCGACCCACACCCGGCCCGCGCCGCGCGCGTCGAGGCGCGCATGCGTGAGCTGGGCCACGAGCTGTTTCGCAAGCTCTTCGGCGCGAATACGCGCACCTTCGCGTGGTGGCGATGCGCTACAACGTGTATGTGGTCACGGCCGCGCAGTTCGTGGCCGAGCTGTACCGCGCGCTGGTGCAGGGCCGCTCGCTGGGCGAGGCGGTGTCGCGCGGGCGCAAAAACCTGCACGAGCAGCCGGTGCGCGAGATGGTCGAAAAGCTTACGCTGCAAGACTGGCTGGTGCCGATCGTCTACGAGGCCCAATCCATGCCAGTGTTTAGCCCGCCGTCGCACGCGCTTCAGCTGGCGATCGACATCCGGCCGGCCGGCTCGGCTGGCAGCGCGGCGACCTCGACCCGGCGCTGCCGGCCGAGCCGGACGCGGGCTTCTTCGGGCGCGACGAGACGCTGCTGGCGCTCGATCGCGGCTTCGACCGCCAGCACGTCGCGCTGCTGCACGCCTTTGCCGGCAGCGGCAAGACTACCGCCGCGGTTGAGTTCGCGCGCTGGTACGCGCTGACCGGAGGCGTAAAAGGGCCGGTGCTGTTTACATCTTTCGAGCAGTTCAAATCACTTTCTCAGGTGCTCGATCACCTGGGTTTGCTGTTCAACGCCGCCTTGCGGCAGATCGGCATCGACTGGCAGGCGCTGACCGAACTGGCTGAGAAACGCAAAGGTGCGCTGGACATCATGCGGCAGGCGCCGGTGCTGTGGGTATGGGACAACGTCGAGCCGATCGCCGGCTTCCCGGCCGGCACGCCTTCGGCCTGGACGGCCGCCGAGCAGCGCGAGCTGGCCGATTTCCTACGCGCGGCGCTCGGTGAGCTGAGTAACTATTACACTGCACAGTACGAAGGCGGCAACCGAGGCGTGATCGCCGCGCTGACGGCCGAGGAGGCCAACCTGCTGCAAGCGCGGCGGCTGGCGCAGGCGCACGGCTGGTACGGGCGCATCATCAGCGCCATGCAAGGGCTGAAAATGCGCTACGACCACACCGGGCGGCGGGCCGAGTGGCGCGCGCTGGTCGCCGAGATCGTGCCCACCTTCGTGGATTCGGCCACCGATGGCCCACTCTCAGGACGCGAGGAGCAATACGACTTTGTAATGCGCTACCAGGTACTGCTGCTGCACGAGCAGCGGCGGTGGGCCGACGCCGCCCGACTGCAAGATCTGCGGGTAGACTATAACCGCCGGCAGTCCGCGCCGCTGCTGGCCGTGCCGCCGGAGCAGCTGGACGACGATCAGCGCAACACGCTGCGCTCGCTGGCCGCATCGCTGCACCAACTGGGCCAGATCCAGCGCGAGCAGGGCGCGGCAGCGTGTGTGGCGAGCTACCAGGAAAGCTATGATCTTGCGCTACGGATCGGCGAGCACGCCGTGGCTGCGGCATGTTCCTTCACTCTGGGGAACGCCTACAAAGATATCTCCGCGCTGCGCGACCTGGCACAGGCCGAGCAGTGGTATCGGCGCGCACTAGAATTGCATGCTAAGCACGATAATCTGGGGCGTGGCAAGACGCTGGGCCAGCTCGGCCTCGTGGCGCGTGAGCGCTTCAAGGAGGCGCAGCAAGCCGGGCAGCCTGGCGAGGTGCTGCTGGAGCACCGGAACGCCGCGCTGCAATTCTACCAGCAGAAACAAGCTCTTGATCCGCCTGATGCGATAGACGAACGGGCAATCACCCACCACTGGCTTGGCCTCATCTACGACGATGCAGGCCAGACCGACCAGGCTATCGCCCACTACCGCGAGTCGATCCGCTACCATGAGCAGGCGGGCAACCTCTACGGTGCAGCGCAGACCCGCGAGAACGTCGCGCTCGCCTACGCGCACGCGGGGCAGCTCGACGACGCGCTGCTGTTCGCGCGGGCGGCGCTGCGCAACTACGAGCAGTTCGGCCCGGCTGCGGCGACCGAGGCGGAGCAGGCGCGGCAGCGGGTCGCGAGGTATGAGCAGGCGCTGCGGGGCGGAGGGTAGGGAGGCTTTCAAGTGAAGGGGTTTTGGTTCGATTGAAAGAGTCCCCAATCGCCAGGATTCTACTACAGCTTGTAGATAAAGCTGGTCACCTTGTATTTCAACGCAGAGTCGATCAGCGCCGTGCCCACAGCATCCTGAGTAGCGGTGGAGTGACGCGGCAGCGGAACGGAACCGTGTATCGAAGCCTGTCCTGAGCCTGTCGAAGGGGGTGCGATCTCGCTGGGGCCGCACCCTTCGATACGGCCTGCGGGCCGGGGCGCCCTCTGGGCCCAGGATGCTATCTGGTGGGACTTTGCGCTGTAATACTTGTCACCTGGGTGTAGGGCATCGTTTGCACGACACGTCTCCAGCCCGAAGGGCTTTGTAAACCGAGCCGAGGGCTTTAGCCCGGCGACGGACGCGTGGCGTCAACGGGTCGCCGCCGGGCTAAAGCCCTCGGCTAACAGTACGAAGGCTGCTTACGCAGCCTGTCCGCAAAACGATGCATCACACCTACATCTAATTGTCACCTTGTCACCTTGCCACCTCGCCACGTCAATATGGTATACTGCGCCCCGACACATTCGAACTGCATTCTGGGAGCGCCTGTGCCGAGCAAAATTCGCCCCGATGACTGGGATCGCCTCTTCGCCCCGAACGCGCCGCGGCGCGGCGGGCCGCTACGCGCCTTGATCACTATTCTGATCACTGTGGCCGTTATCGCGCTGCTCGGCGTGGGGACGGTCTATGGGCTCAACTACCGCCAGGAACGCTTCGCTCGGGAGGCTGCCACTGCGGCGGCGTACGCGCCGACAGCGGCTGCGATTCGCACCGCCACTGCGGTTGTCTACGAACAGGCCACCGCCACGCTGGTGACGGCGCTGACCGCGACGGCGCAGGCCAAGCTAGCCACCCCAACACCTGAGGCTGGTCTGGCTGCCACGGTCGCCAATGGCGGCAATGTCCGCGAGGCGCCGGTCAACGGCCGCCCGCTCGACCAGGTCAATGCCGGCGAGACGGTTCGGCTGCTGGCAAAGACCCAAGATGGCGGCTGGCTCAAGATCACCTATGCGCGCAACGGGACCACGATCACCGGCTGGGTCAGTCGAACGCTGCTGACGATCGACCCGGCGGTCGATCAGCAGGTGCCAGTGGGTTGATCCGTATCTTTTGCGACGTCGGCCCTCACCCCGGCGCTGCTGCGCCACCCCTCTCCCGCTGCGGCAGGCGAGGAGAAGATTCCGTGCCCTCGCCCACTAGAATTGACGGCAAATCCAGGAAGCGGTAAACTTAGCGCACCTCAACTTTGGTTTAACCTTGGGTACGCACATTACTACAAAAGGTCGAGCAAGCCATGCCTAATCAACCAGCGTCGCGGTGGGAGCAGCTTTGCGCCGCAGCCGTACATATGTACACCGCAACCGGGGTGATCTGGGGCTTCCTGATGATTGTAGCGGCATTTCAGGGCAAAGCAACGCTGGCGCTATGGGTCAACCTTGTCGCGCAGATTGTGGATGGCACCGATGGCGCGCTGGCCCGGCGTTTCCGCGTGCGCGAGACGTTGCCCTCGGTTGATGGTGGCCGGCTTGATGATATTGTGGATTACCTGACGTATGTCTTCGCGCCGATTGTGCTGCTGTGGGAGCTTGGCTATTTGCCGGCCGGGCCCGCCGGGCTTATTATCGCCGTGATCCCGCTGCTGGCATCCAGCTACCAGTTCTCGCAGGCCAATGCGAAGACTGAGGATCACTCGTTTTTGGGCTTCCCCAGCTACTGGAACGTGGTCGCATTCTATGTGGTAGTGCTCAATCTGTCGCCCACGCTCACTGCGATTGCCTTGGTGTTCTGGTCGATCATGGTGTTTGTGCCGATCCATTATCTCTACCCATCGCGCATGTCGAGCCTGAGGACGCTGACGCTCACACTGACTGTGCTGTGGCTGGTTAGCTACGGGCTGATTTTGCTCCAGATGCCCGCGCCGAACCAGCTGCTGGTTGTGCTCTCGCTGTTGTATATGGCCTACTATTTCTTCCTGAGCGTGTATATGACGCTGGCGAAGACGCAGCGTCGCCACGTGCCGGCCGATTAATGTGGGGTATGGCGGCTGTTACGGAGGAACTTCGACGCAATGACCGATCATGATTCTGCGCGCGGAATCGAAAACGACGCGCTCTGGCTTCAAAACGAGCTCAATGAAGCCCTCAAGACCATCCGCAGCCTGCGACGCCAGCTTAACAAGGAGCTGCAGCGCCAGGCCGAGACCGAGCGCGCGCAAAACATGACGATCGCAAACCTGGCCGATGCTGGCCGCGAGCAGGTGGTGCTGCGGCGCGAGCGCGATATGTGGCGCAAGCGCGCCGAGGGCAACCTCACGCCTTTCCATGTCGGCGGCTTAACGATCGACCTGACGCCGGCCGAAGTTAGCGCGATCCGCAAGGCGATGGCGCGTTTACACCACCCCGACACCGGCGGCGACGCGGAGCGAATGAAAGCCTGGAATGCCGCACTCGACCCTCTCGAAAGGTAAGAGGACTGAGGACTGAGGACTAAGTGATCAGTGTGCCTCACTCAGTCCTCAGTCCTCAGTCCTCGGTTTACCCGCCGACGTGCTTGATCTTGTAGCCCATCCCCACCAGGGCTGTGGCAATGCGCTCGCGATGGTCGCCCTGGATCTCCAACTCGCCGTCCTTGAGCGCGCCGCCGGCCCCACACTGCTGCTTGAGCTTCTTCAGCAACGCCTCCAGCGTGGCCGGGTCGTGGTGCAGCCCGCCGATCACCGTCACAGTCTTGCCGCGCCGGCGCTTGCTGTCGCGCCAGATCCGCGCCGTCTGGCCGGCCGCCGATGGATAGGCCGGCGCAACCGCTGGCTCCTGCTCCGGCGGCGGGTCGGGGTCGGTCGAGTAGACCAACCGCGTGCGTGGTTTGTTGGTCATTATCGTACTCCAAGTCGAGTGACGAGTGACGAGTGACGCCAAGTCGGCAGGCGGCACTTAGCCCTCAGTCCTCAGTCCTCGCCGCTCCTACATCGGTTTTGCTAAAAGCTAGTATACTATGCGAACGAACAGATAACCAGCGATAAGGGGCTTTCAATGACGAATACGCGCAAGAGCGGGCTGTTGCTGCATCCGACCTCGCTGCCTGGCCGATGGGGTATCGGCGATCTAGGCGCGGCCGCCTACACTTTTGTAGATTTCCTCGCCCGCGCTGGCCAGCAGCTCTGGCAAGTCATGCCGCTTGGCCCGACCGGCTATGGCGACTCGCCCTACCAGGGCTTCTCGGCCTTTGCCGGTAACCCGCTGCTGATCAGCCTCGATCAGCTGATTGGGGAGGGTCTGCTCGCGCCCGAGGATCTGACCGGCCTGCCGGCGTTTTCCGACGAGCGGGTCGACTATGGCGCGGTGATCCCGTTCAAGCTGGCGGCGCTGCGAAAGTCGTTCGATCGTTTCAAGCGCGTGGCTACGAGTGAGCAGCGCGAGGCGCTCGCCACCTTTCGCACCGAGCAGCGCACCTGGCTGGCCGACTACGCGCTGTTCGCCGCGCTGAAAGAGCAGCATGGCGGCGCGAACTGGAACACCTGGGAGAGGGAGATCGCCCGCCGTGAGCCAGCCGCTGTCGGCGAATGGGGCAGCCGGCTGAGCACGCAGACCGAGTTTCACGCCTACATGCAGCACCAGTTCTTTCACCAGTGGGCGAGCCTGAAGCGCTATGCTAATGAGCGCGGCATCCAGATCATCGGCGACATTCCGATCTTCGTAGCCTATGATAGCGCGGATGTCTGGGCCAACCGCGAGATCTTCGCGCTGAATGACGAAGGCCATGCGATCGCCGTGGCCGGCGTGCCGCCGGATTACTTCAGTGCCACCGGGCAGCTGTGGGGCAACCCGCTCTGTCGCTGGGATGTGCTGGCAGGCCAGGGCTACCGCTGGTGGATCGAGCGCTTCCGCACTACCTTGACGCTGGTCGATATCGCGCGGCTGGATCACTTCCGCGGCTTCGTGGCCTACTGGGAGGTGCCAGCCAGCGAGGAGACCGCGATCAATGGCCGCTGGGCGCTGGGGCCGGGCGCGGCGCTGTTCGAGGCTGTGCGCGATGCGCTCGGCCGCCTCCCGATCATCGCCGAGGATCTGGGCGTGATCACGCCGGATGTGGAGCAGCTGCGCGACGAACTGGGCTTTCCTGGTATGAAGGTGCTCCAGTTCGCGTTCGGCGGCGACCCCGACGATATCTACCTGCCGCACAACTACCAGCCGCACTGCGTGGTCTACACTGGCACACACGACAACGACACCACGCTGGGCTGGTGGCGTGCGCTCCAGCCGCACGAGCGCCGGACTGTGCAGATCTACTTAGGGCGCGATGGCGCTGATATCAGCTGGGATTTCATTCGGCTGGCGCTGGCGTCGGTGGCCGAGCTAGTGATCGTACCCATGCAGGATGCGCTCGGGCTCGGCAGCGCGGCACGCATGAACACGCCAGGCATGGCCGGCGGCAACTGGGGCTGGCGCTACACGCCGGATGTGCTGACCAGGGAGTTGGTCGAGCGGCTGCGCGGGCTGACGGCAGTGTACGGGCGGGTGCGGAAGGTGGAGAAGATCGAAGATCCTGCCACCGAGATTCACGAGTCGGTGGACGATCGGGCAGCCGTGTAATTCGACAAGGTGACGGGGTGATTTCTAGGCTGGGATTGTTCACCCTGTCACCCTGTCACCTTGTCACCGCCTCACGCCCCCACCCGTAGGTAGTGCGCCCAATAGCCCCGGTACGCGCCATAGCGCTCGGCGATCGCCGCAAGCTCGGTATCAAGTAGCGCGCGCCCGTACACCTTCGCCGCCGCCTCGCCCAGCCGGGCCTCGCCGACCGGCAGCTGATCCATGCGCCCCAGGCCACGCAGTAGCACAAAGGTAGCCGACCACGCGCCCAGCCCCTTGATCGCGCGCAGCCAGTCCTCGACCTCGGCGTAGGGCGCCGCGCGCAGCCAGGCCTCGTCGGTGCCGCTGAAGGCGCGGGCGGCGGCCTGGAGATACTCGGCGCGGCGCGGGTTGCCTACCAGCTCCAGCAGCTCGGCCGGATCGGCCGCTGCCAGGCGCGCCGGCTCGGGAAAGGCCGAGTAGCGCTGATCGCCGACCGGCAGGCGCGCGCCGAAGCGCTCGACCAGCGCATGCTTGAGCTTCTTCGCGATCGGGATGGGGGTGCGCTGCGTCAGCACGGCCCAGCAGGCGTTCTCGAACGGCGTGAGGAATTTGACCTGATGGTAGCCATACAGCCGTTGGATCACCGGCGCGAACGGCGGGTCGTCCCACCCGATCGCATAGAATGGCCGTAGGTCGTCGCGCAGGCTCAGAAAGAAAGCGATCCGATCCTCGGCGGCTACGCGCGTGGTGTCGCTGATCGGCCGATCGGAGTGCAGCGTGTAATCCAGGTGCGGCTGCTCAATGCTGCCCGACACGGCGATTTCGAAGACAAGGATCTGCCCGTGGATCAAGACAGCTTTGGCAAGCGCGCGCGCCGCGAGCGTCTGCTCGCCCTCCATCGGCGCGAAGAAGCCCAGAAAATCCAGCGATTTGTCGAAGTCGAAGGGTGGAGTTGGCGTGAGTGTGCCTTGAGTGGCGTAAGGTGTCATTGTTGGTTTTGCCCGCCTTCCAGTCAGTTTGGAGGGGTGGGGTGCAGGGTCGGGCGCCGCCCGACCCTGCACCCCACCCCTCCAAACTGTCAAGAGACTAATTGGCTTCAAGTGAAAAGTGCGGGTTTTCGATGATGCCAAAGATATTGCCGAACGGGTCGATCACCGAGGCCATGCGGATGTCGCCGCCCACATCCTGCACGCCCAGGCGGTCGGTCGCGCCAAGCGCGACCAGCCGCGCGAGCGCTGCTTCCACATCGGCCACGCCCCAATACGCGATTGCGCTGGCGCCGGTGCCGCTGGCGCTGGCTGGATCAGGGTCGAGGCCGAACTCGTAGCCGGCGATGTTGAAGCCGACGTAGAACGGCTGGTCGAAGTACGGCTGCACGCCC